>Ga0123332_1004597_pt1 | contig 12018 bp, 8 predicted proteins | sample BioC12SIPDNA_4_FD_89958 | JGI IMG/M metagenome (GOLD analysis project Ga0123332, IMG submission 89958) | Anaerobic biogas reactor microbial communites from Washington, USA - Biogas_R2_A C12 SIP DNA | ecosystem: Engineered > Bioreactor > Anaerobic > Unclassified | place: Washington, USA...
ACATCGTCCACTGGGAAGACGGCGGGCTCACCACCACCAGCAACCTCGTCACCCTCTGCCGCCAACACCACCGAGCGCACCACCTCGGCCTGCTCGGCATCACCGGCAACGCCGACCACCCGCACCACACGCCAGAGGGCGTCACCTTCACGAACCGCTGGGGCCACCGTCTGCAACCCGGAGCAGCTCCCCGACCTCCGGCCACCGGCCATTCGCTCGGCGAAGTCGCGGCGCGGGCCGGGCTCTCGCCCGATCCCTACCAACACGCTCTCGGTGAACGGCTCGACCACAGCGCCGTCACCTTCAACACCAACGAGGCGATGACCCGCAGCTACCGCAACCGGAGCAGCGGAGGGCGAGCCGGGTCCGGTGACCGCCAGCCACTCCTAGCATCGGGTCCATGAGCAGCTCCGCCGATCGCAGCCAGGCCTACCGAGACGATCGGAGCCACGTGTTCCACTCGTGGTCGGCGCAGGCCCACCTCGACCCGCTGGTGATCACCGGTGGCGAAGGCGCCTGGGTGTGGGACGAGGACGGCAACCGCTTCCTCGACTTCTCCAGCCAGCTCATCTACTCGAACCTGGGCCACCAGCACCCGAAGCTGGTGGCGGCGGTCCAGGAACAGGCCGGCGTCCTCACCACCATCGCCCCCACGGCGGCCAACCCGGCCCGGAGCGAGGCGGCCCGGCTGATCGCCGAGGTGGCGCCGGGCGACCTCGACATGGTCTTCTTCACCAACGGCGGGGCCGAGGCCACCGAGAACGCGGTGCGCATGGCCCGACTGCACACCGGCCGCCAGAAGGTGCTCGCCACCTACCGCAGCTACCACGGCGCCACCGCCGGTTCGATCACGCTCACGGGTGAGCCACGCCGCTGGACCAGCGAGCCGTCGGTGCCCGGGGTCGTCCACTTCTGGGGGCCGTACCCGTACCGCTCGGCGTTCGGGACCACCACCGAGGCCGAGGAGACCGAACGGGCGCTGGCCCACCTGGCCGACACGATCATGGCCGAGGGCGGTCACACCATCGCCGCCATCATCCTCGAGCCGGTGGTGGGAACCAACGGCGTGCTCGTGCCGCCGCCCGGGTACCTGGCCGGTGTGCGGGATCTGTGCGACCAGCACGGCATCGTGTTCATCGCCGACGAGGTCATGGTGGGCTTCGGGCGCTGCGGCGAGTGGTTCTCGGTCGACCGCTGGGACGTCACCCCCGACCTCATCTGCTTCGCCAAGGGCGTAAACAGCGGCTACGTACCGCTCGGCGGCGTCGTCATCTCCCGACGCATCGCCGACACGTTCGCCGACCGCCCCTACCCCGGAGGCCTCACCTACAGCGGCCACGTCCTGGGCTGCGCCTCGGCGGTGGCGAGCATCGGCATCTTCAAGGAGGAGGGGATCGTCGAGCGGGTGCGCACCGTCGGCGACGGGGTCCTGGGCCCGGCTCTGCAGGATCTGGCGCAGCGCCACCCGTCGGTGGGCGACGTGCGGGGCCTCGGCTTCTTCTGGGCCATCGAGCTCGTGCGGGACCGCGAGACCCGCGAGGCTCTGGTTCCCTTCAACGCCAGCGGCGCCGACGCCGCCCCGGTGGCCGAGGTCGTGGCGGCGTGCCGCAAGCAGGGCCTGCTCGTGTTCTCCCACTTCAACCGGATCCACGTCGCGCCACCGCTGATCACCAGCGAGGAAGACCTCCGCCACGGCGTGGAGATCCTCGACGACGCCCTGTCGCTGGCCGACGCCCACTGCGCCTGACCGCACAGCAGCTCACCTCAACAGCTCAGCGCCGACCTGCGGTCCAGTTCTCGTAGAGCGCGGCGTAGCGGCCTCCCAGGGCCACCAGCTCTTCGTGGGTACCCAGCTCGGCCAGGCGCCCATCGGCAACCACGCCCACGCGGTCGGCGCGCTCGGCGGTGGAGAGCCGGTGGGCGATGACCACCACCGTGCGCCCCTCGACCAGCTTCTCCAGCGCGTCCTCCACCAGGACCTCGGTTCCCGGGTCGAGCGACGACGTGGCCTCGTCGAGCACCAGCACCGCCGGGTCGGCCAGCGCAGCGCGGGCCAGCGACACCAGCTGTCGCTCGCCCGCAGAGAGGCGGGAGCCACGCTCGCGCACCTGGGTGTCCAACCCCTCGCTGAGGGATCTGAAGCGACCCAACAGGCCGAGCGACTCCAGCGCGGCGTCGACCTCGGCGTCGGTGGCCTCGGGCCGGCCGATGCGGACGTTGTCGCGGATGGTCCCGGCGAACAGGTAGCCCTCCTGCGGCACCACCGTGATCCGCCGTCGCAGCTCAGCCGACGAGGCATCGCGCAGATCGACGCCGCCGAACGACACCGAGCCGGCGGTGGGGTCGTACTGGCGGGCCATCAGCTTGGCCAGGGTCGACTTGCCGGCCCCGGTCGGACCCACCAAGGCCAGCCGCTCACCGGGAGCGAGCCTGAGGTCGACGTCGACCAGCACCGGTACCGATCCGTCGTAGGAGAAGCCCACGTCGTCGACCACCAGTTCGCCCGAGCGCGGAAGGTCGACCGGGTGCTCCGGCTCCTCCAGGTCGGGCTCGGTGTCCAGCAGCCCGAACAGCTTGTGCAGGGCTGCGCCCGACGACTGCACGGTGTTGAACAGCTGCGACAGCTGCTGGATGGGCTCGAACAGGTTCGACAGCGTCAACACGAAGAAGGCGAGGGTGCCGACGGTGAGGGAGCCGTTGAGGACCATCCCGCCTCCGATGCCGACGACCAGCGCCGTGGTGAGCAGCGACGCACCCTCGATCACCGGCAGGTACCAGGCCTGCACGAAGACCGACCGCATGTGCGACCGGTAGAGCCGGTCGTTGTGCTCGCGGAACCGGGCGACCTGGTGCTCGCTGCGCCCGTAGGCCTGGACGACGCGAACGCCGCTCACGCCCTCCTGGAGGGATGAGAGGGTGCGCCCGATGTCGTCGCGCACGTCGAGGTAGGCCACGTTGGAATCCCGCTGGAACTTCCGCGAAGCCCAGACAACCGCCGGCACCGGGACCAGGCACACGAGCAGCAGGACCGGTGAGACCACGGCCAGCAGCACGAGCGACCCGACTATCAGCAACATGCTGGCCATCAACTGGAGCAGGCCCATCTGGACCAGTTCCTGGAGCGAGTCGACGTCGGACGTCATCCGCGAGACGATCACCCCCGCCTTCTCACGGTCGTAGAAGGGCATCGAGAGGCGGAGCAGGTGGTCGAAGACACGCCGGCGCAGGTCTCGCAGGAAGCCCTCGCCCACCAGGCTCACCGCCAGCACCTGGGAACGACTGGCGAGGTACCCGATGGCCGACACCACCACGTAGGCGACCACCGCCCAGTTCAACAGGTCGGTCCGTCCCTCGGCGATGCCGCTGTCGATCCCGTAGCGGACCAGGAGGGGCCCGGCGAGGATCGCACCGGTCGACAGCACCACGCAGCCCAGGGCGATCCACATCTGCCGGCGATAGGGCCGGAGCATCGGGGCAGCGCGGCGCAGGACGTGCGCCGCGTTGCGACGATCCAGCCGGGAGTCGGCGTCGACCGCGTTGGCCGGCATCATCGGAGCGCCCCCTCGATCCCCTCGATCCCCTCGACGTCGTCGATCCCGTCCCCGGCGCCCCCATACCCGGCGACCCCATCCACGTCCTCGTCGACCCCGCCCACGTTGCGGTCGCCGTCGACTCCGCCCCGATCTGCGTCTCCGTCCTCTTCGGCCCGCGCCCAGGCGGCCAGCACGGAGCGGTAGCGCGGCTCGGTGGCGAGGAGGTCCTCGTGCGTCCCGTCGGCCACCACCTTCCCATCGCCCAGCAGCACCACCCGCTCGGCCAGCGCGATGGTGGCGGGGCGGTGAGCGATCACGACCGTGGTCCGGCCGCCCATGACGCCCGACAGCGCCTCGCGGATCTCGTGCTCCTTGCTGGGGTCGACGGCCGACGTGGCGTCGTCGAGCACCAGCACCCGCGGATCGGCCAGGATCGCCCGGGCGATGGCGATCCTCTGCCGCTGGCCGCCCGAGAGCGAGTAGCCGCGCTCGCCGATGAGCGTGTCGTACCCGGCCGGCAGCGCCTCGATGAAGTCGTGGGCCCCCGCCGACCGGGCCGCGCCCACGATCACGTCGTGAGGGGCGTGGGGATCGGCGAACGCGATGTTGGCCGCGATGGTGTCGGAGAAGAGGAACGTGTCCTCGAACACCATGCCCACCGCGTGGCGCAGTTCGGCCAGCTCGAGGTGGCGGATGTCGTGGCCGTCGAGGCTGAGCGCTCCGCCGTCGACGTCGTAGAGGCGCGAGAGCAACCGGGCGATGGTGGACTTGCCCGACGCGGTCTCGCCGACGATCGCCACCGACTGGCCGGCGGGGATCACCAGGTCTAGGTGGTCGAGCACGAGCGGGCCGTTGGACCGGTAGGCGAAGGTGACGTCGTCGAAGCGCACCTCGCCGCCGGATTCGGGGAGCCGCTCGGGAACGTCGGGGTCGACGATCAACGGAGTCGTGTCGAGCACCTCGTGGACGCGCTGGGCCGACGCCGCGGCCCGTTGGGCCATGGCCACCACCCAACCGAGCATCCGCAGGGGCCACACGAGCAGCACGACGTAGGCGTTGAACGCCACCAGCGAACCCAGCGCCAGGTCGCCGTTCACCACCTGGTGGCCTCCGTAGCCGAGGACGGCGATGAGCCCGAGGCTGGGCAGCAACTCCAGCGCCGGTTGGTAGGTGGCCCGGACCTGGGCCGACGCCATCGACTCGCGATAGATGTCGTCGGCCTCGACGGCCAGGCGCGTCGACCGGTCGGCCTCGGCCCCGAACCCCTTCACGGCCCGGATGCCCGACACGGTCTCCTCGACCACGGTGGCCAGCTCGGCCGACTCCTCCTGCACCGCCATCAGCGGACGGTGCAGGTTCGTGGAGAAGCGCTTGGTGAGCACGTTCATGGCTGGCAACGACCCCAGCGCCAGCACGGTGAGCAGGGGGTCGATCGAGACCAGCAGGACCACCACCGCTGCGACCGTCGCCAGGTTGGAGATGGTGAGCGGCACCAGCACCACCACGTTCTGGATCTGCTGGAGGTCGGTGTTGGCCCGGCTCATCAGCTGGCCGGTCTGGTTGCGATCGTGGAAGCCGACGTGGAGCCGCTGGAGGTGGGTGAACAACTCGAGCCGGAGGTCGGCCTCGATCCACCGCGCCTCCCGGAAGGCCAGGTACCGGCGAAGACCGGTGAACACCGCTGCCACCAGCCCGACGCCCGCGATCATCCACGCGTAGCGGACCACCGCGCTCCGGTCGGCCACCGCCACACCGTCGTCGATGGCCTCGCCGACCAGCCTCGGCACGGCCACCTTCGCCGCGGTCCAGACGAGCCCGGCGACCACGCCCAGGGCCACTCCGCCGCGGCGAACCCAGAGGCGCCGGCCGATCAGTCGCCAGCCGTCGCGCGGCGAGGAGGGCAGGTCAGGGGCATCGATGAGGTGAGGGTAACCCTGCGTCGGCTGAAGGCCCGAAGCAGTTGCGCGACAGCGCTCGAGTCGTGGCCCCGCTGCGCTTCTGCGGCCCGGGGAACGAGCCGGCGCCCCCGGTACCATCGCCTCATGGTCCGCCAGATGGTCCACCAGATCGTCCGCCGGGAGGTCGGCCGGGACGTCCGCCAGCCGGTCGTCGTGGGAGCGGTCGCGGCTGCGGGAGTGGCGGTCCTGGCCCTGGTCGACGCCGACCGGAACGAGGTCCCGCTGTGCCCGCTCAAGGCGATCACCGGACTCGACTGTCCGCTGTGCGGCGGGTTGCGCGCGGTGTCGGCCCTGACCCGGATGAACGTGGCCGAGGCCATGGACCACAACGCGCTCTTCACGCTGTCGGTGCCCTTGCTGGTGGCGGCCTGGCTCGCGTGGTTGTGGGCCAGCATCCGCCCCGAGCCACGGTGGCAACCTCCCACCTGGGCGGTACCGGCGCTGTTGACGGTGCTCGTCGCCTTCGCCGTGGCCCGCAACCTGCCCTACTACCCCTGGCTGGCCAGCGAGGCCTGAGTCGCGGGAGAACGCCTGGTCGGGGAGGCGGGCAGGAGGAGGGCACGGGCTGCGACGAGCGGCGTGCGGGTCGTCGAGGATGTGTGCGCACGCAACCTCTAGGCCGTTTGGCCCAGAAAAAGACGAATGACCACTCGCATTGTCACGTTCCGTGCGGTACAAACTGTGGCAGCAGTCACGCGCGGGGGGAACTCGACAGACCCACAAAGGGGAGTCCGTGCGACTTGAACAGTTGGTTCTATACGGTCCCGGCGACGACGACCGGTTGAAGTTCGGGCCCCGGGTCACCGTGTTCGCGGGGCTCAAGGCCGTCGATCGGATGGAGCTCATCGAGACCATCGTCGACGCGCTCACCGGACGGCTCTCCAACGCGTCGGTCGTGTACACCGACGCCAACGGGCGGCGCGTTTTCGCCGACCGCACGGGCGCCACCTTCGCCGACGACGGCATCGCCGCGCCCGGTCCGTCCGAGCTCCTCGGCAAGGACCCCTCCACCGTCGCAGGACTCCTCACGCTGCTCGCCTCCGACCTCGGACTCGGCCAGAGCCAGTCCCCCGAGGAGCTCAACGACCAGATCGCCGCGGCCCGATCCGCGCTCGAGAAGTACCACAACGAGCACGTCCAACTGGTGGAGCAGACCGACCAGGTCGGGCAGTGGCGCCAAGAGGTCGTCGAGATCGATCGTCGCCTCGCAACGGCAGACGACGACCGGGCGCGCTGGACCTGGCTCGAACACCGTCGCCAGCTAGACGAGATGCGCACCGAGCTCGCCATGCTCGACAGCGGTGACGGCTCCACCGACAAGGCGATCCTCGGATCCGTCGACTCCCTTCGCACCGCGGGTTCGGCCTGGGCCGATCTCGCCGCCGCGGCGTCGGAGATGCGCCAGGAGCTCGGTCCGCTCCCGCAGGTCTCGGCCGACAACATCGCCCGCGTCGCCGCCACGCCCGACTCGCCGCCGGCCACCTTCCTCACCCGCATGGAGGCCTGGCGGGCCGCCAACGAGGCCCGTGTCGAGGCCGAGAGCGAGCTGGCGAGGGTGTCCAGCGCGCCACCCGCGGCCGCCGACCCGGTGGTCCAGGCGTTCGCCGAGATGGACCAGCAGCGACTGTGGACCGCTCACCGCCGGCTCACCAAGGCGGCCGAGGTCTACAACGCGGTCACCGCCGCCGACGAAGACCTTCCCGACGAGAACACCGAGGCCGAGCTCGCCGTCGAGCACGCCCACCTCGAGGTGGTCCGGGCCCAGCGCGTGGTCGACGAGCGAGTCCGACCGGGGATGGTCGGCGCGCTGGCGCTGGTGGCGGGTGCGGTGCTCGCACTGGTCGCCATCCACCCCGTCCTCGCCGTCGTGATGCTGGCCGGGTCAGGGGCGCTGTGGCGCTGGCTCGTCATGCTGCCCAAGGCGGCGCTCGCCGAGGCCGAGCAGGCCGAGGAGCACGCGCTGACCCACACCGACGCCGGATCCTGGCTCGGCATCCACCTCCGCCGCCTCGACGAGATCACCGACTCCGCCGACCGCAAGCGGTTCGAGAACGCCGCCAACAACTGGGTGGTGGCCCAGGTGGAGTGGGAGGAGGTCGCCGGAGATCACACCGTCGACCAGCTCGACGCCGTGGCCGACGAGGTGAAGGCCCGGGCCGAATCGGTCAACCCCAAGGCCATCGCCAAGCGACGCGACCTGGCCCGCCAGCTGCGCGACACCACCGCGGCGGCCGAGCGGTCGGCCCGCGCCGCGCTCGCCGGCGGTCTGGAGCCCTTCGGCTTCCCCGACGGAGCACTGGGCAGCGACGTGGCCCCCGAGGCCCTCCTCGCCTCGATCGAGCGTCGCATCGAGGCCGGCCGGATCGCCCGACGGGCCATCAAGCTGAACGTCCTGCTCCAGCGGGAGCGGGCCGCGGCCCAGCAGCTCGAGAGCATCCTCGCCCGCCTCGGGTTCACCGACGGAGACCTGGAGAGCAGGCTCGAGCGAGCCATCCAGGCGGTGTCGGTGGCCCGCCAGCGCCAGGCCGTGGCCACCGGGGCACGCGATCGGACCGATCTCGAGGCCGAGATCGCCCGGTTGAACGTGATCGTCGAACGCACCCGTCGTGCCGGCTGGACCAACGAGTCCGACATGGCAGGACCGCCCGCCGACCCCGACCTGCTGGAGGCTCGCCGCCGTGAGCTGGCGGAGCTGATCGGTGCCGCCGGATCACCCGACGTGGTCGGCGCCGAACACCGCTACAAGGTCGGCCTCGCCCGAGTGCGAGACCTGGAGGCCCGGGTCCAGGAGCTCACCAAGGGGCCGCAGAGCCTGGAGGAGCGGGTCGCCCGCCGGCTGAGCCGCACCACCGTGCTCAACGGCGTGGAGGAATCGGTCCCGGTGCTCATCGACGACGCGTTCGAGCCGCTGCCCTTCGACGAGAAGGTGAAGCTGCTCGACCGTCTCCTCGGCCACTCTGCCCAGACCCAGGTGATCATGCTGAGCGACGACGAGGTCGTCACCCGCTGGGCCCGCAGCCGGGTCGGTTCCGAACCCGTGGTCCTGATGGAGCTGGACTCACCCGCAGCTCCGGTGGAAGCGGCTCTCAGCTCCCACTGAGCGATCTGGTCACCGGTACCGGGTCTCCGTTCGGTACCGGTACCCAGTACCAGTACCGGACTCAGTCGATGCGGCGCAGCTCCTTGGCGTAGCGCTCGGTCCGCTGCACGTAGGACTCCATGGCGAGGCTGATGGTGTCGGGATCGACTGCGTCGGGTCGGATCTTCGCCGGCACGCCGAGCGCCATCGCCCGCGGTGGCACCACGGTGTCGCCGCTCACCACCGCTCCGGCGCCGACGAGGGCGCCGGAGCCGACCACCGCCCGGTGGAGCACGATCGAGCCCGAACCCACCAGCGCGCCGTCCTCGACCGTGCAGCCCTCCAGGTGGGCCAGGTGACCGACCACGCACTCGTCGCCCACGGTGGTGGGCCAGAACGGCGTGGTGTGGATGATGGCACCGTCCTGTATCGACGTGCGGGCTCCGACCACGATGTCGCCGTCGTCGCCCCGGAGCACCGCCCCCGGCCACACCGACGACTGGGCGCCGATGGTGACGCGTCCGATGATCACCGCCTCGGGGTGGACGTAGGCGCTCGGGTCGATCTCGGGGACGTGGTCTCCCAGTGCGTATACCGGCATGGGGAGGAACGGTACCGCCGCCGGAGCGCTCCACCGACCGCCGCGGGTGCAACGCGAGCCAGCCACCGGGAAACCGGGCAGGGCGGGTCCTAACCTGCGGTGGTGCCTCAGCCCCCTGCCAGCCCGCCCCGCCCCGCCACCCGGCCGACGGTCCGACGCCACCACGGGATCGAGGTCACCGACCCCTACGCGTGGTTGATCGATCCAGCCGACCCGGAGGTGCTGCCCCACCTGGAGGCCGAGAACGCCTGGACGGCTCATGCCACCGCGCACCAGGAATCGCTCCGAGCGACCATCTTCGACGAGATCCGCAAGCGGACCCGGGAGAACGACCTGTCGGTTCCGGCACGCGATGGTGCCTGGTGGTACCTGGTCCGCACCGAGGAAGGCCGGTCCTACCCGATCCAGTGCCGCCGCCCCGACGACGGCACTGGCACGACCTGGATCGACGACGAGTCGCTGGAGCAGGTCATCCTCGACGTCAACCAGTTCGCCGCCGAGGGCGAGTACCTCTCGCTCGGCATCGTCGACGTGAGCCCCGACGGCAACTGGCTCGCCTATGCCGTCGACCGCGCCGGCGACGAGCGACACGACCTCCGCTTCAGAGACCTCCGGCCGCTCAGCCGGGGCGAGGAGGCGATCGAGTCGCCCGAGACGGTGACCGGGGTCGCCTACGGCTTCGCGTGGGCGGCCGACTCCCAGACCTGCTGGTACACGCTCCAGGACGACGCTTCGCGCCCCGACCGGGTGATGCGCCACCGCGTCGGCAGCGATCCGGCTGCCGACGTCGAGGTGTTCCGGGAGGACGACGAGCGGTTCCACCTCGGCGTGGGATCGTCGCGCTCGGGCGACATCGCGGTCATCAGCGCAGGCAGCGCGGTCACGAGCGAATGCTGGATCCTCGACTGCCACGAGCCGGAGAGGCCACCGGCGGTGGTGGCCGAGCGGGAGCACGGAACCGAGTACTCGGTGGCGCACCACCCCGCCGGGCTGTTCGTCACGTCGAACCACGGCGGTGCGGTCGACTTCGCCCTGTGGCGTGCTCCGCTCGACGGCACGCGCACCGCCGATCGCAGCTCCTGGGAGGTGGTGGTCCCCCACTCCCCCGGGACCCGGATCGACGGGGTCGAGGCCTTCGCCGATCACCTGGTGGTGCACGGCCGCACCGAAGCCGCCACCGCCCTCTGGCTCCTCGACCCGGTATCGGGTGACCTCGACCGCATCGAGGGCGACGACGAGGTCGGAACGTTCAGCGGCTCGGCCAACCCCGAGTTCGCCACCACCCGCTACCGCTTCAGCTACCAGTCGCTCACCACCCCGGCCTCGCTGTACGAGCTCGACGTGGCCACAGGCCACCGCACGCTCCTCAAGCAGCAACCCGTCCTCGACGGCTTCGATCCGGCCCAGTACTCCTCGGAGCGGCGGTGGGCCGAGGCCGGCGACGGGACCCGGGTCCCGATCTCGCTGGTCTGGCGCAACGACCGCTTCGACGGATCGCGGCCGGCACCGTGCCTGCTCTACGGCTACGGCGCCTACGAGGCGAGCATGGATCCCTGGTTCTCCATCGCCCGGCTCTCCCTGCTCGACCGTGGCATCGTGTTCGCCATCGCGCACGTCCGCGGTGGCGGCGAGCTGGGGCGGCACTGGTACGAGGACGGCAAGTTCGGCGCCAAGTCCAACTCCTTCACCGACTTCGTCGCCTGTGCCAGGCACCTGGTCGACACCGGGGTCACCACACCAGACCAGCTCGCCGCCCGCGGCGGCAGCGCCGGTGGGCTCCTGATGGGGGCCGTGGCGAACCTGGCGCCCGAGCTGTTCCGGGTGGTGGTCGCCGAGGTGCCCTTCGTCGATCCGCTCAACACCATCCTCGACCCCACCCTCCCGCTGACCGTCATCGAATGGGAGGAGTGGGGCGACCCGCTGCACGATCCCGAGGCCTACGCCTGGCTGGCCTCCTACAGCCCCTACGAGAACCTCCGCCCGTCGGCCGACGCCACCTACCCGGCCATCCTGGCCACCGCCGGGCTGAACGATCCCCGCGTCGGCTTCCACGAGCCCACCAAGTGGGTGGCGGCGCTCCGCGACAACGGCCACGGCACCAGCGCCGACCGGCCCGTGCTGTTGAAGGTGGAGCTGGGCGCCGGCCACGGTGGCCCCACCGGGCGCTACGACGCCTGGCGCGACGAAGCCTGGGTCCTGGCCTTCGTGGCCGACCAGGTGGGCGCGACCGATCAGGACAGGTTGGCGTAGCCCCCGCGGAAGAACACCAGCGGGCCGTGCTCCGCGGTCACCGCCAGCTCGTGGACCGCGGCCACCGCGATGTCGTGATCGCCCGCCGGGTGGACGACGTCGAGCGTGCAGTCGATCCACGCGAGCGCGCCGGCGATGCGGGGCTGGCCGAGCGGCGAGCGGTCCCACGGAACCGACGCGAACTTGTCGGGGTCCTTGGATGCGAACACGCGGGAGACGGCTTCCTGGTCCTCGCCGAGCACGTTCACGCAGAACCGGCCCGCTTCCCTCAGCTTCGGCCAGGTCGACGACTGCTTCCCAGCGCAGAAGCCCACCAGCGGAGGATCGAGCGAGATCGAGAAGAAGGACCCGATGGCGAGCCCGACCGGCGCTCCGTCGGCGTCGTAGCCGGCCACCACGCTCACCCCGGTGGGGAAGTGACCGAGCACCTGACGAAATCGTGCGCTGTCGAAGGCCGGCTCGGTCATGTTCTCTCCCAGAGGTGACGGACCGTCAGACTAGGACAGATGCCAGCGAGACCGTGACGCCCTCGGCCGCGGCGAAGACCTCTGGCCCACCTGCTGAGACGGCATCGCGGGCCTCGACCACGAGGCGGTC
>Ga0123332_1004598_pt1 | contig 12017 bp, 8 predicted proteins | sample BioC12SIPDNA_4_FD_89958 | JGI IMG/M metagenome (GOLD analysis project Ga0123332, IMG submission 89958) | Anaerobic biogas reactor microbial communites from Washington, USA - Biogas_R2_A C12 SIP DNA | ecosystem: Engineered > Bioreactor > Anaerobic > Unclassified | place: Washington, USA...
GAAGCCCGGGCGCGCGAGGGACGCGCCCGCCGACCTCAGTGCCTGAAGTGCCGGTGCCCCGTGAGGACCATCGCCAGGCCGAGCTCGTCGGCGGCGGCGAGGATCTCCGCGTCCCTGATCGAGCCGCCCGGCTGCACGACGGCGGTCACCCCCGCCGCCGCCGCGGCGTCGAGGCCGTCGCGGAACGGGAAGAACGCGTCGGAGGCGCAGGCACCGCCGCGCGCCCGGCCGGCGGCCTTCTTGGCGGCGATCTCGACGGCGTCTACGCGGCTCTGCTGGCCGGCGCCCACCCCCACGGCGACGCCGTCCTTGACGAGCACGATCGCGTTCGAAGAGGTGTGGGCACACACCCGGTAGGCGACCTCGAGGTCGCGCCACTCGGCCTCGGTAGGCTGCCGGCGCGTGACGACGCGCCAGGCCCCGCGGCCCTCGACCGCGTCGGGCTGCTGCACCAGGAAGCCGCCATCGACGCGGCGGACCTCCACGCCACTCTCCCCCGGCGCCGCGAGCGAGATCACCCGCGTGCTCTTGCGCTTCGCCGCCAGGAGCTCGAGCGCCTCGGGCTCGTAGGCGTGCGCCAGCACGACGTCGGCCTTGGGCCTGGCCGCGATGCGCTCGGCCAGCGCCAGCGTCACGCGGCCGGGCAGCGCCACCACGCCGCCGAAGGCCGACTTCGGGTCGGCGTCGAACGCGCGCTCGTAGGCCGTGACCAGGTCCTCGGCCACGGCGGCGCCGCAGGCGTTGGCGTGCTTCACGATCACGCAGGCGACACCCGGCAGCTCGTGGGCCAGGCGCCAGGCCGCCTCGGCGTCGAAGACGTTCAGGTAGGAGAGCGCCTGTCCCGAGTGGAGCACCGCGTCGTCCCAGACGCTCGCCGCGCCCACGAGGCGGTAGCGGGCGCCGGCCTGGTGCGGGTTCTCCCCGTACCTGAGCTCCTGCGCCCTCTCGAGGGGCAGGCCGAGGTAGCGCGGCAGCGCCTGGCCGCGCTGCAGGTACGCGACGATCGCCGCGTCGTAGGCGGCCGTGTGCGCGAACGCCTTGAGGGCCAGCTCGCGCCGCCTCGCCGCCGTGATGCCGGCACGGAGCTCCGCCAGCACCGGCGCGTAGTCGGCGGGGTCGACGACGACGGTGACGTGGGCGTGGTTCTTGGCGGCGGCCCTGATCATCGCGGGGCCGCCGATGTCCACCTGCTCCATCGCCTCGGCGTCGGTCACGCCCTCCCTGGCGACGGTGGCGCCGAACGGGTAGAGGTTGCAGACGACGACGTCGACGGGCGTGATGCCGTGCGCCTCTAGCTCGGCGAGGTGCTCCGGGGTCCTGAGCGCCAGCACGCCGCCGTGGATCGCCGGGTGCAGCGACTTGACGCGGCCGCCCAGCACCTCGGGGAACCCCGTGACGTCGGCGACCGCCGTCGCCGGCACCCCGGCGCCCGCGAGCGCGCGGAGCGTGTTGCCCGTCGAGACGACCTCGTAGCCCAGCGCGACCAGCCCGCGCGCCAGCTCCTCGACCCCGGTCTTGTCCGAGACGGAGACCAGCGCGCGCGGCCGGCCGGCCACGGCTACTCCTCCTGGCCTTCCCCGGCCGGCTCCTCGGCGTCGTCGGCCTGGTCCTCGGCGGCTTCGCCCTCTGCCTCGCCGGTCTCGCCCGCTGCCTCGTCTGCGCCCGGTACGGGGACCGTGAAGGCCGCGTCCTCGCCGGGCAGGCCGCCGAGCGTAACCAGCTCGCGCACCTCGATCTGCTCGCGCAGCGAGGCGAGCCACTCCTCCTGGAGCCGCTGCCGGTTCGTCGCGCGCACGGCGTTCTCGACCTGGGCGCGCACGTCCTCGAGCGGTCGCACCGACTCCGGCGTGCGCTCGGCGACGAGGACGACGTAGCGCTCGGCCGCGGGAGCGTCGGGCTCGTCCGCCTCGTCCGCGGCGCCGTCGGCCTCCTCGTCGCCCGCGGCGTCAGCCGCGTCGTCTTCCTCCTCGACCGGACGGGCGATGACGAGGACGTCCGAGACCTCGGCCGCGCTGCCGGCGATCGGCTCGAACGCGTCGGTGCCGAACAGCGCGGTGTCTATGTCGGCCTCGAGCGTGCCCGGCAGGACGCGGCCGTGCTCCACGACCTCACCGCCGTGCTCGGCCGCGGCCGCGGCCACGTCGGCGCCGCCGAGCACTTCGGCGCGGAACGCCGCCGCCGCCTCCTGCGAGGCGAGCTCGACCTGGGTCACGACGGCCTCGGGCCCGACGGTGAACGCGGCGACGTTCGCCTCGTAGTACTCGCGGACCTGCTCGTCGGTGACGGTGGCGTCGCGGGCGACGTAGTTGAGCGCCGCCTGGGCGATCGCGGCCCGCGAGCCGACGAAGTCGACGCCGAGCGACCGCGCGCCCTGGTAGGCGAGCTCGGTGTCGATGAGCTGCTGGAGGATCGCCGGCCGGAAGAGCTGCACGATCAGCTCGGCGGTGTCGGGCGAGAGCGCCTGCTGGATCGTCGTGTTCATGTACGTGGCGCGGTCGAGCTGCACCTCGGTGATGCGGGCGTCGCCGACCTCGGCGACCACGGCGTCGTCGAACGAGAGCGTGCTCGTCTCGGGGAACGTGACGGCGGCCGTGGCGCGCAGGCGCTCGACCTCGGCCTCGATGACGCCCTGCTTCTTGGCGTTGAGGGCGTCCTCGGCGACCTGGTCGCGGACCTCCTCGAGGGGGCGCGTGGCGGCGGGCAGGTACTCGACGACCTGGACGAGGTAGAAGCCGTCGGCGGCCGCGATCACCTCGGTGAGACCCGCGCCCCTGAGGGCGAAGGCGGCGTTCGCGACGGCGGTCGGGAACGCCGCGCGCCCGACGGGCCGCGGCTCCGTCTCACCGGCCGGGGCGCCGACGGCGCCCTGCCTGTCGGCGAGCTCCAGGCTGTGCTCGGCCGCCAGCTCGGCGAACGACTCGCCGGCCGCGACACGGGCCCTGATGTCCTCCGCGGTCTCGCGGTCGGAGACGACGATCTGCCTGGCGCGCACGCGCTCCTCGCTCTGGTACGAGCTCTGGTGGGAGAGGTAGTACGCCTCGATCTCGGCGTCGGTGACGGCGACGTCGCCGAGCACCGAGTCCTGCCAGGCCTGGAGCTTGAGCTGCTCGCGCAGGTAGTCGCGGAAGGTCTGGTCGGTGAAGCCCACCTGCCTGAGGCGGGCGAGGTAGGCGCTGTCGTTGCGCCTGCCGGCGAGGCCGTTCGCCTCGCGGAACGCGTCGACCTCGGCCCGCACCTGCGCGTTCGTCACGCGCATCGGGGCGGCGGCCTGCCTCACGACCTCCTGGCGCACGAGGTCGTCGACGAGGAGGCGCTGGAGCTGCGCGGCGACGGGACCCTCGCTGACCGCGTTGTAGAGCGTGCCCTGCTGGGCCTGCAGGACCTCCGCCTCGCGGATCTCCACGCCGTTCACCGTGAGCTGGACGGTGCCGCGCACGGCCTCCTGCCCGCCCAGGTTGAAGCCCAGCGTGGGCGTGAACTGGATGATCATGCCCGCGAGCAGGCCTATGGCGATGCACCATAGGATGATCGTGCGGGTCCTCTTGCTGATCTTCATCGGATCCTGTCCTCCAGGGATGCCGCGCCGACCGTGACGAGCGCCTGGCCGGCCCGGCGCACGCCCGGGAGTCTAACAGACGCGGGTACGGCGGTTACCTGGGGCGCGATGCTATATTGCTATGGCTGTCGCGGCGCTCCAGGCGCCGCTCGTCGGCCGCGTCGCGCGCCCGTAGCTCAGCCGGATAGAGCGTTCGCCTCCGGAGCGAAAGGTCACAGGTTCGAATCCTGTCGGGCGCACCACCCACACCCCAGCTCAGAACCACCTGCCCGGGCTGAAGGGCAGGCCGGCGAGCAGCCGCACGCCCTCGGCGATGGGCGCGTCGTAGCCGCGGGCCAGCTCGCGCACGTCGAGGGCGGCGGTGACGTCCGGCTCGATGCCGCCGTCGAGGGGACGGCCGTCGCTGAGCTCGAGGTTCGCGACCGCGACGAGGACCTGGCTGCGGTCGGGCAGCACGTACGACCTGACGACCTCGACGTTCCCGGCGGTCGCGGTGCCCACGACCCGCGCCCGGCCCGTGGCCTGCAGCACGGCGGCGGCGACCTCGGCCGCCGAGCTCGTCTCGGCGTCGACGAGGACGACGAGGGGCCCCGTCACCAGCGCGGGGCTCGCGACAGGGGCCGAGCGCACGAGGCGGCCGTCCTCCGCCCTCAACAGCGCCACGCCGGCCTCGCCGCCCGCCTGCCGCTCGAACGAGGCTGTCCACGCGACCCGGCCGCGCGCCACGGCGCGGGCCCACTCGCCGTCGAGGAACGCGCCCATCAGCACGCCCAGCTCGGCCAGGCTCCCGCCGCGGTTGCCGCGCAGGTCGAGGACGAACGAGCGCGCGCCGCGTGCCAGGAGGTCGGCGAGCAGCTCGTGCGCCCGCGCGCCGGTGCCGGCGAGCGTGAACGAGGGCACGTAGAGGTAGCCGACGGCGCCGTCGAGCAGCTCGGCCGTCGGTGTCCGCTGCAGCTCCGCGTGCGCCACGAAGCGCGGGCTGAGGCTCACGGTGAGGGTCTCCCTCGCGGCGCGCCGGAGCGTGAGCTCGACGCTCTCCCCGCTCACGCCGGCGCCGAGGACGAGGCCCACGCCGGCGGCGCCCAGGCCCTCGAGCGGCGCGTCCCCCACCGCGACGATCACGTCGCCGCGCCGCACGCCGGCCTCGTCCGCCGGCGTGGCGGGCAGGACGCGCTCCACGACGACGCCGGCGCCGCCGACCCAGCGCACGACCATGCCCAGGCTGGGCGTAGGCGTCCCCTGCGCGCGGTCGTCGCCCTCGAGCCCCGGAACCCCATGCCCCGCGGACGGGCCGTCCGGGCGGGCCAGGGCGTCGAGGCCCCCCGCCGCGGCCGACCCGCCGGGCTCGAAGGGCGCCGTGATGGGCGCCGCCCCGGGCTCGAGGCCCGCCAGGCCCAGCCAGCGCGAGTGGTCGTCGCCGACCTCGGCCACCATGCGCCGCATCACGGCGTCGAAGCGGGCGCGGGTCTCGGCGTCGACGGCGGCCTGGCGGTAGCGCGCCGCCCACGCCTCCCAGTCGAGACGGTCCTCGTCCCAGTAGTAGTCCTCGAACAGGTCGACGGTCGCCTCGAACACGGCCGCTCGCAGCTCGCGACCCTCGCCCGCCGCGGAGTCGCCCGACGCCGCCCCCGCCGCGGCCGCCGCCGGCGTCAGCAGCGCCAGCGCCGCCAGGGCGGGGAGCAGGCGCCTCACCACGACGGCACCTCGGGGTGCTCGGCCCTGACCCAGACCGGGTCGACGATGATGCCCTCGCCGCCCAGCACGGTCAGGGGACGGCCCTCGACGGTGACGCTGACCGCCGCGACGTCGGCCGGCTGCGTCAGCGTGTAGTAGAGCTGGTTGAGGCGGCCGACCATCGAGGCCGTGCCGCCACCCGCCGTGAACTCGCGCGAGAGGTCGACGGTGAGGACGCCGTCGTCGAGCCTGACGCCCAACACCCGCGTGCCCTCGGGCACCGTCGTGCCCAGGCCGTCCCGCTCCTCCTCCGGCGTCGGCCCGGCCGTCAAGGCCGCGACCTGGGCCCGCACGCGGTCCTCGAGGCCGCCGCTCCGGGCGACGCGGGGCACCGCCTCGAGCGTGAACGTGCGGCCTGTGTCCCGGGTCAGGTAGACGAGCGTGTCGGGCATGCGCGACAGGGTGCGGGCGGTGATCACGCCCACGAGCGCCAGCAGCAGGAGGAGCGCCAGCGCCACTACGCGCAGCACGACCGTGCGCAACTCAGGCCTTCCGGATCGGCAGGTAGCGCGGCTCCCACATCGCGCGCGCCACGAAGTCTGCCGGGTCCTCCGGCCGCTCGACGCGGGCGTTGCCCTCGTCTATGGCCTGCTCGAGGACCTTGGTGGCGACGTGGCGGCTGGCCCGGCGCAGCGCGGAGATCGAGGGGTATACGGCGCCCTGCGCGATCCGGGCCGGGTCGGTGTACTCGGCCAGGGCCTCGGCCGCGGCCCGCAGCATGCCGGGCGTGACCCGCTCCACCCGCGCCAGCAGCGCGCCCAGGCCCAGCCCCGGGAAGACGAACGCGTTGTTCGCCTGGCCCACCTGGTGCCTGGCGCCGCCCCACTCGACCGGCGGGAACGGACTGCCCGTGGCGACGATCGCGCGGCCGTCCGTCCAGCGGTAGACGTCCTCCGGGGTGGCCTCGCTGTTCTCCGTGGGGTTGGACATCGCGAACACGATCGGCGTCGGCGTGTTCGCCGCCACGGCCTCGACGACCTCGCGGCCGAAGGCGCCGCCCTGCCCGGAGAGGCCGAGCAGCACGGTGACCTTGCCGCGGCGCACGGTCTCGAGGAGGCCCGGCGGCCGCCCGTCCTCGCCCCAGCCGGCGACGCGCGCCGGGTCCTGCGCGACGGCCTCCTTGTACCCCTCGACCCCGGGCCTGCCGGCGACGACGAGGCCGCTCGAGTCCAGGCAGTAGACGCGGGCCCTGGCCTCCTCGCGGCTCAGGCCGAGGTCCACGAGGCCCTCGATCACCTGCAGCGCGACGCCCACGCCGCCGGCGCCGGCGCCGTGCACCAGGATCACCTCGTCGGTGAGCGGCCGCTTCGTGCGCCGCGTGGCGGCCAGCAGCCCGGCCAGCGTGACCGCCCCCGTGCCCTGGATGTCGTCGTTGAACGACGGCAGCACGTCCTGGAAGCGCTCCAGAACGGTGAACGCCTTCTGCTTGCTGAAGTCCTCCCACTGCAGCAGGGCCTCGGGGAACCGCCGCTTGAACGCCGCGACGAACCGCGCGATGAAGTCGTCGTACGCCTGGCCGGTGAGGCGCTCGTGGCGCACGCCCAGGTACAGGGGGTCGTCGAGGAGGTCGGCACGGTTCGTGCCGACGTCGAGCTCGATCGGCAGCGTGACGGCCGGGTCGATACCGGCGGCCGCGGTGTAGAGCGAGAGCTTGCCGATGCAGATGCCCATCCCGCCGAAGCCCTGGTCGCCGATGCCGAGGATGCCCTCGGAGTCGGTGACGACGGCGAGCCGCACGTCGTGGATCACCGCGTGCTCGAGCACCTCGTCGACGCGGTCGATGTTCTCGGTGCTGATCGTCAGGCCGCGCGGGTAGCGGTAGATGCGGCTGAACGTCTGCACGGCCTCCGCGACGGTCGGCGTGTAGACGATCGGCATCATCTCCTCGAGGTGCCTCTCGAGCAGCGCGTAGAACAGGACCTCGTTGCGGTCCTGCAGGCTGCGCAGGTAGACGTGCTTGTCGATGTTCGTCGTCGAGCGCTGGTAGTTCTCGTAGGTGCGCTTCAGCTGCTCTTCGAGGGTGGCGACGTGAGGGGGCAGCAGGCCCTCGAGGCCGAACTCGAGCCGCTCCTCGCGCGTGAACGCCGTGCCCTTGTTGAGCAGCGGCAGCCGCATCAGCATGAACCCGGGCAACCCGGTGGCCAGGTACGGCTCGCCGTTCGCGTCGACGCGCCTCTCGAACTGCTTCATCAGCCAGCGCCTCCTAGTCGCCGCCGTCGCCCGGCGGCAGCGGCAGTACCGGGCCGCCGCCCGGGGCGTCGGGCGGTTCGTCGCCGTCGGCGTCGTCGCCGCTCGGCGCGCCGGGCGAGCCCTCGTCGCCCGCCGGCGGTCCGGGCGCGTCGTCGCCCTCGGCGCCGTCCCCAGGCGGCGCGTCGGGCGGCTCGGCGCCCTCGCCGTCGGGAGACGGCGGCGCGTCGGGCGGGGCGTCGGGGGTCGCCGGCGCCGTCTCGGCCGCCTCGCCCCCATCATCGGCCGCGGCGGCCTCCCCGGCGAGGCGCATGGCCTCCTCGGCGAAGAACGCGTACTCGCCGACCGCGGGCGCGAGCTCGGCGGCGCGCTCGTAGGCGACGGCGGCGTCGGCGTAGCGCCCCTGCTGGAAGGCGATGCGGCCGAGGTAACCCCACGCCTCGGCGAAGCCCGGCTCGGCCGCGACGGCCTCCTCGAGCAGCCGCCGCGCGCGCTCGGGGTCGCCGGCGTCGTAGGCGGCCAGGGCGTCGAAGAAGGCCGGTCCCGCGACGTCTCCCCTGTCCTCCGCCAGCCGGGCGCGGCGCAGGAACCACGCCGCGCGCTCGTCGGCCGGGTCGAGGGCCAGCACCCGCTCCCAGTAGGGCACCGACTCGGTGGCGCGGCCCGACTCCTGCAGGCTCCTCGCGGCCCACACGAAGGCGTCCGCGAAGCGCTCGTTCGCCGCGGCGGCCGCGACGAACCGCTCGCTGGCCGTGGCCAGGTCGCCGGCCTCGTAGGCCGACAGCCCCTCGAAGTAGAGGCTCCCGGCGCGCACCCCGTAGCGCGCCTGGGTCTCGGCGACGGCGAGGAAGTGGGCGGCGCCGGCGTCGTCCGGGCGAGAGGCGACGACGCGCCGCCAGTGCCCGGCCGCGAGCTCGGGCAGGCCGAGCTCGAGCGCTACGCGCCCCGCCCACACCTCGGCCTCGACGAACTCGGGGTTCGCGGTCAGGGCCGTCTGGAAGCTCTGCAGCGCGCCCTCGAGGTCGCCGGCCTCGTACTCGGCGACGCCGGCGTGGAAGGAGTCGCTGGCGGCCACCCCGACGGCGACGCGCTGGCGGCTGCGCTCCAGGTAGTAGCGCGCGGTCTCGTCGTCCGGGGTGACCTCGAGCAGGCGCTCCCAGAGGCGGGCGGCGACCTCGGCGCCCTCGGCGTCGCCTCGCTCGAACGCGATGCGCGCCAGCCAGCGCAGCGCCTCCTCGTCGTCGGGAGCGACCTCGAGGACCGTCAGGTAGTAGCCGGTGGCGCCGACGTGGTCGCCGGCGACGTAGCGTGCGTACCCCAGCTCGTTGGCGGCGTGGGCGAAGAGCGCGGCGTCGTCGGGCACGCCCGGAGGCGGCGGCGGGGAGCCCGGCAGCTCACCGCCGACCGTGAAGTACTCGTCGAAGCTCGCGAACGCCCTGGCGTGCCACTCCATCAGGCCGTAGCCGCGCGCGGCCACCAGCAGTGCCTCGCGCGTCAGGGCGTCGTCGCCGGCGTCGCGGGCGGCGGCCACGGCGTCCTCTGCCGCCAGGTAGGCGGCGCGCCACGCCGGCTGGTCCGGGTGGGGCTGCTCGCCGCTGGCGAGCGCGTCCGCGAGCGCCTGCCCCGCCCGCGCCAGGAGCTCCGCGGGCGTGGACGCGGCCGTCGGCTCCGCCGCCGCGGCGGGACCGGCCTGCGCCGGAGCGCTCGGCGCCGCCGGGGAGGCGGGCCCCTGCGCCCACGCCGTCAGGCTGGTCGCCAGCAGCAGGGCCATGGCGGCCTGGGCTGTGCGGTGGGTCGCCGTCACGAGCACCATCCTCGCCCCCGACGCCGCGGCGGTGCGTATCCGGGGACGGCGGCGGTCAGGGAGAGCTCAGCGTGCGCGGCCGACGAGCCACGCGACCTCGTCCCCGGACTCGATCACGTACAGGACGTGGCGGTTCGCACCCGAGAGGTCCGAGAAAGTCAGCCACGTCTGGGTCTCGGGGCCGTTCGGGCCCGTGATCGTGCGCGACTGGCGCGACTCCTCCAGGTAGCCGGCCGCCGCCAACGACGTGACCACGTTGTGGACGAAGGCGGGCCGCAGGTTCGCGGCCAGGCCCGTCGCGACGTACGCCTCCCAGTCGGTCCAGTCCGAGCCGCCGGGCAGGCGGGCGACGAGGGCGTCGACCCCGGCGCCGACCGCGCGCAGGCTGCCCGACGGGAGGCGGACGGAGGAGTCGAACGTGGCCGCGATCGCCGTCGTCGTCAGGACGTCGGCGAGGAGCTGCGCGTGCGAGGCGGCCCCGGCCGCGAGGGCCAGGACGGCCGCGGCGGCGCGCACGGCGCGTGCCGCCGGATGTGGCAGGAGAGCGTGGCGCACGGCTCTCATGCTAGCACCGCCCCGCCGGGCTAACCTCCTGCCCGGCCCGAGACGCCTCTCCCGGGCGCCTCGGCTTACCCTGTGACCATGTTCCAGAGCCTCGGCGACAGACTCCAGTCAGTGATCGGCGGCCTCCGCGGCCGCGGTCGCCTCTCGGAGGCCGACGTCAAGTCGGCCCTGCGCGAGGTGCGTGTCGCGCTGCTCGAGGCCGACGTGAACCTCGAGGTCGCCCGCGACTTCACCAAGCGCGTGCAGGAGAAGGCCGTCGGCTCCGAGGTCCTCACCTCGCTCCAGCCCGACCAGCGCGTGATCGCGATCGTCCACGAGGAGCTCATCGAGACGCTCGGCGGCAAGAGCGTGCAGCCCGTCCTCAAGGCCGAGGGCAACGTGTGGCTCCTGATGGGCCTCCAGGGCGCCGGCAAGACCACGACGGCCGGGAAGCTCGCCTACCGCTACAAGAGCCAGGGCCGCCGCGTGCTGCTCGTCGCGGCCGACACGCAGCGCCCCGCCGCCCGCGACCAGCTCAAGGTCCTCGGCGACCAGATCGGCGTGCCGGTGTTCGAGGTCATGGACGGCGAGAGGCCGGCCCAGGTCGCCGAGCGCCTCGGGGCCCACCTGCGCAAGGACTTCCGCGACCTGGTGATCGTCGACACGGCCGGCCGCCTGCAGGTCGACGACGACCTGATGGACGAGCTGGCCGAGCTCGCCGAGCGCGTCGGCCCCACCGAGAAGGTGCTCGTCGTCGACGCGATGACGGGCCAGCAGTCGCTGCCCGTCGCCCGCACGTTCGACGAGCGCGTCGGCGTCACCGGCCTGATCATGACGAAGCTCGACGGCGACGCCCGCGGCGGCGCCGCGCTCTCGGCGAAGCACGTCACGGGCAAGCCGATCTACTTCGCGGGGATGAGCGAGCGGATCGACGGGCTCGAGCCGTTCCACCCCGACCGCGTCGCCGGCCGCATCCTCGGCATGGGCGACGTGCTCACGCTCATCGAGAAGGCCAAGGTCCTCGAGCAGGACGACGACCGCGAGATGAGGGACCTGGGCGACTTCACGCTCCAGGACATGCTCGTGCAGATGCGCAAGCTCAAGCAGATCGGCTCGTTCGGCGACGTCCTGAAGATGATCCCGGGCGCCGGCAAGCTGCTGCCGCCGGGGGTCGAGGTCGACGAGAAGGAGATCGCCCGCATCGAGGCGATCATCTCGAGCATGACCGAGAAGGAGCGCGCGAACCCGCGCATCCTCGACGCCAGCCGCCGACGCCGCATCGCCAAGGGCTCGGGCACCCAGGTGCAGGACATCAACCGGCTCGTGAAGAACTACGAGGAGATGCGCAAGCTGATGAAGCGCATGGGCAGGCGGCCGCCCGGGCGGGGCCGGGGCCTGCGCGGCTCCGCCGGCCGGGCCTGAGCCTCAGCCCGGACCCGGGTGGAAACGGATCGCGCCGCCCGCGTCGATCTGGCCCAGCTCGGTCAGCTCGACGCTCGCCGGGGCCGTGCCGGAGCTCACGCGGTTCGGCGGCGTCACCAGCGCCACGTGGCCGGCGGGACCGAAGCTGGGGCCGTACAGCGAGCTCACCCACATGCCGTCGTCCCCGTCGAACGCGAGGCGCATCTGGTAGGTGCCGGGGACGGCCAGCCTGACGACCGGGGTCGGGGTCCCGCTCGCCGCGAGGTCCTGGCGCCTCAGCTTCTCCACCACCCCGCTCCCGAAGCACGTGACCCACAGGTCGCCGTTCGCGTCGAACGCCAGCCCCCTGGGGCCGTCGAGCGACGTCCCGTCGCTGCCGACGACGACGTCCGGGTCGACCGCGCCGCCCACGGCCAGCTGCTCTGGCGAGAAGCGCAGTACCGCGTCGTTGCCCACGACCCACAGTCCGCCGGCCTCGTCGAACGTCAGGTCGTTGGCGTAGGTCGCCATGTACGGGGACGCGCTCGTCAGCACCACGTCTGGTTCGGGCGCGCCGCCGGCGGCGAGCGTGGCGGCGCTCCAGCCGACGACCTTGCCCTCCACGGTCGCCCACAGGGAGCCGTCGGCCGCGAACCTCACGCCGGCGATGTGAGGCGCTCCGGTCGTCACCGACGCGACCGGCTCCGGCGTGCCCGACGTGCGGAGGTCGGCCGCGGCGTACTCGAGCAGCTCGCCCCCCTGGGTCCCGACCCACAGGTCGCCGTCCGGGTC
>Ga0123332_1004606_pt1 | contig 12001 bp, 24 predicted proteins | sample BioC12SIPDNA_4_FD_89958 | JGI IMG/M metagenome (GOLD analysis project Ga0123332, IMG submission 89958) | Anaerobic biogas reactor microbial communites from Washington, USA - Biogas_R2_A C12 SIP DNA | ecosystem: Engineered > Bioreactor > Anaerobic > Unclassified | place: Washington, USA...
GAGGCGGTCTGATGGTAAACCATCACTGACGAGGCCGGGGAGGCGTTGAGAATGACACGCGACGAGGCAATCCAGGCAATCCGCGCCGAGTAACCACACGTCGCAGCAGGAGGGCCGTGAGCACGCAGCACGGCCCTCCTGCACCACCGGGAGGTGAGACCATGTTGGAGCAGCGGCAGTGTGCTGTATGTGGCTACGCGCGATACTTCGCGCCAACCATGACCGACCGCGAGATCGACCAGATACTGATGCATGCCGGATGGGCGAAACTCGACGCCGACTACGAGTGCGACCTGTGCCGGGAGCGAGCACGCCGGGAGGCGTACCCGTGACAGATCACGAGCTAACAGGCCGAAACCGGGGCAACCCGGTCCGCCGGTGAGACCGGCGCTGACGAGTCCAACACACGGGAGGCGAGACGGATGGCGAAGACAATGAGTGCTCCATTTTGCATCACCGGCGGCACCGAGCGATATGTAATCACCGAGTATGTGCCGCCATATATCACTCGCAATGCGTTCCCGCGAACTTACGCCGCCATGCGCGAATGTGGCTATGATGGATCATGGGCGCGGGGCCACAAACCCCAGGGCAACAAACTGCAGCTTTTCTGGCGCACTATTGACGGACAGTGGAGCAAGAGCGGGCCGTCGTACTAAATGCCATAGACACCACGCCGACCGCACGGTCGGCTGGAGCCCGCATCGGCAGGCTCCATCGGGCCGTGCAAAATGCAACGGGAGGAATTGAGAATGACTATCCGAATCAGACTGAACGAAGACCCGAACACGTGGGGCACCGACGGAGATCATGTGCTCGCCACACGCGCCGCCGAGATCATGAGCGAACGGCTGGAGGCTGTGCTGACCGAGGAGTACCCCGATGCTACCATCGACATCGAGATCGTGCCGACCGAGAACCCGGACGGCATTTGCGTATTCAAGGCCGATGGCGACTACGCCGAGTGCATCGAGGGCAACATCGCCGACACCATCAACGCACTGCACCCGGATGTGCTCGCAGAGGCGTTGGCCGGATGGCTCCAGCCGTGCGACGAGCCCGCCGACGAGTAGCCCCGACCTCGACCCTGCCGCCCACATGGCGGCAGGACTGGAGGCCGGACATCCAGCCCAGCGCGGGGGCCAAGCCGCGCAGGGAGGCCGAAGATGATGGAGAAGATGATGTTTCAGATGACAGGGGCCTCCGCCATTGCGGAGGCCCTGGAGCACGAAAAGCAGGCCGCGCGGTATCGGCGGCTTGCTGAGCAGCATGCGATGAGTGCCCGCTGCATGCGGGCACAGGCAGCATATCAGAGAGAGGCGGCTTTGATCGCCGCCCACGAGTACGCGCTGGCACAGGGACAGGAACAGACGTAGCACATCCAGCCCAGCGCGGGGGCCAAGCCGCGCAGGGAGGCAGACGATGGGCAAGCGGGCGAAGTTAATGGAGTATTACGACGCCACCGGGCAGACGCACTGCGCCGCTGCGAAGGTCGAAGTCGAGAACGGCGGGGCGGTAATCGCCGTTGAGGAGTTGGATGACGACGACCGCGAGGAGTTCCTGCGCGTTCTACGCGAGTGCGATATGCGCGACGCCTGGGAATGGCTGCGGGAGCATGGCGCGAATGCCGTATGGTGTGAGCAAGACGGTCTGACCATTTCGTAACCCATGCCCAGCGCGGGGGCCAAGCCGCGCGGAGGAGGACGAGTAGTATGGCGCACCTGCGACAGACACAGACGGCGTACCGTGGCGCGACAATTATCATCGACGAATACGACGATGGGCCACGGGAGTACCGCGTGCGATGGTCGGTGCATACTCCTAACGAGTGGTGGCGGGCGAAGGCCGCTATCGGGCCGGGCGGCTGTGGCATGATACGCGACTACCCGACCGCCGACGCGCTGGGCAGAAAACACATCGACACGATATTGAGGATGCACGAGGAGGCCGAGTGATATGACCATCGAGGAACTCATCTGCGAACTGGAACAGTACCCGCCGAATGCCGAGGTCCGCATTCTGACCGACGACCGCTGGCCCTGGGTCTACACCATCGGCGGCGTGCAGGCAGGCGACAGGCCCGGCGAGGTGCACATTGCGCAGGGAAACCAGGAACGGTACGCAGACACCAGCACCAAGGAGGAGTAACATGCGCACAGTAGCCGAAGCCGCAGACAAACTCGGACTGAGCGAAGTCCGCATTACCCAACTGCTCAGGACGCACGACCCCGAAACAGGCACCACGCGCCTGACGCGTTGGCAGCCCGACCAGGGGCCGCCCATCCGCGACATCCGCATCACCGACGAGAGCCTCAAGCGCGAAATGCAGAGGAGGGGGCTGGCATGATCCACGACCACGACCTGACCATCGCAACAGAGTACCGCGTCCATCCTGACCCGCTGCTCATGATCGACATGGATGCCGTCTACATCGCCGCCGCCAACCAGGCCGACATCAAGTGCGGCGAAGAGGCAATCCTGGAGGCCGCGCTCACACGCGCGCTCCAGCAGCCGGAGATACAGGCCGCAATCTACCAGGCCGCTGAGGCCATTGTCGAGCAGGTGACTGCAGCCGTGGTCGCCGAGATCGGGGAGGTGCCGCATGCCGTATGACCGCGACCTGATCCGCGAAGTGGAGGCGCAGGGCGACTGGGACGCGCAAGTCGAAGCCGAGTGTGACGAGATGTAAATCATGTCGATGACGGAACTCGTAGACGAGCTGACCGACGCCGAGGCCGCCAGCGTCCGCGAATACATCATCGACATGTTCGGGACACGCATAGCAACCGACAGAATACACGGAAGGGAATGACAATGAACGACACGAAGCAGTCAGTAAGTGAGCGCGGTCCCGAGTATCTCGCGGCCACATTGCGGGAGGTCGCAGAGACGCTCACGGATATCGGCAAGGCCATCAACGCGCGGCTGGCAGCGTGGGCTGCGGCAAAGCCGTGCCCCGAGGAGGAGAAGCCGCGCGGCATCGACATTGTATACGGCGCTGGTGCAATGCGCTTCGACCGGCTGACGGCAATCACCGCGAGGCTCACTCTCGACAACAAGCCTGGCCTGTTCGTCACCGGCACTGTGGGCGCGACTGATGGGGCCACATTCACCACGACCCCCATCGCCGACATCCGCAAGCAGGCTGCCGAGGCCGGGATAGAGTTGCCGGAGGTGACGGTGAACATCGACTCCTATCGGTGGACAGCCATCGAGCGCGCCGACTGTCACGTCTGCGACGACGGCAGTCTCCTGACTGGGATCATCGGCGTCGCGGAGCGGTACGGGGAGCACACCATACATACCAGCACGCTCGCCCCCGCACAGGTGGTCGCCCTCTGCAAGCTCGCCGGGTGGCCGAAGCCGCAGGTGAAGTGCGTGTTCGCGTTCTGCGACGGGACGGCCTGCGAGGTGGACCCGGCGCGCGTAACGAGCGTTCGCACTTTTCGCACGACAGCAACGCGGGAGACTCGTGTATGGATGGGCGATGACGATTGGCGGGTAGTCCGCGAGCCCGTCGCCGTGGTGCAGCGGATGATAGACGTCTGCAAGGAGGGCGAGTGAGCATGCAACTGTGGCAGCACCAGCAGGACGCACCCAACGCCATCGGCGACGCACCCGGCTTCATGCTCGCGATGGATATGGGCACCGGCAAGAGCGCGACGGCCATCGCCGCGCTCGAGCAGCGTGGCTGCCAGTCGGTGCTCATTCTCTGCCCGAAGTCCGTCGCCAGCCGTGGATTTGACACAGATGTGCGACGAGTGCCGGGCGAAGCTGTTCCCGGCGAAGGAGGCTGGGCATGCCGACCGGCATTGATGTGCCCATCTGCACAGTGTTGTTTGTGATGTCGCTGCTGACGGCAATAATCGCGCACCTGAATGGCGACGACAGCCCGGCACAAGTCGCGGCGGGGGCAGCGGTGCCGGCCCCGGCGGCGGCACTTGACAGGGGCACGCCGGGTGTGATTTAATGAAAACGGCAGCGCAATTTAGCAACGACGACAGCGGGGGTGGTGCACACCATGGAGAGCATGTGTGATAGACTGCGAGACCACAGGGAATCGCGCGGGGTGACGCAGATGGAACTCGCGCGCCGGATGGGGTACGCACATGCGGTGACGGTCCACTACTGGGAAAGGGACCACCGGCTGACGAACGAGAAGTTCGCCGCCGCCGTCGCGGCCATCGAGCAGATTGCGGCAGAGAAAGCGGCCGCCAATTCCACGGAGGTGCTGTAGATGACGCGTTTCGAGCAGACCATGGAGCAGGAGATTGCACGCGCAGAGGCCGACACTAACGCCGACGTTGCCTACTGTGAGGGCATGCGCTCCGCTACTGTTTGCGGCCGGCCGGATGATACGCCTGACGCCGTCGGGCAGCCGCCGCAACCGCAACCGGCACCGCTGCCGCAGAAGCCCCGCCGCAGACCCCGCCGCCCTGGACACGCCACTGGCGCGTGTGCAATATGCGGACGAGAGGCCGCGACGCTGGTTCCGCCGGAGTATCTGTTCTGCCGGTTCTGCGGCTACGACCGGCCCCGCGCGGGAATCAGGAGGCGTCGAGCACAATGAACCGGGTGGAATATGAGGCCAGCGAGGCCGGATGGGCGAACACGCTGCAGCTGCAGATGGACGGATGGACGCGCGAGAACCTGATCGCACAGGGCATGTACATGGGGGCCGACGATGGCAATCACGACGAGCACGGCCAATCAGCAGCAGGCAGCATACGAGCTGCTGCGCCGGGGCATGGTGCGCTACCACGCGACGAGCAGCCGAACGGCGTGCTCGGCGACGGTGAACAGCCGGAGCGGACAGGGCAGCCACAAGTGCGTGATACAGATCGACGCGCGCAGGCCGGGCAGATTGCTCTTCCACTGTGATTGTCGGGGCTGGCAGTTCAAGCCCTCGCGGATGTGCAGTCACCTACTCGCGACGTATCTGATATGGCAGGCAACGGACAGACAACGGGAGGCAGACGATGGCAGCAGCAGAGCAGATTGACGTTAGTACCGGGCACGACACGAGCCCAAACCTCTATCAGCGCATGTTGCAGGTGCAACGCATGGTGACACACGTTGCCAAAGATGCGCGCAACGAGCAGCAGCGTTTCGACTACGTGAGCAGCTCGGCAGTCCTGTCGGCAATCCGGGAGGCGATGAACGCGGCGGGATTGGTGCTGCTTACCGAGATCACGGAGGAGACGCTGCACCTGGATGCCGCGTACAAGGGATCGAAGAGCCCCCAGCACCTCACAGAGATCACCATGCAGTTCACGTGGGTGAACGTGGACAACCCCGAGGAGCGTATGGTGCACCGCTGGTACGCGCAGGGCATCGACGGCGGAGAGAAGGGCGTCGGCAAAGCGGCCACGTACGGAGAGAAGTACTACTTGGTGAAAACGTTCCACCTGCCGACCGATGGCGATGACCCCGATGGTTCCGCAAGCCCGAAGCCCGCGTCCCAGCAGCAGCAGCAGTCCAGCAAGCCCGCCACCGGCCCGCAGAACCTGGGCGAGTTCAGGCAGGCGCTCACCGACTTGGGCATCCCGCCCGCGCAGCATCAGGCGACGTGTGACGCAGCCGCGGGGCGCAGGGTGCGCCTGCAGAACATGAAGCCCGCCGCGTTCGCGATGGTGCTCAACGCCGTCGCCAACCCCGAGCCGCCCGAGGACCCCGCACCCGCACCCACGCCCGCACCGCCCACCGCAGACCATGCTGACGGGGCCGGACCATTCAGCGAGACCGGCTGGACTGCTACGCAGCCGCCGACGCCCACGCAGCTCGGGGAGTGGGTTGGCCAGTTCGGGCTCCCGGCGCAGACGCTGCAGATCGCGAGGGGTCTCGCCGGACTGCCCGGTGAGCAGCACATGCGCGAGTTTGACCCCGATCAGTGCTGGCGGTTCTACGACTGCCTGCGGTGGCGTGTGCAATATGACGAGAACGGAACCACGTGGCGGCTGCGACTTGACGAGATCGGCGACCAGTCACAGGAGGCTGATACACAGTGAGCATCAACAGCGTGGTACTCACCGGGCGCCTGACCCGCGACCCGGAAACCGACTACAGCCGCGACGGCAAGCCTATCTGCAACTTCTCCATCGCCGTCGACGGCGCAAGCAATCAGCCGGACCCCGATCGACAGGGAGCATACCAGGCTGGCTTCTTTGACTGCATCGCATTCTCGAGCACTGCCGAGTTCATCCAGCAGTATCTCGACAAGGGCTCCCGCGTGGGCATCGAGGGCCGCCTACAGCAGGACCGCTGGGTAACTGACAGCGGCGACAAGCGCTCCCGCGTGAAGATCATCGTGGGCCGCGTAGATTTCCAGGAGACCAAGTCGGAGGCCGACGCGCGTAGAGCCGGCGCCGGTGGCCGGCAGCAGCGGCGCAAGCCCGCGCAGGACGATGGACCATTCGGCGACGATGACAGTCTGCAGGAGCCGGACGGGATAGCCGTTGACCCCGAGGATGACCCGTTCGGAGATCAGTAGGGTGTGAGAGGAGTAGTACACGATGAAGACCGAAGAGATGACGGGCAAGCAGCTTCAACGAGCATTGAAACATTACGACTTGACACCCAACGACGTCGCCGCGCATGCCGGTTGTTCAGCGGCCGAAGTGCGCGTTGCCTTTGAGACTACGCCCCCGTCTCCTGAGATAGCAATGGCCATCGATGTTGTGTTGCACGAGCGGCGTATGTGGGAGTTGCGGAAGTGGCGCAGTGCGCTGGAGTTCGCGCGCGCACAAATCGCCGACGCCGGTCCGGCTACAATCGGCTGGCTGCGTGCCGACGAACAGCAGGCATTGCGGGCACTCAGAACGTTGGCGGATGAGGGTTCGGACGATGAAATATGCGCGATAGCGTGCAGAGAGTTGTTGGCTACAGCTGAGAAGTAGGTGGTTTCTCAGGGCACGGCTTGGCTCGGCAGGGCACAGAGACGAACGCAGCAGGGCAGCAGCACACCACGCGGACATGCGCTGCGCCGATGTGCCGGGCTGGCAATTCGTGCTGTGCCCCATGAGAGATGTCTGATGTGAGGAGCATGAACATGACCCCCTATTGGCACAACGAGCAACACGGCCTCAGCATCTACCACGGCGACTGCCTGGACGTTCTCGCGGCGCTTCCCGAGGGCATCGCGCAGACCTGCGTGACGTCGCCCCCCTACTGGGGCCTGCGCGATTACGGCGTCGAAGGACAACTCGGCCTTGAGCGCACGCCGGAGGAGTACGTGGCGCGGATGGTGGAGGTCTTCCGGGGCGTGCGGAGGGTGCTGAGGGAGGACGGGACGGTCTGGGGAAACTGGGGCGACTCGTATTCCACACAGGGCGGATCGAACGCGAATCCGAACAGGCAAATCAACACAGGGCAAAGACAGCAAGTAGACGCCGGAGCAATCCCAGACAGAACGCGCAACGGCGTCCCCGGCCTCAAGCCGAAGGACCTCTGCATGATCCCGGCCCGCGTGGCGCTCGCCCTGCAGGCTGACGGCTGGTGGCTGCGGTCGGACATCATCTGGGCGAAGGCCAACCCGATGCCCGAGTCGGTGACCGACCGCCCGACCAGCTCACACGAGCACGTGTTCCTGTTGGCGGCGGCGCAGAGGTACTTCTACGACCAGGATGCTGTGAGGGAGCCGAACAAGCCCGTGAGCATTGAGCGCGTGAAGCATGGCCTACACCATCGGCACCCGGACGGCATCGGCATTGGGATCCCGCCAGTCGACACCGACGAAATGGGAAGCCGCTTCTGCAACCCCTCCGGCCGCAACCTTCGCAACGTGTGGCAGGTGAACACGCAGCCGTTCCCGGAGGCGCACTTCGCGACCTTCCCGCCGAAGCTCGTCGAGCCCTGCATCCGCGCGGGTTCGGCGGCGCGGGCGTGCAGCGAGTGCGGGCGGCCGTGGGAGAGGGTGGTGGAGAAGGGCGATTTGGTCATATCTGGTCATCCGCGTGGGCAGAAGCACTCGCATATCACCAACAGGAACGATCAGCAAGTAGATGCATTTGTTACTCGACAGAAGCAGACCATCGGCTTCCGCCCCACCTGCGACTGCGACGCGGACCCCATCCCCAGCATAGTCCTCGACCCGTTCTTAGGCAGCGGCACCTCGCTGCTCGTCGCCTACCGGGAAGGCCGCCGGGGTATCGGCATCGAGCTGAATGAGCAGTACGCCGAGATGGCGGCCAAGCGGCTCGAAGAAGCGATGCAGCAGGGCCGCCTGTTCGAGCCGGGAGAGACCGCGCCCGTGCCGAATGCCGTGCAGGGCACGTTGGAGGTGGACGAGTGACACCCTACTGGAGCAACGAGCAGCACGGCCTTTCCATCTACTGCGGGAGTTATTTGCGATGATTGGACAAATGACACTTGAAATGCCCACTGGTAAACTGCGTAACCGTGTTGAGTTGCAACGCATATCTACGGCGCAGGCGCGGTTTGCATTGGAACGGTTCCACTACCTTCACCGTGCACGAACCGGGCGACAGGTGAACTATGCCGTTCTCATCGACGGTGTTGTCGATGGCGTTATCACCTATGCGTATCCCATGATGAGTGCCGCGATAGAAGGCATTCCATCGGATGAACTATTGGAGTTTACCCGATTGTACCTGCACTCCAACATTCCCCATACAGCATCCTGCGCGGTCGGGAAATCGCTCAGACGCATCAAGTCTGACTGGATGAACGCGTTTCCCGACAGCAAGATGCCGCGCCTTGTAGTGAGTTGGTCCGACGCGACGTGCCACACCGGAACCATCTACAAGGCAGCGAATTTCAGGTGGTTGCGCCGCACGAAGGGGCACCCACCTGGGAATACTGCAACGAGTAAACGCGGCGTGAGGCAAGCGCATGACGATTACTCACACGACAAGGACTGTTGGGTATACGAACTTGCGGCGACGCGGCTGGAGCGGGAGATAGCGCAGGGCCGCCTGTTCGAGCCCGCGGAGACCGCGCCGAAGGCCGTGCAGACCACGCTGGAGGTGGAACCATGACCCGCCTGCTGCAACGCGCCGCAAGCAGGTGTGCACGTGCAGCAATGGCCCGGCAACGTGCCCACAGATTATGGCCATCGGAGGAGACCATGAAAGAAGGGGCCATGCTCACGCGCCAGACCATCCGCCGCAATCTCGTAGCCGCGGCCGATCTGCTGCACCAGTCCGCGGCCCAGGCGCAATGCATGCGCGATGTGCAGCTCACAAGCCCATTCACCACAGATGCTACCAGGCTCGGGGAGATGGCTACCAGGCAGCGGCCGCGCCGGGATGACCGGGCGAGAATTGCCGGCGGGATGGGGTGCGCCGATACTTGACACGCGCCGTGTGATGTGGTATAATAATAGTGACCCGGGAATGTCGCGTGAGGGTAGTCATACCCCTTCACCAGACAATCAGCGAGATCATTTTGGCCTCTTCGCCCACGCCTTCATGCGCCTTCCCGGGTGTCGTGCGGACGCGCGGAGAGGCCTTTTCGTGTTTGGGGGACGAGGGCATGACTGACGGGTATTCGCCACAACTGGAGAACGGCTACACGCGCATAGCCAATGAGTGGCTTGAGGCATTTATATCCTCGCCCTACCCGGCGAGCGTGAAGGAGTTCGTGCTGGTCGTGGTGCGTGAAACATGGGGGTACAACCGCAAGGAAGCGGAGATACCGATCAGCAAGTTCCAGCAGTTCTTCGGCGTGACGCGGGCGCGCATCTACCAAATCAGAGACGATTGTCTCAGACACAACATCATCGAGATCGACGAAGGTGGCCAGTTTGAAAGCGCAACGTACCGCGTGCAGAAACACTACCTGGACTGGATAGAGTGGCGGCCAAAGAAAGGGAACAGACTACACACTATTAAGGACGCGGTAGACAGTCAAGCACGCGGTAGACAGCCAAGCACGCGGTCTACGGAGACTGTCAAGGACGCGGTAGACAGTGACTGTCAAGGACGCGGTAGACATAACATCAAAGACAGTTTAAAGACAGTTAAAGACAGTACGTCAAAGGCACACGCACCCGCCCCGGCGGGCGCGGCCCCAACACCGACATCTGATGCCAATCACTCACAGATGCCGCCGCCGCCAGAGCCCAAGCCCGCACGCGAGGACACGCCCGAACAAGCTTGCATCCGCCGTGCGTGGGAAGCCAACGGTTTCGCGGGCCCTCCAAGTGGCAAGGGCTACTCGGGCTTGATGAAGCTCGTGAAGGAGCACGGCATTCCCGCAGTGGACGAGTGGACTGCCCATCTGCGCGCGTCACCGGCGACGGTGCCCGAGGGCGCGGATCCCTGGGCATGGTTCTGCCGGGCCTTCAGGGATGCCCTGAAGCGGCCCTGGGAGTGGCAGCGGAAGAACGGCGGCGGCGGCAATAGTGATGACTACCGCTTCAGCGACTCATACCGGGGCGAGTTGCCGATCAGCGAGGTCGACGTGACGCAACTGACACCCGATGGGCGAGGAGGTTATCTGTTCTGATGGATGCACTCACCAAGGCCGTTGACAATCTGGTAGAGCTTGCCCGCGCACGTGAGACGGAGCTTGCCCGTGCCCGTGATGCCGTGGAGTGCTACTTGACTGCCGGGGACTATGACACCGTGTGCCCTGCAGATCGGGCAAATTGCTCCGGGCATGCGCGGGTGCCGGGTACCGACGAGTGGATACCATGCCCGAATGCACACGACGCTGGCTGCCCCTGGCACGAGGAGCAACAGCAGCGTCGTAACACACAGACGCTCCTGCGCGTGGGCTTCGGGTCACGAGTGGCACGCACGGTGCTCGACTGGCAACGCGTGCCGGATGACGTGCGGGTCGGGGTACGTGGTTGGTGTGACGTGATGCAGCAGCATATCAGCGCCGGGAACGGGCTGCTACTGACGGGGCCACCCGGGACGGGCAAGACCTGTGCGCTCGGACTAATGGCCCTGGCGGCTGCTGAGCAGCGGGCCAATGTCGCTTATGTGACCTGCGCCGATCTGCTCGATGCGATGTACTCCGAGGCCGGTCGCGAGCGCGTGGAGGCATGGCGGCACTGTGAGCTGCTGATGATAGATGATATTGGCACCGGCTACGGGAGCCCCTTCGGCCGCGCTGGCTTCGCCGCCCTGGTCGATGCGCGCTACCGCGACTGCCGGTGCACCGTGGCGACGAGCAATGTATCGCTCGAGCAGCTTGCCCGCGTGGACTGGCTGGCCCGGAGCGTGGATCGATGGAGAGAGACGCAACTATGGCTATGTACATCCGGCACGTCGCAGCGCGTGCCAGCGGGAGGCGACACCGAAACAGCAGCATGGGCTTGATGGCTGGCGCACGCAGGGCTGGCGGGCCGCCGTGGTTACTACAGTCAACGAGGCACTGGAGGTTATAACGTGAGATACCCGATACGTGTTCGCGACGAGAACGAGATAGGCTGGATGGACGCACGCGGCGACCTGTACCGCGAGCTGTGCGCCCGGCGTCGGGCGTGTGTTGGCCGCGTGCTGATGTTCGTGGCCGGCGTTTCGTTGCTGGCTCTGCTGATACTGCTTGCCACACGCGCGGCGGGAGAGGGTGTCACCCTCCCTGCGCCCGACCCCGCCGCGCTTCCCGATGACCCGTTCCAGCGGTGCGCGGTCAAGGCACTCCGCGGAGACTACGGCACGCTTGCCGACTGGCAGCGACGCGGCTACCAGGCCGGGCTTGCCGCAGGGGTGACGGTGCAGGGCACTGCTACAGTCACCACATACTACCCGCAAGAGGGCTTTCCGCGCGGGCAGGCAACAAGGTCGGGGGCAGGGGTATGCGAGAAGCACGCGGCTTGTCTCAGGCGAGAGTGGCCGCGCCTACGGGGCAGCTACGTGTGGGTGCAACCGACTACGAACTCGCAGGGAAGGCTGGTCGGCGGTCTCAGGCAGATCATGGACACGGGAGCGAACAGCAACCATCGGCGGTTCGGGACCCGAATGGGCTCCGACCGCTGGCTCGACTACTGGTATCCGACGCCGACCGAGCTCGTGCGCCGGGCACCCTATGC
>Ga0123332_1004608_pt1 | contig 12000 bp, 13 predicted proteins | sample BioC12SIPDNA_4_FD_89958 | JGI IMG/M metagenome (GOLD analysis project Ga0123332, IMG submission 89958) | Anaerobic biogas reactor microbial communites from Washington, USA - Biogas_R2_A C12 SIP DNA | ecosystem: Engineered > Bioreactor > Anaerobic > Unclassified | place: Washington, USA...
CAGCGCCCACAGCGCGACGAGCGCGGCCACGAGGTTGACGATCGACTCCAGCGCGTCGGAGAGGAAGCCGACCGAGCCCGTGATCCAGGCCGCCGAGGCCTTGATGGCGACCGTGAGCACCGCGGTCACGACCGACAGCATCACGAACCTCATCAGGAACTTCGTCGACACCGTCTCCTCGGGTGTCGACACATTGCTCTGCATGGGGGACTCTTCCTTCCTCGCGGCGGGGCCGCTGGGGGCCGAGCCTCGAAAAGGTTAGTCCTGCCGGGAAGCCGGGTCCACGAGGTTGCCAATCGGGACCGTGGACTCCTCGACCCGGCCCACGTCGCCCGGCCACGCGGACGGGTCGCCGGTGGCGGCGGCGACGATCCCCGCGAGGCACGCCGGCCACACCGGTTCGGGCAGGTCGTCGAGCCCGGTCAGCGGCACCCAGGCGTGGCCGTCGAGGGTCACCTGCTCGTCAGCGGTGTGCCCGGCCGTGTCGACCTCGAACCGGGGGGTGGTCACGACGTAGAAGCACTCGGACTGCTCGCACACCTGGTCGGAGTACCCGTGCGCCGCGACCCGGCGCAGCACCGGCCCCACGAGGTCGGACGCCTCGACGACCAGCCCGGTCTCCTCCGCGAGTTCCCGGATCGCGGTCTGCTCCTCGGTCTCGCCGGGGTCCATCCCGCCGCCGGGCGTCGTCCACCAGCGCGAGCCCGGGACGCCGGGGTCGGTGTCGGCGAACAGCAGCACGTGCGTCCCGTCGGTCACGACGACCCGGACGCCGCGGCGCGTCTTGCGCGGCCGCAGTTCGGCCGGGACGGGGGTGAAGTCGCGTGAGCGGAAAGGCTCGCTCACAGGAACTGCTCCGGCTCCTCGCCGCGGCGCATCGCGTCGCCGACCACGAGCGGGACCGCGACGAACAGGATCAGGCACGCCAGCTGCGCCCACCCGGTCGAGGCGTCGTACCACCCCAGCGGGTCGAGGGCGCCCTGGTAGTCGAACATGCCGGCCAGCCCGAGCAGGAAGCTGAGGAGGATCGAGCCAGTGAACATCCGGCCGACGATGCGCCGCCGGTACCGGATCCGGGTGGCCAGCACCGAGGCCAGCACGAGCATCGCCATCGAGAAGGGGAAGACGATCGCCCCGAGGCCGAGGCAGATCAGCACCGCGGGCGTCGTGTTGCGCAGCATCGTGCCCAGCGTCACCGGCTCGAAGGCACGCTGCGGCGGGGGCTGCTCCCACGGGGCCGGGCCGGCCTGGGGGAAGCCGCCCGGGTTCACCTGCGGCGGCGGCCAGGCCGGGGGAGGACCCGGGACATTGCTCGGCGCGGGGGCCACGCCGGGCGGGAACGGCTGGTCCGGCGCCCAGGCGGGCGGGGCCGGCCGGCCGAGGCCCTGCGGCGCGTGGGCGTGCCCCCATGCGGACGGCGTGGGTGCCGGCAGCGCGGGGAAGCCGTCCGGCCCCATCCGCGGCGGCTCGAGGGGCACCGGGTCGCCCTCGGGCGGGGGGAGCGTTGCGGGAGACCACGACGTCATCGGCGTCGCGGCCACGTCGAAGGCCTCGTGCGGATCCCGCTCGGGGGCACTGGCCGGGACGAGCGCGTCGAGGGGTGGGGCGTCCGGGGCGGAGAAGCCGTGGGGCGGGGGAGCGACCTCGGCGCGCGGCGGGCGGGGCGCCGCGTCGGGCTCGGGGTCCGCGTGACCCAACTGCGGGGCGTCCGGCTCGACGAAGACGTCGGGGCGCTCGGTGGGCGCGTACTCGGGGCCGTCGGTCCAGTGGGCCACGGTTTCCCTCCCTCCGCGCGGTGCCCCCACAGGTTACCCGAGGCGGAGGGGCCCACAGGCGTGCCGACTTGCGGGGGTCCGGTACGCTGGCACGGTCCGAGAGTGTGACCTGCCAGGAGTGTGTGAGATGCCGACCGGCCGCGTGCGGTTCTTCGATGCCGACAAGGGCTTCGGGTTCATCGCGAAGGATGGCGGGAGCGACGAGGTGTACGTGCACGCCTCCGCGCTGCCCGCGGGCGTGCCGACCCTCAAGAAGGGCCAGCACGTCGAGTTCGGGGTGATCGACGGACGCCGGGGCGAGCAGGCCATCTCGGTGCGCCTCCTGGAGGCCCCCGTGTCGCTGTCGAAGGCGCAGCGCAAGTCGCCCGACACGATGGCCGTCATCGTCGAGGACCTGATCAAGATGCTCGACTCGATCGGCAACGGCTACCGCCACCACCGGCACCCCGACGCGAAGCACGCCGCGAAGACGGCCCAGGTCCTGCGCGCCGTCGCCGACGAACTGGAGCTGTGAGCGTGACCGTCCCCACCGTCAAGGCGCCCCGGGCGAAGGCCCCCGAACTCGACGCCGCGTGCGCCGAGGCGGTCGACCTCGCGCGGGCCGCGGCCGAGGGCCGCGCCGACGTGGCTGGGGTCGGTGACCACCTGGGCGTCGTCGCCGAGGGCGCGCGCGTGGCCACCCACTACTTCGAGGTCCTGCACCCCGGCTACACCGGGTGGCGCTGGGCCGTGTCCGTGGCGCGCGCCTCGCGCGCCCGGGTCGTGACGGTCAGCGAGGTCGTCATGCTGCCCGGCGAGGGCGCGCTCGTCGCCCCCGCGTGGGTGCCGTGGTCCGACCGGATCCAGGCGGGCGACGTCGGCCCTGGCGTGCTCATGCCGACGTCCGACAACGACCCCCGCGTCGAGGCCGGCTTCACCGGCGGCGACACCGCGCGGGACGCCGATCCGGCCGAGTGGGCCGCCACCCGGGCCGTCGTGGCCGAGCTCGGCCTGGGCCGCGAGCGCGTGCTGAGCGTCTACGGGCGCGACGAGGCCGCCGACCGCTGGGTCGAGGGCGAGGGCGGCCCGCACAACGCGATGACCAAGCAGGCGCCCGGCAACTGCCTGGACTGCGCCTACTTCGTGCGGCTCACCGGTTCGCTCGGCCGCCAGTTCGGCGTGTGCGCGAACGAGTTCTCCCAGCGCGACGCCCAGGTCGTCACGGTCGACCACGGCTGCGGCGCCCACTCCGACGTCGTCGAGCCCCAGCGCGGGGTCGACCTGCCGCGTCCGGTGTGGGACACCATCACGACCGACGACCTGCTGTTCGACTGACCGCCGGCCGCGAGACGGCGCGATCCATCGGTGGCGATGGGCCCTAGGCTGCGTGCCATGTCTTCCAGCACCACAGCCCCGGCACCTGCGCGGTCCGGGCTCGACTCCTACTTCGGCATCTCGCGCCGCGGGTCGAGCATCGCCCAGGAGGTCCGCGGCGGCCTCGTCACGTTCTTCACGATGGCCTACATCATCGCGCTGAACCCGCTGATCATCGGCACCACGCCCGACAAGGACGGGAACCTCGTGAGCGGCCTGTCGGCCGCCGACCCCGCCAACATCGGCCCCACGATCGCCATGGTCGCGGCCGCGACGGCGCTGATCGCCGGCATCATGACCATCCTCATGGGTGTGGTCGGCCGGTTCCCGCTGGCGCTCGCCACTGGCCTCGGCCTCAACGCGATGCTCGCCTACGTGATCGCCCCGCAGGTGACTTGGCCGCAGGCCATGGGCCTGGTGGTGTGGGAGGGCGTCATCATCCTCGTCCTGGTGTTGACGGGGTTCCGTGAGGCCGTCTTCCGCGCGGTCCCGCGCCCGCTGCGCACCGGCATCGCCGTCGGCATCGGCCTGTTCATCACGCTGGTCGGCCTGGCCGACGCCGGCATCGTCCGCCCGGGCAACCCGCTGCTGCAGATGGGCGTCAACAACCACCTGCTCGGCTGGCCGATGGCCGTGTTCGTGCTCGGACTCATCGTGCTGGTGCTGCTGTTCGTGCGCCGCACGCCCGGCGCCATGCTGATCACCATCGTGGGCATGACCGTCGTGGCCGTCATCCTCGAGGCCGTGCTGAAGATCGGGGCGAAGCTCCCCGACGGCACCAACCCGACCGGGTGGATGCTCAACGTCCCGGCGATCGAGGGCTCCTTCTTCAGCCTGCCGGACCTCTCGCTGCTCGGCCGCGTCGACCTCTTCGGCGCGTTCACCGTCGGCCCCGAGGTGACGATCGCCATGCTGATGACGGTCTTCGCCCTGCTGCTGGCCGACTTCTTCGACTCGATGGGCACCATCGTGGCGGTGGGCGCCGAGGGCAACCTGCTCGGCTCCGACGGCAACCCCGAGCGCACCCGCGAGATCCTCGTCGTCGACTCGGTCGCCGCGATCGCCGGTGGCCTGGGCTCGGTCTCGTCGAACACCTCCTACATCGAGTCGGCCGCCGGTGTCGGTGAGGGCGCCCGCACCGGTTTCGCGTCCGTCGTGACCGGCATCGCCTTCCTGCTCAGCCTGTTCCTCGCGCCGCTGGTCAAGCTCGTCCCGTCCGAGGCCGCCGCGCCCGCGCTGGTGTTCGTCGGCTTCCTGATGCTGAGCCAGGTCATCCACGTCGACTGGACCGACCCGGAGGAGGGCTTCCCCGCCTTCATCACGATGATCGCCATGCCGTTCACCTACTCGATCACGGTGGGCATCGGCGCCGGCTTCATCTTCTACGTCCTCATCAAGCTCGCCCGCGGCAAGGCGCGCGAGGTGCACCCGCTGCTCTACGTGGTCGCGGCCGCCTTCGTGCTCTTCTTCGCCGAGGGCGTGATCGGCGCGCTGATCAGCTAGTCGGGGCGGTACCACACGACGAGGTCGGGCGCGGGGCGTCCGGCCTCGTCGGCGCTTGCGGCCCAGACCGGGAACCCGGCCAGCCACTGGGTGATGCGCCGCGCCAGCGGGGCCGCGGACGGGGCCAGATCCGGCAGCGCCGCGGTCCACGCGGACGCCATCGCCTCGGCCCGGTCGCGGCGGACGTACCCGTCGGCCATGCCGGGCAGCTTCTTCACCGGGATGCCGGTGGGCCGGTCGAACAGCTGGCGCAGGCCGTAGCGGCTGGGCAGCCCCGCGGAGGCGAGCGCGAAGTCCAGGTCGTCGATCGTCCGGTCGTCGGCGGGCAGCGCCAGGCTGTCCCAGGCGGTGTCGGCGATCACGGCGTCCACGAGCGCCCACGCCGCGGTGCGCCGGTCGGGCGGGACCTCGCGCCCGTGGGCCACGTCGTCGACGTCGCGACCGGTGGGGATCTCGGGTCGCACGACGGGGGCGCCGACCGCCTGCCGGCTGAACGGGCCCAGCTTCGACAGCAGGCTGCCCCGGCCCGGCCGGTCCTCGGGCGGCCACGTCGCCAGGGCGAGCGACCGCAGCCGCCCGACCGCGGCGTCCGTGCCCGCGAAGGCGTCCCGCAGCTCGTCGATCCCGATCGCGTGGAGGCTCACCGTGCCCATGGGTCCAGCCTTGGCCATGGGGCCGCGATGGGCAAGGGGGGCGGGGCCGCGCGGATAGACTGGCCGGGTGAGGCTCAAGGCGCGCAACCGCATTGTGACCGGCGCGTTGCTGCTGCTGGTCCTGCTCGTGGTGTTCGGCGCCCTGCTCAGCGGCGCCCCGCCCGCCCGCGCGGCCGAGGCGTTCACCCTCGAGGGCCGCGCCGCGCCGCTCGGCATGGCCACCGACCACGCGCGCGACCGCTACTGGGTGCTGGAGAGGGCCTCCGGGCGCCTGCAGATCACCGCGATCGGCGCCGACGGCATGGTCCAGGGCCGGATGAGCTCCCGGGACACCGTGTCCAGCGCGCAGGGGCTGGCCTTCTGGGACGGCGAGGCGTGGGTCGGTGACATCGGCGGGCGCCGCGAACAGGTGGTCGTCCTCCGCATCACCGAGCCGTGGCCGGGCACCGAGATCCGCAACGCCGTGCCCTACGCGCTGACCTACCCCGACGGCCGCCACGACGCGGCCGCGCTGCTGGTGGACGGGGACCACCGCCTGCACGTCGTCACCCGGGGCGAGGGCGCCGGCGTCTACCGGGCGCCCGCGGACCCCTCGTCGAGCGGTCCCAACGCCCTCGAACGCGTCGCCGACGCGCCGTCGGCGGAGATCACCGACGGCGTGGTCCTCCAGGACGGTCGCTGGGTGCTGCGCGACGCCACGACCCTCTACACGCTCGACCCGGCGTCCCTCGCGGTCGTCGACGAGTCCGCGATCGGGGTCGAGGAGCGGGGGCGCAGCGTCACCGAGTCCCTGACCCTGGGTTCGGTGCTGACCGCGCTCGGCCCGGCCGGCGAGGTGACCAGCACCGCGGTGCCCGGTCCGACGCCCTCGGCGTCCCCGACGGCCCGCCCCGTGCGCACGGTCGCGCCCCCCGCCGAGGCCGGCACGCCCGACCCCACCCGCACCTTCGAGCAGACGGGCACCACGACCGCGATGACCGCGGCGCTCGTGCTGGCGGGGCTGGCGGCCGTGGTGGTGTTGTTCCGCCGTTGAGGATCGCGGATAGGGTGGTGGGCGTCCGCGCGGTCGTCGCGTGGCCGGCGGAGCTGGGAGGGGGCGCTGGGTGAGCGACCTGATCGATACCACCGAGATGTACCTGCGCACGGTGTACGAGCTCGAGGAGGAGGGCGTCCCGCCGCTGCGCGCGCGCATCGCCGAGCGCCTGGCCCAGAGCGGCCCCACCGTCAGCCAGACCGTCCAGCGCATGGAGCGCGACGGCCTGCTGCGCGTGGCCGACGACCGGACGATCGAGCTCACCGAGGTGGGTCGGGCCAAGGCCACGTCGGTCATGCGGAAGCACCGCCTCGCCGAGGTGCTGCTCACCGAGGTCATCGGCCTCCCGCTGGAGCTGGTCCACGAGGAGGCGTGCCGGTGGGAGCACGTGATCTCCGACGCGGTCGAGGAGCGCATCGTCGCCATCCTGGACGCACCCTCGCGCTCGCCCTACGGCAACCCCATCCCCGGCCGGGGGGCGATCGGGCCCTCGGGGCCGGAGGCCGACGGCGTCCGCACGCTGGCGTCCGCGCTCGCCGGCACGGGGGAGGGCTCGGTCGTCGTGGAGCGCCTCACCGAGGTCATCCAGGCCGACGCCGAGCTGATCGCGCTGCTCCAGGAGGCCGGCGTCCGACCCGGGCGCACCGTCAACGCCGAACTCGACGGCACCGTCCTGCGCCTGGTGGGCGAGGGCGGGGTGCCCCACACCGTCGAGGCCGAGGTGGCCCACCACCTGTTCGTCCGCAGCTGATGTCCGCGCTGCTCGACGCCGCGCTCCTGCGCCCGCTCCTCGACGGGCACTGGTACGACGCGCTGTCGGCGGTGCTCGACGCCGAGGTCCGGGCCGGCCACGGCACCCCCGACCTCATCCGCGCGCGCGACCTGGCGACCGCGGCCAAGCGGGTGCTCGACCTGGACGCCGAGGACTTCGGCGCCATCGCCGCCGCCTTCCCGCGGGCCGAGTGGCGCGACGAGCTGAACGGGGCCTGCTTCCCCGCCGAGCCGCGCAGCCCCGAACGGGGCGCCCTGGGCTCGCTGGTGCCCCTGTACGAACTCATGCTCGAGGTCCTCGACCTGCGGGCCCTGCGCCACGAGCCGCTGCAGGTCGTCGTGACGGCGCACCTGATGGCCGAGTACCTGCCCCAGCTGGCCTGGGAGTCGACGCTCGGCCACGCGGGCGACCCACTCCGCCTGCGCGAGGACGTGGGGGAGCGCTGGGGGTCCGACGACCCGGCGTGCGCCCACTCGGCACCCCTGCGCACCACCGCGCGGCGGGCCTTCCACGCCTGCTCCGGCGACCTGGCCGGCTACACCGCCTACCTCGACCGCTTCCACAGCCGGCAGGGGACCGCGCTCGCGATCTGCGCGATGCACCACCTCGCCACCGAGGCGGGCGAACGACCGGACGTCGGCGACACCTGCCCGAACCCGTGCCGCTGGGCGCTGCGTGGGACGCGGGAGGAACAGCGCGACCTCGACGCCCGCGTCCGCCTCGCCCTGCTGTACGAGGAGTCGCCGATCGTCGCCCTGCGCCACCACGCGCCGGTCGGGCACTTCTTCGGCGTGCCCAGCACGTCCGAGATCTCGGCGGCCTGGCTGGCCACGTGGGAACGGCTCGCGACGCCGTGGCCGGACGGCAGCAACCCGCTGCTGCTGCCGGACGCCGTGCCGGGCCGCCCGGACGACACCGAGGCCCTGCCCGGGTTGTCCGCGCTGGTCTCGGCCGTCGCCGGGCGCACGATCGGACCGGGACGGCTGCTGCGCGACATCGGGCTCGAGATCGGCCACTCGATCGGGTCACTGGAGGGGGCATCGTGAAGAAGGGCTTCGACTGGGGCGCCTACCTGGCGGCCTTCCACGCGGCGAGGCCGGGCATCACCGAGGAGGTACTGTCGCGCACGCTGTCGGGTGGCCACACCTCCTACCGCTGGCTCGCCCGCGCGGTGTCGCCGCGGGCGCAGGTCGTCGTCGACCTGGCCTGCGGGTCCGGCGCGATGGGCCGCGAGCTGTCGCAGGATGGGCGCACGGTGCTCGGCGTCGACCTCGCCGAGTCCGAGCTCAGGCTGGCCGACGAGCGCGGCGACGGGCCGTTCATCTGCGCGGACGCCCTGGACCTGCCGTTGGCCGACGCCTCGGTGGACGCGGTGGTCTCGTCGATGGGGGCGGTGGTGATCCAGCCGGCGCACGCCCTGTTCACCGAGGTGGGGCGTGTCCTCAGGCCCGGCGGGGTGTTCGCGTTCACCGCGCCCACCGTGCTGCCGCTGCACCCCCGCGACCTGGTCACGTCCCTGGGCGTGGTGGGACGCCTCGGGTCGCTGCCGCGGTTCCCCGGCCCCACCGAGATCACCGGCTACAAGGACGCCCTGATCGGCACCGGGCTGCGCAAGGTCGAGGACGCCCGCGAGCGCTACCACTTCGAGGTCGCCACCCCCCAGGACGCCGAGGTCATCGTGTCGGCCCTCTACCTGCCGACCACGTCGGCCCGGCGCCGCGCGGCGGCCGTCGAGTGGCTCGTCGACCGGACGACCAAGGAGGGGCCCGTCCGCATCTCGCTGGCGATGCGCCGCTTCGTGGTACTGAAGCAGCCGGTGGCCACCCGCGGCCCGGAGTTGTAGCCACCCGGGAATGCCTCGCCCGCCCGCGGTGTTGAGGAAGGGTATCTACGAGAGGATCCATCCCATGGCCACCGTCGAGCTGACTGCCGAGAACTTCGCCAGCACGATCGAGAACTCCGACACCCTGTTCATCGACTTCTGGGCCGCTTGGTGTGGCCCGTGCCGCATGTTCGCCCCCGTCTTCGAGGGCGCCGCGGAGAAGCACGCCGACGCGACCTTCGCCAAGCTCGACACCGAGGCCCAGCAGGAGATCGCGGCCGCGCTCGAGATCCAGTCGATCCCGACCCTCATGGCCTTCCGCGGCGGCGTCCTCGTCTACCGCGAGGCCGGCGCCATGAACGCCGCGGGCTTCGACCAGCTCGTCGAGGCCGTCAAGGCCCTCGACGTCGAGGAGGTCCGCCAGCAGGCCGCTGCCGCGCAGGCCGCCCACGAGGCCGGCGACCACGCCGACCACGACCACGGCGACCATCAGCACTGAGTCACCGGTCCGACGCCCCTCGCCCCCACCCGCTCCCTCGGGTGGCTGGGTGGGGGCGTCCGGCGTTTCAGGCAACCGGGCGGGCGGGAATGAACCGGCCGCCCAGTGAGTTGAAGAATCAACTACTTTGAGAGGCACGTCATGGATCTCCAGTTCGGGCTCGACACCTTCGGTGACGTCACCGTCGACGGCGCGGGCAAGCCGGTCACGCAGGCCCAGGTGATCCGCGACGTCGTGGCCCAGGGCGTACTCGCCGACTCCCTCGGCGTCGACTACTTCGCCATCGGGGAACACCACCGCCCCGACTTCGCCGTCAGCGCGCCCGACACGGTGCTGGCTGGCCTCGCCACCGCGACCGGGAGGATCCGCCTCGGGTCGGCCGTCGTGGTGCTGTCGTCGGACGACCCGATCCGCGTGTACGAGCGCTTCGCCACCATCGACGCGCTCAGCGGCGGACGCGCCGAGCCCGTGCTGGGCCGCGGGTCCTTCATCGAGTCCTTCGGGTTGTACGGCTTCGACCTGGCCGACTACGAGAAGCTCTTCGAGGAGAAGCTCGAGGTCTTCTCGCTGCTGCGCGAGGAGGGCCCGGTCACCTGGACGGGCACCTACCGGACGCCCCTTGCCGACGTCGACGTGTTCCCCAAGACCGAGGGCGGACGCATGCGCTCCTGGGTCGCGGTCGGCGGATCGCCGCAGTCGGTCGTCCGCGCCGCCCACCGCGGGTTCGGGCTGCAGCTCGCGATCATCGGCGGCCCCGCCCAGCGCTTCAAGCCGTTCGCCGACCTGTACCGCCGCGCGGTGGACGAGTTCGGCGTGACGACCGAGATGCCCGTCGCCGTGCACAGCCCCGGCCACGTCGCCGAGACGGACGAGCTGGCGGCCGAGCAGTTGTTCCCGCACTTCAAGGCCCAGCGTGACCGCATCGGCCGGGAGCGGGGCTGGGGGGCCATGGGGTCCGACGAGTTCACCAACGAGATCGAGCACGGCGCGCTGTACGTCGGGTCGCCGGAGACGGTGGCGGTCAAGATCGCCGCGACCGTGCGCGAACTCAAGGTCGACCAGTTCGACCTGAAGTACGCCAACGGGCCCATGCCGCACAGCCAGCTGATGAAGTCCATCGAGCTGTACGCCACGCGCGTCGTCCCGCTGGTGCGGGAGATGCTGGCCTGACGCTCGGCGACGAGCCCACCGTGCACGGTGGCAACGGAACCGTCCGGGGGTCGGGACCTCAGCGGGCCAGGAGTCCGCGGGTCGGGACGGTCCACAGGCCCTCGCCCTGGACTCCCCATCGCTTGGAGGCCACCGGCCGAGGAGCCGGCCGGACTGCGGCTGGCTGCCGACCGCAGCGACCCGGACGCCTGGGCCGAGGTAGAGCGCGCCGCCGCGGCACGGGACGTGGCGCTCCCCGACGCCGGGGAGGAGGTTGCCCTCGACGCGTGGCACCGGTTCCTCGCTGGACCGCTGGGCACCTACGACGCCGACCGCAACCGACCCGACCTCGACGGCACCTCCCGCCTGTCGCCCCACCTGTCGGTCGGGGCGATCCACCCCCGCACGTTGCTCGCCGACCTCGAGGCGCACGGCGGTCGGGGGGAGGATCGTTTCCGGACCGAGCTCGCGTGGCGCGAGTTCTATGCCGACGTGCTGCACCACCACCCGGCTTCGGCGACGGACGACCTCAACCACTCCCTCGCCGACCTTGCCTACGACGAAGTTCCCGACCGCGTCGCGGCCTGGAAACAGGGACGCACCGGGTACCCCATCGTGGACGCGGGCATGCGCCAACTGTTGGGCGAGGGGTGGGTGCACAACCGCGTGCGGATGGTGACGGCCAGCTTCCTGGTCAAACACCTGCACACACGCTGGCAGGTGGGGGCCGAGCACTTCCTGAAGCACCTCGCGGACGCCGACCTGGCCTCCAACCAGCACGGCTGGCAATGGGTCGCCGGCACCGGCACCGACGCGGCCCCCTACTTCCGGGTGTTCAACCCCACGCTGCAGGGCGAGCGCTTCGACCCCGAGGGTGACTACGTGCGCCGCTGGGTCCCCGAACTGCGCGGCATCCCGGGGTCGGCCGTCCACCAGCCGTGGAAGCTCCCCGCCCAGGCGCGCGGCGACTACCCGGACCCGCTGGTCGACCTGCGTGTCGAGCGCGCCGAGGCGTTGGGCCGGCTGGCCGCCAGCCGAGTTCAGGGCTGAGGCGGTTGGGGTGGCGCCTCTTGTCCGGAGGATTCCGGGGTGAGTGGCATGATGGCCCATCCCTCAGAGAGCGTCCCGGGGGCGAGCTCACGGCGGTCCCCCGGGTTGAGACTGGCCAAGGAGAGCGCCTCCCAGAACTCCGGGTGACGTTCGCAGTGGAGGATGGCGGTGATGTGGCCGCGGATGGGCGCCTTGGAGCGGTGCGCCGTCACTTGGATGTAGCGGTGGCCCGAGTCGGTGGCGCGCCAGGCCAGAACCCGGGGTTTGTGGAGGATGAGCGTCCAGGCGAGGAGCTCTGAGGGTGACTCGACGGTGGCGGTGACGTCTCCGACGATGTCGAGCTCGCGGCTGATGCGGAGGAGGATCGCAAGTTCACGAGCTTCCTTGGACG
>Ga0123332_1004611_pt1 | contig 11999 bp, 6 predicted proteins | sample BioC12SIPDNA_4_FD_89958 | JGI IMG/M metagenome (GOLD analysis project Ga0123332, IMG submission 89958) | Anaerobic biogas reactor microbial communites from Washington, USA - Biogas_R2_A C12 SIP DNA | ecosystem: Engineered > Bioreactor > Anaerobic > Unclassified | place: Washington, USA...
AACACTCAACAGTCGGACTGGCTGGAGGGGAAGGTCGACCTGCGCGGCGCGTGGGTCGAGTATGACGTCGACCTCCCTGCGGGTGAGTACCACCTGGCTGTACTGGCAGCGCGTATCCGTGACGCGGCCGGCATCCGGTGCACGATAGATGGCAAGGAGCCGGTGGAGGCGAGCCTCAACGGCACGGAGGGGGGCACTGCAGCCGTCTGGGAGCGAGCGGAATGGGAGCGTATCGGTCGCTACACGCTCACCGGTGGCCCCCACACGCTGCGTGTTGAGGCAATGCCCGTGACGGGCCAGGACGGCAAGCAGTACGGGTTCTACACCTACATCGACGCCTTCGCGCTGGAGCCCGTCGCGGTGGAAGACGCAAAGCGCGAAGCCGCGCAGCGCGTGCGGTTCACCTGGCCATTCCCACCGCCGCCCGGCGTCGAATCTCCACAGCAGAAGACCGTCGGCGCATTGCCGCTCATGGCCAGGCCACCGGCCTATCAGGCGACGATTGCACCCGGTGGCGGCATCGAGGTCACCGTCAGCGGCAAGCGCTTCCGCATCGAGTCCAGCTACTCGTATCCCAACGGGGGCTTCAACAGGCTGACGGCGACCGACCAACCCGACACCACGGGCGAGGCGGGGTGGCGCGTCAGCCTGCCCGAGCGCGCGGACGTGAGGCACTCCGTCGGAGGCGCGGGGAGCTTCTACAACATCGAGCGCCGAATCGAGCTTGAGCCCACGCGCATCCTCGTCCGCGACACGATCCGCAACATCACCACCGACGTCCTGGGCGTGATGCTCAGCAACTGCATCAACCTGCAGGGCGTGGACGGCGCAAACGTGACACAGATGAGCAACCCGACGATCTTCGCCGCGCAGGGCGAGGCGGGTGTCGGGTTAATCGCGCTTGACGACCTGTATCAGCTACAACTGACCACTGCCTACTCGGATGGCATCGCGGAGGTTCGTGATGACCACTTCGGCCTGGACGCGGGAGCCTCCTACACCGTCGAGTGGGCGATCTATCCGACCGTTGCGCCGATAGCCGGTCAGCCAGCGGACTACTACGACTTCATCAACCAGGTGCGCACAGATGAGGGCCTCAACGGCAGCACCGTCGAGGGCGGCTTCGCGTGGATGCCCTTCGGTAGCGTCCCGGAGCGTGAGTACGCAGAGCTGCGCAATGCGCGCTACTTCTCGACCGGCACCCCGTGGCGCCCGGTGGATGACCCGCAGGTGTCGATCGAGGGCATCGAGTTCATGGAGCACCCCCAGGAGTGCGCCCGCATCAAGGCGCAGTTTGAGCAGGTCAAACGCGAGTACCCAGGGGCGAGGGTGATGATCCACGTCGCCCACGGGCTCTACTGCACGAATCGCCCGAAGGAGTTGTTCCCCGACAGCCGGGCGCTGCATCCCAACGGTACCCAATTGGACTATGGCGGCGGGAATGAGGACTACTACGCGAACTACTGGTCAAGGGAGCGCTTCGCCGACGGCTGGCGCTGGTGGATCTTCTATCCCACTCCGGAGAACTCGTTCGGCCGGGCGATGCTCAAGGCGATGGAGTACATGATGGATGAGATGGGCGCCACGGCGATGTGGGCCGACGGCTACATCAGCGGCTACGTGCGGGGCGAGTACACCTACGACAGGTGGGACGGGCACTCCGTGACCATCGACCCGCAAACGAAGCTGGTCACCCAGAAGAAGTGCCTGGCGCCGTACGCGGCGCTGTCGGTCCTGCGGGACACGATTCGCCTGATCGCCGACCGCGGGGGCGTGCTCATCACCAACGGTTCGCCCGGCCCACGAAGCCTCTGGCGGGAGCAGTACCTGACCAGCAACGAGACCGGCGGCGGGGACGCCCGGCCCGTTGGAGCGTTGCACTTGGGCCGTACCGTCACACCCCTCGGCAACCCCACAGCCATCTCGACCGAGCGTGACATCTACCGCGACATCCTCAACAAGCTCGAGTTCGGCGCGCTCTACTGGTGGTACGGCGAGCGCGGCCTGCTCACCCACAAGACCCTCGTCGAGCACATGTACCCGATCACCTTCGAGTCGATCCACTCCGGGACCGTCCGCGGCACGGAGCGCATCGTGACAAAGAAGTCCGGTGTCTACGGCTGGCCCGGCGACACCTCCCTGCACGCGGTCTACCTGTACGATGCGCGCGGGGCGCTCAGCCGGCACGCATTCCTGACCACCGCAGACGCCGCCGATGTTCGGACCCAGGTGGACCTGGACGCGGAGCAGTCGGCGGCGATAGCCAAGGTCCCGATCACGCCCACCTCCGAGACCCCCGTGAATGTGCGCGTGCTGCAGTACGATGCCGATGGCGTGCGTCTCGCCCTGAACGGCAAAGGGCCGGTGACGGCAAACATCTCTGCCGGGGACTACTCGATAGACCCCGCGGGCCACCACGCGACCACCCTGGACGACCGGCCCGTCGAGGCGAGTGTGGCGGGCGACGGTATGAAGGTCACGCTTGATCTCGACGGGCCGTGTCGTCTGCAGGTGCGCGGGGCGAGGTAGGCGCGCGGGACGTCGCGGATACGCTGACACCAGGACTCCCGACACTGTCCGGGGGTGAACGCGATGAGCCTGTGCGTGGGTGGGCTTTCTCTGCCGCACGTCTCGGGAGACAGGCACCGGGCTCGTCATCATGCGGGGCCCTGCTTGCGACGGCTGGGGCCAGGCGACCCGACGCCGAGGCTACCGCCGCCGATCGGCGGCCGGACGTGCTGCCAGACCGCCCGCCCGCGACCACGAGGCCGGGACAGGCCCTCCCCTGCACTGGATCGCTCTGCCGAGCGAGGATGATGTCGATGGAGCCAGGAGCTACGGCAGTGCCATCGCCTCAAGCCTGGACCATCCGGCTTCCACGAACTGAGACAACGTCCGCTGAGCCAGGCCGTATGTGATGAAGTCCTTTGGCTCCATGCCGTCGGGCTCGAAGGCCTTCACGAAGTCGGGCAGGCCCATGAGACGCTCCACCACATCCGGCGCGATGTCGGCATCGATGCCTGGCTCGCGGGGGAGGTCGGCGCCGGCGATCATATCCTGGATCTTGGGGTGAATGGACATCAGGAACTCGCCCCCCGCCAGAGCGGCTACCTGGTGTGGGCTCCTGAACGCGGCGACAAGCAGTCTGGCCTCATAGCCTCGCTCCCTGTAGACCCTGCAGGCACGCTTGCTGACCGCGAGGCCGGCCTGGCGGATATCCGATTCGGTCACATCGGACTGCCAGTCCAGGGCGACATCTCTCAGGTAGTCGTCGATTCTGCCCATCATGATGACGGAGAAGCACTGTGGGGGCGTCTTCCCGGCGCGCTCCGCCCTCCGGGCGCCCAGCCGGTAGCGCTCCGCCGTGGCGATGCTCTGCGCGACGCCGAAGCTCATTGTCATGGTGCATGAGATGCCCTCGGCGGTGCAGTCCTCCAGCACATCCAGCCCGGCGGAGGTGACCGGGAGCTTCACCGTGATGTTCGGCGCCCACGCGCTGAAGCGCCGGGCCATCGCCAGCATCGCGTCCCTGTCGCCGGCCCTGCCGGGGTTGACCTGGGCGCACACATAGCCGTGTTGCCCACGCGTCTGCTCATATACGGGCGTGAGCGTCTCAGCGGCGCGCGTGACAACGCACCGTATCAGCGCTTCCGGCTGTTCCTCCTTCGAGAGGCCCGCGGGAAGCGCGGAGAGCGCATCCGCCCACGCCCGCAGGTTGGAGGTCAGGGTCTGATAGCTCAGGATCGGATTCGTGGTGACTCCGCATGCGCCGCGACTGAGGCCGCGTCTGAGTTCGTCAGGGTCGCCCGAGTCGTGCCACCACCTGGTAGCCGTCTTCTCGGCCAGCCAGTTCAGGTATCCGCCTTCTGTAGCCATTCATGTCTCCCATGCGTCCTGGTCGAGCGTCAGGGAATCTCCTGGCGCAACTCACATGTCTCCCCGTCCGGCCCGTAGAAGTATGCCATCCAAACGCCGGGTCGGTACTCGATGGGCTCCGTGTAGAAACGCACGCCGCCGCTCTTGAGCCTCGAGTAGTCCGACCCGATGTCACTCGATGCCAGGCAGATGTGAGTGAAACCGAGATCGGCGAGAGTGCACTCGGGCGGGATCGCCGCGCCGCGCGGATGCGCATACTCAAGCAGCTCCAGAACGGCATCCCCCAGCGCCAGGTGCGCAAGCCGCGCACATGCTCCGGGGAGGTTCATCACCTCGCCGAGCTTCCCCGCGGGCGGACAGTCGACGATGCGGATCACGCTGAAGCCCAACAGATCGCCGTAGAAGGCAATCGAGCGGTCCAGGTCAGACACGCTCAGAGCGACATGCCCGAGTGTGAGAGCCATAGGCGCCTCCATCCTCAATCCATGATGAGCCCGCCGTTGACGTCCACAATCTCGCCCGTGATGAAGCCTGCCCTGTCGGAGGCCAGGAACGCGACGACCTCCGCGATCTCCCGCGGGTCGCCGTAGCGCCCGAGCGGTATCTGCCCGGCGATCCGCGCATTGGTGTCCTCACCCCAGGCCGCCGTCATCTCGGTGACCGTCGGCCCGGGAGCCACTGCATTCACCCGGATGTGACTTGGCGCCGCATACGTCGCAAGCGATTTCGTCAGGCAGATCACGACTGCTTTCGAGGCCGCATAGTGAACGCCGGCCATCACGGACCCGCCCGATTTCCCCGCGGTGGATGCCACGTTGATGATGGTGCCGCGACCCGACGGCATCATGTGCCGGAGCGCCTCCCGGCACATGAGGAATGTCCCTCGGGCGTTCACTGCCATGACGCTATCCCACTCCGCGGCCGTGACCTGCAGGGGGTCAGTCATCTTGAAGATGCCGGCATTGTTGACCAGGATGTCCAGCCTGCCGAACTCGGCCAGAATGGTCGAGTACAGGCTCGTGACGCAATCCTCGTACGATACGTCCGCCGTCACCGCCAGGGCTCGCCTTCGCTTCACCAGACCGACGGTCTCCTGCGCGCCGCCCAGATCGGTGTCCGCGACGGCCACATCGGCTCCGTCACGTGCCAGCGCCAGGGCGATTGCGCGCCCGATGCCGCGTGCAGCGCCGGTAACGAGCGCAACCCGTCCCGTCAGATCGTCCTGCATATCAGACTCCTTGCCAGAAGCTCGCTCTATGGCCCGGCGCCGGGAGGCCGCGTCACGGCGATTGCGGTCGCCGCTCCGGCTTCGCGAACGCCGGCCCCTCGTTGAAAGTGAGGTACTTGCCCGCGTTGACGTGCCTCAGTGTCTCCCACGTCTGCGCCGGGAAGTCCGCCGTCAGGTCCTCCTCCAGTTCGTTGACGAAGGCCAGGCGGCCGGGCGGCACCGATGGGTTCACGGTCGGTCGCTCCAGGCTGTCGGTGGGCGTCGGCCATACGACCTGCGCGCGTCCCTTCGCCACGCGTACGGCGATCCCTGCGCCGCAAGCCGCCTCGCGCTGCCTCAAGAGAAGGGTGGGGAGACGCGCTATCGATCCGTCCGGCTACCGGCGGAACACGCACACCGCCTCGCCGATGTCGCCGGGCAGCACCAGCCAGTCTCCGACGAGATCGGCCCAGGCCTGCCCATTGACCTCTGCGCTCTCCACCCTGGCCGCGGCCGCGCGGCAGCGCAGCTTGATATGCTGGGGCGGGTTGCGGCGCGGTCCATCCAGGTGCACGACGATCCGATCGCTCTCCGCCTCAAACAGCACGCTCATCTCGCCGAAGTGCGTGACGACACGCTCGATACCACAGCGTCGGCCCGGCTCCAGCCAGCTCTCCGGAACGGCCTGCCCGACCAGCAGGGCGTCGCCATCCTCCCGGACGAACAGGGAGCGCAGCCAGCCGCAGGCGTTCGCCTCGTCGGGGCTCTTGTAGCAGTCGCCGCGCCAGTCGCCCAGCTCCGGCAGGGCGTGCTCGGAGCCCATCCGAGTGTCGGGGTGCAACTGCGCCGCGATGGCGTTGAAGGTCGCGCGAAGAGCGTGCCTGACATCATCTCGGCACAGGTATGGCTCGACATTGAGCAGCAGGCAGGCCTGCATCGAGAAGCCGCCCCAGTCGAACCAGTGCCGGTCGAAGTCCTCGACGCAGTAACCATACTGCTCGCTCAGGTAGAGGTTGTCCTCGAAATCGTCGATGATCCAGCGCGCCTCGCGGCTGTGGGGATCAATCAGGCCACTGATGAGCAGGTGAATGGCGCCCTCCAGAGTCTCGCAGATCCAGCCGAAGCTGCGTCCGCGGCGGTAGACATGCGAGGGGAAGTGCGGGACCGAGCGTCCGTCGCGGAGACGCACCACGGGACTGCGGCGGGCTGCACGCGTGAAGCAACTGAGGATGGCGACACGGTACTCATCGGCCTCCACTCGCAGGCGCTCCGCCGCGGGATGGCCGACCTGCTTCAGCGCCCACGCGGCGGCATCCAGCCCCCGCCACGTGTAGCAGTTGGTGCTCAGCCAGGGCCACCAGTCGGTGATGTCCTCGAGGTTGCCCGGTGGGAGCAGCCCGGCCTCCGGACTGTCGACGGGCACGTCTCTGTCGCGCTCGCGGATGATCCACTCGGCCGCCGCCACCACATTGTCAGCCACCGAGTGCAACCAGGCTTCATCGCGCGTGAAGCGGTAGTGCTCGATCAGGCACCAGAGGACCCATCCATGGTGCTGGTTGTAGCCGAGGTGCTCGTAGCTGCCGGCCGCCCAGAGCACGCCCTCCCGCGAGCGGAAATCGCCCGGCAGCGGCACACTGCCCTGGTAGTGCAGGAAGCCATCGAGGCAGTCGCGTGCTGCCTGGTGCATCCCGCGTCGGTCGAGATCGGCGATCATCATGCACGACTCATTGGCGAACGCCAGGTAGCCGAACGAGCCCGCGCGGGCGAAGCGCCGCCGCGAGTTCGGCTCGAACTCGGAGTTGATGAGCGAATGCCCGGCCACGGCGGTGAAGAAGTCGTTGAGGTCAGGCTCGGGGCTGATGAGGGTGGTCTGCGAGGTGAGCGCGCCCCGCCAGTAGTCACCCACCGCCCGGCGCTCGCGGTCGAAATCCAACGCCTGCAACTGCGGCACTTCTTCGGGCGTGAGCCACACGTAGGGCACCCGCAGGACGATGGTGTGCGCCTCGCCGCCCGCGAGCACAACGCGGTACCGCAGGCCGTCTCCATCGGGGACCACCTCGCCGCGTCCGCGGGTGTCCAGACTTGCGCGCAGCCTGTCACCCGACCAGATCAGGCCCGCACCGTCACACCGCAGTGTCTCGGCGTTGTCATCCGCGTGCCAACTCAGTGGCAGGCGGAATTCGCCGTCGCCGCCGAAGGTGAACCGTATCAGGCACACACCGCCCGCATCCGCGGCGGGGGCGGGAGCGTCAGGGTCGCTGCCATCGAGGATGGTAGCAAGGGCCACTTGCTCGATGCGTCCGGAGGGCACATCCCACGTGGTGATTCCAATGGGCAGAACGCCGTCCTCAATGCCGCGGCCGGTCATCGCGACAGGCAGGCCGAAGCTCAGGCAGAGAGGGGCGGCATCGTGCTCGAGCCGCTCGCTGTCCGCGCCGCGGCACTTGAGCAGCACATCATTGTTCGTGCGGTAGCGCAGCGACCCGTCAGGCTGCAGGCCAAACTTGTGGCGACTGCCGTCGGGAGCAAGCGGCAGCGGCATCCGGCCGCGCTTGGGGACCATGCTCTGCCAGGCGCGCCGCCAGCTCTGCTCGGGCCGCGCGGCGACCATGTCATAGACGCATTGAGGGGCGCCGCCCGCCACGTCCGCGCACACATCAGCGTAGTCTCGCGCCTCGTCGCCGGAGACGATGCACAGCCCGAAGTCCGGCAGCCACACCGGCCCGCAGCCCAGATCATCCAGTGCAACCGTGACGGTCTCCGCATCGACAATGGTCAGGAGCGTGCCGTCGAAGGTGTGGGGGTCGGGGTTGGCCGACCCCCAGACGGTAAGCACGTGCCGGCACGCGTCAGTGGCGTGGATAGCCGCCACATGCCCGTTGAAGACGTCAAAGCGCGGCTCAGTCGTCGGCTCTCTGTCCCAGAGGACGGTCACGCTGCGGGCCTGCCAGGTCGAGTCGGTGAGCGCACGCATCCTGAGCGGCCGGGGTCCTGAGGGGCTCACCAGCCGCACCTTGAGCGTGGTCCGGAAGGTCGCCGCGAACTCATCCACATCTGGGAACTCGGTCTCGTTGACCGGCCGGAAGGTGAATGTGACGGTGGCCCCGTCGATGGTGGCGATCGCATCCGCCACCTGCCACCGGCCGTTGAACCAGTCGCCGAGTTGCCACCAGCCGGCCGCCCCACGCCCCTCGACATGGTCCTTGGGCAGGCGCTCCTGGGGCCACTTGCAGCGCCAATACTCGACTTCGAGGTCCTCGGGCACGGCGCCGTCAAAGGTCGCGACGAGAGCATGTATCTCCCGCGGGTCGTCCCAGATCAGCCCGCCGTCGGGCAGGGGCCGCGCGAACGGGGCGGCGTCGAACGGTGCTCCGGCGATGGGTTGGGTGCAGTCGCTCATGAGCGCCCCCCCGGTGTGTCGCGTGATGAATCGCTGCCTGCACGGCCTCCGTCTACTCGATCTCTTCGAGCAGAACGTCATCGAACCAGACCGTACCCGCCCCGTGCATCTGGACGACGGCATAGGCGGCGCCCCCGGGGTCGGGCGTCCCCTCGAACTCGACAGTGATCTGCTGCCACTCATCGGTCGCCTTCACCCATGCGGGGCAACGGGAGTGGAACCTGCCCTCGATGTTCCACTCGCAATATGCCCGCGCCTCGACTCCGTCGTCGGCAGTCCTGAACCATGCGCTCAGGCGGTAGCCTCGCCCGCTCTGGACGTCGACGCGGCGCTGCACGGCGAGTGTGGCCGCCTCGGGACTGTCATTGCTCAGTGCCAGGCTGAACCTGCCGGAGCGTGCCTGGTCCTGGGTCAGCGTGCCACCGAGGGGGACGTTGACGCTCCAGAGGTCAGGGATGAAGTCGCCGTCTGCGTCGACCTCGAAGCTGCCGTTCTTGACGCCGTTGCCGGGCTCGGCAAGCCGGGCGGCGAGGTCGGCGGCGGACGGGCGGTCCCGCCAGTCGGCGGAGAAGTCCTTGCGCTCATCAACGAAGGCTTCATCGTCGCTGAGCACAGCCACGCCATAGGATCTGAGAGTGAACTGCACTCGGCCGCGATCGACCTGGAGCGTCGCGTCGTCGAACAGGCGGCGCAACCGCGTCCCGGTGAAGCCGGGCAGGCGCAGAGTCACAGCACGGTTTTCGTCGGCCTCATTCACCACGATGATGAAGTGATGGTCGTGCAGACGCTTGTGCAGCAGCAGCACATCCGGGCTGTCGCCCACCAGTTCCGCCCGCTGCGGGCCGTCGTAGCCGCGGGCGGCGAGGACGTCGTGCAGTGCAGCCAGCTCGCTGACGAGGCTGCGCAACTCCGACCAGAAGCGCGAGGGCTTCTCGGTGTGGTGGGTACCCCAGTAGAGGAGGCCGTTGGCGCCGTGGACGATGGCATCGTACGCCATGAAGCGCGACTCGGCAAACGTGGGCATGATCGCCTTCGGTCGGTCCAGCCCGCCCTCCTTGGGCGACAGCTCGGCCCATCCGAAGCCCTGGATCACCATGAACACCGGCTTGTCGGAGTTGACGCTCCGGCGGCTCTTCTCGGTCTCCCCGCCGACGACGCTGATGCTCCTGTCGGGCAGGTTCGAGTGGCCGCAGCCCGGCGGGACCGGGTAGATGTCACACCCGGCGATATCTGTGGCGCGGTTGTAGTGGGCCAGCGTGCTGATCAGGTTGCGCGGGGCGTGGTTGGTCCAGATGGGCCGCTGCTGGTCGAGTGCGCGCAGGAAGCAGTAGCCATCATAGAGGCCCTCGGCATTCTGGCTGCCCCAGGCGGGCTCGTCGATGCTCTCCCAGCACAGCAGACCGGGCTCGTCGCCGAGATCGGCAACCAGCCCGGCCAGTCGCTCGCGCTTGCTTTCCGCATCGGTCGAGAAGTCCATGCTGCCGCCGACACCGATCCAGGTGTGCAGGCCGCACTCCATCCGCCTGGTGATGGCGGCCCGGGTCGCGATCCCTGCCTGGCACAGGTTGAAGCCGGCCTCCGCGAGCGACCTTGCATAGCCCTCCGACGAAGGATGCTCGTACAGGCCGATCGGAAAGAATGGCTCGCCCTCGACGACCAGCATGTGGTCATCGCGCACCGTCACCAGGCGGCTCTGCACCGCAGGGTCGCACAATTGCGGGAATTGCAGCGTCTTCTCGAAGGCGGCGCCGTCGGGCCCAAGCAGGGTCGCATGCAGCTCGTACTGCCCGGCAGGCAGGGCGCCGGTGTCGAAGCGGACTTCGCCCGAGAGAGTCGGGGTGAGCGTGCGCGTGGCCAGGGCAAGCGTCTGCCCAACGGCCCGCAGGTCGACATCGAGGCGGTAGCCGGCGGCCGCGACCTCCGGGACGTTCAGGCGATAGCTCAGAGCGACGTCGCCGCGGTAGAACGACTTGAATACAGAGAGGTCCGCGAGCGGGGCGACGGCAATGCTGCTCCCTACGGCGGCGACAAGACGATCATCCGGTCGCTCACGGACGCTCAGCATGAGGGACTGGCGACCCTCGTGGGCCACCTCGTAGGTCAGCGCCGCATCCGCCGTTGCGCCGGGGGCCAGGGCGGCAAGTGTAGTCCTCGATGTGCGGGAGGCGCCGTCGGGCGCCGTCACGGTGGCGGTGAACGTCAGCTCGCGGGTCGCGGCGCCTGCATTGGAGATCGTCGCGCGCAGCGAGTTGCTCCCCAGCACCCCCTGCCCCCAGTCAGTCACAATCAGCTCGAGGGCAAACGGCTCGAGATCCGCGCCGACCTCGATCTCGCCGAAGGCCGAGGGGACGCCGAAACGTGAGCCGGTCTGCGACCAGCACGACAACTCGCCATCCGCCGGACGCTCGCGGCAGAGGTTGAAACCCCAGACAGGGCCCGAGGCCGCGGAGAGGCCAAGGGCGGCGAAGGGGATGGCAACCTCCGCGGACCAGAAGTCGGTGCCGCGGGAGGTCTTCACCGTCCACAGGCCGTCCCAGTCCGGGAGCCATCCCGCCGCGTCGCCCGCGCCGTCCCACTGCGCCCCCAACGGATTGAAGGCAAGTTGGAGGAAGTGGAAGCGGTCGTGGGCGACATCGAGGAACACCTCAATCACGTCGTCGGAGAAGAGCTTGCCGTCGCGCTCGGTGACGGTGGCACGCACCTTGTCCATCTCGGTGTCATGGGCTTTGACGGCGACATAGAGGATGTCGTTGTCGAAGGCGAGCCAGGCCTCGGTCTGGTTGCGCGCGGGCTCGGGGCCGTTGAGGATCACAAAGTCGCGGATCGGCGCTGGACCCTGCCAGACGGCTTCGGTCAGTTGACCGTCGAGCTTCGGCGGGGCGTCGAGCCTCACCGCGGTTGCGGTTGGGGCGGCACAGACCAGTGAGGTCACGAGCAGGCAGCAGACGGCGAGCGCGACAGTCCGCATGGTACGCCTCCACTCAGTTGAGGCCGAAGTAGTCGCGATACGCCTCGATGTGAGCCATGAACAGACTGGTCGGCACATTCTCATGGATGCAGTTGCCAGACATCAGAATGTGCCCGCCATTCCCCCACCCGTCCTCGATGCAGCGGATAGTGTGCTCGCGCACCTGCTCGACGGTGCCGGAGGTCAGCGTGTGGCGGATATCGACGTTGCCGATCATCGTCTTCTCCGGGTACTCGGTGCGCAGGCGCTTCATGTCCATTCCGGCGGCAAAGTCGATCTCCTCGTATCCATCCACCTCGGCGGTGCGCAGGAAGTGATTGAGAATCGGCCAGAGGTCGCCGTCGGAGGCGTTGGTGGTCCGAACGCCCATCTCATGGAGCGCACGAGACTGCGTCGCCAGGCCCGGAGCGATGAAGTCGCGGTAGTCCGCCGGGCTGCACATCGGTCCGTGGTCGGAGGCGAGGTCGCCGCCGAGAGCGATGATATCCGCCCCCTCGGCCACCAACCTGCGGCCGCGGCTCAGCCCGTTGAGCGCGTTGCGGCGATAC
>Ga0123332_1004614_pt1 | contig 11990 bp, 10 predicted proteins | sample BioC12SIPDNA_4_FD_89958 | JGI IMG/M metagenome (GOLD analysis project Ga0123332, IMG submission 89958) | Anaerobic biogas reactor microbial communites from Washington, USA - Biogas_R2_A C12 SIP DNA | ecosystem: Engineered > Bioreactor > Anaerobic > Unclassified | place: Washington, USA...
AAAAGGCAGACCTCCTGACCGAGTGCGGCTTCGATAAAGCAACCCTCTTACGTGCTCAGGGTTACCTGTACGACCCCGGCATCTCAGTAGTGGCGCCGGCGCGCATTGCGGCGGATTTCGCTGGCACGCATGCCATGCACGACCCAACCGAGGGCGGCCTGGCGACCGGACTGCATGAGTTGGCGCACGCCGCACGCGCCGGGCTTGTTGTACATGAGGCAGCCATACCGATCTACCCCGAGGGCCTCGCGGTGTGCCAGGCACTGGGGTTGGATCCGTTGGGCACGATCGCCTCTGGCAGCCTGATCGTGGCGGTAGAAGCCGATCGTGCCGATTTGCTCGTTGCCCACCTGAAGGCGCATGGTTATCTCAGCGCAGTGATCGGCTCATTACTGCCACCCGATGAGGGGATAACGATCGAGCGCGCTAACGGCCAGCGCGCTCGGTTGTCGCGTTTCGATGCGGATGAGATCACCCGCATATTCTAACTCAAGGGAAAACCCCGCGCACTTTGATGGCCTTGGCCACGCGCATCATGGCCTTGACATAAGCCACTAGGCGCAGGCTGATTTTGCGTTCTTGGGAGATCGTCATCACTTGCGCGAATGACTTTGTCATGATCTCAGCCATGCGGTTGTTGACCTCGGTTCGCTCCCACCAATAGCCCTGCATGTCCTGTACCCATTCGAGGTACGATACGGTCACACCACCGGCGTTGCATAGGATATCAGGGATCACACTGATTTTTTTCTTTTCCAGGATGGCATCCGCCTCGGGGATGGCGGGCCCGTTGGCAGCCTCTGCCACGACCTGTGCCTGGATATCGTCGGCGTTTTCGGAGGTGATGGTGTTTTCGAGGGCTGCCGGGATCAGGACCTCACACGGCAGCGCCAGCAACTGCGCCTCGCTGATCGGCTTTGAGGTGGGGTACCCCACTATCGGACCGGTGCGCTGCTTGTAAGACATCACATCGCGGACAGGCAGGCCGTGGGGATGGTAAATCGCGCCCTGCGAGTCGCTCATGGCGATGATGCGGGCGCCCTGCTCTTCGAGTAGATAAGCGCTGACCGAGCCGGCGTTGCCATAACCCTGCACCACGACGCGCGCGCCCTCAGTGGGCACCCCGCGGGCAGCCAGTGCTGCCATGGCGGTGATCATCACCCCACGCCCGGTGGCTTCGTCGCGCCCAAGCGAGCCGCCCAATTCGGTGGGTTTGCCGGTGATATAAGGCCAAACAGTTTTGGCACCTTCAAGCATCGAGAGGGTGTCGGAAATCCAGTCCATGATTTGCGGCGTGGTATTGACATCTGGGGCCGGGATATCAGTAAGCGGTCCGATTAACGGGGCGATTTCAACCGCGTAACGGCGGCTGAGGCGCTCCAGCTCACCCAGCGAGAGCTCCTTGGGGTTGCAGATCACACCGCCCTTGCCGCCACCAAAGGGCAGGTCCATCACCGAACACTTCCAGGTCATCCACATGGCCAAGGCGCGCACTTCATCCAGCGTGACGCCCGGATGAAAGCGGATGCCACCTTTGGCTGGACCGCAGGCCATGCTATGCTGCACGCGGTACCCGGTAAAGACACGGGTCGAGCCATCGTCCATCTTGATTGGCAGGCTGACGGTGAGCTCACGTTTGGGGTTGCGCATGATAACGGCGATGTTCGGGTCGATGTTGCAGTACTCGAGTGCCTGGTCAAACTGCAGCTGCGCCATCTCGATCGGGGTACGGTTGCGGGACATGTTGCACCTCCGGACGAACGAATGAGGGGTTTCCTGTGTTGATGGTGCAACACTGCACAGCTAAACCGGAGTATATGCGGACGAATTCAGCCTACAAATTGACGTGCTTTTTTTGACTTGCCAATAGCCCTCAGAGCGCGGATAATGCCGGCGCACAGGAGGCACCGATATGAAATTATTGGCACTTAATGGAAGTCCACGTCCTTTTGGCAACACCTGGACGCTGCTTGCCAGCGCGCTCAAGGCGGCGCAAGCCAACGGGGCTCAGGTCGAGCAAGTCGATCTGGCCAAGCTCAAGATTGCCCCATGCCAGGCGTGCGACAGCTGCCGGCGCACGTTACGCTGCCGCATTGCTGACGACATGATGCTGCTGTACGACAAGATCCTGGATGCTGATGTGATCCTGATCGGCACACCGGTGTATTTCTGGTCGATGAGCGCCCAAACAAAGGCCTGTGTTGATCGCTGGTACGCGCTTGACCTCGATCCGCTGCGTACACGCATGCAGGGCAAACGCCTGGGATTGATCAGCTGCTATGCCGACGCAACCACCGAGACGGCCAGCGGTGTCGTGTTCGCCTTTCGTTCAGCTGCCGAGTACCTGGGTTGGCAGTTTTACGAACCTGTCCTGGTGACCGCCGGTGCACATGGCGAGGCAGGGCGCAACCCGCAAGCCCTGCAGGCAGCCGCACAGCTTGGACGCCGCCTGATCGAATAATCCGTTCACTCATGCAGAAAGGAGCCCCATGATCCAGACGTCCGATATCCAACGGCCTGATCCTGCCATCATCGAACGGCTGTGGCATGTCTCGGCTGCCACCGCCGCCGGCATGCTGCACGGCCTGGGCATCCGCAACCCGCATCTGCAGGGACCGGTGGCATGGACGCCGGGACGCAAGGTGGTGGGGTCCGCCCTGACGCTGCAGTTCATGCCCAAGCGTGAGGACCTTTACAACGAGTCCGAATACTCGGACCCGGAGCGCCAGCTGCATCGCCATGCCCTCTATCACACCAAACCCGGCGATGTGGTGGTAGTGGATGCGCGCGGTGACATGATGAGCGGTGTTTTTGGCGAGATGATGCTCACCTTTTTCAAGGGTCGCGGCGGCATCGGCGTGGTGATCGATGGCTGCATCCGCGACTATCCCAACGCCAAGAGCCTCGACTTGGGCATGTGGCTGCGCGGGGTTACGCCCAACTATCACACCCAGACCAACATCTATCCGCATGCCGTCAACATACCGATCGCCTGCGGAGATGTGATGGTCGTACCGGGGGATATCATCCTGGCGGATGACGACGGGGCGGTGGTGATCCCAGCCGGCCTGGCAGGGCAGATTGCCGACAGTGCAGGCGAGCGTCACGAGTGGGAAGAGTTTACCAAGCTGCGCCTGTCACAAGGCGGCCATCTGCGCGATTATTACCCGCTCAGCGAAGCCAGCAAGGCCGAGTTTGAGGCCTGGAAGCGCGACCAGGGTCACTAAGCGCGCATTATCAGGTTTGGAATCTGAGTATACACCTCGAGCAGGTGCGGTTCGAGGCGATCCCACTCATAGTGCTGGCTGACAAAGGCACGTGCCTGGCTGCCCAGGCTCTCTGCCAGTGTGCGATCGTTCAGGATCGCCAGAATCGCCTGTGCAAAGGCGGCGGGTTCTTCTGCCAGCAGCAGATGAGCACCGCTCTCGGCGTGCAGGCCTTCGGCGGCCAGTGCGGTTGCCACGATCGGCTTGCCAGCCGCCATGGCTTCCAGAAGTTTTAGGCGCGTGCCGCCGCCAATGCGTAGCGGCGCGATGATGCAATCCGCCGCTGCCAGGTAGGGCAGCACCTCGGGCACTCGCCCGGTAACGGTTATACCTGCTTGTCCATGCAGCGCCTGCACCTCGGGTAACGGGCGCTGACCAACGATGTACAGCTGCGCCTCGGGCAACACCTGGCGCACCAACGGCCAGATCTCGCTGGAGAACCAGGAGATGCCATCCAGGTTGGGGCGGTAATCCATCTTGCCGGTAAAGACCACCGCTGGGTGTTGCAGGGGTGCCGGCGTGCTGCCGGGAGTTATCAGGTGCGTGTCAATCCCGTTGGGCAGCACCACCGTGCGGATGCTGCTATCCAGGCGCTGCAGCGTGGCCGCGTCTTCCTGCGAACAGACCGTTACTACATCCGCCCGCGTACAGACCACATGTTCGAGCTTGCGCAGTCGGTGTGACTGCACCGCCGAATAAAGCGCTTTGGCCAGGTTGCGTTCCTGACGCCATGCCACCTGTGCGGCACATGCCTGCAGCTGGAACTCGGCGTTCTGGTCATCAAAGATGATCGGCACCTGGATTTCGGCAGGTAACCCCAGCACATACCCCGCCAGCTCGATGCCCTCTACCTGTAATGCGTCATAGTTTCCGCTGCACAACAGGCTGTTCAGGCGCTCTTGCATGTCAGCTGTGTACAGGCGTTGGGCCACATCGGCGCGCTTGCTGGCTGCAAGAGTTAACAGGCGCTGCCATTTGCTGCGTGCGGGTGGTTCGGGCACCACCAGCACCTGTTGACACAAGTTTGTTAGCTCGGGAGCGAGTCCAGAGGCGGGGGCGCCGAGGCACAAGAGCGAAACGCGCGCGTGGCGGCTTGCCAGGCGTAGAATGTTATAGTTACGCAGGGTTGTGCCCTGTTCGGGTGGGTAGGGGACCTGCGGTGTCAGGAAAAGGATGTGCGGAGTTGGCGCGCTCATACCACAGAGTGATAAAGGGCGAGCGTCTCGCGCGCAGCTTTATCCCACGAAAAACAGGCAGCTCGCTTGAGGCCTTTTTCAACCAAGTTGTTCCAGAGCGCCTCATCTTTAAGCAAACGCCACATCGCCACAGTGATCTCTTCGGGCACATTGGGATCGATCAGCAGTCCCGCGTCGCTGACCACCTCGGGCAGCGCCGAGACGTTTGAGACGATCACCGGCGTGCCGCATGCCATTGCCTCGAGCGGTGTCAGCCCAAATCCCTCATAGATGGATGGCTGCACCAGCATGCGCGCCGTGTTATAGAGCCAAAAGAGCTCCTGCGAACTCACACGCCCAAGAAAGCGCACGTGGTTATCGAGTTTGAGCGAGGTCACCAGGGTAAAGACCTCTTCAAACAGCCAACCCTTTTGTCCGGCGATCACCAGCGGGGCGGTGACATGGTATTTGTCGATCAGCTCGCGATAGGCGCGCAGCAGTGCCGGCAGGTTTTTGCGCGGCTCGATGGTGCTCACAAATAGGATAAAGCCCGGATCAAGCTCAAAGCGCCGCTGGATATGGGCTGCTACCTCGCTGGTACGCAGCGGCCGGAAGGCTGGGCTGGCGGCCTCATAGATCACGGTAATCTTGTTATCCGGCACGCCCAACAGGCGCATGATGTCATGCTTGGTCGAGTTGGAGACGGCAATGATGCCATCGGCGTGCAGGACGGCCTGGTCGATCTGCCCATAGTAGCGCGCGGCGTCTTTATCCAAAAAGTTGGGGTAAAGCATAAATACCAGATCGTGGATGGTGATCACCGTGCGGGTCTGTGCGCGAAAGGGCGGAATAAAGTCGGGGCTGTGAAGCACATCGAGCTTGAGCGGACGGATCTCCCAGGGCAGCGTCAGCTGCTCCAGACGGTGATGGCTGGGCGTCAGCAAAGTGCGCGTGGTAAAGTTGGGTCGCGCAAGGATCGGTTCCTTGTTCTTGCGCCCCTGCAAGATCACAAATTCATCTTCAACCGCAAGATGCTGCAGCGCTTCTACCAGCTGCAGGGTATAGCGGCTGATTCCGGCTTTGCGGTATGAAGCCAAACGGGTGTCGATGCCTATCCGCATAGCCATCTCCCTTGTCTAGTTGTGCAAGAAAACACCCCCGTTATCACCTGCCAGGTCTGGCCGGGATCGGGGGCTGCTGTGCTACCCGAGTGCTTGAAGGCTTGCCACACCTGACGGCAGGAAGATCATGCCTCTTGCGCGTGAACGCTACAGGGTAAGCCACCATATGCCTATTATGCATGGTTCTGCCGAAAATGGCAACTGTTTGCTTGCTGCATTTTATCAAACCAGGCGCAGTTTGTTGGGGACATTCTCATCCGGCACCAGGCTGATGCGGGTGGCATCAAATGTATAGGTTAGCTCGTCGCGCTGTTCGCCCACGTTAAGCGGCAGGCCATCAGGAAGCAGGGCTGGCTGCGCGATGCAGCTGGCGGTGCGGGATGCGGTTTTGCAGCGGTCAGCCTCCCAGTTTATAGGTCATCCATTGAAATAGAGTCCCGAGTAAGGCCAAACCTGCCAGCACCAGCGGTAGGCTGCGGCCAAACAACGTGAGGGTTGTGCCATCCACACGCGCCAGCATCGGCATCGCCCCGTACAGCATCCATGCGCCTGCTACCGACGAGCCAATGATCAGCGCCCAGTCGAACAGCTTGAGCGCCAGAAACATCCCCGCCAAGCCCAGCAGTGCGGCAGCCAGATAGCGGGTAACCGCCGGCCAGGCATAGGGTAGCAGCGTGTAACCGACGCTGGCAAACACCAGTACCGCCGCCAGGATCACCATCAGACGCTGCGCAAGCTTGGCCAGGATGACCGCCACGATACCGGCGCCCAGCACCAGTGCCCAGTGCAGCCATCCACCCGCTGTGACAAACCGCAAACCCAGGTAGATGCCAGCAAAAAAGCCAACGACTCCCACCAATAGCCAATACAGTTTACGGCCGCGCAGCAGCAGGATGAGCCCGAGCACGGCCGTCAGGATACCCAGCAGCACCTGCGAGACGGCGCTCAAATGCGTCAGGATCGGTTCTATCAAATGCCAGACCAAGTTGCTCACCGATATACCCTCCGGCAACGCCTACAGTTTGTTGCACTCAGTATAGTATAGCTTGTAAAGGCTTCAAGGTTGCGTCTTTACACGTTAGCAACGGCATCTACAATATAGCTAGTGCCAACCAGAGGAGATACCTATGGCCAAGATGACTTCCCGCCAGCGCATGCTGGCTGCCATCCGCCACGAGCCAGTCGACCGGGTGCCCGTCGCGCCGTGGCACCTTGGGCGCATCGCGTGGGATTCTCCGCTCGGTGCTGAACTGGTGGCACGCTGCGACCCGTGGATCGAGTGCGGCCTGGGGGGAGACCCGTTCTTGGGCTCGGGGGTGATGATCGAGCGCGGTGAGGCCGGTGCCGACAGCTGGCGTGTGATCCATGCTGGCAGGCGAGACTTGAGGGGCGTGTTTACCACCACTGCTCAGACCACCGCTGCTACCGAATATCCCTGCAAGACGCTCGAGGATATCGAGGCGCTGCTTGCGATCCCTTACAGTGAGCCGCCGCTGAACCTCTCACACTGGCGGACGACCGAAGCACGCCTGGGCGAGGATGGTCTGGTATGTGTGGGCGTGGGCACGGCGTTGTGTTACCCCAACGACTATCTCGGCACCGAATACTGCAGCCTGCTATGGGCCAGCGACCCAGAGGTGATCCGGCGTATCGTGGCGACGGCTGCTGAGCGGGTATACGCTTATATCGAACGCGCCTGCCACGCAGGCGTGCAGGTGTTTCGCCTGGTGGGCGGCGAGTATGCCACCCAACTGATGGGACGGCGCGCCTGGGAGGAGCTGGTAGTGCCCTATGACAAACCGCTCATCGAGCTGATTCAGTGCTATGGCGGGATCGCGCACTATCACAACCATGGCAACATGCAGCATTTTATCGACGATATCGGCGCGCTGGGCGTCGATTCGCTCGACCCGCTCGAGCAGCCCCCATATGGTGATATCACCATGGCAGAGGCGCAATCCCGCATCGGTGAGCGGGTCTGCCTGGTGGGCGGGCTGGATGATATGGAGGTGCTCGATACTCGCCCGCTCGATGAAGTGTTGAGGATGGGTGAGGAGCTCCTCGCAAGCGTGCAACCGCGCGGGTTTATGCTCGCAGGCACCTCGTCGGGCATTTACGGCGAGCGTGCCGCCAGGGCGTTTATAGCCCTGGCAGAGCTTGCAGCGCGTATGGCAGGAAACGCTTAGCGCGGGATCGGGAAGGCGTGCGCTAGCTCGAGGGCGGCTGCGCGCACCGCGGCCAGCTCGGAGGTATCCTCAGGGTTAGTGATCACGCGATAGATCAGCTCGGCGACCTGTGCCATCTGTTCGCGCCTAAAGCCGCGCGTAGTCACTGCCGGTGTGCCCAGGCGCAGGCCCGAGGTAGTGCGCGGCGGGAGCGGGTCGTAAGGTATCAGGTTGTGGTTGGCGGCAATGCCGGCCTCTTCCAGGGCCTGCTCAACGGCCAAGCCCGTCACGCCCATCTTGCCTACATCCACCAGCATGAGATGGTTATCGGTGCCGTCCGAAACCAGGCGCAACCCGTGTGAGAGCAGTGCTTCCGCGAGGTACTGAGCGTTATCGACAATGGCGCGCTGGTAAGTTTGGAACCCCTCTCCCATAGCCTCACCCAGGGCAACCGCTTTGGCAGCAATCACATGCTCGAGCGGCCCGCCCTGCGTGCCGGGGAATACTGCGCGGTCGACCCGCTTGGCCATATCGGAGGTGCATAAAATTACACCGCCGCGCGGGCCGCGCAGGGTCTTGTGGGTGGTGGTGGTGACAATATCGCACCACGGCACCGGATTGGGGTGCACGCCGGCTGCCACCAATCCGGCGATGTGCGCCATGTCCACCATCAGGTATGCCCCGCAGGCATCCGCGATGCGGCGCAGGCGCTCAAACTCGATGATGCGCGGGTAGGCACTGGCGCCGGCTACGATCAACTTGGGGCGCAGCTCGAGGGCCTGCTGTTCGAGGGCGTCGTAATCGATGCGCTCGGTCTCGCGGTCGACCCCGTAATGAGAGAACTGGTAGCTGATGCCAGAAAAGTTTATGTTCAGACCGTGCGTCAGGTGACCGCCATGTGCCAGGCTCATCGCCAGCACCTTGTCGCCCGGCTCAAGCACTGCCATATAAGCGGCGGCGTTGGCCTGCGAACCCGAATGGGGCTGCACATTGGCATGGTCGGCGCCAAAGATCTGTTTGGCACGCTCGATCGCCAGCGATTCGACCACATCCACGTACTTGCATCCGCCATAGTAGCGCTTGCCGGGGTAGCCTTCGGCATATTTGTTGGTCAGCACCGAACCTTGCGCTTCGAGCACCATCGGGCTGACATAGTTCTCGGATGCGATCAGCTCGATCATGTCATCCTGGCGATGCTGTTCGTCGGTGATGGCCTGGGCGACCTCCGGGTCAAACTGCCACAGGAGCTCAAACTCGGGGTGGCCGTTTTGGGCGCTGGTGGGACGGGGAGTATTGGTCATGCTAACCTCCGTGTGATGCGTACCCATCATTGCTCGTGCTATACCGCGGGATCCTGGCGTAGCTTCGCTGCTGCCGCCTGCAATGCCATGCAGACGGGGAGGGTATCACGCGCACGGCTAACCTATTATAGTCAACCCGGCTCAGCGGGCAATTTACCTCTTGATTACCCTGCAGCAAGATGCACACACAACCATACCAGAAGCAGTCATCAAGGAGTTGCTGAGCGAGGCATCGCAGGCGCAACAACATGAGTTGCAAAGCCTGCCGACAGAGGTCGAGGGGTGCAGGGGTAGCTAGTCGCAGTTGAGCGCGCGCCACCAGCCGGCGGAGAGGGCCTCGGTTTCGTTCGAGAACCAGCGTTCGCCCTGGGACGTATCGACCTTGGTTTGTTTATACGAACGGTACCAGGGAAGGTGATAGATACGTTCACCCTTATTGTTGATGTTGCTCTTGATGCAGGCATCGCAGGTATAACCCAAGTCGCCATCAACCGGGACCGCTTCAGCCTGGGCAGGAGCGGGTCTGTCGGTCGGAAGTGGTTTCGCGGTGGGGGCGGTGGTCGGTTCGCGCTCCGCGGTCAGACGGCTGATAAGGGCGCTACAGCTTGCACGCAGTACTTCATCCTGAGCAACTTTTTGGCACTGGGTGGCATCCGCCAGGGCTGCCGCAGCCAGGCCGAGTTCGGCATAAGCCAGCGCGCGCAGCCCGAGGTATCGCGGATCACCGCGTTGGGCGATGGCCTCACCCAGGTTGCTGATCGCCGCGTTCAGGTCACCACTCTGCATGTGGCAGCGCGCAAGCAGGTAGTGGGCGTCAGCATAATTGGGGTCGATACGCAGCGCCTGCACGCTGTTATAAGCAGCCGTGTCATAGTCCTGCGCCTTGAATGCCGCCATCCCCTTAGCCACCAGTGCAGCCGCCTGCTGCGCTGGAGATTCGGCAGGAGGCAGTACTGGTGTGGCAGAAGGTGATATTGCAGTAGCGGTTGGCGGTGCCAGTGTAGCAGTTGGGGTGGTCGTCGCCGTTGGTACCGCAGTGGACTTGGACGCCGCTGTCGCGTAGGAAACCACCGACGACGAGGTTTTGCTGGTGTCGCAACCGCTAAAGAGCAGCGCGGCTAACACAAGCGCCGTGGGAACCCATCGCAAGCGCACAGTTTTTATCATCTTGAACTGATTATATCATACCCCGCTTGATCAATCAGATTTGCGCTGACGTAAAAGTCGCTTGTCCTACCCCAGTGGCGGTGATATACTGGCGCAAACTCATCAGGAGGTTGCGATGTCTGAGATGATGACTGCCCTGCAATACCGGGCTGCCGGCGACCCACAACTCGTGCAGGTGCCCATTCCTCAGCCCAAGGCCAACCAGGTGTTGGTAAAAATCCTGGGGGTATCCACCTGCAATCACTGGGACCTGCACCTCATGCATGGTGAGCCCATGTTCTGCAGCTCCGAGTTGCCCTACCCGGCGGAGATCGGTAAACCCGGGCATGAGGCTGTCGGCGAGATCGCGGCTCTGGGCGAAGGCGTGCAGGGCTGGACGGTCGGCACGCGAGTGGTCACCTGGGGTCCGGGACGTGGTGGCGTCGAAACCGGCGACTATGCCGATTACAACATCTGGCCCGATGATGCCTTTTTTGCCATGCCATCCAACATGGAGATTGCCCAGGCGGCGCCACTCGAGCTGGCCATGAGCGTGCAGGTTGCCTTTAACCGCCTGACTGAGTGGGACCTGATCGCCGGGCGGCGTTTTGCCGTCAGCGGGTTGGGTCCAGCTGGGTTGATCGCCGTGCAGATGGCCAAAGCTTATGGCGCCACCGAGGTGGTCGGCATTGACCCGAACCCAGCCACCCACGAGCTGGCGCGCCGTCTGGGAGCGGATGAAACCATCTCGCCAACTAGTGACGCAGTGCCCGCCAACCGCTACGGGGCGCGCTCGTTTGGTTCTGCCATCGACTGCACCCCCAATGTGCCGGTCTCCATCGAATACCTGATGGATCGCACCCGTGAAGCTGTTGCCTTGATGGGCGTGCTGCGCGACGAAGTACGTTTTAGCGGGCGCCACTGGGCGGGGCTCTCCTTGATCGGTTATGGCTCAAGCGGGCCGGCCGGCGGGCGCAATCGCGATACCGGCGCCAAAGCCTGGCAGCTGGTTATGGAGGGCAAGCTCGACCTGGCTTCCATGCTCGGCCATCACCTACCACTCACGCAATATGTTGAGGGTATCCGCCTGCTTGAGCAGCGCCGTGCCCTTAAAATACTCTACCTGATCTAGCGCATCTAATATTCTGAAGGAGATGTGTGATGTCCAAGAACCGTGTTGCGATAATTGGTCTGGGGGGCATTGCGAATGCCCACATGCGCGGCTGGGGCGCGCTGGATAATGCTAAAGTGGTAGCGGGCGCCGACATCGCCCAAAGCCAACTGGATAAATTCAGTAACAAGTACCCCGAGGTGCCTCAGCTCTTCCTTGATTACCGGCGTATGCTGGACGAGGTCAAGCCGGACTATGTCTCGGTATGCACCTGGCCGCCGCTGCATGCGGAGATGGTCGAGGCTGCAGCGGCGGCAGGCGCTAAAGGGATCGCCTGCGAAAAGCCGATGGCCAACTCGCTGGCCGAGTGTGACCGCATGCTGGTGGCCTGCCGTGCGAGCGGCACCAAACTCGCTATTGGCCACCAGCGCCGTTACAACCTGCGCTATACCGAGGCTAAGGCAGCCCTGGATGTCGGCAAGATCGGAGCGCTCATCGAGATCCAGTCGCTCTGCCGCGGTGACCTCTTCACCGATGCCACGCACTCGCTCGATCTGCTGCGCTTTTTCGCCGACGATTCGCCCGTCGAGTGGGTGCTGGGACAGGTCGAGTGCAAGACGGGGCGCTCGCGCTTTGGCCACGAGGTCGAGGATGCCGCCCTGGCATTTGTATCGTTCCAGAGCGGTGTGCGCGGATTGATCCAGA
>Ga0123332_1004615_pt1 | contig 11988 bp, 5 predicted proteins | sample BioC12SIPDNA_4_FD_89958 | JGI IMG/M metagenome (GOLD analysis project Ga0123332, IMG submission 89958) | Anaerobic biogas reactor microbial communites from Washington, USA - Biogas_R2_A C12 SIP DNA | ecosystem: Engineered > Bioreactor > Anaerobic > Unclassified | place: Washington, USA...
AACGCGGGCGCTGAGGGCGGCGTGTGACCGGCCGGAGCGGGCAGAGCAAGCAGGGTCGCCACGAGATCGTCGATGCGCTCGCCCTCAAGTGCCGTCCCCGGCCCCAGGGCCTCAAGCGCCGCAGAGACGGCTTCCAGGCTAGTCGTGCTGTCGCTGTTCTCGAAGTAGGCGAGCGTGTCGGCAATGCGCTGCCAGCGAGGGCCATTTTCGCTGGCGTCCACGGCCATCGCCATGAGCGCGAGCTGCCGGGCGTGGCGGCGGGCTGCTTCCGGCTCGTCCGCTGAGATCGTGAAGGGCTGGCCGAGCCATTGGCGGGCCCGAAAGACGCGCGCGAGGGTGGCATCGGCGGCGTAACGCCCTGACGGCTGCAACCGGCCGTAATCCACCGTCTCCCCGCGCAGGGGCGAGATGAAGGCGCCGCTCTGCTCGATCAGGGTCAGCTCCTCCGCGACCACATCGGCCACCACGCCCGGGATCGCAAAGTCGGGATCGAGCAGCCGGGCGGCGACGCTGAAGAAAGCCAGATTGTGCCAGGCGGCTTCCGCCGTCGCTTCATCGCCCGCGGCCTCCCACTGCGCTTGCGAGGCGGCGACCAGGGAACTGCTCAGGGCCCGGAGGTGGCCGGCAAGCTGCGTCTCGGCCCGCTGCCAGGCAACGTCGGCGATGACGTCCAGCGCGTAAAGGGCAGCGTCGGAGGTAAATAGCAGCGGCAGGCCATCCGCGGAGAGGTCACCATACAGCTCGCCGAAGGTGGCCTGCGAGCCGGGCACGGCGACAAAGCCCCGTGCGGCAAGGTGCTCCCGTTCGGCGCGGCTCAGGGTCGCCAGCGCGGCCGTGTTGCCAGGCTCGTCCAGCGCCGGAAGGGGCCGGGCAGCCGCCTGCGGCTCTGGCGGCGGCGCCGGCGGCAGGGGCGCAAACGCCGGCGGTGTGACGGCAGGCAGCGTCGTGAGCGGCGTGCCGGCCAGGGGCCAACTAGCCGCCGACGAGCCGCGAGAAGGGAGCGGTGATGGCGGCGGCGCAGGCTCAGGCGCGGACCGGCCGGGCAGCGCACAACCGAGCGCAGCCAGCCAGAGCAGCAGCAGGGCCAGGGCCGCCCGCCGAAAGCCCTCGCCGGAACGCACAGCTTACCGGGTCAGGAGCATTGGGCCGAGAGGCCGCCCGCCCAACAGGTGCAGATGCAGATGATCGACTTCCTGACCGCCATGCTCCTTGCAGTTGATGATTAACCGGTAGCCATCGTCAGCAATGCCTTCGGCTTCGGCTATCTTCCTGGCGGCAATGAGCATCCGGCCCGCCACCTGCTCGTCCGCCTCGGTCAGGTCGGCTGCGGACGGGATTTCACGGTTGGGCACGATCAGGATGTGCGTGGGCGCTTTGGGATTGATGTCACGAAAGGCCGTCACCAGCTCATCCTGGTAGACAATGTCGGCGGGGATTTCGCCGGCGACGATTCTGGAAAAGATAGTCGGCATAACTCCTCCTCAGTTGGCGTTCTCGCCGGTCAGGCCCATTCATTGTAGGGCAGGACCGGCCAATTTCCAACAGTTGCGGCTGCCGCGCCGGCAGGCATAATCGGAAAGTGAGGTAATAGCCGTTATGGATCAGCCGCAGGACGAAAGACCGGCTGCGCTGGCCGGGCCCGACGGGCCACTGGCTGAGCCTGCCCCCCTCCGCAGCCGGACGTCGACGATCGACATCTATATCAAGCTCGCCCAATATCCGATCCTCGCCGATCGGATACGCGAACGCATGCGCGAAGAGATCTTCTCACGGGGCATCATCAGCCCAGAGAAGTTTGAGGAAGAGGTCGAGCGGCTGGCCATCGAATCGCAGAAGCGCGAAGGGCTCTACGACCCACTGGTGCAGGAACCTGAAGGTCTCTGGCAGAAGCGCAAGGCGCGCATCCGCAACATACACACCGACTTCTACTTCGGCTACAACCTGCCTCAGGATCTCTTTGAGCAGATCGTCCAGGAGGTGCGCAGCCAACAGGCGGCTCCCCAGGAGCTGGGCGAGCTGACCTTTAACCCCGAGCTGGCCCCCTGGTCGCTCCTCTTTCGCCAGGGCGAATTGTACGAGCGCCGCTCGCCGCCCGAGCGAGAACAGATGGCCCACCATCTGGAAGAGATCAAAGCGGTCCTCATCAAAGGGATGATCAGCGACCAGTTGCGCTACGTCGGCGTCGCGCGGAAGGTGTTTACTATCGCCGACCTGCGCCAGATCCACGACCGCCGCATCGGCACGGGCAAGATTGGCGGCAAAGCGGCGGGCATGTCGCTCGCCTGGAAAATTCTGCAGCAGCGCGATCCCGAGTTTGGACCGGACATCAGCCAGCAAGTCGCCATCCCGGACTCCTACTTTCTGGGCACCGACGTGGTCTACGAGTTCCGGCGGCAGAATAACCTCGATCACGTCATGAATCAGAAGTACCGGCCGCTGGACGAGATTCGCCAGGAGTATCCGCGGATCGTCGAGGAGCATCTGCAAGGCAATTTCCCCTCGACCATCGTCGAGCAGCTTCGCGAGATTCTGCACCAGGTAGGCAAGACACCCGTCATCGTCCGCTCCTCCAGTCTCCTGGAGGACAACTTCGGCCATAGCTTTGCGGGCAAGTACCAGAGCTATTTCTGTCCAAACCAGGCCGGCGAGGAGGAGAATCTGCGCGATCTCCTTAACGCGATCAAGCGCATCTACGCCAGCTCGCTGAATCCCGACGCCATTCTCTACCGCCGCCAGCACGGCCTCATCGACTACGACGAGCGCATGGCCATCCTCATCCAGCAGGTGCGCGGGCAGCGTTATGGTCGCTACTTCTTTCCCCAGGTGGCCGGCGTCGGCTTCAGCCGTAACCCGTTCCGCTGGAATCCCAGGATACGGCAGGAGGATGGCTTTTTGCGCCTGGTCTGGGGATTGGGCACGCGCGCCGTCGAACGCTCGGCCGACGACTATCCACGGATGGTAGCGTTGAGCCATCCCACCCTGCGTCCGGAGAACTCGGCCGCCCGCATCCGCCGCTACTCGCAGCGCTATATTGACCTCATCGACCTGGAGGAGAACCGCTTTCGCACCCTGCCCATCCACGACGTACTCGACCCGGATTACCCGTATCTACGGCAGATCGCGATGGTGTATCGTGGGGACTTCCTCCAGGATATCCTCTCTCCGGCGAGCCTGGATCCAGACGACCCACTGGTGATCACCCTGGACCCGCTAACCCGCGACCGCAAGTTTGTCAGGCTCCTGCGCACGGCCCTGATGCGCCTTGAGCAGGCGTACCAGAACCCGGTGGACATCGAGTTTACGGTCGAGATCCGCCCCGACTACCCGCAGCCGGACTACAGGCTGTGCATCCTGCAATGCCGTCCCCTCAGCCAGCGCGAGGACGCCCGGCCCGTCACGATTCCTGAGGAACTGCCGGAAGAGGATCTGCTTTTCCATACGTTCGGCCTGATCCCCCACGGCACCATCGAGGGCATCCGCTACATCATCTACGTCGATCCGCGCCGCTTCCGCACCATCGAGAGCTACACGGAGCGGTTTGAGCTGGGGCGCGCCATCGGCCGGCTCAACAAGGCGCTGGAAGGCGAATCCTTTGTCCTGATGGGACCGGGCCGCTGGGGCACGGACAACCCCGATCTGGGCGTCCGTGTGGGCTATGCCGACATCTACAACACAAAGGCATTGATCGAAGTCGCCGTCGCGGATGGCGACGACGTTCCCGAGCTGTCCTACGGTACCCATTTCTTCCAGGACCTGGTGGAGGATGGCATCTACGCGCTGCCGGTCCATCTCGACAATCCCCAGAGCTACCTCAACTGGGAGTTCTTCGCCAATGCACCCAATGCTCTGGAAAGGCTGTCTCCCGCCGATGCCGCGCTGCAGCCCTATCTGAAGGTCATTGACCTCGCCGCCATCGAGCCCGGCCGCCGGCTGACCATTCTGATGGACGGAGCGAAGGACGAAGCCGTGGCCATTCTGGAGCCGGGCGATAGGAATCCGGACGAACTAAAATCCAACGATGTGCTGTATTAGGCAGGCGCTCCGGCTGCACCGGCCGGAAGCTGCCACTGTAGAGGTGTAGTATGGCGGCACAGCCGATACGCAGTCGAACCTCGACGATTGATATCTACATCAGGCTGGCGCAGTACCCCATCCTGTCGGACCAGATTCGCGAGCGCATGCGCGAAGAGCTTTTTCGCCGGGGCGTCATCAGCAAAGAGGCCTTTGAGGCCGAGGTACGGGAGCGGGCCATCGAGTCGCAGCGGCGGGAGGGAATCCACGACCCGTTCAGCTCGGAGCCGGCCCCGGTGTGGCAGCAGCGCAAGCAGCTGATCCGCGACTACCACACCGATTTCTACTTCGCCTACAACCTGCCCTACAAGCTGCTGGAGGAGATCATTCAGGATGTACTCGCTCAGCAGCCACGGCCCATGCTGGGTCGCAACCTGGCCTTTAACCCGGAGGTGGCGCCCTGGTCGCTCCTTTTCGAGCAGGGCGAGCTGTACGAGCAGCTGCCGCCGGACGAACGGGAGCTGGTCGATCACCACCTGGAGGAGATTAAGGTCGTGCTGATTAAGGGCATGATCAGCGACCAGCTTCCCTATATCGGCATTGCCAAGAAAGTCTTTACCATCGCCGACCTACGGGACATTCACGAGCGGCGCATCGGCGAAGGGAAAATCGGCGGCAAGGCTGCCGGCATGCTCCTGGCCTGGAAAATCCTGCAGCGCCACCTTCCGGGCGAGGAAGGCATGCCCGCAGCCGGCGTGCGCATACCCGAATCCTATTTCGTCGGCACCGACATGATCTATGAGTTCCACCGCCTGAATAATCTGGAGCAGTACATGAACCAGAAATATCGGCAGGCGGAGGAAATTCGGGCAGACTATCCGCGTATCGTCGAAGCCCACATGAACGGCGTCTTTCCGCAGGCGATGGTCGAGCAACTGGAACAGGTGCTCAACCAGCTCGGCAAACAGCCGATCATCGTGCGCTCGTCGAGCCTGCTGGAGGATAATTTCGGCACCGCCTTTGCCGGCAAATATCAGAGCCATTTCTGCCCTAACCAGGGCTCGCACGACGAGAACCTGCAGGCGCTGCTTGATGCGATCCGCGCCATCTATGCCAGCGCCCTGAATCCCGACGCCCTGCTCTACCGGGAGCGCCAGGGGCTGCTCGACTACGACGAGCGTATGGCGGTCCTGATTCAGCCGGTGCACGGGCAGCAGCACGACCGCTACTTCTTCCCTACCCTGGCCGGGGTGGGCTTCAGCAACAACCCGTTCCGCTGGCACCCGAAGATTCGCCGCGAAGAGGGTTTCCTGCGCCTCGTGTGGGGGCTCGGCACCCGCGCCGTTGATCGGGTCAGCGACGACTACCCGCGGATGATTGCCCTGAGCCACGCGCACCTGCGGCCCGAAAGCAGCGCCAGCGCCATCCGCCGCTACTCCCAGCACTACGTGGACGTGATTGACCTCGAAGCCAACGCGATGGTCACGCTGCCTGTCCAGAAGGTGCTGTCCCTCGACTACCCCTACCTGCGATTCATCGCTTCCGACTGCAAAGAGGATTACGTTCAGGAACTGGTCTCCACGAGCAGCCTGGTAGATTGCGGGACGCTCGTGCTGACCTTCGATTCGCTCGTCCGGGACGCCGCTTTTGTGGACCTGATGCGCAATACCCTGCGCAACCTGGAAGCCGTCTACCAGACCCCGGTGGATATTGAGTTCGCCATAGACATCATTCCCGGCCGCCCGAAGCCCTCGTACCGGCTCATCCTGCTGCAGTGCCGCCCGCTCAGCGTGCGCAGCGCCGACGAAACGGTCACCATTCCGGCCGATCTCGCCGATGAAGAGCTTCTCTTCCGCACGTCTGGCCTCGTCCCGGGGGGCAAGGTGGAAGCCATTCGTTATCTGGTCGTCGTCGATCCCCGCCGCTACGGGGAAATCCAGAAGCAGAGCACGCGGCTGGAAATTGGGCGGGCCATCGGCCGGCTCAACGAGCTGCTGGCAGAGGAGCGCTACATCCTGCTCGGGCCGGGCCGCTGGGGCAGCGCGAATATCGACCTGGGCGTGCGCGTCAGCTACGCCGATATCTTTAACACCAGGGTTCTCATCGAGATGGCCGTCGCCCAGGGTTCGGACACGCCGGAGCTGTCCTACGGCACCCACTTCTTCCAGGATCTCGTCGAAGGAGGGATCCATTCGCTCCCCCTCCACCTGAACCAGCCGGATAGCTGGTTCAACTGGGCTTTCTACGACGACGCGCCCAACGAGCTGCCCTCACTATCTCCACCCGACGCGAATCTGGCTCCCTACCTGAAGGTGATCGATCTGGCCCGGCTCCACCCGCCCAGACAGCTGACGCTGCTCATGGACGGCGAGCACGACCTCGCCGTCGCCCTGTTCAAGCCGGGTCCGCCGGCCGCGCCCGAGGAAACCCAGCTTTCCACATTCTGAGCAAGCAGGGCTTATTCCTCTTCCAGTAGCGCCGCCAGCAGGGCGCGTTCTTCGGCTTCTGTGGCGACCCGGCCGTCGAGGCGGGCAGCCAGTAGCTGATCCAGCAAGAAGGCATAATGCGGGCCCGGCTTAAGGCCCAGGGCGCGGAGATCGTTGCCGTCCAGAACGGTCTCCACGTGCCGCCAGTCGCGCTGGTAGCTGTCGAGCAGCGCGGCGAGGGGCGATCCGGCGACGGCGGCGCGGGCGGCGAGCAGGATGCGGGGGTGCGGCGCAAAAGGTCGGAGGGCCTGCTCGACGGCGCTCGGCAGGGGATCGGCGGGCAGCGCCTCCAGGCGGCCCAGCAGGTTGACCAGCCCATGCACCTCGTCGCGGGTGCTGCGGCGCACCTTTAGCCGGTCCATCACCGCCTCGCGCACCTCTTCTTTCAGCGGCGCCAGCCAGAGGGCGAAATAGACAGAGGCCGGCGATTCTCCCTGCAGCGCCTCGTGCCACAATGGCTCTTTCATGAGCCGGCTCAACTGCCGGAACGTTTCGGCGGTCGCCTGATCCCAGCCCGCTTCGGGATGAATCTCATGCAAAATGCGCAGCTCTGCCAGCCGCTCCATCACGGGCACCGGGGCGGCCTCGCGCAGCGCCAGCTCCATCTCGTGCCTGATGCGGTCTCCGGTGACCCGGTCGAGCATGGGCAGCGCGTCGGCGATCAGCTCCCTGGTGCGCGGCTCGATCTGGAAGCCCAACCGCTGTTCCAGGCGCACGGCGCGCAAAATACGGGTCGGGTCGTCGATGAAGCTCAGGCTGTGCAGGACGCGAATCAGGCCGCGCTCCAGGTCGCGCATTCCGCCGTAAAAGTCGAGGATCTGGCCCAGATAGGCGCCGTCCAGACGGATCGCCAGAGTGTTGATCGTGAAGTCGCGGCGGTGCAGATCGAGCTTGATCGAGCCGCGCTCCACCTCCGGCAGCGCCGAAGGCCGTTCGTAAAACTCGGTCCGCGCGGTGACAAAGTCGATGGTCGCCGGCGCCTTGTCCAGCGCGGCATCGGGGGCCAGACGGCGCCAGGCGTTGCGCGACAGGAGCCACTTGGCGGTGCCGAAGCGCGCGTGGCTGCGCACCCGGCCTCCGAAGCGGCGGCGCAGCTCCTGGGCGAGGGCGATGGCATCCCCTTCCACGACGATGTCGAGATCGACCGCAGGCAGCTCTAGAAGCAGGTCGCGAACCAGCCCACCGACGAAATAGATGGGCATGCCCATCTGGGCCGCAACCTCGCCGGTATGCTGCACGAGGGCCCAGACGGCCGGCGAGAGGCCGCTGGCTAACAGAGCGCGCCTGTTGGCGGGCGCCGTTTCTTCGATGGGCCGGCCCAGCAGGCGCAGAAGGTCAGTGCGCGTGACGATGCCAATCAGCCGGTCGGCAGACTGCCCGTTAAGCTCGCGGTCCGCCGTCGCGGGCTCGACCACCGGGATCTGGCCCCAATCCTCTTCGATCATCAGCTGCTGCACGCGCTCGATGGAGTCGTGCGGGGAAACAGTCACGCGCCCGCTCTTCATCACCTGGCTGACTTCCAGCCGGCCCAGATCGTGACGCATGGCCCGATCGACGGCCCGCCGGGTGAGCAGGCCGATCAGCCGGCCGCTCTCGGCATCGACGATCGGGTATCCCTCGTGGCCGAAGCGCTGCATCTGCCGGGCCGCTTCCGCCACAGTTGTTTCGGCCGTGAGAGTCTGTACGCCGAGGGACATGATCGCCGAGACGCGCACCATCGGCTCCACAGCCTGCGGCAGCAGGTCGCGCACCCGCGCTACGGCGTCGTCCAGGGAGAGGTCCATGATCGTCGCAGCAGCGGCCCGGCCGTGCCCGCCGCCGCCGAAAGCACGGGCGACGACCGCCACGTCAACGTCGTCGCTCGTGCTGCGTGCGACGAGCTGAACGTGCTGCGGCAGCTTGACCAGAATGAAGAGTCCGTCCGGGTTGAGCGCGTCGCGCATCCGGTGGGCTACGGCGGAGACCTCGTCGTCGAAACCCCGGGGGGCGATGGTCTGGGCCAGGGCGATGCTCTTGCCTTCCACCTTCAACCACTGAACGCCGCGCTGCAGGCGGTTGTACAGCTCCTGCTGCGCCTCAGAGAGCGGGATGTCCAGGAAGCGGCGCACGATGTTCAGGTCGGCGTTGTGTTCCAGCAGCCACGCGGCGGCCTGTGCGTCGCGGGAGGTCGTCGTGCCGTAGGTGAGCGAGCCCGTATCTTCGTAAATGCCCAGGAGCATCAACGTGGCCTCCAGCACCGTGAGCGACAGACCGTTGGCGCGCAGCCGCTCCACGAGCAGCGTCGTCGTCGCGCCGACCGGTTCCACCTGGCTCTCCCAGGCCGGGTCGATCCCTTCCGGCGAGTGGTGGTCGATCAGGTACACGGCTGTGTCCTCACGCACACCACGGATACCGGGAACCGACTGGGTATCGACGAGAATCACCTTCTCGACGCGCTGCCGTTTCCAGTCTTCAGCATGCATGTATGGCAGCGAGTCCCAGTAGAGGGACAGAAACTGCTTGACATTCCGGTTGACGCGTCGCGAAAGCAGCGGCACGCCTTCGGGGAAAAGCTTGTGGGCCGCAAGCTGAGCGGCGACCGCATCAAAGTCGGCGTTCTCGTGGGCGAGGATCAGCAGCATAAGCTGATTATAGCCGGTGTATGCCCGCTTGACAGCGCTGCTGGCGGCTGCTATAGTGTTCGCCAACAATTAAATAGACCAGCAACTTCTTATCCAGAGAGGCGGAGGGACCGGCCCGATGATGCCTCAGCAACCGCAAGGGTCTGGCCTGGCAGGAGAGCGACACACTCCACGAAAGGCCGACCGGCGAAATGGTGCTAATTCCGGCAGAAAGTTGCCCATTTGGGACACTTCTGGAAGATGAGAAACGTGCTCTACGCGCAGCGCCTCTTCTTACTTCTCAGAAGAGGCGTTTTTGTTTTAACGGCAGGAGGATCGCCATGTTGACAGAGACAGAGAAGCGGACACCGGTCTGGACAGAGCGGGAGTCGGGAACGGGAACGGCTGCCGTCCACGGACCTGCCGGCGGGCGGCGGCGCCACGCACACCACGCGCTGACCACGCCGCTCGTGCAGACGGCGACCTACACCTTTGACGATACGGCCGACCTGCGCGCCTACATGGAAGCGAAGATGTGGGCCCCGCCCGAGCGCGGCGAGTATGGGCGCTACGGCAACCCGACCGTGCGCGAGGTCGAAAAACGGCTGGCGGCGCTAGACCAGGGCGACGATGCGCTCCTCTACCCCACCGGCATGGCGGCAATCACCAACACCCTGCTGGCGATCCTCTCTGCGGGCAGCCACGTGATCTTCACCGACGACTGTTACCGGAAAACGCGCCACTTCTGCAGCACTTTTCTGCGCCGCTTTAACGTGGCAAGCACGCAGGTTCCGGTGGGCGATTACGCGGCGCTGGAGGCCGCCATCCGGCCGGAGACGCGCCTGATCGTCAGCGAAAGCCCGACCAACCCCTACCTGCGCGTGGCCGACCTGGAGCGCCTGGCTAGTATCGCTCGCCGCCGCCGGGTCAAGACGATGATCGACGCCACCTTTGCCACCCCCTGCAATGTGCGCCCACTGGCCTGGGGCATCGACCTCGTCGTGCACAGCGCCACGAAATACCTCGCCGGGCACAACGACGTGATGGCGGGCGTGGTCGTGGGCGAGGCAGGCCTCATCCACGCGCTGCGCCAGAGCCAGGGGATGCTCGGCGGCGTCCTCGATCCCCATGCCGCCTTCCTGCTGGAACGGGGCCTGAAGACGCTGGACCTGCGCGTGCGCCGGCATAACGAGAACGGCCGGCGCGTTGCCCAATTCCTGGAGAACCATCCGCGCGTGGAGCGGGTCTGGTATCCGGGGCTGCCGAGCCATCCTGATCACGAGATCGCACGCACGCAGATGGCCGGCTTCGGCGGCGTGGTCACGTTCACGGTGGCCCCTCGCCCGGGACAGACGGCGCTTGAGGCAGCGTCCCGCCTTATCGACGCGACGACCATTCCGTACATCGCCCCCAGCCTGGGCGGCGTGGAGAGCCTCATCGAGCAGCCGGCGATTATGTCCTACTACGAGCTGTCCGCAGAGGAACGGGCGGCGATTGGCATCCCGGACAATCTCGTGCGCTTCGCCGCCGGCATCGAGGAGACCGAAGACCTGATTGCCGATCTGGCGCAGGCGCTGAACGAAAGTTGAGACAACTATGCAGCTAACGATGAAATTTGGCGGTACGTCGGTGGGGAGCGCGGCAGCCATCCGGCGGACGGTGGAGCTGGTTGGGCAACAGGTTGACGAGGGCCACCAGGTTGTCGTCGTCGTCTCGGCCATGGGTATCCGGCCGGTAAAAGTCACCGATCTGCTCCTGCAAGGCGCTCACGCGGCCGTGGCGGATGATGCCGAAAAGCCCCGCGAGATCGCCGCCCTGCTCCGCCAGGTACATCAGGAGGCGATAGCCGGTGTGGTGGAAGAGGGGGAGTTGCGGCAGGCGTTGCTGGCCGAGATCGACGCCTTTGTCCGCCGTTTCAGCGACCTGTGCGGCGCCGTGCGCGTGCTGGGCGAGCTGACCCCCCGCGCGCTGGATGCGATTGCCGGCATGGGCGAGCAGATGGCGGCGCGTATCGTCGCTGCTGCCCTGCAGACCACCGGCCGGCCGGCCGCCGCCGTCGATGCCACAGCGCTCATCGTCACCGACGCCGGATTCCAGGATGCCACGCCGCTGGTCGAAGAAACCGCGTCCCATATCGAGGCGACCCTGCCGCCGCTTCTCGCGGCAAACACCATCCCGGTAGTCACCGGCTTCATCGCGGCGACGCCCGACGGCATTACCACGACGCTCGGCCGGGGCGGCTCCGACTATACGGCGGCCCTGCTGGGCCGGGCGCTGGCGAGCGACGAAGTCTGGATCTGGACCGACGTGGACGGCGTGATGAGCGCCGATCCGCGGCTGGTGCCGGAGGCGCATACCATTCGCGCGCTGACCTACCGGGAGGTGGGGGAGCTGGCTTATTACGGCGCCCGCGTCCTGCACCCGCGCACGATCCGCCCCTGTGTCGAAGCAGGCATCCCGTTGCGCATCAAGAACACCTTTCACCCGGAGAATCCGGGCACGCTCATCGTCGCCGACGGCTCCCCGGTAGCCGGCAACGGCGCGATGAAGGCCGTGACCGCCATTGGCAACCAGAGCCTCATCTCCCTGGAGGGCAATGGGATGCTGGGCATACCGGGCATTGCCGCCCGCACCTTCGGCGCCGTGGCGCGAAAGGGGGTGAATGTACTGCTCATCAGCCAGGCTTCATCGGAGCAGTCCATCTGCTTTTCGGTGCCGGGAAGCAGCGCCACGACGGTGATCGGCGCGCTGGAGGACGAGTTCGCGGGTGAGTTCCGGCGCCGGGACATGGACCGCGTCTGGGCGCTGGAGCCGGTGGCGATTGTTACGGTCGTGGGGGCGGGCATGCGCGGCACGCCGGGCATTGCCGGGCGGCTCTTCAGCGCGCTGGG
>Ga0123332_1004619_pt1 | contig 11983 bp, 7 predicted proteins | sample BioC12SIPDNA_4_FD_89958 | JGI IMG/M metagenome (GOLD analysis project Ga0123332, IMG submission 89958) | Anaerobic biogas reactor microbial communites from Washington, USA - Biogas_R2_A C12 SIP DNA | ecosystem: Engineered > Bioreactor > Anaerobic > Unclassified | place: Washington, USA...
TCCATCTGGTGGCTGCGCCGGTCTGCGAATGCGGGCGCCGAGTTGGCGGCCTCGCGGAACGGCCCGTAGAAGGCCGAGGCGTACTTGACCGCGTAGGACAGGATCGGGACGCCGGCGAAGCCGTTCCGGTCGAGCACCATGCGGATCATGCCGACCCGCCCGTCCATCATGTCCGACGGCGCGACGATGTCGGCGCCGGCCCTGGCGTGCGACAGGGCGGTCTGCGCCAGCAGCTCCAGGGTCCTGTCGTTGTCGATCTCGTCGGCGTCGAGGACCCCGCAGTGCCCGCTGGCCGTGTACTCGCACAGGCAGACGTCGGTGACGACCAGCATGCCGGGGACCTGCCGCTTCAGGGCGCGCACCGCCTCCTGGACGATCCCCCGCTCGTCGTAGGCCGACGACCCCCGGTCGTCCTTGTGCTCGGGGATCCCGAACAGAAGGACCCCGGGGATCCCGAGGGCGAAGACCGCGTGGGCCTCCTCGACCAGCATGTCGACGGACCACTGGTAGTTGCCGGGCATGGAAACGATCTCTTTCTTCACGCCCTCGCCCGGGCAGACGAACAGGGGGTAGAGCAGCTGCTGCGGCGCGAGCCGCGTCTCGCGGACCATCCCCCTGAGTGCCGGATTCATGCGAAGCCGTCTGGGACGCGTCATCGGAAAAGTCATGGAACCCCGCTTTCAGTTGTTGGCATCGGCCGCCCGCGGCCGCGGTGCGGCCTCCGCCGTTGCCAATGGGGCATTATAGCACAGGCTCCGGCGCGGGCCGCCGCAATGGCAAACGGCCCCGCTTTGCGGTATCCTAGGGCCATGCCGGCCCCGAAACCTTCTGCGAGTCTCTGCATGCTGGAACAGCGCGTCCTCCGCACGATCCGGGCCTACGCCATGATCGCGCCCGGGGAGCGCGTCCTCGTGGCCGCCTCGGGCGGGGCGGATTCGACGGCCCTCCTGGTCTGCCTCTGCGCGCTGGCCCCCGTTTTAGGCTGCGAGCTCACGGTCGCGCACCTGAACCACTGCCTGCGGGGGGGAGAGGCCGACGGCGACGAGGCGTTCGTGCGCCGCCTGAGCGGGGACCTGGGCCTGCCGCTGGTCTCCGAGGCCGTCGACGTGGGCGCGGCGGCCTCCGCCGGGGGGGTCAACCTCGAGGCCGCCGCGCGGGAGGCGCGCTACGCGTTCCTCTACCGGGCGGCCACCCGGGCCGGGGCGCAGAAGATCGCCGTCGGCCACAACCGGAACGACCAGGCCGAGACGGCCCTGTTCCGCTTCCTGCGCGGGAGCGGGATCGAGGGGCTCGCCGCCATGCGCCCGGTCGCGGACGGCCGGGTGATCCGGCCGCTGCTGGAATGCACCCGCGGGCGCATCCTCGACTACCTCCGCCTGCGGGGGGCCGGCTACAGGGAGGACTCCTCCAACGGGGATTTGCGCTACCGAAGGAACCGGATCCGCCTGGAGCTCGTCCCCTACCTCGAACGGCACTTCAACCCCCGCCTCGCCGAAACCCTGGCCCGCGGGAGCGCCCAGATGCGGGATGCCTGGGATTTCCTGGGGGGGCGGGCCCGGGAGGCCTTCGCGCAGCTGTCCCGCCCCGAACCGGGCGGGTGCTCCCTGGACGTCCCCGCGGTCCGGGCGCTGCATCCGGCGCTGCAGCGCGAAGTCCTCCGCTGCGCGCTGCGGCACACGAGGGGGAATCTGAAGGGGATCTCCTGCGCGCATATCGAAGCAGTCCTCGCCCTGTGCCGGGCGGGCCGAAGCGGGGGCCGGGTCCTGCTTCCGCGGAATGGTACCGCCGCCCGGCAGTTCGACCGGCTGCTGCTCGGCCGGCCCCCGGCGGAGCCCGCGGGGTTTTCCTACGCGCTCCCGGTGCCCGGGTCCTGCTACGTGGCCGAGGCCGGGACGGCATTCCGCGCGGAGGTCCTCCCCGGGGGCCGGCCCGATGCGGCCGGGGCCCCCGGCGCCCGGGCGTGGTTCGACCTTTCCGTCCTGGAGAGCCCCCTGATCGTCCGCTCCAGGGTCCCCGGAGACCGCTACGGGGGCCCCGGGCACCGGAAAGTCAAAAAGATGATGATCGACAGGAAGATCCCGCTCCCGAAGCGCCGCAGCCTTCCCCTGGTGGTCTCGGGCCGGAGCGTGATCTGGATCCCCGGATTCGGGCCGGCCGAGTCCTGGCGCGCCCGGGACGAGCTGCAGCCCTGCGTGATGATCGAATGCACCCGGCACCCCGCCGAGGCGGCCGGCCGGAGCCGTTAATCCTGTGAACCGGCACAAGATGTCTGCTATACTGAAAAATGGGTTTTCTGTGTGCGCGCGGCCCGCTGCCGCCCAGCCCGCCGGGGATGCTTGACCGGCCCCGGATACGGAAGACCCGGGGGAGGCTTCCATCTTGAACACCAACATGAAAAACATCCTTGTATGGCTGGCCATTATCATGTGCCTGATCCTGTTGTGGCACCTGTTCGTCAACATCAAGGACGTCAACGTGAAGCAGGCGAGCTTCACGTCCTTTTCCCAGGATCTCGGCGAAAAGAGGATCAAGTCCATCACCGCCACCGACGAGGAGGTCGAGTGGGAGAACCTTGACGGCGGCCGGCACAAGGCCGTCATCCCGATGGAGGTCACCCGGGATCTGCTCAAAGACCACCTGCTCGAAGGCAAGATGGAGATCGAGTTCAAGAGCTCATCGGGCGGCGGGCTGATGTACATCCTTTTGTCGACCTGGCTGCCGTTCATCCTGCTGATCGGGTTCTGGGTTTTCCTCATGCGGCAGATGCAGAGCGGCGGCAGCAAGGCCCTCTCCTTCGGCAAGAGCCGGGCGCGGCTCCTGTCGAGCCAGCAGAAGAAGATCACCTTCAAGGACGTCGCGGGGGTCGAGGAGGCGAAGGAGGAGCTGACCGAGATCATCGAGTTTTTGAAGGAGCCCCAGAGATTCCAGAAGCTGGGGGGGCGCATCCCCAAGGGCGTCCTGCTCATGGGCCCCCCGGGGACGGGCAAGACGCTCCTGGCGCGCAGCATCGCCGGGGAGGCGAACGTGCCGTTTTTCTCCATCAGCGGGTCGGATTTCGTCGAGATGTTCGTCGGCGTGGGCGCCAGCCGGGTCCGGGACCTTTTCGAGCAGGGCAAGAAGAACGCCCCGTGCATCATCTTCATCGATGAGATCGACGCCGTGGGCCGCCACAGGGGCGCCGGGCTCGGGGGCGGCCACGACGAAAGGGAGCAGACGCTGAACCAGCTGCTGGTGGAGATGGACGGGTTCGAGTCCAACGACGGCGTCATCCTCATCGCCGCCAGCAACCGCCCGGACGTGCTCGACCCGGCGCTGCTGCGGCCCGGCCGGTTCGACCGGCAGGTGGTCGTCCCGCTGCCGGACATCCGCGGCCGGGAAGGCATCATCAACGTGCACACGCGGAAGATCCCCGTGGCCGACGACGTGGACGTCTCCGTGATCGCCCGGGGGACGCCCGGGTTCTCCGGGGCGGCCCTGGCCAACCTCGTCAACGAGGCCGCCCTCAACGCCGCCCGCTACAACCGGAAGATGGTCATCATGAGCGACTTCGAGGGCGCCAAGGACAAGGTCCTCATGGGCAAGGAACGCAGGTCCATGGTGATCACCGACATGGACAAGAAGGTCACGGCCTACCACGAGGCGGGGCACGCCCTGGTCGCCTGCATGGTGCCCGGAAGCGATCCGCTGCACAAGGTAACCATCATCCCCCGGGGAATGGCCCTCGGGCTGACCCAGCAGCTGCCCGAGACCGACAAGCACAACTACACCAAGGAGTACATCGAGGGGCAGATCGCCATCCTGATGGGCGGGCGGTGCGCCGAGAAGCTGTTTCTGGACCAGGAGACGACCGGCGCCGCCAACGATATCGAGGTCGCGACCGAGCGCGCACGCAAGATGGTGTCCGAATGGGGCATGAGCGAGGAGATGGGCCCGCTGGCCTTCGGCAAGAAGGAGGAGCAGATCTTCCTGGGCCGGGAGATCGCGCAGCACCGCGACTACAGCGAAGACACGGCCATCAAGATCGACCGCGAGGTCAAGCGGATCGTCGGCGCCGGGTACGCCCGCGCATGGAGCATCCTGGAGGAAAACCGCGACACGCTCGTCCGTCTCGCCGAATCGCTTCTGGAGTACGAGACGCTCGACAGCTGCGACATCGAAGCGATCATCCAGGGGCGCCCGCTGAAGCCCAAAACGACGCCCCCCCCCGGCGCGGCGCCCGAAGGCAAGCCCGACAGGGAACCGCGTAAGGAAGAGCCCTCCGTGCCCCGGCTCGTCAATCCCAAGGGAAAACCGGCCCCGGCCTGATACTGCCCGGGGCGGCGCTCCCTGCGCGCCGAGGACTAGGATGCAACCGAGAAGGAAATTCGTGATTCAGGCTGGCGGCACGACCCTGGAGCTGGGCTCGAGGACGGCCATCATGGGGATCCTCAACGTGACCCCCGACTCGTTTTCCGACAGCGGCCGGTACCTGGACCCCTCCGCCGCGGTCGCCCGGGCCTGGGAGATCGCCGGGGAGGGCGCCGACATCCTCGACATCGGCGCCGAATCCACCCGCCCGGGTTCCGGGGGGGTGGACGCCGGAGAGGAGCTCGAGCGCCTGCTGCCCGTGCTCGAAGGCCTCGGCGGCCGATACCCGATCCCGATATCGGTCGACACCTCCAAGGCCCCGGTCGCCCGCGCCGCCCTGCAGCGGGGGGCGGTGATCATCAACGACGTCTCCTCGTTCCGCAACGACCCCTTCATGGGGGCCGTCGCCGCCGAGTTCGGGGCCGCCGTCGTGATGATGCACATGCGGGGGACCCCGAAGAACATGCAGCAGCTGCCCCCGAGCGGGGACATCCTCCGCGAGATCGAGGGATGGGCCCAAGAAGCGGTTGCGCGGGCCCGGAGCGCTGGTGTATCCTCTGACAGGATTATTTTGGATCCGGGGATCGGGTTCGGTAAAACCGCGGCGCAGAATTTCGAGATCCTCCGGAGCCTGGATCGCCTGAGCGCCTCCGGATTCCCCATACTGGTGGGGACATCGCGAAAATCGTTTATCGGTTCTATCTTGAACAAGCCCGCCGGTGAACTGGTTTTGGGGACCGGCGCGAGCGTCGCCGCGGCGATCGTCCTGGGCGCGCACATCGTGCGGGTGCACGACGTGGCCGCCATGCGGGAAGCCGCCCTGGTGGCCGACGCCATTGCCGGCGGCGGCGTGCGACCCTGATGCCGGCCCCCGGGACGGAAGACGGACGGCGGGAATTTCCTCCTGAATTCAAAAAGGACCGCGGGATCTATGGAGCCGATTGTCGAGTTTTTCCGCTATTCCCTGCTGTCGATCCGCACCCTGATCGATATCGCCCTGGTCGCGTACGTGATCTACCGGTTCCTTCTGCTGATACGGGGGACCCGGGGCGTGCAGATGACCTTCGGCATCGTCATGCTCCTGCTCATCTACTGGATCTCCCGGATCTCGGGGCTGACGACGATCCAGTGGCTTCTGTCGAACGCCGTCACCTACATCGTTTTCGCCATCATCGTCCTGTTCCAGAGCGAGATACGGCGCGGCCTCGCGGGCATCGGCAACACGCCCATCCTGGGGCGGCCGAGCCGGCACAGGACCGGGGTGATCGAGTCGATCACCCAGGCTGCGACGACCCTGGCATCGAAGCGCATCGGCGCCCTGATCGTGATCGAGCGCGATATCGGCATGAAGAACTACGTCGAGAACGGGATTGTCCTCGACGCGGTGCTCGCGTTCGATCTCCTGGTGACCATCTTCAATCCGCACACGCCGCTGCATGACGGCGCCGTGATCGTGCAGGGCGACCGGATCGCGGCCGCGGCGTGCTTCTTGCCCCTGACCCTGGACCCCTACCACAGCAGGGAGCTGGGCACCCGTCACCGCGCCGCCATCGGGATCACCGAGGAAACCGACGCCGCGGCCGTCATCGTGTCCGAAGAGACCGGCATCATCTCCATGGCCGTAAACGGCAGGATCACCCGCAACCTCGACGGGGCCTCGCTGCGCGCGTCCCTCGAAGCCGCCTGTGAGAGCGGCCCCGGCCGGCGCGCGCGCCGTCTTCCCGGCCGGCGGCCGGAAAGGACATGATGCCCAAGATCAAAGACATGATCCTCGAGAACTGGCACCTGAAACTCATGGCGATCCTGCTCGCCGGAATCCTCTGGCTGTTCATCCAGGGAGAGCCCGGGACGGTGACGACCGTCACGGCTCCGGTCCAGGTCCAGGTGCCCGGGGGCATGGAAATCTCCAGGGGTCTGCCTTCGACGGTCCAGGTGATCATCCGCGGAACCGTGGGGGACCTCACCTGCAACATAAACCTGCAGAATACGCAGGAGGGCGAGACCCGGGTCACCCTGACCAGGGACAACATCAGGTCCCCCAAGGGTCTGGGGATCGAGGTGATCCAGGTGAACCCCTCGCAGGTCGTGCTGATGATCGAGCGCACCGTCCAGAAGACCGTCCCGATCACCGTCCCGGTGCAGGGGGACGTGGCCGACGGCATGGAGGTGTACGAGAAGATCCCGAATCCGAACAGGGTGACGATCACGGGCCCGCGGTCCCATATCGAGGTTGTCGAGGAGGTGTCGACCGAAATCATCGATCTCGATGGGCAGAACCAGTCGGCCAACTTCAGGGTCGGCCTCAACTTCAAGGACGGGACGATACGCTCCTCGATCACCGAGCCGATCTGGGTGGAAATACGGATCGGCCCCCGCCGGAAAATGTACGTCGTCAGGGACGTTCCCCTCGACCTGGAAGGCAGCCCCTACCTGGCTTCGCCCGATGCGGTCGATGTCGAGGTCATGGCGCCCGACAACCTCAAGGATGCCCTCGTCCCGGCGAATTTCCGGCTGACGATGGACCTAAAGGCGCTGGAATCGGCCGTCTTCCCCGTGAAGGCGAAACCCAAGGTCTGGTTCCAGGAGAGCTGGGCCGGCGTCATCAAGGTCGGGGAAACCAAGCCCAGGGAAGTGACCGTCCGCAGGAAAGATGCGCCTCCCCCCAAGAATTGAACGCCGAGAGCAGGACGCGGCCGGCCCGAGCGGATCCGCCCGGGGACCCGGCCGCCGCCCGCCCGGAAGAGGAGTATGGAGACACTGGCGCGGAAACTGAAATCCCTCGAGGACATCCTCCGGCTGCGGGAAGGGCTGCGCGCGCGCGCCCGGCGCCTGGCGTTCACCAACGGCTGTTTCGACATCCTGCATGCCGGGCACGTGCGCTACCTCAACCGCGCGCGCGCCCTCGCCGACGTTCTGGTCGTCGGCGTCAACAGCGACCGTTCCGTCCGGGGCATCAAGGGGCCGGGGCGCCCCCTGGTCCCGGAGATGGAACGGGTGGAGGTCCTCGCGGCCCTCGAATGCGTCGACTTCCTGCTGGTGTTCGACGACCCGACGCCCCGGAGCGTCATCGACCGGATCCTCCCGGATGTCCTCGTGAAAGGTTCGGACTGGAAGCTCGCGGACGTGGTGGGGCGGGACACGGTCACGGCCCACGGGGGATCGGTGCACACTATTCCATTGGTCGAAGGCGCGTCGACTACGGGCATCATCCGGATGGTGCTCGAGCGGTTCGGTACGCCTTCCCGAAGCATCCCATGAAGCAGCTGAAGAACATTTTTGAACAGGTCCGGGCGGCGGGCGCGCTCGGGGAGCTGGCCGGCCGCATCGGGTCCGGGTGCCGCAGCCTCACCCTCTCGGGCGCCGCCGGGGGCGCCCGGGCCCTGGGGATCGCCTCGGCTGTGCTGGCCGATCGGCGTTCGGCGGCCGTGCTGACCCCGTCGGGCGCGGGCGCCGCCCGGCTGGCCCGGGAGCTTGCGTTCTACCTGGACCTGCTCGCCCCCTCCCCCGTGCGGGTGGTCCACCTGCCGGAACTGGAAACCGATCCCTACAGGGGGCTGTCCCCGCACCATGAAATCTCCGCCGGCCGCGCGCAGGCCCTGTGGCACGCCCTCGGGGATGCGCCCAAGGTGCTGGTGGCGTCGGTTTTGGCCGCCGCCGTGCGGCTGCGCACCCCCCGACAGTACGCCTCGTACTGTTTGACGCTAGGGCGGAACGAGGACATGTCGCCGGACCTGATACGGGAATACCTGTTCGAATCCGGGTATGTCGAGGACGATCCCGTAACGGACCCCGGCGAATTCTCCCTGCGCGGGGGGATCCTGGACGTATTCCCCCCCCACCTGGACCGGCCGGTCCGCCTCGAGTTCTTCGGGGACTCGATCGAATCTCTCCGGCTGTTCGATCCCGATTCCCAGAAATCGGTCGAGACGATACAGAGCGTCGAACTCATCCCGATGCGGGAGTACTGCTTCAAGCGCGATTCCCTGAAGGAGTGGGCGGGGAAGGCGCCCGAAATGTGGAGCGCGCCGTTTTTGCCCCACCTGGAGGAAGAAATCGCCCTCGCCCGGCAGGGCGAGGCCTTCCCCGCGTTCGAGTTCATGCTTCCGGCCGTCGATCCTCCCGGGGGCACCCTCTTCGACTATCTCGGGGGGTACCGCATCATCGCGGTCGAGCCCGAGGCGTCCGAAAACGCCCTCAAGCGGTACCACGCGGAACTCTACGGCCGGTACGTCGACCGGATCGAGGCGCACAAGCCGGTCCTGGCCCCGGACCGGATCTACGTCACCGCCGAGGAGTACTGCGCGTCGCTCGACCGGTTTCCCCGCCTGACGGTCGAGGAGCTCGCCCTCGCCGGCGGCCAGGAGCCGCCCGTCTACCTGGCGTCGCAGGCCACGCGCCGGTACCACGGCAACATCCGCGAATTCATCGCAGACGTCGGGAAGTTCCGCGAGGCGGGGGAACAGCTGGCGCTCGTGCTGTCGAGCCTCGGGCGCGCCGAGCGTGTCCGCGACATGCTGGCCGAGTACGGCATCCCCGCCCGTCTCTGCCTGCCGGAGGGCCCCCCGGATGCCGGGCCCCCGGACGGGGGCGTCCTTGTCGCGACGGGAAACCTGGATGCGGGCTACTGCCTGCCGGCGGCCAAACTGTGCGTCCTGACCGGGTCGGACCTGTTCGACGAATCCGATGTCGGGTCGGGGCCCAGGAAGCCCAGGGCGGCCAACCGGAACCTGTTTCTGTCGGATTTCAGGGACCTGAAGCCGGGCGATTACGTCGTGCACGTCGATCACGGGATCGGGCTTTTCAACGGCCTGAAACCGATCGGGCTGCAGGGCGGCTCCCGGGAGTTCGTGCTGCTCACCTACCAGAACGACGCGAAGCTCTACGTCCCCGTCGAAAGGCTGGACCTGATCCAGAAGTACAGCAGCATGGGGGGATCGCGGCCGGCGCTGGACCGTTTGGGCGGAACGAGCTGGGTCCGGACCATGTCCCGCATCAGGAAGTCGATGCGGGACATGGCCGGGGAGCTGCTGAAGCTCTACGCGCGGAGGCAGATGACCCCGGGGCACGCCTTCTCGGCCGATACCGAGTGGCAGCGGGAGTTCGAGGACGCCTTCGAGTTCGAGCTCACCCGCGACCAGGAGGACGCGCTCGGTGCCCTGAAGGCCGACATGGAGGAGCCGCGCCCGATGGACCGTCTGCTGTGCGGCGACGTCGGCTACGGCAAGACCGAGGTGGCGATGCGGGCCGCCTTCAAGGCCGTCATGGACGGGAAGCAGGTCGCCGTCCTGGCCCCCACGACCGTGCTGGCCTTCCAGCACTTCAACACGTTCCGAAGCCGCTTCACCGCCTTCCCTGTCCGCATCCAGCTCCTGTCGCGCTTCCGCAGCCGCGCGGCGCAGAAGAGGATCCTCGAGGACCTCGAGGCCGGGCGCGTCGACGTGATCGTCGGCACCCACCGGCTCCTGTCCCGGGACGTGCAGTTCAGGGACCTGGGGCTGGTGGTGGTCGACGAGGAGCAGCGCTTCGGGGTGACCCACAAGGAGCGCCTCAAGGGCATGAAGACGCGGGTGGACGTCCTGACGCTCTCGGCGACTCCCATCCCCCGCACGCTGAACATGGCGCTGCTCGGGCTCAGGGACATGTCCACGATCGAAACGCCCCCCAAGAACAGGCTGGCCATCCAGACGTCGGTTTTGCGCTACAGCGCCGACGTGATCCGCTCCGCCGTCGAAATGGAACTGGCGCGCAACGGCCAGGTGTACTTCGTGCACAACCGCGTGGAGACGATTCACTCCATGGCGGCGAAGATCCAGCAGCTCGTCCCCGGGGCCCGGATCGGGGTCGCCCACGGCCAGATGAACGAGCGGGAGCTGGAGAACGTGATGATGCACTTCGTCCGCAACGATCTGGACATCCTGGCAGCGACCACGATCATCGAAAACGGGCTGGACATCCCCAGGGTCAACACCATCATCATCAACCGTGCGGACCTGTACGGCCTGTCCCAGCTCTACCAGCTGCGCGGCAGGGTCGGGCGGAGCGACCGCCGCGCCTACGCCTACCTGCTCGTCCCCTCCGACGAAACCCTCTCGGAGGTCGCGCGGAAGCGGCTTGCCGCCATCCGGGAGTTCAGCGACCTCGGGACGGGCTTCCGCGTGGCCGCGCTGGATCTGGAGATCCGCGGCGCGGGCAACCTGCTCGGCGGCGAGCAGCACGGGCACATCGAGGCGGTCGGGTTCGACCTGTACTGCAGGATGCTCGAGCAGACGATGGAGGAGCTCCGGGGGCAGAAGACCGAGGAGGAGATTGCAACCAGCATCAACCTCAATCTGGACATCCGGATCCCGGACGCCTACATCGCCGACGCGGGCCAGCGGCTCCGGATGTACAAGCGGATCTCCTCGGCTGCCGATGCCGGGGAGCTCGACGCCCTGCGGCAGGAAATGGTGGACCGGTTCGGCCGCTACCCGGGGCAGGTGGAGAACCTGTTCCGCTACGCGGGGCTCAGACTGCAGGCGCTCGCGCTCGCGATACAGTCGATCGAGAGGAACCGGGGGCAGATCTTCTTCCGTTTCGTGGACCAGTCGAAGGTGGACGCGGAAAAACTGTTCCACCTGGTGACCCGGAACCGCAACGCCAGGTTTTCACCGCAGGGGCTGCTCACGCTCGATGTGCCGGCCGGCCCCCCCGAAGGGGTTTTCGACGCGATCGGGGCCATCCTGGACGCCATCCGGCAGTAGCCCGCCCGCCGCCCGGGCCGTTTTTTGCCTTGAATCGGGATTGGTGGACCCTTAATCTGATTTTTTCGTACTATGCAGGGATATCATGGGCGCCCGGGGCCGGCATGGCCCGGGGGCGCCTGGCGGGGGGAATGCGATGCATAAAGTTCTGTGGACGGTCCTGATGCTGCTCGGCGGCATCTCGAGCGCGGAAGCCAGAATCGTCGACCGCATCTACGCGCAGGTCAACGACGACATCATCACCGTGTCCGACGTGAACCGGAGAGCGGACTTGATCCGCCGGGAACTGTCCCAGAAACTGTCCGGGGACGCACTGGAACAGGCCATGCAGAAGGAAAGCGGCCAGATCCTCGAGGACCTGATACGGGAAAAGCTGTTCGTCCAGAAGGCCATCGAGCTCGGGTACGATGCGGAGGTGGAGTCCCACGTGGCGCAGCATATCCAGGACATCATGAAGGAGTACAACTTCGCCACCATGGAGGATTTCGAGGAGGCCCTGGAGAAGCAGGGATCCACTCTCGGCGGTTTCAGGGACAGCACCCGGAACCAGATCATGGCCCAGCAGATCCGGCAGAGCTTCGTCGGGAGCCGCATCACGCTCATGGGAAGCGAGGTCGAGAGGTACTACAAGGATCACGCGTCCGATTTCGCGAGCCCCGAGGAGGTCAGCCTGAGCGAGATCGTCGTCACGGCCAAGGCCGGGGAGGGCGACCAGGAGGCGGAGAAACGGGCGCGGAGCCTCTACGACAGGCTCAAGCGGGGGGAGTCGTTCGCGTCTTTGGCCGCCGGGCATTCCAGCGGCGCGACGGCCGCCTCGGGGGGGGGCATCGGCAGCAATCTGCTCGAAAAGTGGCACCCGGACATCGTCCGGGCCATCGCCGGCGTGGAGGCCGGGA
>Ga0123332_1004622_pt1 | contig 11979 bp, 8 predicted proteins | sample BioC12SIPDNA_4_FD_89958 | JGI IMG/M metagenome (GOLD analysis project Ga0123332, IMG submission 89958) | Anaerobic biogas reactor microbial communites from Washington, USA - Biogas_R2_A C12 SIP DNA | ecosystem: Engineered > Bioreactor > Anaerobic > Unclassified | place: Washington, USA...
CAGCTGGTTCAGTTACGGCGAGACGCGCCTGGGTCAGGGCAAGGAGAAGGCGGTGGAGCTCCTCACCGCCAGACCCGACCTGGTCGAAGACATCAGACGAGGCGTGTACGAGACGCTGCAGCGCGCCGGCGCCGTGAAGCTCGCGGCGGGGCCGTCCGACGAGGTCGAGGCGGAGGAGGAGGCCTACTCGCTCGAGGCCTGAGCGCCGGGGTGCGAGGCGGGCGCCGCGAGCGGCGCCGGGTGCCTCCCGATGTGACACCTCCCGCGTGGGGAGCCGTGCTGGTGCGGGGTACTATGCCGCCAGAACGGCGGGTCCGGCGACGCTGACGGTGGCCGGCCCCGCCGCGTGAAGCGGGAGCGGACCTCGCCCGGCACGGCCGCGCCTACCGCACCCGCCCGGAGGTGCACGCACAGGCATGGGCGTCCAAGAACCGCTAACCGGCCCGCGGGTCGGCCAGGACCCAGCCGCGGTGGTCAACGACTTCTCGTTGGCGGTCGCCACGGCCAACGGCACCGGCAGCCAGACGGCGAACCTGGCGCTGCTGCGCTCGTTCTTCAAGATGGGCATACCCGTGCACGGGAAGAACATCTTCCCGTCGAACATCCAGGGACAGCCCACCTGGTACCACATCAGGGTCAGCCGCCACGGCTACGTGGCCAGGCGCGAGCCCGAGATGCTGGTCGCCTTCAACGCCGCCACGGTGCACGAGGACGTCGCCGGGCTCCCGCCCGGCGGCGTCTGCGTCTACAACGCCGACATCGCCTTCCGCCCCGAGCGCACCGACCTCACCTACTACCCCGTCCCGGTGAAGGAGCTCCTCGCCGACGTCGAGGTCAAGGGCAAGGTCAAGGAGTACGTGGCGAACATGACGTACGTCGGCGTCGTCGCCCACCTCCTGGGCGTGCCGCTCGAGGTCGTGAGGCAGTCGCTCGAACACCACTTCGGAGGACGCGCCAAGCTCGTCGACGTCAACTTCGACGTCGTGCGGCGCGCGCACGCGTGGGCCGAGCAGAGCCTGCAGAAGGTCGACCCCTACCGCGTCGAGCCGATGGACGCCACCCAGGGCCTGATCCTCATGACCGGCAACGAGGCCGCCGCGCTCGGCGCCGTGTTCGGCGGCGTCAGCGTCGCGGCCTGGTACCCGATCACGCCGTCGACGAGCCTCATCGACGCGCTGCGCGAGTACCTGCCGAAGCTCCGCAAGGACCCCGAGGGGCGCCCCACCTACACGGTCATACAGGCCGAGGACGAGCTGGCGGCTATCGGCATGACCGTCGGCGCCGGCTGGGCCGGCGCCAGGTCCCTGACGGCTACGAGCGGACCGGGCGTGTCGCTGATGGCCGAGTTCCTCGGCCTGGCCTACTTCGCCGAGGTGCCGGCCGTGGTGTGGGACATCCAGCGCGTCGGACCCAGCACCGGCCTGCCCACCCGCACCAGCCAGGGCGACGTCGCCTTCGCCTACGGGATCGGTCACGGCGACGGCAAGCACGTCGTCCTGTTCCCCTCGTCGATCGAGGAGTGCTTCGAGTTCGGCTACAAGGCCCACGACCTCGCCGACCAGCTCCAGACCCCTGTCCTGGTGCTCTCCGACCTCGACCTGGGCATGAACAACTGGATGGGCGAGCCGTTCGCCTACCCCGAGGAGCCGCTGCAGCGCGGGAAGGTGCTCTCCGCCGAGGAGGTCGAGCGGCTCGAGAGGTTCAGCCGCTACGCTGACGTCGACGGCGACGGCATCCCCTACCGCACGCTGCCGGGCAACCAGAACACGCGCGCGGCCTGGTTCGGCCGCGGCACCGGCCACGACGAGCACGCTCGCTACAGCGAGGACAGCGACACCTGGTGGCGCAACATGCAGCGCCTGGCGCGCAAGCACGACACGGCCAGGCAGTACGTGCCCACCGCCGTCATCGACGAGACCGCCGGCGCGCGCCTGGGCGTGATCTGCTACGGCACGACGCGCTACGCGATCGAAGAGGCCCGCGACCGCCTGGCGCGGGAGGGCGTCGCGTTCGACCTCATGCGCGTGCGCGCGCTGCCCTTCGGGGCCGAGGTCGAGGGCTTCATCGCCCGCCACGACGACCTGCTCGTCATCGAGATGAACCGCGACAACCAGCTCAGGGACATCCTCCGCGCCGAGCTGCCGCAGCACGCCGCCAACCTCCACGGCGTCGGCTACATCGACGGCATGCCGCTGACCGCCGAGTGGGTCGAGCGGCAGCTGCTCGCGCACCTGAGCGGAAGGGCTGACTGATGGACCGCGTCCAGAAGCTCAACCTCGTCGGCCTCGCGAAGGCCGACTACGCCGCCGCACCCTCCACCCTGTGCAAGGGCTGCGGCCACAACTCGATCGCGAACCAGATCGTCCAGGTCTGCTACGAGCTGAGCCTGCGGCCGCAGGACGTGATCAAGCTCTCGGGCATCGGCTGCTCGAGCAAGTCGCCCGCCTACTTCCTCGGCCAGTCGCACGGCTTCAACAGCCTGCACGGCCGCATGCCCTCCCTGGGCACCGGCGCGCTGCAGGCGAACCATCGCCTGCGGGCCATCGGCGTCAGCGGCGACGGCGACACCGGCTCGATCGGCCTCGGCCAGTTCAAGCACCTCGTCAGGCGCAACGTGCGCATGGCGTACATCGTCGAGAACAACGGCGTCTACGGGCTCACGAAGGGCCAGTTCTCGGCCACGGCCGAGTACGGCCAGGAGCTGAAGTACGCGGGCCACAACGACTTCCCGCCGATAGACGTCGCGGTGGAGGCGATCGTGGCCGGCGCCGGCTTCGTCGCCCGCTCGTTCGCAGGCGACGCGAAGCAGGTGCGCGAGCTCCTCAAGGCCGCCCTCAGCTACCGCGGGCTGGCCGTCCTCGACATCATCAGCCCCTGCGTGGCGTTCAACGACGAGGAGGACTCGCGCAAGAGCTACGCCTGGGGCCGGGCGAACGAGAAGGCGCTGCAGGAGCTCGGGTTCATCGCCCCGCAGGACGAGATCGTCATCGAGGACTACGACCCGGGCACCACGCGGGTCGTCGAGCTGCACGACGGCTCGCGCCTGACGCTGCGCAAGCTCGAGGAGGACTACGAGCCCAACGACCGCATGCGGGCGCTGGAGCGCCTGCGGCGCGGCGACGAGCAGGGGGAGCTGGTCACGGGCCTGCTCTACTACGACGACTCGCGGCCGTCGCTGGCCGAGGTGAGCGGCTTCGGCGACACGCCGCTCTCCGAGCTGCCCGACGACCTGCTCAGGCCGAGCCGGGCCGCGCTCGAGGGCGTGCTGGCGGGCTACGCCTGAGCCTTGGACGGCGCGCCGGGACAGAGCCCCCGACCGCAGCCTGAGGCGCCCGGCACGCTGACGGGCCGCGCCGAGGCGCCCCTCGTCGCCGTCGGCCCGCAGGCGGCGCCAGGCCGCGAGCGGCCGCTACGGGTCGCGCTCGTCACCGAGACGTTCCTGCCGAAGGTCGACGGCGTCGTCACCCGTCTCGTCGCGACGCTGGGTCCCCTGACCGCGCTCGGCCACGAGGTCCTGGTGCTGGCGCCCCCCGGGGCGCCGGAAGAGGTCGGGGGCGCGCGAGTCGTGTCCGCCGGCGGGCTGCCGTTCCCCTGGTACCCCGAGCACACGTTCGCCGTGCCGTCGACGCGCATCGCCCGCGAGATCGACGACTTCGCCCCGGACGTCGTCCACGTCGTGAACCCGGTGCTGTTCGGCACCTGGGGCGCGCTGCACGCTCGGCGCCGCGGGCTGCCGCTGCTGGCGTCCTTCCACACCGACCCCAAGGTCGTGCGGCGCCTGTCGCTGGGCTGGTTCGAGCGGCCCCTCGAGGTGCTCGACCGCGAGGTGCACAACCTCGCGCACGTGAACCTCTGCACCAGCCCACAGATGGTCGAGCTGGCGCGCGGCCTGGGCATCAGGCGCGTGCGGCTCTGGCCCAAGGCCGTCGACGCCGAGCTCTTCCACCCCGCCAAGCGCAGCGCCGAGATGCGGGCCCGCCTGGGGGCGACAGGGGACGAGCCGCTCGTCGTCTACGCCGGCAGGGTCTCGTTCGAGAAGCGCGTCGACGTGCTCGCCGAGGCCGTGCAGGCGATGCGGGGCGAGGCGCGCTTCGCCGTCGTGGGGGAGGGTCCGGCGCGGCCCTGGCTCGAGGAGCGACTGGCGGGCACGGGCACCGTGTTCACCGGCTTCCTGGCGGGCGACGAGCTCGGGGCGGCCTACGCCGCGGCCGACGCCTTCGCGTTCCCCTCCGACTCCGAGACCCTCGGCTTCGCGGCGCTGGAGGCGATGGCCGCAGGCGTGCCCGTCGTGGCGGCGCGGGCGGGCGGGATCCCGCACGTCGTCGCGGACGGACGGACCGGCCTGCTCGTCGCGCCCGGCAGCGGCGCCGCGCTCGCCGACGGCCTGAGGCGGCTCCTCGCCGACCCGGAGCTGCGCGCGCGCATGGCGGCGGAAGGCAGGCGCGAGGCCGAGCGCTGGTCGTGGCGGGCGTCGTCGGAGGCGCTGGTGGCCGCGTACCGCAAGGCGATCAGGCTGCGCGGGCTGGAGGCGGCCCGCCGGGCGTGAGCCGAGCCGGGACGGCCGAGGCGGGGGCCGCCTACGCCCGGCGCCTCGCCCTCGCCGTATACGTCCCCACCGCGATCACCTCGGTATGCGACGGTGTCCTGGCGCCGACGCTGCCGCTGTTCGTCGCCGCGCTCGAGCCGTCCCTGGCCCTGATCGGCCTGGCGCTGGCCGGCGAGGCGATCGGCATGCTGCTCGGCGACGTGCCGGCCGGCTGGTTCGTCGCCCGCACGTCCCCCAAGGCGGCGCTCGTGACCGGCGGCGCGCTCGCCATGCTGGCCGTGCTGGGCACGGCCGCGGCCACCGACCTCTGGGTGGTGGTGGCGCTGCGCGTCGTCGCGGGCGCCGGACTGGCTCTCTTCAACCTCTCGCGGCACGCCTACCTCACGCGGGCGACGCGCGTGGGCGAGCGCGGGCGCCTGATCGCCCTCTACGGCGGCGTCAACCGCTTCGGCGCCTTCGTTGGCCCCGCCCTCGGCGGCGCGGCGGCCGCCGCGCTGGGCCTCGCTGCCCCCTTGGTGCTGTACGCGGCCCTGATGCTCGTGGCGGTGGCAGTGGTGGCGTTCGCGCTGCCGAACGAGGACGACGGGACCGCGCGTCCCCCCGCCGAGGCCGCGCGGCAGGCGATGCGCGCGGCCGTGCCGACGCTCCTCAACGCCGGGTTCGGCCACGTGCTGGGGCAGGCGGTCAGGGCCGGCCGGCGCGTGCTGATCCCGCTCTTCGCCGCCGAGGCGCTGGGCCTCGACGCGCTCCAGGTCGGCCTCGTCGTCAGCGTCGGCGGCCTGGCCGACATGCTGATGTTCTACCCGGCCGGCTGGCTGATGGACCGGCGCGGCCGGAAGGCCGCGATCGTCCCCTGCTTCCTCGGCATGGGCTCGGCGCTGGCGCTGGTGCCGCTCACGACCGGGTTCTGGTCGCTGATGGGCGTGTCCGTCCTCGTGGCCCTCGCGAACGGCCTCGGCTCGGGCACGATGATGACCCTCGCCTCCGACCTCGCGCCCCGTGAGGCGGCCGCCGAGTTCATCGGGTGGTGGCGCCTCATCGGCGACGCCGGCATGGTCGGCGGCCCGATCGTCGTCGGGCTCGTGGCGCAGGCCGCCTCCCTGGGGCCGGCGGCCGTCGCCGTCGGAGCCGTGGGCCTGGCGGCCGCGGCGTGGTTCGGCGTGCGGGTGCCGGAGACACTCATGCCGTTATCATCTGGAGGCGAGCACAGGGGGGCCGCCTGAGGACGCGCGCCGGCGCGTCCTCGTCGGGCCGGAACGGGACCGATGGAGGAGAGCACGCGAAGCCCAGGCAGGGCCACGGAGGCCTTCTTCCGTACCCATCCGCAGGCCGTGGTGGTCTACGACCCGCCCTCGCTGGAGCTCCTCGCCGTGAACCCGCGCGCCGCCGCCGTCTTCGGCCTGCCGACCGGGCCGGCGCCCGGGCGCACCCTCCGCGACATCCACGCCGGCGACCTCCCGCCGGCCATCGCCCAGGCCTACGCCGGGGCGCAGACGCCGTTCCTCGCGGCCCTCAACGGCGCCCCGACCGTGCGGCTGCGCGGCGTGGCCGGCGAGTTCGAGGCCGTCGTCAGCGTCTTCGAGCTCGTCTACGGCGGCAAGGTCGCGCGCATGGCGATCTGCGCCGACCTCGGCGGCAGGCCCGGAGCCGACGCCCACGAGGAGGAGCGCAGGGCCCTGGCCCAGCGGGTCGAGTACCTCGCGAACAACGACCCCGTCACCGACCTCCCGAACCGCCAGCGCTTCGAGTCGCTGCTCCTCGACGCCCTCGCGGCGGCGCGCGCCGCCCGGCTCAAGGTGGCGGTGCTCTACCTGGAGCTGCACGGGTTCCGCCTGATCCACGACGCCGTCAGCCAGGACGCCGCCGACGACATGCTGCGCCTGGCGGCGCGGCGTCTGCGTAGCGTCGCCCAAGGTGCGACGGTCGCGCGCTTCGGCACCGACGAGTTCGCGATCGTCACCCGGCCGCTGCACGACACCGTCGATGCCACCGACATCGCCCAGCGCGTCGTGAGCGGGCTCGTCGAGCCGGTCGTGCTCGAGGGCCGCAGCGTGACGTTCCGGCCGCGCGTGGGCGTGGCCGTGTTCCCCGACCACGCCGAGACGCCGGCGGCGCTGCTGAAGGCCGCGTCGCAGGCGAAGTACCGCGCCAAGGCCGCCCGTGGCCCGGCGTTCGCGGTGTTCCGGCCGGCGATGCAGGTGCGCGTGCAGGAGAGGCTAGAGCTCGAGGACGAGCTCCGCGGGGCCCTCGGCAAGGGGCAGCTCACGCTCTACTACCAGCCGCGCGTCGAGCTCAGGACGGGCCGGCTGGCGGGCGTCGAGGCCCTCGTGCGCTGGCGGCACCCCGAGCGCGGGCTCCTCAGCCCCGACTCGTTCGTGCCGCTGGCGGAGGAGACGGGACTGATCGCCGCGCTGGGACGCGAGGTCCTGGACCGCGCGCTGGCGCAGGTGTGCGGCTGGGACGCGGCCGGGTTCAAGGTCCCGCGGGTCGCCGTCAACGTCTCGCCGCTGCAGCTCCGCGGCGGCGGCCTGTTCGAGGACGTGCGCGGCGCGCTGCACCGCGCCGGGCTGCCGGCGACCCGTCTGGAGCTCGAGGTGACGGAGACGGCCGCCCTGGCCGACCGCAACCGCGGCTCCGACGTCCTCGCCGAGCTGCGCCGGCTGGGCGTGAAGGTGTCGCTCGACGACTTCGGGACCGGCTACGCCTCGCTCGCGCACCTCCACGAGCTGCCGGTGGACGCGATGAAGCTCGACCGCGCGTTCCTGGACACCGCGCCGGGCCGCAGCGGCCACGGCGGCGAGCTCGCGATCCTCAAGGCCGTCGCGGCCCTGGGCAAGGCGATCGGCGTCGAGGTCACGGCCGAGGGCGTCGAGACCGAGGAGCAGCTCCGCCAGGTCATCGCCGCGGGCTGCGACTCGGTGCAGGGCTTCCTCGTCAGCCAGCCCGTCGCGCCGGCGCTCATCCAGGACGCGGCCCGGCTGGGCGGCGCGGTCCTCGACCGCGTGCGGGCGTCGCGGCGCTAGGCGCGGGCCCGGCCGGGCGCGCGCGTGGAACGGGCCGCCGCTCGGTGCTCGTCGCCGTCGGCGAGGCCCGGCCCCTCACTCCCCCCAGGTGAGCCTGAGCACCCGCAGCCAGTTGCGGTAGGCGATCTTCTCGAGCGAGTCCTGGTCGTACCCGGCGTCCTGCAGCGCCACCAGCAGTCGCTGCATGCCGGCGACGTCTCCTATCGCCGCGGGCATCGTCGCCCCGTCGAGGTCGGAGCCCAGGGCCACGCCGTCGATGCCGAGCTTGTCGACGAGGTGGTCGACGTGCCTGACCATGACCTCGAGCGGCAGCTCGGGGTCGGAGGAGCCGTCGGGGGCCAGGAAGCCGGTGTTGAAGTTGAGGCCCACCAGCCCCTGCGTGCCGGCGATGGCCGCGAGCTGCGCGTCGGTGAGGTTGCGGGGAGAGGGGCAGACCGCGTGCGCGTTCGAGTGCGTGGCGACGAGCGGCGCCTCCGAGAGGTCGGCCACGTCCCAGAAGCCGCGCTCGCTGATGTGCGAGAGGTCGAGCATGATCCGGAGCTCGTTGCAGCGCTTGACCAGCCGCACCCCGTGGGCGGTGAGACCCGGGGCGACGTCGGGCGAGGAGGGGAAGGCGAAGGGCACCCCGTAGCCGAAGGCGTTCGCGCGGCTCCAGACGATGCCGAGGCTGCGCAGCCCGGCGGCGTGGTAGACGTCCAGCGCCGCCAGGTCGAGGTCGATGGCCTCGGCGCCCTCGAAGTGGAGGATCGCGGCCAGCGCGCCGTCGGCCATCGCCGCCTCGATGTCGGCCACGCTGCGCACCAGCCTGACGCGCCGCTCAGGGTCGGCGTCCCAGCGCAGGAGCTGGGAGACCATGGCGTTCGTCGCGTCGACGGCCTCCGCCCTCTCGACCACCGGCGGGACCGGGCGGGCGGTCGTGCCGTCGCGCCGCGTGAACGTCGCCGGGGCGCCCGGTACCGTCCGCGCCGGAGGGAAGACCGCGAAGAACGCGCCGGCGAGGCCGCCCTCGCGGGCGCGCTCGAGGTCGACGTGGCCGCTCTCCTGCCGGCTGAAGAAGTCGCGGTCGGGCTGTTCGAGGTGCAGCAGCAGCGTGTCGTTGTGGCCGTCGATGACGGGGATCATGCGGCAGGTTAACCCGCCTGGTCCCTGGGGTCGAAGGCGTCCCTGAGGCCGTCGCCGAGGAGGTTGAAGGCGAGGACGGTGAGCGAGATCGCCGCGCCGGGGTAGAGCAGCAGCCACGACGAGCCGGGGAGGAAGCGCCGGCCACGCGAGAGCATCTCGCCCCAGTCCGACGTGGGCGGCTGGACGCCGAGGCCCAGGAACGACAGGCCGGCCATGCTGAGGATCGCGAAGCCGATGCCCAGGGTGGCTTGGACGGTGAGCGCGCCGACGGTGGCGGGCAGGACGTGCCTGAGCATCAGGCGGCCGTCGCCGGCGCCCAACGACCGGGCCGCGTGGACGTACTCCTCCTCGCGAGCGGCGATCACGACGCTGCGGGCCAGGCGGGCGTAGCCCGGCACGGAGACGACGGAAACGGCGATGACGGCGTTGACGAGCCCCGGCCCCAGGGTCCCGACGACCGCCAGCGCCAGCAGCAGCGAGGGGAAGGCCAGGAGCACGTCCATCACGCGCATCAAGACGTCGTCGATCCAGCCGCGGTAGAGACCCGCCAGCGGGCCGATCGCAGTGCCCACCACGAGGCCCGTCAGGACGGGCACCAGGCCCGTGACGAGGCTGATGCGCGCGCCGTAGACGACGCGGCTCAGGACGTCGCGGCCGAACTCGTCGGTGCCGAACCAGTGCTCGGCCGAGGGCGGGCGCAGGCGCGCCCTGAGGTCCTGCGCGACCGGGTCGTAGGGCGCCAGCACCGGCGCGAGCACGGCGACCGCCACGAGGCACGCCACCAGCACCAGGCCGGCCACGGCGCCCCGGTTGCGCAGGAAGCGCCTCGCCGCTGGCGACGCGAGGATGCGGCGCAGGGGCGATGCCGCCGTCGGGCCGGGCGCCGCCGCGGCGGGGAGGTCAGCCATACCGCACCTTCGGGTTCAGGGCCGCGTACGAGAGGTCGACGACCAGGTTCACGAGTATGAACAGGGTGGCGACGAGCAGCACGGCGCCCTGCACGAGCGGAAGGTCGCGGCTCTTGATCGCGTCGACGAGGAGCCGCCCCACGCCGGGCCAGGCGAACACCGTCTCGGTCAGCACGGCCCCGCCGAGGAGCCCGCCGAACTGCAGCCCGACGACGGTCACCACCGGCAGGAGCGCGTTCTTCAGGGCGTGCTTGAGGCGCACGGAGCGCTCGGGCAGGCCCTTGGCCCTGGCGGTGCGCACGTAGTCCTGCCTCAGCGCCTCGATGAGCGAGGTGCGCGTGACCCGCGCGATCACCGCCGACGACGAGAAGCCCACGGCCGCCGCCGGCATGATCAGGTGGCGCCAGGACCCGAAGCCAGAAGCCGGTAGCCAGCCGAGCCCCAGCGCGAACACGAGCATCAGCACCAGGCCGGACCAGAAGACGGGCACGGAGACGCCGAGCAGCGCCACGACGATCGCGACGCTGTCGACCCACGTGCCCTTGTGGATCGCGGCCAGCACGCCGAACACGCCGCCGATCGCGATCGCCACGGCCATCGCGCTCCCGGCCAGCGCCAGCGTGGCGGGGAAGCGCGAGAGCACCTCGGTCGTCACGGCCTGCGAGCTGCGGAGCGAGACGCCCAGGTCGAGGCGGACGACGTCGCCGAGGTAGGCCACGAACTGCTCGGGGAAGCTGCGGTCGAGGCCGTAGGCGCGCCGCAGCTCCTCTACCTGCGCGGCGCTGATGCCCTGGGCGCTCTCCCCGAGGAGGGCGAGCACCGGGTCGCCGGGGGCGAGCCAGAGCATGCTGAACACCAGGAACACGACCCCGAGCAGGACGGGCACGAGGCCGAGGAGGCGCTTGGCGACGTAGGCGAGCATGACTGCCTCCGAGTATGGGGCACGCCGGCCGCGACGCCCGGCCGCGGCCGGCGTGCCGGCACGGATGGGGCGCGGCGGCTACGCTGCCGCCGCGCCCGGGGCGACGCGGCGTCCCGCGTCGCCGCTACTCCTGCAGGGTGGCCTCGCGCAGGTCGAGGTTGATCCAGGAGAAGCGCACGACCTCGCCTTGGAGCGAAGGCCGCTTCGCCGAGGTCGAGAGCGGGTAGTAGAGCGTCACCATGGGGACGTCGGCGAGGACGCGCTCCTGGACCGTCCGGTAGAGCTCCTCGCGCTGCGCGTCGTCGGGCGTGCCGCGGGCGGCCTCGAGGGCGTCGTCGACCTCGGGCACGGCGTAGCGCGAGACGTTGTTCGCGGGGATCTCCGAAGAGTGGAAGAACGCGAACAGCGTGTAGTCGGCGTCGAGGGTGACGGTGCCCCACGAGGTCGCGTACATCTCGACGGCGTCCTGCTGCACGGTCTCGGCGTAGGCCGCGTACTCCTGCACGCGCACCTCTAGCGTGACCCCGACGTCGGCGAGCATCGCCTGCAGGACCTGGGCCACGGCCTCGAGGTCGGGGTTCTGGTAGACGTCGAGCGTGAGGGTCAGGCCCGCGGCGCCGGCGTCGGCCAGGAGCTGCCGCGCGCGGTCGGGGTCGTAGGGGTAGGGGTCCTCGAGGTCCGAGGCCGCGAAGCGGACCGTCGGCGGTACTGGCGCGACGCCGACCTCGGCGAGGCCGCCGAGGAACTCGTCGACGATGAGCTGCTTGTCGATCGCGTGCGCGATCGCCTGCCTGACGCGGACGTCCTGCAGCTTCGGGTGCGCGGTGTTGAAGCCGACGTGGACGCTGCCCCAGCCGAGGAACGCGTTCGTCTCGAGGCCCGGCTCGGACTCGAGCTGACGGAAGTTGTCGGCGGGGATGTTGAACAGGACGTCGAGGCCGCCGCTCCGGAGCTCCACGATCTGCGTGCTGACCTCGGGGATCACGCGGAAGACGACCCTCTCGATCGCGGGCGCGCCGCCCCAGTAGTCCGCGTTGGCCGCGAGGACGACGGAGTCGCCTTGGGTCCACGACTCGAACACGTAGGGGCCGGAGCCGACCGGCTGGCGGGCGAGCGCGTCGCCGTGGGAGACCGGCACGATCGCCGTGACCGGGTGAGCGAGGTGCGCGAGCAGGGGCGCGAACGGCTCGGCCGTGACGATGTCGAGGGTGCGCTCGTCGACGACCTCGACCGACGCGATCGCCGACACGACGAAGCGGCCGGGCGCGGCGGTCGCCGGGTCGAGCAGGCGCTCGAGCGAGGCCTTCACGGCCGCGGCGTCGAGGGGCGTCCCGTCGCTGAAGCTCACGCCCTCGTGCAGCGTCGCGCGCAGGCGCGTGGGCTCGACGAACTCCCACGACTCGGCCAGCAGGCCCTCGATGTCGCCCTCGGTCGTGACGCGGAACAGCGTCTCGTAGA
>Ga0123332_1004625_pt1 | contig 11973 bp, 10 predicted proteins | sample BioC12SIPDNA_4_FD_89958 | JGI IMG/M metagenome (GOLD analysis project Ga0123332, IMG submission 89958) | Anaerobic biogas reactor microbial communites from Washington, USA - Biogas_R2_A C12 SIP DNA | ecosystem: Engineered > Bioreactor > Anaerobic > Unclassified | place: Washington, USA...
GCACGCGTCGGGACAGCTGCGGGCGCAATGGTAGCGGTTGAAACAGGCGTCGCACACCTCGGGCAGGGCAAGGAGGATGCCGCGCAGCGCCGCCACGCGCGCCGGATCGATGATATAGTCATCCCCCTCCTGTCGCCCGATGTCAAGCCCGCGCTGCGCCGCAACGCCCGCGTCCGTCACAAGGAAGCAGCCGGTCGCCGCGCCCCCGGCGCCGGGCACGAGGTTCAGCACGTCTCGGAACACGTGGCAGTACGAGCCGTGGATCTCACCCGGACGGCTGCCGGAATTGATCCAGCGCACGCCGTAGCCCGCCGCGACCTGCCGCGCGGCCAGAAACCCCTGCACGAACGGGTCCGCATAGACGGCCGCCAGCGCAGCCGCGCGGCCCGCAGCGTACACCGCCTCGACGTGGATCTCCGCGGGCCGCAGCACCCGGCAGATGTAGTCCGCGATCTCCGCCTGCCGCGCCAGCGTCTCGTGCGTGACCGTGACGCGCACGTGCAGGGGCTTGCCGGCCTCGCGCACGATGCGCGCGGTCCGCTCGACGAGCGGCGCGCTGCCGCCCCCGCCCCAGCGCGGCCGCTGCGCGTCCTGCACGTCCGGCGGCCCGTCACACGAGAGCCCCACCAGGTCGAAACGCCGCGCAACCCAGGCCGCGGTCGCCCCCGCCAGCGCGCCGTTGGTGGCGATGTAGCGGAAGAGCGGCAAACCGACCGCCGCGGCGATGCGCTCCACATCGTCCAGGGCGTCAGCCAGCAGGTCGGGGTGCAAGGCCGGCTCGCCCCCGCCGTGACACACCAAGGTCAGGGGCCGCGCGGCCGCCCGGCAGTTGGCGACCACCAGGCGCGCGGCAGCACGGATCTCGGCCAGGTCCAGCCGCGGCCGGGCGTCGGGCCCGGCCTCCGCAAAGCAGTAGCGACACGCCAGGTTGCACTCGTTGTGCAGGTAGAGGGTCAGGCAGAGGGGCCGGAAGGAGCCGCTGGCCTGGGCCTCCCTGGCGCGCTGCGCGTCCGCGGCCCACCGGCGCAGGCCGGCCGCCGCGCCGGAGACGGAACCAGACCCAACCGCGCCGGACGCGGGACCGGGCACAGCCGTGCCAGGCGCAAGACCGGGCCCAACCATGCCGGGCCCGGGGCCGCGTGCAGCGACGCCAGATGCGGGAGGCGCAGCATCGCCGGGCGGAGGCGCTGCCAGCGCGGCCGCCAGCGCCTCCGCTGCGCGCGGCGCGGCCACGACCAGGAAGCCGGGCGCGTAGAACAGGCTGCGGCGGGGATCGTCGCGACGGAAGATGGGCAGCCCGCCGGCCCGGATGGGGTGAAGCCCGCCGGCGTTCATGACTGTCCCGCCACCCGGTACAGGCACACCCGGAGCTGCACGAGGTGCAGGTAGAGCCCGCGCGCATACGCAAAGCCGCGCTCCGGCGACCAGCCCAGCTCCTCTGCGAGCGCCTCGCCGATGTCGCCCAGCGGCGTCTCGCCGTTCATTATGTTGAACGCGGCGAGGGGGGCGGGCGCCCAGGCAAACAGCCGGACCGGCTCCGCACGACCCGGCAGCGCGGCCAGCACGCAGTCATCCCCCAGCGAGATCCGGCAGTCGGGCCGCACAAGGGGCACGACGTCCGCCAGCGTCTCGCCGGACATGCTGCCCAGGTGCGCCAGCCTGTAGCCCGCGCCGCCCTCCGCCTCCCCCTCTGCCACCCGGTAGTTAATGACCAGGCCCGTGAGCAGCTGGCGCCGGCTGGAGCCGAAGACCAGGGGGCCGCGCGGGAAGTTCTCGAAGATCTCGTCCTCGCCTGCGCTAGGGGTAGTCCGCATTGAATCTCCTCCGATCACGCGCTTGGCGCCGAACGCCGCGCAGGGACGCGGGCGCCGGGCGTGTCACCACCTACGGCCGCCTTGAACTCGGCGTGGCGGCGCAGCAGCTCAGGGTCTTCCGCGGCCAGCCACTCAGCTGGGCAGCCAGCAAAGAACCGGTCGAAGCCTGCCACCACCCCGGCCATCCACGAGCGATGCGCCGGTCCCAGGACCGGGCCGGCGTAGAGAAAGAGCCCGCCGAGGTGCGTGTGGCTGGGAAAGGGCGGCAGGGCGTGGCCAGCCGCGACCTCTGCCGTCAAGGGGAACCAGCCCGCCAGGCCCGCCGCGGCCAACTCCTCGTAAGCCTGCACCAGCGTGTCCTTCAGCGGCTGGACCAGGTCCCCGCCGGTGCGCGTGAGGTCCGGCCGGCGCACGAAGTCCTTGGGCGCAAAAGGCACGGGATCGAATGAGGAGAGGCCAGGTGGCCACCGGGCCGGCGACAGCCAGTAGGCCGGCTGGGTGATGGCCGGACCCCCACGCGGCTCCCCGATGGCCAGGCAGAAATCGCCCGCTCCGAGCCAGGCGTCCGCCGAGCGGAACCACGGCTCCGGATCCTCGTGGAAGAAGGCGTCGTGGTCGATGAACCACGCGCCGGGCCACTCTCGCAGGAGCGACAGCGCAACGGTCTCGCGTATCCGGCTGTCATCTGCGGGCAACTCCTCGGGATAAGCCAGCTCGACCACGCCCGTCGGCAGCAGCGCGCGGAAACGCGCCATCTGCGCCTCGGACTTGCCGGCCTGGACGGCATAGACGGGCCGGCGGCGCGCGCTGCCGGCGAGCCGGTGCAGGCACGCCAGGCCCACCGTGTTGGACCACCAGGAGATGACGACCAGGGGGCTGTCCGCGGCCCGGCCGCGGGCCGTGCGGCGGCCGGCGACCGGACGGACCGCCGCCTCGACCGGTGCGGCGATCCTCTGCGGGGCCGCGCCACCGCACCCCTGCCAGACGCCGTCGCCCGCGGCGATCGCATGCAGCAGCAGCCCGGCCGTGATGGTGCGGTTCATCTCGCAGCGCGGGCCGTAGTCGAGGTGGCCGTCCGGCCCGCTGCCGAACGCGCGCGTGTAGCAGTCGCCCGCACACGTGCGCAGGCAGAAGCAGTCGCGGCAGCCGGCCTGCCGCGCCGCCATCAGCCCGTGCAGGCGCCCGCGCGCGACGAGGTCCAGTTGGAACCCGTCGCCGTCGTAGCTGCCGATCGTCGACAGCCCGGCCAGAGGGTGGGCCCTGTCCGTCACCTCGTAGCACGCGACCAGGTTGCCGGCCGGCGTGACGATGAGCGCATTGTACGGCGCGGTGCAGAAGGTCCCGGTCACCAGCCCCAACCGCGCGCCGGAGTAGAAGAGGGTACGCCCGGCCGCCGCCGCGATCTCGACCGCGTCCAAGAACGCGTCCGAGAAGCCGCGGCACGCGGCCTCGTCGCCCTGCGGATGGCCCCGGCGCTCGATGTTGAACGCGGGCTCGACCTGGATCGTCCGGCAGCCGGTCTGCTCGCAGATGAAGCGCACGTCCTCGGGGAAGCGCTCCCAGGGCGCGGTCGCGGTCATGCGGATCGCGTACGGAAAGCCGTGCCGGTCCAGCGCAGCGATGGTGCGCAGCACGATCTCCGCGGAGGGGCGGCCGGTGGCGAAGGGCCGCCGCGCGTTCTGGGTGGCCGGCGCACCGTCGAACGACAGTGTCAGGTCGTCCAGGTTGGCCAGGACGTACTCCGTCTGGGCGGGCGACCAGGCGCCGTTGGAGGTCAGGCCGATGTGGGCCCCCAGCGGCTTGCCCCGCGCGTGGGCCACGCACGACTTCAGCACCGACCAGGCCAGCGTGGGCTCGCCGCCGCCGTGGAAGGAGACGTCGAAGCGCGGCCGGCCCCGGGCCAGCGCGGCGCCGCAGACGAAGTCGGTGGCCGCCGCCCCCTGGGCGGCGGTCAGTCGCTCGGAAGGCGCCTCGCCCGCGCTCGCGTAGCAGTAGGTGCAGCGGAACTGGCACGCGTTGGTCATCAGCAACACCGCGGTCGTGGGCCGGAAGTCAGGCCCCGGCGCGGGCGGCGGCGGCGGGTCCGGGCGCAGGAAGCCGATCGAGGCTAGGAAGTCCAGCGCCGGTCCCTCGCGGCCCGCGGTCTCAGCCGCAGCCGCGGGCCGCGCCGGGGCTACTGCACCAGCCCGGACAGCGGCCCCCGCCCCGATCGCCGTCCCGCCCCCGGCCGCCCCCTCGGCGACGCGGCGCGCCAGGTTCGCCATCGCGCGGTTGCCGACAAACGCCAGGTGGGCCAGCGGCCGGTAGATGATGAACTTGCCCGGCTCGCCGGCCAGCGGGATGATGTGCAGTTCCATGCCGAACGCCCCTTCGTCAACTGCTGCCAACAGGAGCCTCAGTTAGGATACCAGTAGCTGCCGCTGCTGCTCCGGTGGCCCACACAACTGCATGTCGGAATGGCGCCTCCGACGCAGTTGCAGATGCACACTGCGCCGGTCGACGCCGCGCCAGGCGCGATCCTGACGACGGCATAGACCACAGGCTCCCGGTCACCGTCCTGCAGCGGGGTGCTGTCAGGTTCGCCTTCCTCGTTCACCTTGCTACTTCTCCCCGGATCATGAGCGGGCGAACGCCTGCAAAGCCTGTGGCACGATCACGCGCACCGGCCCGCCGCGGAAGCGGCGCATGGTGACGGCCAGGCAGCCGCCCGTGCACGCGCCGCGCGCCTTCTCGGGGCAGCCCGAGCAGCGTGCGTAGATGCCGGCGAGCCGATAGGGTGCGGTCTCCCGCGCGAGCGCCGCGCGCAGGTCCTGCGCGGTGGCGCCCGGCCCCACCGGCGCCTCCACGATGCCGGTCAATGGAAAGCAGTGACTCGCCGCGCCCGCCAGGTCGAGGTCCAGGATTGGGCTGCAGCGGGGGGCGAAGTCGCTGCCGCCCTGCTCCAGCACCGCCAGCTCCTGCTCCGTGAACATGCAGCGCACGAAGCCGCAGTCGAACTGGAGCGCCACCCCGGCCGCGGCCGCCTCGCGGGCGAATGCGGCGATCCGGGCGCCGGCCGCGCGGTATTGCTTCGGGTGCAGGTAGGCGTTGCCGCCCCCCAGCATGGGCTGGGCCAGCCCCAGCCGGATCGCGGGCCGGCAGCCGGTCCCGAGCACGACCGGCAGCAGGCCGGCCAGGTCGAAGTCGGGCCGGTAGATGGTGAAGCCCGGCGTGGCCCGCCCGCCCAGCCGGATCAGCGTCTCGATGCGCTGCGCGGCCTCGGCTGGGTCCGGGCGAGCGCTCGCCGCGCCGGCGTTCATGTTGACCAGCACCGTGCACGCATCGGCGGGCAGACCGGCCAGGCAGTCCAGCGCGCGCGGCGGCATCAGGCCGTGCGTGAAGACGACGACGTGGAGGCCACGCGCCCGGGCGCGGGCGACCAGGTCGGGGAACGCGGGATGCAGCGTCGGCTCGCCGCCGATCAGCCGCGCCTCCGGGATGCCCGAGCGCACGAGGAAGTCGAGCCGCTGCTCGAAGGCTGCCGCGTCGATGAAGGCCGCGCCCTGCTCCCGGCTGGCGGCCAGGTAGGACCCCGCGAAGCAGTAGGGGCAGCGCAGGTTGCAGACGCCGGAGATCGCCACGTTAGCCATCGCCCGCCGCAGCAGCGGGCGCAGCCGCCGCCGGGGCCTCCCCCTCGGCCTCTGGGACCAGCAGCCCGTGGGCCAGCCAACCGTCCAGCACCCCGCGCAGGTGCGCCGCGGCCTCCGCGGCCGGCGTCCCGGTCAGCAGGGCCAGGTGCTCGACGAGCCAGGCGTAGGGATAGGCGAGCGACAGCCAACTCCAAACGGCCGCCTCGACCCCGCGCAGCTCGATGCCGCGCGACCCTGCCGCGTCCGCGACGATGATCCGGTCCGCGTCCTGCACCCAGCGGACGCGCGGGGCCAGCGCATAGCTGCGGCCGGCGGGAGGTGCGCTCATGCGGGGCCTCCCCCGCCGAGGTGGCGGTCATCGCGCTGCCGCGCGGTGCGGCCGGCGGGAGGTGCGCTCATGCGGGGCCTCCCCCGCCGAGCAGGCGGTCGTCGCACTGCACCGCGGTGCGTTCGAGCGCCGCACGGTCGGCCAGCCAGGCGTCGGCCGCGTCATCCTGACCGAGCTCGCGCAGCAGCCGGGCCGCGGAGGCGACGCGGGTGAGCAGGCACAGGTCGTCGTAGCTCCCCGGCGCGCCGTCGCACCCGTGGTTGACGTGGCAGCCGCCCGCGCAGTGGTGGCGGCAGAAGCAGTCGCGGCAGCGGGGCTTGTTGGCCAGGTTGAGGCCGCGCACCCGGGCCACGGCCGCGGGGTCGAGCGCGAGGGCGCCCCGCGCCACGTCGACGCGGCCGAGGCGCATGTCCAGCCCGGCGCCCCGCCAACTCTCCTCCAGCAGGTAGCAGGCGTCCACGTCGCCCTCCGGCGAGACGATCAGCGCGTCCCGCCCCACCGGGCAGAAGGTCACCTGGCGGCGCTCGGTGTCCGCGGTGGAGAGCACCGCCTCGATGCCGAGGCCGGCCAGGATGCGCCGGGCCGCATCGAAGCCGGCCGCGAACTCGTAGGGGTCAGGCGGGGCCAGGCCGGCCGCGTCGGACAGCGGCGTCGGCTGCAACGCCTCGAAGCACACCGTGCCGGGCCGGAACGCCGTCCCAAACCACTGCGCGATCTCGGGCAGCCGCGGCGCGGTGTCCCGGCTCACACAGGCGCGCAGCACCAGCTCGCAGGACCCCTCCGACAGGATCGCCGCGCTGCGCATGACGGCCGCCGAGGTGCCTCGGCCACCCAGGGCCGGGCGATGGCGGTCCTGGATGTCGGGCGGGCCGTCCAGCGATAGCACCACCGCGTCGAAGTTGTCTGCGATCCAGCGGCACTCCGCCTCGCCGATCAGGCCGTTGGTCGTGACCTCGAAGCGGCAGGGGAGCCCGCGCTCGCCCGCGGCCAGTCGGGCATAGGTCACCGCGAAATGAACCACATGGGGGGCGTGGAACGGCTCGCCGCCGAAGAACTGCACCTCGGCCGCCCGGGCCCCGACCGCGTCGAGGATGCGCAGGTAGCCGTCGATCGCGACGCGGGCGACCTCGGGCGACATGACCGGGCTCGTCGTCTTGGGCGCCGCGAAGTCGCAGTAGCGGCACGCCATGTTGCAGCCGCGCGTCGGCAGCAGGCCCAGGAAGTAGGGCTGCCCGAGCGGGCCGGTGCGCCCCTGCGGGGGGTCGTCGCCCGCGGCGCGCAGGGCCGCGACCAGCGCCGCGACTTCGGTGGCCGCGACCGGGGCGGCCGGCGTGAAGGTGTCGGTTGCGGTGGCGGCGCCGCCACCGCCCGCGGCCAACGCCTCGCGCAGTTGGCCGGCCGCGCGGCGGTTCATCAGTGCAGCCAGCCCATGCAGCGGCGCATAGAGCAGGACGGCCCGGTCGATCGGGACTGCGAATATTTCTGGTGGGTGGGTCATGGGACAGACAGCTTTTCTGGACAGCTCGATCATCCTCCCAAACCGACGCCTTGTCAAGTCGATCGCCGGCGCGGCGTGGCGCCACAGCGCGGGCAGAGGGGGTTGTAGGTCACTTGTCTTGTGATTGTTCGTGTGATATGCTCCCGCTCAGCGACCGGTCAGCAGGGCCGTCGAGCGACACGAGTCGGGAGACACGGGTCCGGCGGCGCCGGTGCGAAAGGAGCAGTTCATGAGCAGCATAAGGGTTCTGGTGGGCACGCGCAAGGGTGCGTTCATTCTTACATCCGACGGCGGGCGCCGGAAGTGGAAAGTCAGCGGTCCCCATTTCGGCGGCTGGGAGATCTACCACGTCAAGGGCTCCCCGGTCGACCCGAACCGGCTCTACGCCTCCCAATCGAGCGGCTGGTTCGGACAGGTGATCCATCGGTCGGACGATGGCGGCGCATCGTGGGCGCCGGTGGGCAATGCGTTCGTCTATGACGGCGTTCCCGGCACCCATCAGCATTACGATGGCAGCCCGCACCCCTGGGAGTTCAAGCGCGTCTGGCACCTGGAGCCATCGCTGACCGATCCTGAGACTGTGTACGCTGGGGTGGAGGACGCGGCGCTGTTCCGCTCTACCGACGGCGGCATGACCTGGGCCGAGCTGTCCGGCCTGCGCCTGCATGCCACCGGCTCCACCTGGCAGCCGGGCGCGGGCGGCCTGTGCCTGCACACCATCCTGCTCGATCCATCCGACGCCAGCCGGATCTACGTTGCCATCTCTGCAGCGGGCGCATTCCGCAGCGACGATGGCGGACGGACGTGGCGGCCGATCAACCGCGGCCTCCACTCCGACTACATCCCCGACCCGGCCGCGGAGGTGGGCCACTGCGTCCATCGTATCGCCATGCACCCGTCGCGGCCCGGCGTGCTCTTCATGCAGAAGCACTGGGACGTGATGCGCAGCGATGATGCGGGCGACTCGTGGCACGAGATCAGCGGCAACCTGCCCACCGACTTCGGCTTTCCGATCGCGGTCCATGCGCACGAGCCGGAGACGGTCTACGTCGTGCCCATCAAGAGTGACTCCGAACACTACCCGCCCGAGGGGAAGCTGCGCGTCTACCGCAGCCGGCAGGGCGGCGGTGAGTGGGAGGCGCTCACGCGCGGGCTGCCGCAGGCGGACTGCTACGTGAATGTCCTGCGCGAGGCGATGGCGGTGGACACACTCGACCCGTGCGGCGTCTACTTCGGCACGACCGGCGGCCAGGTCTACGGGTCGGCCGACTCAGGCGACACCTGGGCGCCCATCGCCGAGCACCTGCCGGCCGTCCTGTCCGTCGAGGCGCAGGTGCTGACGTGATCCGCGTCATCATGCCTTACCACCTGCGCAACCTCGCGGGGGTCGGCCGCGAGGTCGAGGTGCAGGTGGTGGGCCCGGCCACGGTGGTCGCGGTCCTCGATGCGCTCGAGGCCGCGCACCCGGTCCTGCGCGGGACCATCCGCGATCAGGCCACGGGCGCGCGCCGGCCGCTGCTGCGCTTCTACGGCCTGCGCCGCGATCTGACCGACCAGCCGCCGGACGCGCCGCTGCCCGACGCGATCGTCAGCGGCGCCGAGCCTCTCTGGATCATCGGCGCCATCGCGGGCGGATAGGGGAATCATCGGCGGCCAATCCTCCCGGCGAGAGACTCGGTCTCGTTTCCGTTCCCCCCTCCCAGCCAACCTGCCTGCAGCAGCGTCGAATTCTCAACTCCTGACCACTTGAATCAGACAGCGCGCGGGGCTATAATAACAGCACCGGGCGAACTGATGCTGTTGGTACTTCGCTCGGGCAAGGAGCGATACTCATGGTGAGGACGAGACGCGAGGTGCTGCGGCGATTGGCGCGGTTCAACCAACATCGCGGAACTGAATTCGGCGTACGCCGCATCGGCGTGTTCGGCTCGGCAGCGCACGATCGTCTTACACAACAAAGCGATATCGACGTGGTTGTGGAACTCACCGAGCCAGATCTGCTGCTTCTCATCGGCATACAACAAGAACTGCAGGACTTGCTAGGTCGACCGGTCGATGTGGTCCACTATCGCCCAACGATGAACCCCCTCCTCAAACGACACATCGACCAGGATGCCGTCTATGCCACCTGACGAGCTCGCCCGGGAGATCGTGCAGCAGATGCTGCATGCGACACACGTCGTTCAGCGTCGATTCTCGCAGATCGCCACTCCGTTGGATTTCGTTAGCTCGGACGAAGGACTGGATCGCCTTGATGCCATCTGCATGCAACTCATCGCTTTGGGCGAAAGCACGAAGAACCTGGACAAAGTCACGGACGGGCAGTTGCTGAGCCAATACCCGGAGATCGAGTGGCGTAGAATGATGGGGATGCGTGACTTTCTGAGCCACCACTATTTCGATCTGAACGAAGATATCGTTTTCAATGTATGCCAGAAGCATATTCCGCGGTTGCAGCGCGAGCTGGAGCATATGCTTGCTGAACTGGACAACCGGACTGATACGGATTCTGCAGCTTGACTCCTGGCGCTGCGCGACCCGCCACGCCGGGCAGGGTCGTGACCGTCCTCGGCCTGGGCGTCGCCATCTCACTCCTGGGTGACAGCACCCTCTACACCGTGCTGCCGCGGCCGGAGGTTGCGGCGGAGGCCGGCGTAAGCCTCGCCATGGTGGGCGTGCTGCTCGGTGCTAACCGGGCCGTTCGCCTCCTCACCAACGGTGTGGCGGGCGTGTTGTACGATCGCCTGCCGCGGCGGCCGCTCCTGACCGCGTCCCTCTTCCTCGGCGCACTCTCCACGTTGATCTTCGCGGCCGGCCGCGGACCGGCTCCGCTGCTCCTCTCCCGGCTCCTGTGGGGCATCGCCTGGTCGGGCATCTGGGTGGGCGGCAACGCCGCGCTGCTCGCGGTGTCCGGCCACGACAATCGCGGCCGGCTGAGCGGGCGCTTCCAGATGTGGTTCTTCATCGGCTCGGGGGCTGCCGCGCTCTTCGGCGGCGTCCTCACCGACCTGCTCGGCTTCCGGCAGGGGCTGCTGATCGGCGGCGGGCTGACCGCGCTCGCCGCGCTGGTGTGGCTCGTCGCTCTGCCCGACCTGCGGGCGCAGGACGCCGTCCGGCTGACCCCGCCCGCGGCTGGGCCGGTTGGCGCGCCCGCTGCCGCGCCAACTGCCGCATCTGCGGCCGTGGCTGCAGCTGCCTTCCCCTGGGCCACGGTGCTCGCCGCGGCCGTCCCCATGTTCGTCATGCGCTTCGTCTACTCGGGCGTGCTGGCGGCCACCGCGATCCTCTGGATGGCAGGGCTGGTGGGCGAGGGCGTGACACTCGGCGCGTTCATCGCGCCCATCGCCACGGTGACCGGCGCGTTCGTCGCGGTGCGCGCCCTGATCAGCGTCGCTGGCGCGCGGCTGGCAGGACACCTGTCCGACCTCGCCGGCCGGCGCTGGTGGACCGTCGCGGGGATGCTGCTTGCGGGCGCGATGGGGGTGTGGCTGGCGGGCAGCGCCTCCACGCCCCTCGCGCTGAGCGGTGCGCTCCTGGCCGCGGTGACTGCGGGCGGCGTGCAGGCGTTGGCTCCCGCCATCGTCGGTGACCGCGGCCGCGCCGCGCAGCACGGCCGCATGCTCAGCGTCGTCTACACCCTGGGCGATCTCGGCAGCGCGCTCGGCCCGCCGCTCGCGCTGTGGCTGCTCGGCTGGCTGCCCATCGCCACGCTGTATCGCCTCAGCGCCGTGCTGCTCGCGCTCGCGGTCGCGTTTGCCTGGCGCATGGCCGCGAAGGAAACGGGCCATTCGAAGGTCGGAGATTGGCAATTGTAGCGCGTGCCACGCGCGTTTCCCCCATCGTGGTATATATTCCATCCCTGTGCAAAACTAAGTTGAGACTTAATCTTGATTTGCACAACACTATCTACCCGATTCTGTGGTCGGGCCAGCCTGCACCGCAGAGGACCCCCCAAGCGAAAGGACCAACACTACCGTGAAACAGAAGGCAATCGCACTGCTCGGGATCATCGCGCTCCTGGCAACCCTGTTCGGAAGCGCATCGCCGGCCGTGGCGGCCGCGGAAAGCCGGTCTTACCTGATCCTTGCCAACGCCAATGCCCTGCCGCGCGGGCTCAGCGCCGCAGTCGCCCAAGCGGGCGGCACGATCGTCCGCACCATCCCGCAGGTCGGCATCGCGGTCGCCGAATCGGCGAATCCGGACTTCGCGGACCGGGCCGCGACGATCGCGGGCGTTCGGTCCGTGTCGGCCAACGTGAAGCTCCAGTGGATCGCACCGGGACGCCAGGTGGCGCTCGATGACTTCGGGAATCCGCCCTTCAGCGGCGATGACGACACCCGGTTCGATCTGCAGTGGGGCCACGACGCAGTCGATGCGCCGGAGGCCTGGAACGCCGGTGCGCGCGGTGCGGGCGTCCGGGTCGCCGTCCTGGACACCGGCTTCGACACCGATCATCCCGACCTGGCGCCGAACATCAATTTCGGTCTCAGCAAGAGCTTCGTGCCCGGCGAGACCCTGGAGTACGCCAGTGATGATCCGTTCAGCCATGGCACGCACACGGCCGGCACCATCGCGGCCGCGGACAACGCCTTCGGCACGATCGGCATCGCACCCGAGGCCGAGCTGGTGCTGGTCAAGGTGCTGAGTGATGCCGGCAGCGGCTCCTTCGAGGGCGTGATCGAGGGCATCGTGCACGCAGCGGAC
>Ga0123332_1004627_pt1 | contig 11971 bp, 9 predicted proteins | sample BioC12SIPDNA_4_FD_89958 | JGI IMG/M metagenome (GOLD analysis project Ga0123332, IMG submission 89958) | Anaerobic biogas reactor microbial communites from Washington, USA - Biogas_R2_A C12 SIP DNA | ecosystem: Engineered > Bioreactor > Anaerobic > Unclassified | place: Washington, USA...
CTGTCCGCAAGTACAAGCCCGATATCCTGGCGATGTCTGCATTGATGACGATGACCGCGCCGGAACAGCGCAAGGTCATCGAGACGCTGAAACAAGAAGGATTGCGCGACTCCGTGAAGATAATGGTAGGCGGCGGCGCCCTGACGCAGGAGTTCGCCGATTCAATAGGTGCCGACGGCTACGACCCGACGGCGCCGGGCGCGGCGAAACTGGCCCGCAAGCTGGTGGGGAGGTAGATGATGCCATTCACACGTGGATTCACGCGACGCTTTCCACCCCTCAAACTGCTCAGCGATGAGCAGGTGGAGGAGCTGCACCGCGGCACGCTGCAGGTGCTCTGGACCACCGGCGTCTACATCGAACACGAACGCGCGCTAAAGCTGTTCGAGCAGAATGGCTGCAAGGTGGACCATGAGGCGATGCGCGTGCGCATCCCCCCGGCCCTCGTCGAGGAGTGCCTGCGCAAGGCTCCCAGCAGCTTCCCCGCCCCCGCCCGCGACCCGCACAAGACGCTGATGATCGGCGGGAACGTGCTCTGTCTCGCCGTTGCTCCCGGGCACAAGACGGTGGACTCCACCACATGGGAGCCGCGCGAGGCCACCCGCAAGGAGAACTACGATGCGGTGCGCGTCCTGGACGCATTGCCCACCGTGCACTTCTTCTCCCCCTACACACCCTACTTCGGCTTCCAGGGAGTCCCCTCCTGTATGGCTATGCCTGAGAGCCTGGCCGCCAGGATACGGTGCTCCTCCAAGTTTCAGTGCGTGGGTTTCTCCAACGACTCCGAGATGTTCGCCATCGAGATGGCCAAGGCAGTGGGCATCGAGATACTGGGCACCTGCGCCTGGGCCCCGCCACTGGCGCTGTACCGGGATGCGGTGGAATCGACCTTCCGCGTGGTTGAGGCCGGCTTCTGCCTGCGTGTGGTCACCGGCCAGGTGATGGGCGGCACCGCGCCCGCCTCCATCGCCGGCGCCATCGTCACCAATAACGCCGAGGTCATCGCCGGACTTGTTCTGGCGCAGCTCATCCGGCCGGGCACACGCGTGCTGGTGAAGGACTTCACCGCGCCGATGAACATGAACTCCGGCGCGCCCGCATTCGGCGGCATCGAGATCGCCATTCACAACGCCGCATCCAATCAGCTCTTCCAGAAGTACGGAGTGCCGCTGGACAACACCACCGCCTACCCCAACGCTAAGGTTCCGGACTACCAGTCGGCCACGGAGAAGGCCTTCCGCATCATGACCGCGGGCTTGTCCGGCGGCAACACCCTGCTGTTCCACGGCAGCGTCCATGGCGAGCTGACACACCATCCGATTCAGGCCATCCTCGACGATGACATGGCCGGCATGGTGGGCCGCTTCATGGAGGGGGTGACCGTATCGACCGAGTCCCTTGCCCTCGATCTGATCGAGCAGGTGGGGCCGGTGCCCGGGCACTTCATGAGCGCGCCGCATACCCGCAAGTGGTGGAAGATGGAGCAGTTCGTGCCGAAGACGGCCGACCGCCTCACCTACCCCGAGTGGCAGAACAGCGGCAAGCGCACCTGTCTGGACTATGCGCGGCAGCGCATGGAGGAGATACTGGCCAGCCACAAGCCGGCGCCATTGACCCCAGCCCAGGAGGACGCGGTCGAGCGTGTGCTGGAAGAGGCCCGCACCCACTACCACAAGAAAGGACTCATCACGGACGATGAGATGCGCGTCTACCGCGACAGTATGAAGTCGCCCAACTACCCCTACGAGTAGCCTGGTCGCTGCTGACACAATGCCGCCCCAGCCACGATGCCGGGGCGGCTACGGAGGTGCCATGGCTCTCGCAGGATACGTACGCAAGTTCCCCGCCCTCAAGATACTCACCGAGGAGCAGGTAGAGCAGATACACCGGGGTACGCTGCGCGTACTCTGGACAACCGGTGTCCACATGGAGCACCGGGGCGCACTGGACATCCTGGCGCGCGCCGGATGCACGGTGGACTACGACAACTGGCGTGTGCGCTACCCGCCCGCGCTGGTAGAGGAGGCGCTGCGGCTCTGCCCCAGCACATTCTTTATCAAGACGCGGGACGCCTCCAAGACCCTGCAGATAGGCGGCAACAGGCTCTACATGCTGCCCTTTCCGGGCCACCACACAGTGGACCTGAACACGTGGGAGCCTAGAAACCCCACGAGGAAGGAGTTCTACGACGGCGTCAAGGTGCTTGATGCGCTCGAGTCCGTCCACGGACTCTGGAGCTATACGCCCTACTTCGGCTTCGAAGGAGTGCCACCCTCGATGTGCCTGCTGGAATCGATGGCCGGCAAGATCCGCAACTCAGGGAAGTTCCTGACCGAGGGATACTCCAAGGGCAGCGAGCAGTTCACCATCCGCATGGCCCAGGCGGTGGGCGCCGAGGTGTGCGTGCCGTGCCTGCTCTCGCCGCCACTGACATACTACGAGGACGCCATCGGCGCGGCGCTTCGAGGCGCCGAAGCAGGCTTTCCGGTGCGCATCTCCGAGGGCGCCGTCTACGGCGGCACCGCGCCCGCATCGATCGCCGGGGCCCTCGTGTCCGCCTGCGCCAACCTCATCGCCCCCATCGTGCTTCTGCAGCTGCATCGGCCTGGGACGCGCATCTTCCTGAACGACTTCACCTTCCCGCAGAACATGACCACTGGCGCGCCGGGCTTCGGCAACATCGCCATCGCCCTGCACTCCGCCGCGTTCAACCAGATCTGGCACAAATACGGTGTGCCGGTATGCAACGGGGCGGCCGTGCCCGCCTCAAAGCGCATCGATTTCCAGAGCGGCTACGAGCGGGCCATGAACGCCGCCCTGTTCGCCTCCTCTGGCGCCAACTTCATCCTGCTGCACGGCGGCGTAGCCGCCGAACTGACCCATCACCCGTTACAGGCGATACTGGACGACGATATCAGCGGCATGATCGGACGGTTCTTGGAGGGCATCGAGGTGAGCGAGGAGTCGCTGGCGCTCGACCTCATCGAGCAGGTCGGGCCCGTCCCCGGCCACTTCCTCTCCAAACCGCACACGCGCACGTGGTGGCGCAAGGACCAGTACGTCCCGAAAGCGGCGGACCGTCTGACGTATCCGGAGTGGCTGCAATCGGGTAAGAAGGACTGCATGGCCTATGCGCAGGAACGAATGGAGCACATACTGGCGCATCACAAACCGCCCGCGCTGACTCCCTCGCAGGAGGAGGAGTTGGAGCGCATCCTGGAAGAGGCCCGCGCCCACTATGCCGCAGAGGGGCTCATCACGCCAGACGAGATGGCGACCTACCAACGCAGTATCAGCGCGCCGGGATACCCATACGAATAGCGCCGCCTGCAACCTGCAGGAGGAAGGAGACCGCACATGGCGATGAAGGGGTTCGTCCGCAACTTCCCGCCGCTTAACATCCTGAGCGAGGAGGACATCGAGAACGTCCACCGCGGCATGTTGCGGGTGCTCTGGACCACAGGAGTGCGCATCGAGCACAAGCGCGCGCTCGACCTGCTGGAGTCGGCCGGCTGCAAGGTCGACCGTGACACCAACCGGGTCCGCATGCCTCCAGCGCTGGTAGAGGAGTGCATACGGCTCGCGCCCAGCAGCTTCTCGTGGCGGGCGAAGGACCCCGCCAACTCGCTCATGATGGGCGGCAATACGCTCTACTTCGCCCCGGCCCCCGGACAGAACACCATCGACCTCAACACATTTGAACCCCGGCCGGCCACGCGCAAGGAGTACTACGACGCCGTGCGGGTGCTCGACTACCTCCCGACCCTGCATTTCTTCACCACCTACACCCCCTACTTCGGCTATGCCGGGGTACCGCCGTGCATGGGCATGCTGGAGAGCCTCGCCGCGCGGCTTCGCAACTCGTCCAAGGCGGTGGTGGTCGGCCACTCGCACAACTCCGAGCGCTTCGCCATACAGATCGCGCAAGCGCTCGGCATCGAGGTGATGGGAACGTGCACCGCCGCACCGCCGCTGACCTACTTCGCGGATGCCATCGACTCCGCCTTCAGCCTCGCCGAGGCCGGCATGCCGGTGCGGATAACCGGCGCCCCGGTCATGGGCGCCTCGGCCCCCGCGACGCTCGCGGGCAGCCTCGTCAGCAACCTTGTCGAGGTCATCTCCGCGCTCGTGCTCGTACAGACCATCAGTCCCGGCACGCGGACGATGCTGCTGGACTTCGCCATGCCGATGAACATGCACACCGGTGCGCCCGCATTCGGCAACGTGGCCGTGTGCATCCACATCTCCGGGTTCAACCAGATATGCCGGCATTACGGCATCCCGACGTACAACGCCGACGGCTACCCGGGCTCGAAGCGCCCCGACTACCAGTCGGCCTACGAGAAAGCTTTCCGCGCTATCTTCACCGGCCTCTCCGGCGGCAGTTCGAGGCCGCTGCATGGCGGCGTGTACGGCGAGCTGAGCCACAGTCCGCTACAGGCGGTGCTGGACGACGACATCGCGGGGATGGTGGGCCGGTACCTCGAGGGGATGTCCGTCACCGACGAGACGATGGCCCTCGACCTCATCGAGCAGGTCGGCCCGGTGCCGGGGCACTTCCTCGGCCTGGCCCACACACGCAAGTGGTGGAAACAGGAGCAGTACATCCCGAAGTCGTCCGATACGCTCACCTACCCGGAGTGGCTGCAGAGCGGGAAGAAGAGTTGTATCGACTATGCGCGCGAGCGCATGGAGAACATCATCGCCACACACAAGCCCATGCCGCTGACGGAGCGGCAGGAAGACGATCTGGAGCGCATACTGGATGAGGCACGGGCGCACTACCAGAAGACCGGCCAGATCTCATCCGAGGAGATGTCCGCGTACCGTGCCTCGCTCGCCTCAGGCCGCTAGCGTTGCCAGAAAGGAGCTACACCATGGATTTCGATTTCACCGACGCAGAACGAGACGTTATCGATACCGCGCGCAAGTTCGCCGAAACCAGGGTCAGGCCGCGTGCCAGGGAGATCGACGAGCAGAACCGTTTCCCGAGCGACCTCGTTGCGGAGATGGGGCGGCTCGGCTTCTTCGGGCTGCACCTGCCAGAGAAATACGGCGGCACCGCGCTGGGTTACAAGGCCTACGTGCTGGCCATCGAGCAACTCTGCTCCGCCTCGCTCACGGTGGGCGCCATCATCGCCATCAACGCCCTCGCGCAGGAGTGCCTCGTCCGCTTCGGCACGGCTGAGCAGAAGGAGCGGTTCCTCCCACCCCTCGTAGCCGGAGAATCGCTAAGCACGTTCGCGTTCACCGAAGGGCAGACTGGCAGCGATCCGCGCGCCATCACCACCACCGCAGTTCCCAATGGCGACCATTATGTCATGTCGGGTGAGAAGACATTCGCATCGCTGGCCCCGTCCGCATCAATCGCCGTCATCTTCGCCAGGGACGACACCGGCAAGGTCAGCGCGTTCCTCATCGACCCGAAATCGGAGGGCTTCGTCATTGAGAAGGAACTCGAGATGATGGGGGTACGCGGCGAGGATGTGTGCCCCGTGAAGCTGGACCGAGTGTGCGTGCCGCGCTCCAATCTCCTCGGGCAGCCCGGCCAGGGCTACAGTGTGCTGCTCAGCGCCATCAACGTGGGTCAGCTCGGCATCGCCGCCGAATCGGTCGGCCTAGCCACGGGTGCGTTGAGACTGTCGCTCGACTACGCGCGCAACCGTATGGTGCGTGAGAAGCCCATGACCGACCTCCCGACGATTCAGTCACTGCTGGGCGAGATGTCCGCGCGAACCGAGGCAGCACGGTGGCTCACCTACCGCACGGCCGACCTGCGCGACAAGGGGCGTGCAACGGCGAAAGACTCCGCCACGGCCAAGCTGTTTGCGTCCCAGGTGGCCAATGATGTGGCCGATATGGCCATGCAGATACACGGCTCCTACGGCTACTCCAAGGAGCTGGAGATCGAGCGCATCTACCGCGACGCCAAGGTGACGCAGATCTACGAGGTGGTCTCAGAGGTACAGCGGATCATCATCGGCTCAAGCGTGGCACGGGAGAGCTGAACGAACATCTCGTGGCAGACCACCTTGGGCGCCTCCGCCGGGGAACGGCGAACCTGCCGCAATCGGACTGCATCGGGTATAATCGCACACATTGCCGCAACCCAGCGGCACTGGAGCATTCATGTCCACAACAGCCAGACGCACCCCCGACGAAGGCCCGTCCGAGTACCTCCGCATCTCCTTTGAGCCTGTGGGCCGGCGGGGTCCATGCAAGCGAGGGCTGACCCTGCTGGGCTGTGCGCAGTCCCTGGGCGTGGGCCTGTCCGCCATCTGCGGCGGACGGGGAACGTGTGGGCGCTGCAGGGTAGCGCTTGTCAGCGGCGAACTATCGCCGCCCACGGACATCGAACGTTCGCTGTTCACGGCCGACGAGCTTGCGGCGGGGGCGCGGCTCGCCTGTCAGGCGGTGCCCAAGTCCGACTGCGTCGTCCACGTACCGCAGGAGTCCCTCAGCTCGGCCCAGCGCATACAGGTTGAGGGTCTGCAAACGCAGCGAGGTGCGGTTCCTCCGCTTCAGGACTACCATGTCGACGTTGCCGCTCCTTCGCTGCACGACGTTCGCAGCGATGCTCATCGACTCATAGCTGCAATGTCCGAAGCCTGCCCCTCCTGCACCGCACTTGACGTCGAAGCCGCCAGGGCGATGCCCTCCCTGCTCAGGGCCAAGGAATGGACCGTACAGGCAACCGTTCGAGGCGACGAGATGGTCGCCGTCGGCCCCTGGCCAAGCCCAACGCTGGGACTGGCGGTCGACCTCGGGACCACCAAGCTGGCCGCGTACCTGCTGGACTTCTCCACCGGGGCCACGATGTCGGCGCGCGGCTCCATGAACCCCCAGATACGGTACGGCGAGGATGTAGTAGCCCGCCTGACCCATGCGCTCAACGCACAGAACGGAGGGGCTGAACTGGCCACCGCGGCCGTGGGCGCCATCAACGACCTCATTATCGAGCTGTGCGGCGATGCCGATATGGACCCCTCACGCGTGCTGGAAGCCGTCATCGTCGGCAACACCGCCATGCACCACCTGCTGCTGGGTTTGCCCGTCGAGCAGCTCTCGAGGGCGCCCTACGTGCCGGCCGTCGGCGATGCACTCGACCTCAAAGCGAGGGAATTGCACCTCCATATCGGCCGAGGCGCGTACGTACACCTGCCACCGGTCATCGCCGGTTTCGTCGGCTCCGACCATGTGGCCGCACTGCTGGCGACCGGTGCGCATACGGCCACCGAGCCCGTTCTGGTGGTTGACATCGGCACCAACACCGAGGTCTGCCTCGCCGCGAACGGCCGTCTCACCAGTGCCTCATGCGCCTCAGGCCCCGCATTTGAAGGGGGCCACATCCGCGACGGTATGCGCGCGGCGGCGGGGGCGATAGAACACGTACAGATAGATGCCGCCGAGGTGCGGCTCCAGGTGGTGGAGAACGCCGAGCCGGCGGGCATCTGCGGCTCCGGCATCCTGGACGCACTGGCCGAGATGACCGCACACGGAGTGCTTGATGCGAAGGGCAGGCTCAACCGGGAGCACCCCCTCGTACGAAGCGACGGCCACGCACCGGAGTTCATCCTGGTGCCGGAAGAGCGGCGGGATGGCAGAACGGCTATCAGCGTGACGCAGGCGGACGTGCGGCAACTGCAACTGGCCAAGGCCGCCATCGCCACCGGCATTCAAGCGCTGCTGGAACATGAGGGCATGAGCGGCAACCAGCTTGCGTCGGTCGTCGTCGCCGGCGCTTTCGGCACGTACATCGACCTGCGCAGCGCGATAGCCGTCGGCATGCTGCCCTCGCTCCCGCTCGAACGCTTCCAACAGGTTGGCAATGCGGCCGGCGCGGGCGCCAAGATGGCGCTGTCGTCGTTGACGCAGCGAGAGCAGGCGCGGGACCTGGCCCAACGGGCCGGCTACCTGGAGCTGGCAACCTCGCCCGGGTTCATGAACCGATTCGTCGATAACACAGCCCTGCGACCGTTCTGAAAATGTGGAGGACCGACCAATGGAAACACGTGTCTCGAGCAGCACCCGAGAAGTGGTGATCAGCGACAGCGGCCCCACTATCATCATCGGAGAGCGTATCAATCCGACCGGCAAGAAGAAGCTGCAGGAGGAGTTGCTGGCGGGACGGCTCGACCTCGTGCGCTCCGAGGCGATACAGCAGGTGAAGGACGGCGCCGACATCCTCGATGTGAATGTGGGAGCCACGGGCGTGGACGAGGCTGTCCTGCTGCCTGAAGCAGTGAAGACGGTCATGGAGGTGGTTGATGTACCTCTGTGCATCGACAGCGGCAATCCTCGCGCCCTCGAGGCGGCGCTGAGGGTCTACAAAGGACGTGCGCTGGTGAACTCGGTCACGGCCGAACAGACATCCCTCAGTAACGTGCTCGCCGTGGTGAAGGAGCACGATGCGGCCGTCATCGGTCTGACGATGGACGAGAAGGGTATCCCTCCGGATGCCGCTCGCCGCATCGAACTGGCGCACCTCATCGTCGAACGCGCGGAGAAGGCCGGCATCAAGCGCGAGAACGTCGTCATCGATTGCTGCAACATGCCGGCGGCCGCCAACCCCGGCGCGCCCTCGGTGCTTCTGGAGAGCATCGATGCGGTGCGCCGCCAGCTCGGCGTCAACCTGACGCTGGGCGCGAGCAACGTCTCCTTCGGCCTGCCGGAGCGCTCACTGCTGAATGGCGTCTTTCTCGCCATGGTCATCCAGCTCGGCGTGAACTGCCCCGTCGTCGATGTCGCCAAGGTGCGCCAGTACATCCTGGCGGTGGATGCCCTGCTGGGCAAAGACAACTACATGAGGCGGTTCATTCAGGATTTCCGGAAGCGGCAGAAGGCACAAGCCACACCCTAGCGCGTGCACGGAGAACCTTTGGCGAGGAGCGAAGCTGCCCGCCAGGTTCAGAACTGCGCCACGCGGTCACGCGCGGTCCCGGGCAGGCCTGACCACTACGAGCCGCGCTGCGCGCGATCACCATAGAGGTACCAGTAGATCACGCCCACAAATAGCGTGCCCCCGATCACGTTGCCTATCGTCACCGGCAGGAGGTTGCCGAGGAGGAACTGCCCCCACGTCACCGAAGCGCCGTAGAGCATGCCTGCCGGGATGAAGTACATGTTCGCGACGCTGTGCTCGAAGCCGATGGCGACGAACGCCATGATGGGGAACCAGATGCCCAGCACCTTGCCGGCCACATCATCCGCTGACACCGCCAGCCAGACCGCCAGGCAGACCAGCCAGTTGCAGCCGATGCCCTTCAACAGCAGCACCATGAAGTCCTGAGACGTCTTCGCTTCGGCGATGCCGACGATGCCGGAGAGCCACGGATCCTTCAGCAGCAGGCCGGTGAGGTAGGTGAGGAAGTAGGCCACCACAAGCGAACCTATGAAGTTGCCGAGATACGAGAGCGTCCAGTTGCGCGCCACCGCACCCCAGGTGATTCTGCGGGAGAGAACGGCGGGAATGCACGTCGCTGCATTACCCGTGAACAGCTCGGCGCCCGCGATGATGACCAGCATGAGGCCCACCGGAAAGACGGCGGCGAAGATGAACTTCTGCAGTCCGGGGCTCGCAGCCCCTACCCCGACAGCCCCACTGCCGACAATTACCGCCAGCAACCCACCGAAGGCGATATACGCGCCGGCGAGAAAGCCGAGCACCAGCAGCCGGCCGGCGTCGAGCTTCGCTTTGGCGCATCCCATCGTGTCGACTGCTGAGACTATGTCACGAGGCGCTTTGCATGGCATGGGTTGTGGGGACCTCCAATCGTGCGATCGTTGCTCGCGTCCCGCCAGTCTACGCACTCACCACGTGCACGGTCAAGCGAGGGTGTTTGCGTAGGGAGAACGCGTCGACTAGAATAGGTTCCAGTCGATGGTGAGTCGGTTCCCCACATCTCTTCGGCATGGCAGGACCTACTGCCGGATCAGACCGGTTCTCCCTCGGGAGCAGCATCATGAATGTGTATTCAGCTGCGTCATCACTGCATCGCTTCCGCAAGTCATGGAAATCGTACGTACTTCAGAGCACGTTCGCGGGACTGACGAGCTTCCTTATTCTCCTGGTTCTCAATCTGGAGAACGCCGTCGTCATCGCCGCACTTGGCGCCAGTGCGTTCATCGTGTTCGGCCGTCCGTTCGACCTCACCGCACGGGCACGGAACGTGATAGGCGGTCACATGATCGGCTTCGTGGTGGGTTCACTCTGCGCCCTGCTGCCGCAATCATCGACGGTAATGACACTGGGCTGGTACGCACTGTCAGTAGGACTGTCGATATTCCTCATGGTGCTGTTCTACCTGCAGCATCCTCCCGCCGCGGCAACAGCGCTGGGCGTGGCGATGCGCGGATGTTCCCAGGAGATGCTGTTCGCCGTCGTCACGATCACTCTGGGGCTGGCCATCGCCCACTACCTGCTCAAACCGCGCCTCAGGAACCTCTTCTAGATGAAGATCCTCGCCATCGAGACATCGTGTGATGAAACCGCTGCCGCGGTCGTTGAGGATGGCACCCGCATCCTCTCGAACGTGGTCGCCTCGCAGATAGAGATACACCGGCGCTACGGCGGGATCGTGCCGGAAGTGGCTTCGCGCCAGCATGTGCTGTCCATGGTGCCCGTCTATGAGGAAGCGCTGAGCGTGGCAGAGACCGGCCTCGACGCCATCGACCGCATCGCCGTGACATACGGTCCCGGACTGGCGGGCTCCCTCCTGGTCGGAGTCAACTTCGCCAAGGCGCTCGCCTTCTCACGGGGCATCCCGTTCTACGGAGTGAACCACATGGAGGCCCATGTGTACGCCAACTGGCTGGCGTTTCCGACGGGCCGCGACGACACGTCACGCTTCCCCGCCCTGTGTCTCATCGTCTCCGGCGGCCATACCGAGATGCACTTGATGACCGGCCACGGCCGCTACCAGCTGCTGGGCCGGACCCGTGATGACGCCGCCGGTGAGGCGTTCGACAAGGCCGCACGGCTGCTGGAGCTTGGCTATCCCGGCGGGCCCGTGGTCGAGCGTGCCGCGGCCCTCGCGACCGGGCGCGTCCCCCTGCCCCGCGCGTGGCTGCCGGGCACCCACGACTTCAGCTTCAGCGGACTCAAGACAGCCCTGTGGCACCTGGTGGACAGCGGAGCGTTGAAAGGGGACCCCACCCTGGTGGCCAATGCGGCGGCATCCTTTCAGGACGCGGTCGTGGATGTACTGGTTCGGAAGGCCGTAACCGCGGCCGAGGAACTGAACGCTTCGTGCGTCCTGGTGAGCGGCGGCGTGGCGGCCAACAAAGTACTCCGGGCACGGCTCGCCGCTGAGTCACGCGTGCCCGTGTTCATTCCGGCGCTCTCATTCTGCACGGACAACGCGGCGATGGTGGCGGCGTGCGCCTTCTTCGCCGGCCATGACCGAGAGCCGGATGGGCCGGGTCTGGACGTGAAGCCGTCGCTGTCCCTGCCGTGAGTGGTCGTCACGCCGCCCCGGGCACAGCCAGCGTGGAAACAACCTGCTCCATGCGATCCATCGCCTTCGCGATGTTGTCCATGGAGTTGGTGTACGCCAGCCTGAGGTAGCCGACTCCCTGCTGCCCGAACGTCGACCCGGAGAGCGTCGCCACGTGCCCCTCGTCGAGCAGCACACGTGCGAACTCACGGTCGCCGATGGGCAACCCACTCACGTCAGGAAAGGCGTAGAAGGCGCCGGGCGGCGTGTGGCAACTGATGCCCGGCATCGAGTTGAGCCGGCCTACGAGGTAGTCCCTGCGGCGGCGGAACTCCTGCACCATGGATGCAACGCAGTCTTGAGCACCGCGCAAGGCAACAACCGCCGCAAGCTGTACGAAGGTGTTGCTGCAGGTGACGCTGTTGGCAACGAGACGGTTCAGCGGTTGAACCAGCGCGGGAGGCACCACGGCGTAGCCCAGCCGCCAGCCAGTCATGCAGTAGGTCTTGGAGAACCCGCTCAATACGATGGAGCGC
>Ga0123332_1004628_pt1 | contig 11967 bp, 19 predicted proteins | sample BioC12SIPDNA_4_FD_89958 | JGI IMG/M metagenome (GOLD analysis project Ga0123332, IMG submission 89958) | Anaerobic biogas reactor microbial communites from Washington, USA - Biogas_R2_A C12 SIP DNA | ecosystem: Engineered > Bioreactor > Anaerobic > Unclassified | place: Washington, USA...
AGCCTGAATTATGCGCCTCTGTGGGCCTCGATATACCACCTCTCCGGCACAGGAGCATCTATCGCATCAGTATTCGGAGCTGCCGCGACTGTCTCTCGGAATTTCTACGATTTCGCAGACGACTTGAAAAATATAGGCGCTAGGATGATGACAGACTGGGAGTTTGCGCAGCTCCACAGTGGCACGCCAGAAGAGACGAATATCTACGGGAGCGCGAATCCGACGACCGTTGGTGGACATGTGGATACTGCATCCAGAAGGATCGTCTCAAACATTGGCTTGGAGGACATGTCCGGAGTCTGGTGGACTTGGCTCCAGGATCGGCAGAGCTACATAGCCGGAGCGGATTATGCCACAGCAATTGTGTTCAGCTACGAGGATATCAGCGGGACAAGAGGGTCCCATTACGGTCAAGGAACATGCCAGGCACAGGCAGCGGTTATTGCGGGCGGTTATTGGACTTCTGCGGCGTCTTGCGGTTCGCGGGCGCGTTATGCGCTTTATCGGCGGTCGGTTGCGCATTCGTCTTTCGGTTGCCGCGCGGTCGCGGAGCCACAGTAGTCGTTATTCGTGCCTATGCGCAGCATAGGCCGGTAATAGGTCGGGCGAGTCGAGCAGTTATTGCAGGCAGTAATTGGAATAATGCGACGAATTGCAGTTCGCAGGCACGTAATGCGAATAATCAGCAGTCGAATACGAATTCGAATATCAGTTGCCGCGCAGTCACAGATCTAGGATTGGTTGCGAAGCTAACTCCTAGCTGGACTCGCTGACCTTGTCGAAAGGCAAAACACACAACGGAGGAGAGGAGCAGCTAGTAACGCAAGAAAACGTTGCTTCTCTCAAAAATAATCATGAAGCGACACGGAAATCTTTGGGATAAGATAACTGAGCTGGATAATATCTACTTGGCATATAAAAAGGCCCGAAAAGGCAAGAGCTGGCAGAATACTATCAGCCGGTTCGATGATGATCTGGATGAGAACATTTTCAATATCATGGACGCTCTGATTGAAAAGACCTTCACCACATCTCCGTACACGGAGAATATGATCTACGAACCGAAGCAGAGGATCATCTACAAGCTGCCTTTCAATCCTGACAGAGTGGTCCAACATGCCTTGATGAACGTCCTTGAGCCAGTTTGGAGCGGCCTGTTCATCCATGACTCGTATGCATGCAGGACCGGAAAAGGAATTCATGCCGCAAGTCGAAGAACTATGGACTTTATCAGAGCGGCAGGACACGGCGCTTATTGCCTGAAAATGGATATCTCGAAGTTCTATCCATCGATAGACCACGACATCCTATTTGGGATCGTCCGGAGAAAAATCAAGTGCCCGGACACTCTATGGCTGCTGGGGGACATCATCTACAGCATTCCAGGAGGCAAGAACGTGCCGATTGGGAACTACACAAGCCAATGGCTTGGCAACCTCTACATGAACGAGCTAGACCAGTTCCTGAAGCACGAAATGAAGATCAGGTATTACATAAGATACTGCGATGACTTCGTTCTGCTCCATCAAGACAAGAGGTTCCTGCGACTGGTGGCCGAGGAAATAGAGCGTTTCCTTGCGGAAAGGCTTGATCTATCCTTGAGCAAGAATGATATATTCCCTGTACAGCAGGGCATAGACTTTCTGGGATACCGACATTTTCCGAACCACATTCTTGTCAGGAAATCCACCGCAAAGCGAATCAAGCACAGGATGCAGGAACTTCCTCGCAAGTTGGCCAGAGGAGAGATATCTCTGGACCAATACAGATCTTCAATAGCATCTACAGAAGGATGGCTTCTATGGGCGAATAGCTTCAACTTCAAGCAATCTCTGGGGCTTGCCAATGCCTGAACGGTTCGGAGACTTCGCCGAAGAAGAATCATTCGAAGGAGAGAAGCTCCGGCTCGACGAGGTCCTGAACAAAGAAATCCTGGTTATTGGATACAAAATCAAAGACAGTCACCAGAAGAAAGGCACACAATATCTCACGATTCACTTCGAACTGGAAGGTAAGCAGCACATCACTTTTACGGGCTCGATCGTGCTGATGAACCAGCTGAAGAAATATGAATCGCATCTGCCATTTCTATCAATTATAAAGAAAATAAATAGACACTACACGTTTTCATGAGGTGACACGATGAGAGGATACCCTAACGGCCCGCTCACCAAGCGGGATTACGAGAATCTGTTGACCATGCCAGAGTATGAGAAACGGGCCAAGGCAGATCTGGCAAAACTTGCAGCAATTGATGACAGCAAGATCACCGTCGACCAGGGCACGGAAAAATCACCGAAACTCGTGGAAATTGACAACCCTATGCCGGCCTGGAAGCGAGCGGGGTTCAAAGACACATCAGAGCTGGTTGCTCTGGCAGACGTGAAGCCTGAATTGATCGAAAAGGCATGATTTCATGAGAGTGACCGATGTGGACTGACGGGCCATGTTCCGGGGATGGGACCGGGCGATGTCCTTTTCGTCCGGTTGGTGGCCGATGAAGTTCTAGCCGAAGGACAGCGAAGAAGAATAGTAATCAGGAGGGACGATGGCAAACGTTGAAATATTTCAGTGGGGCACTCAGACAATGGCCTGGGCGGGAGACCAAGGGTGCTCATGCTCGGGGCAGAAGACAGCGCTGCAATCCGGATATAAGTTTGAAGAGAGATGATTTCATGAAAAAGATTGATCCTACAAAGATCTGGTGGTTAATTTGACATCCGATAATACTTTAGAATCAATGAAAGGACCGATAGTTGTCGTGTCCCTCATCATCGTTTTTGGATTGGCCATAACATTTGGCCAGAACATGTCTGATGCGGACAAGCTGGTGGGCTTCGTGATCACCGGGTTGGCGACAGTTGGATACATTTCCACCCATCAGCAGAAGGCTCTGCTGGCTGCCCAGGGATATCTACAGCCCATAATGACTGAAGTGGTATCCGATATCCGAGGAATGGAGCCCGAAGCCCGAGTAATAGTAGCGAAACTTGAACAGGGGAAGGCCCCAACAGCTCAGGAGATCGCAGACCTCTACCCAGACATCGAGGAGCTTATCGGCGATCTCCAGAAGCTGGTTCCGGCTACACAATCGGCCATCGAGGAGGCGACGTGAGATGGATTATCTAATCCTGATATTTGGCCTGATCCTGGTAGTGGCGATATCGGTGGCAATTCTCATTGTCTACATCAAACGAAACGTCGAGAATGCGATGGTTGGCGCCATCGCCAAGATAGAAGCCGTAGCCGATTTCCTTGAAGAATCGGACGAGATCGAGCCGCCCGAGGCAAAGGCAAAGAGGTTTGTCGATCTGTCAGAAGACCAGATACTCCTAGACCTCAAGGTCGGGGGGAAAATGAGGCTGGCATCAATGGGCATTGCAGGCGTAAAGGCTCAGCTTGAAAGTGCCGCCTACATGTTAGGATACAACAAGGGGGGCTAGGTCATTCGGAGAGTAATCGTTTACTGGAGGCTGGCTTTTTTCGGCGCGCTGATCATATCGGCTCTTGCGATGGCGGGTTTGGTTCTGGCCGTAAGCTGCCTGAATGATAGTGATGCCAGCGTTTCAGAGCTGGATATATCCGGCTCAGGGGCCATGAGGGTCCAGAACTATGGCGACCACTACCGGGACGATTCAGGAGTAACGGACGGAAAGTACGTCTACAGCATGGACCGGACCTGGGAGGATGGAAACGAGACAGTCCAAAAGAGTTTCGTTTTAACCAGTTCACGGGGAGGCGGCCTGCTGGATCGAGATATCGAGATGATATCCGGGGCCGGGAACAAGAGAATCTACCGGACCACGAACATTGAAGGAGACTTTGAGGCGGGGTCCGAAACCACGTTCACCATCACGCCAGCAGGAGTCGAATCTTCGGAGTCCACGGTCACACTCGATGTCGCCAACGGCACTGCCCGGCTCGATATCAGAGTAATGAACCTGACCAACCATGGCCCGGCGACGATCCTGGATTTGCAGGCGGTCGGCAATTTCACCATGCGGAGCTATTATAATCTCTCGTATGAGGAACAGGCGCAAGTGATTGAAGATCCGCTGGCGTTCTGTTTCGCCCTGGACAGAGACAACATACGAGATACCACCGTGCCCGATTCTCTGTACTTCCTGCCTCCCGGCTATGAGATGGTAGACGGCAAGCTCACCAAGAGCCAGAACACCCCCGTGTCAGAGTCCGAAATAGAACCAGCAAACGTAGTACCGGCTGCCCGAAAAGAACGGGCGGCCAAATAATTTTGAGGTGATTGAAAAATGAGATACATGTTTCTACTGATTGCACTTTTTGCAGTCATCGGTATAGCCAGCTCTGCGGAGCTGAAAAACACCGTCACTGCTTCTGCAGTGGACGGATCTGGAGCAAACGTCAGCAGCAGCGCGGATGCTGCGATCGTGATCAACGAGACCGCATCAGGCATACTCCTGAAGGATGTCGAGAAGAAGGCCTACAAGCCCGGAGAGGTGGCCAATTACACATTCAGACTGTCCAACACTGGAACTGCTAAGCTTACTGGCATCAAGGTAGTTGACGATCTGCTAGGCCCCATTGCCATGAGCACTTCTGAGGTAGGGCCTGGAGAGTTTGCTGAGGGGACCGCCCAGATGAAGGTGACGGAGGATATGCTACCCGGCCCGGTGATCAACTATGCGGTAGCCACAATGCAAGGAGCTGGTCAGACCATCACCCTCAATGCCAGCGCCGTATTCGAGATCGAGGCCATCCCGGAGATCCTGATCACCAAGCTCACAGACGTAAGCTCTGCCGATATCGGAAATGAAGTGGTATATACCTTCACAATCGAGAACACCGGCAGCAGGACGCTCTACAATGTGAAGGCGGTAGATGACAAGCTGGGGGATCTCGCCCTTCCGAAGACCACGTTGGCTCCAGGTGAGAATATCACGGTGACAAAAAACCACGTAGTGACCATTGAGGACATAGAGGGATAAGCGTGGCTGAGTCAGACGCTATTATCATGGCAATTGGCTTGTTGTTAGGCTTCTGGCTCATGCTTTTTTTGCTGTTCTATATATTCTGGCCCAGACGATGACCACCAGCTTCCAGAAGGCCCTGGCCATCATGGCCAGCGTGGCATCCGTCCTAGCCGGAGTGGTGACGATAGCGAGCTACCTATCTGGCGAGGACGTGACTTTGCCGCCGCCGCTGGTTACGTCTTCATCCGATCGACAGCCCATCATCATCCAAGCCCGGGCAGTATTTCTTGATAATGATAAGATCTATATATTAGACTATGATAATAATTTGATCGAGTGGAACGAATCTTTAGAAGTGGAGGTACTCTGAATGGGGTTAATCGGAAGGCTCCGCGCGGCATGGGCGGCGTTGGTGAGCGATGAACACGATAATGAGTCTCATCGATATGGAATTGTGATCGGCGGTGTCTGCGACCAGCTGGCTGGGCGGAGGTGAAACTCCCATGAATCTTGAAGACATTCCGGGCATTAGAAAGCAGTTCCAAGACCTAGAAGATCGGGAAAGGCAAATATATGAAGATATAAAACACGGGCGGGCAGAAACCAAGGAAAGGCGTAATATCAAATATCCGTATATTGATCCCATCATCGAATATCCGCAACTGACAAGTATTACCAACGAACGAAGAGAACTTGCCCTCAAACTTTTCGATACTGATTTACGGATAGGTTACGACGATTGGGAAGAAGATCCGCAACAAATGCTGGATTGGATAGAGCATTTCCTAAAATATGACTCTCCCTGAATATGTCATCCAAGACATCCTGAAGAAGTTCGGGCCCAAGATCAAAGCCTATCTAGAGGCGGTCGGGTTCTTCGATGTGGAAGGCACCTACGGGCCCATGGACCTCATCCAGCCGGGCCCGATGCAGAAGTATGTACTATCATCCAAGGCCAAGAACAAGGCGGTATGGGAGTTCCTGGAGGGCACGCTGCTCAAGGAGATGGAGCTATCCAGCGCGGAGTTCGCGAGTGCGTATGGCCTGACCGAAGTCTGGAATGTGAGCGACATCGCAGAAAAGTACTTCCGCCCTCGGGTCGGAACCGCGATCAAGCTCATGACATCGACCGACAAGAAGCTCCTTACCAATTTCATATTCTCCAATTCCGGGATGAACGAGCGACCCCTTGCCAGAGCGATTCTGAAACAGCCCAACTTGTCATCGATTGTGGACAATTCGGGTTTCCGGGCGCGGCGGATCATTCGCACCGAACGGCACCGCATGACCTGGGGCAGCTCTCTTGAGTTCGCAAAAGGAGCAGGATCTCAGACTAAAGAATGGGTTACTGTCGGTGATGGCAGGGTCCGGCCCGCTCACCAGAAGCTCAACGGCGAAGTTGTGGGCATAGACGAAACCTTCTCCGATGGAGAGCAATACCCCGGGGAGCATGATATCAACTGCCGTTGTCATCTTGAATACGGGTTTGGGAAGAAGTCTAAAGAGTCTTTTGTAGGCCTCTCTGACGCCCAACTGGGAGAGCTATATGATTGACCTGAAGATAGACACTTCCAAGCTCCGGGCAGAGATTGGCCGCGAGATCGCCCGCCAGGACGGACTCTGCCAGAAGGTGGCGGAGCAGATGCTAATCGAGGGCAAGAATGCGGCACACAAGTTGAGCCTGAAGGACACCAACTTCATGGACGACGGCATAGAGAGAGCAAGCGGCGTGAAACGGCTTGCTCCCTGCATATATGAGATGACGCTGGGGTCAGATGCCGATTACACGTCGCATCAGGAATTTGGTCCGAAGTCTGGAAAAAGAGTTTGGAGGTTCCGGCCTTTCATCCGGCCAGGATCGGCCATCATGCAGGCGAAGGCCCGAGAGTGCATAGACAGAGTTTATGAGGGCTAACCAATTACTACATGGCCTTCTGCATCTGATATATACGATGTGGTGCTTCCCAGTCCGCCGATACTGTATTCCTCGTAATATACCACGGTCCATCGACCAGTGTCGATTGTTCTGGTCGCAAATATAGCTTTGGTTGGCCCATCTCCAATCAGAAGTATTTTGAGCATGTTTGGATTTTCGTCTGCCGGCATGCTCACTTCATCAGAAGGTATCTCTACTTCCGGCGCACTCTCAACGACCGTGCCGTTTCGTATGGTCTTGGTTATGCCCCCATGTAAATCCCAGATATCACCACATCCGATCCCCACTACCAGTATGATCGCTAATAGAATTTTCAGCATACCAAAATAATGAGTTTTCAAGGATAAATAATTATGTCTACGCTCTCCTCAGCATTGGCCGCCTCCCTCCAGAACTCGGACACCATAGGGCCGCTCATTACTGGTGTTATCTCCGGCAGGAACTTCTCACTCCAGGATGAGATGGTGAGCAATTCGCCCTATGCATGCCTGATGGTCGCTGATATGCCTTCGCATGGAGTTCCATATTTGGGCGGCGATAATGACCGTGTCTCTGGCCAGATCGAGGTCCGGGCGGTGTCTGCATCATCCGAAGATGCCGCGAAAGCCCTGATCGAGGCGGTGAAAGCCCATCTCAGATCTCTATCCTCATTACCCTGGGGCGGGGGGCAATTGTCCTTCGGCCTGGTGGGATGGAGCCTGTATTCCGACACAAGCGAAGACCTCCTTCAGTGGATCGAGATTCTTACAATAGATTTCAAGGCGGTGGAATGAATAACGAAAGTTCTCTTATCATCTCAGGCCTATTCGGGCGCGGACATGCGGTTTATCAACCAGCTTATCCATACCCTGGCAGAGCAGCCCAAAGGCATCCAGTTGGGGTACAATTTTACTCAGACGTCCGTGATCGACGTTGGATTATCGATCGCGGCAACCGACTTTCTGAAGACCGATTTCGACTATTTCTTTTCGCTTGACTATGATATCATTTTCAATCCACACAACGATCCGGCCTATCCACCTGGCTACGAGATTAAGCGCTTGGTGGACTCGTGCAAGGAGACTGGCGGCATGGTGGGCGGCCCTTATCTGAAACGAGGGAAAGAAGACCAGCTGTGCGTCGTCCCGCTAAAAGAGGGGAACGTTCTCATAGGGCCTGGCGGCGGTATCACAGAAGTCCGATACCTGCCCACCGGATGCACGATGATTTCCAGAGAGATCCTGCAGAAAGTGGCAGATAGCATTGGTCTGGCGAGGTTCGATTCCAATACTTGGATCTATCCGTTCTTCATGCCGATGGTCCATCCGGATTACGACGGGACACCAATGTATCTCACTCTCGATTTTGCGTTTAGCCAGAGAGTGAGAGACGCTGGATTCAAAGTTTTTTTGGATAGTCGCATCATATTGGGCCACATGGGCACCAAGATGTATGCCGTACAGCGGCAATGACGTTCTAGACTGAGCCACGAAGAAAAGTAGCTACTAGGAGGATAATTGAATGCCGTTAGCAATAACACTTGGAAGAGACGCAAAATTGCGCGTTGCCACGACCGGGACAGCCACAACAGTTGTTCTCGGGGTACAGAGCGTATCAATCGATGCCGGTTGGGAAACCAAGAAGCTCACGCATCTGGAAGACACTTCCAAGACTACCGTGCCGCTTCTGAAGAGTTGGACGGTCACCGGTACTCTCACGGAAGATTTTGCAGACGCTGGTCAGGATATCATTCGGACTGCATACCACAATGGAAGTAACATAGCCTTTATGATCTATCCAGGAACGGCGACCGCCACCACCACAACTTACATGTGTGCGTCGGGGATGGTCACCAAGTATGGACCAAAGTATGATCCGATGAATGAAAACTCCGCGTCTTTCACGATCGAGGAGAATGGTGTAGCGATGACCATGCCGTCATAAGGAGGGCCCGACAATGGCTCTTAGTATAACAGTTGGAAAGGTGGCCGCCCTGAAATTGTGCAGTGGCACGTCCCAAGACCTGACGGACGAAGCCATGAGCGAGGTGGATCTATCAGCAGATCCATCTTCTTATAGGCCTCGCTATACGGTCTATGAGATCACGGATGTGGACAAGCGCAATCTGGACGACGGCACGGTGCCTGTGTTCCAGTACTCCGAAGGCGGCACAGCCGCATACCAAACGCTGACAACCCAAAAAGTTGAGTATCCGGATTGCCGGATCTATCTAGCAACTGCGTTGGGATCGACGGATACGGTGATATGCCACTCCGGAAAATATCTTGCGCCTACGTCGGTCACCGGCGTAAAAAACGTCTCGTTAGATCTCACATGGGACAACGAAAAGGTCATGTTCCTGAGGGACACTGCCAAACGAACCGTCCTCAAGCAAAAGGAGTGGACGGCGTCAGCCGAAACCGTGATGGTCAAGACATGCGCGACTCTGACAACTGACATAACCGGAGATAACAACGATATCGTCTATACCCACACAGATGGAGGTACGGCGGGAAACGACATATCGATAGAATATGACACGCCCGGTGCGGGCGCGTTGGCGATCGCTGTTTCCGGAAATGATATAGTTGTGACACCGAACACTGCCACAACTGCCGCTCAGTTGGTGGAGGCTATCAACACCAATGGCCAATGCCAGGATCTAAAAGTCAGGGCAGAGCTGAAATCGGGCGATACCGGCGCGGGGACACTCGTGGTGATGGCACACACACATCTATCGGGCGGCTTGGAGCCAACCGACTGGACTGACGTGAACGGATCTGGCGGAGACGAAACTGCCGTTGCCATCTTCTATTCAGACGAAGACAGCGACATACGATGGGTGGATTATTGTTTCATTCCGCGATCATCTATCAACGTTGCCGGGGATGGGATCAGCGGTGTTAATCTGACCTTCGAATCTCGTGGTGGCAAAAACTGCGGCCCCTTTCTGAGAAAACAATAGCTACATTTTTATAGATAGCTATCTGGTGGCCAAAACCTAGGCTGTGCACCCTAAAAACCGTCCTCCTGAGCGGCTGGTTTTGGCCTATTTCTATCAGGATCATTACAGGAGATGAATAAATATGGCAACTAAGAAAGGATTATCGTCAGTAACAATAATTTTGGATAGACCAAGAACCCTGAGATGGCCGAACGGCATAACCCGAGAGTTCGAAGAATGGGCTCTATCGTACATGGGCCTGCCCAAGACTGGTGTGGGACGGTCAGAGGACCGTAATATTGTGATTGGTGCCGAAGGCATAATCATGCAGGGACTCACAAATGCGACCCTCCAGACATATGCTCTCTTCTATGCCCTGAAGCACGAAGACCCCGAGCTCACCGTCGAGGCAGTGGACGAGATGATCAGCGCCTACAAGGAAGCCGGGAAAGATTATGATGAGCTTCTGATAGCCATCCAGCGGTCTTACCTCCTGAGCAATCACCCTTCTTCTCTTGCCTCTCAAGAAGAGAGGTGGAAGAGCTTCAAAGTAATGAGGGGGATGGAGCAGAAGATCCAGGAGAAGAGGGAGAAAGCGAGCAACAAGAAGGTAGCGGCAGCTATAACCCGACTGGAGAAGCAACTTCAAGAGATCGATTCTGGCGAAGCACCGCCCGCCTCGGATACTCCCTCGGCCTAAGTCCTAAAGAACTTTGGACAGAATACACTTACAATGAACTGATCGCCAGGCTGCACTTTTACCGGGAACGCCGGGACGAAGAAATTTATCTGTCTAAAGTTTCGGCGTTCCATAACCTGGTAGCTATGTCGCATTTGCACGGTGAAGGTAAGAAAGGGTTCAACGACATTTTCCCGGCCGTGCCACTAGCACCGCCAAAAAAGAAATGCACAACAGAAGAACTCAAAGCCGAATTTGAGAAGCACAAGATGAAAATGGGGTGATCTTTATACCAGCATTCGAAATTACTGGAATTTACAATGGCTCTGCGGTAGAAGCGGGCATTCGTGCAAACATTCAGTATCTCCAGCAACAGCTTAACTCTCTCAAGGCCCCCAAGATCGCCCCTCAAATGGACATGTCCGGCTTCCAAATGGACATGTCCGGCTTCTTCAGCCAGATGGACAAGGCTGCAGGGCAGGCCACCCAAAGCCGGATGAGCAAGCTGTTCTCGGGCGTGAATTTTGGCAGCATCGGCAGGCAAGCAGGTAGCCAGTATGCTACATCATTCATGGCCGGCCTGGGGCCTATTGGCGGCGCGGCATCTGATCTAGCTATGGCCATCGGGCCGATCGGTCTGGCTGCGGGGGTAGCTGCTGCAGGGATAGCTCTCATCGGGGCCAAATCGGTCCAAGCCGCTGCAGCCTGGGAAAGCATGGCGACGTCCATAGGCCGCACAACAGGCCTGGAAGGCCGGAACCTCCGAAACTTCATGGATGACCTCCAGGATCTCAGGATGGAGATGGGGATCACTGGCCAGGCAGCATCTGATATGGCTATTCAGGCCGGTTCAATCGGAGTCGGCCAGATGAAGTTCCAGTCAGGTGACATGGTAGGATATGCCAAAGAACTGGCAGATTTTGTCAAAGCCACTGCCATGCTTCAGGGTGCGTGGGAAGGCATGTCCGCCGAAGCCACAAGCGCAGGCATCGGCAAAATGGGATCTGTGACCATAGGGGCCTGGAACGCTCAGAGAAGGGCAATGGGTGAGCAGGAGCTTTCGTGGTCGGATTATGCCGAATCGGTAGGCGGAAAGGTGGACTCCCTAGCCAACACCATGGGCAGCTCCGAGGAGGAGATCGTCACCGCCATGAGGAATGCTTCCAGCGCGGTAGCTTCTTATGCGCCCACGGAAGAGACTTATGGCAAGTGGCTGGCTCTCTCATCTTTCCTGATCGACACCGGCGCATCTGCAGGAGAGGCCGGAACTCAGATCGAGAGGATGGCCAAAGGCGCAAAACAGCACGGCGCGGAGCTTGGTGCTATCCTGGGCATGGACAAACCACAGTTCCAGGCGGCCCTGAAAGAAGATTTTGTAGGCACCTTCCAGTCTATTGCCGAAGAGCTAGCCAGCATGCCCGAGGGCGATAGGCCCGACATGATCAAGCTCCTCGGCATAGAGGGCTCCGGGGCTATGGAC
>Ga0123332_1004632_pt1 | contig 11964 bp, 6 predicted proteins | sample BioC12SIPDNA_4_FD_89958 | JGI IMG/M metagenome (GOLD analysis project Ga0123332, IMG submission 89958) | Anaerobic biogas reactor microbial communites from Washington, USA - Biogas_R2_A C12 SIP DNA | ecosystem: Engineered > Bioreactor > Anaerobic > Unclassified | place: Washington, USA...
GACGACGACGACAGCGATAGCGACGACGACGATCTCTGAGAAAGCGCAGATGATGGAACTGGCCAGTCGGATTGGGCAGGCCGCCGAGGCGATTCGCGATCGATGGCCGGGGACCCCGCATGCGGGGATCATCCTGGGGACGGGTTTGGGGACTGTTGCCGGGCAGATTGAGCAGGAAGCAGTCCTGGAGTATGGGGAGATTCCCCACTTCCCCCGTTCGACGTCGATCAGCCACACCGGGCAGCTCGTTTGCGGGAAGCTGCAAGGCCTCGGCGTGGTCGCCATGGAGGGCCGTTTCCATGCGTATGAGGGCTACACGCACCAGCAGATCACTTTCCCGGTCCGCGTCATGAAGGCCCTCGGCGCGGAGCTGCTCGTTGTTTCGAATGCCTGCGGCGGGATGAACCCCCAGCACGACCAGGGGGACATCCTCGTCATCGAAGACCACATCAACCTGATGCTCGGCAACCCGCTGATCGGCGTCAATGACGAGAGCCTGGGACCGCGATTTCCCGACATGGTGGCCCCGTACGATCCCGAGCTGATCGCGGCGGCGCTGGAGATCGCGCGGAAGGAGAATTTCGCCGCCCACAAGGGCGTCTACGTGGCCGTGACGGGCCCGAACCTGGAGACGCGGGCGGAATACCGGTTTCTGCGCGCGATCGGCGCCGACGTGGTCGGCATGTCAACGGTTCCGGAAGTGATCGTCGCCGTCCACGCCGGGATGCGCGTCTTGGGGCTTTCGATCATCACCGACCGGTGTCTGCCCGACGCCCTCCAGCCAGTGAACATCGAGGAGATTCTCGCCACGGCGGCCAAGGCGGAACCGAACCTGCGGAAGATCGTGCTCGGCGTGCTGGCCCGCGAGGCGGAGAGAAAGTCCTCACGGACCGCGCCGTGAGCGATCGCGGAAGTTTGCCGAGCAAGTCGACGAGGGCTAACGGTCCGGGGCGGTGATGAGGTTCCCAAGCGGGAGCTTGGGAACCAGGGGGATCGCCGGGGTACCGGGAGATGCGGGTTCAATAGGGATTGAGCATCTCTTTGACCTGCCGGGTTCCCCAAATGATCGCTTCGTCGATGACGCAGTTGTCGGGGACATCGATGCAGTGGACGAGCGTGCGGGCGAATTCCTCGGGACCGGGAAATCCCTCGAGCCAGTCATCGGGGATTCCTGAGGCCTGGCAGAAGTTGGTCCGCGCCGCGCCGGGGATGAAGCTCGTTGCCCGGCCGCCCCACTCGGCCATTTCCTTGTGCAGGCAGCGGGTGAAGGCGACCAGTCCCGCCTTGGCGGCGGTGTAGACGCCCCATGTCGGCCAGGAGTAGTGGGCGCAGCTGCTGGAGACGTTGACGATCTGCCCGCTGCCCTGCGGTTTCATCACCTTGACCGCCTCGCGGCAGCCCTTGACCACGGAGATCAGATTCGTCTCGATCACCACCTGGATCGCCTCGTCCTCCATCTCGTCCACCGGAGCGATCTTGACGCCGGCGCCGTGGTTGTTGACCAGCACGTCGAGCCGCGCGAATCGGTCGAGGGTGGCCCGGATGAGCGCATGCCAGTCCGCGGAAGAGACGGCGTCCGCCCGGACGGCGAGGAGACGCTCGCTGGAAAGCTCGCTTTGGGCCTTGTCCAGTCGCTCCTGGTTGCGGCCGGTGATCACGACCTTGGCGCCCATCTCCAGGAGGAGCCGGGCGGATTCACGGCCGAATCCGGAGGAACCGCCGGTGACGATGATGACCTTGTTTTCCACATAGTGTTGCATGCCGTTTCCTTCTGCAGGGCGTTTGGATCGATCGATGGGGACCGTCCGGTTATCGGGGCGAGCACGCTTCTGGAGGCGTCCAGAACACGATTCGCCGCGGAAATCGGGGCCGTCCCCCTCAGCGCCGACGCGTTCCCAGCGCGAACGTCCCACCATGGTAGCAAGGCGGTTGGCGACCTTCCAGCCGGCGCGCCGATCACCGATTCTTTCGACGGGGATGGAGCGCGAGGTCGGGCCTAGAGACGCTTGCCGCCGAGTTTCGGCCAGCCGGCCGGGGCCAGGCCGCCGGATGGGCACTCGAGAGCCACGAGCGTGCCGTTGTCGAGGCCGAACGCCAACCGCCTCGGGCGGAGAATCGCACCGGCCGAGCGGACGGCCGCCTCCACGTTGGCCTTCCATTTCACCCCGCCCGACGCGTCCAGGGCGTGGATCGCGCCGCCGTTGTCTCCGAAATAGACGAGTCCATCGTCGCCGATTACCGGCGTCGATTCAACGGGGCCCTCGGCCGCGTACTCCCAGCGGATCTTGTGCGAGTTTCCATCGATGGAGACGAGCCGCCCGGAGGGCCTCTGGCCGCGGGGCGCCCGGCTGACGCCGACGTAGATGTGCCCCTCGGGAGCGATCACCGGGGAGGCGAGCATCTGGCCGTCGACCGGCGTGCTCCAGGCCTTGGCGCCGCTGGGAGCGAAGCCGTAGAGATGCTGGTCCCTGGCGGCGACGACGATCACGCCACCGTCTTCCGACACGGCCGGCGATGAATTGACATACCCGCCGGCATAGCCGTCCTCCTGGCCATGCTCCCAGAGGTTCCGGCCGCGGTCGTCGCCGAGTTCGATCGCGAAGATGTAGCCGTCCTCCGATCCGACGAGCAGCGCGTTGCCGAGGATCACGCCGGACGAGTCGAACTTTCGCCGCGAGCGGAAGAAGGGGCGGCGATCCGGCTTGCCATTGGCGGCCACGCGCAACAGGCCGCCATGATACGCGCAGATGTAGGTGTTGCCTCGGCCGTCGACAACGGGGGCCGCCCAGCCGAGCGGCTCGCCCACGTCGACCGGCGGCCACTCCTGCTTGCCCGACGGGTTGACGCAGTGCAGGCAGCCGTCGGCCGTATGGACGCGGATCGAGCCCTCGGGGCCCAGGACGGCGGGGCCGGGCACGTGGCCGCCGACGACGTATTCCCAGACGACGCGCGCCTCGCGTTCTTCTTCAACCAGCGCCACGAGCCGGCCCTGCGTGCAGAGGTAGATCGTCCCCTGGGCGTCGACTGCCGGGGCATTCTTGGCCGGTCGGGCCTCGTCTTCAACGGGGGGCTGCGGCGGATAGGCCCAGACGAATTGCTCGGGGCGGAGCACCTCGGGACGTTTTCGCACCGGTTGGCGGGGTTTTGCCTCGCCCCGGGGGGCGGCCGCTCGCCTGGCGCCGCCAGGACGGGACGGGGCGGGGGGCCGCGCCGCGGGCGGTCGGGCCGCGGGCGGTCGGGCCGCGGGCGGTCGGGCCGCGGGCGGCCTGGCGTGTGACGCCACCGGGGGACCGGCACTTGGCCGCGTCGCCGACTTTGCCTGGCTGGCCGGCTTCTGGGATTTCTTTCCGAGCGCGGGGCGAGCGGGCTGAGCGGCGGGTTCGCCCCGCGTTGCGGCCGAGCCGGTTCCCGTGGCTGAGCCGGTGGGCGGCGCGGGTCGCCGGGGCGGAGAAGCCGGTTGGCCGGAGGGGGGCGCGGCGGGGGGCGGAGACTCCGTCCCCGCCGGCCGAGGCGATACCGCCGGCGGTGGTGGCGGCGGCGCCGGGTGTTGCGGACCAGGGGGGGCGGCCACCGGATCGCCAGGCCTCTGAGGTGGGACCGGCGCCGGCGGCTGGCCTTGGGAGGTTGGCGGGAGGCCGGTCGGCCGAGCCAGCGGCGGGGCGGGCCGCGGTGGCGGGGAGATTCCGCCATGGCTGGGCGGCTGCGGGCCCGGCCCCGGCCCGGGCCCGGTCGGCGGAAGGCCGGAGGGGGGCGGGGCCGGATAGGCCGGCGGCGCTTGGGCTGGCGGCTGCGGCCGCTGCGGCGGCGGAACTTGGCCGGGATCGATCAACTGGAACAGGCCCACGGCTTGGGTCCCGCATTGGGGGCAGCGGTAGGGCTGTGTGGGCCGCTGAACGACCAGTCCGCAACGTCTACAGCGGAAGTTATTCATTGTGCCAGATTCGCCTGTCGGCTTGAGACTAACGGACGGCAACGGCGGCCTTGGTATACACCTTGCCGTTGTCGCGGAGCACGATCCAACCGAGAACCCGGACGATCTCCACGCCGCGCGAGGCGGCGTTGTGGCGGGCCGAGTCGAAACGCTCGCCCGGATGAACCAACTCGACCGAATTGTGGATGCCGGCGGCCTCGCAGGCCCGCTGCAGAGAGCCGGCCAAGGCCTGTTCAAACGGGCTGTTGCCGGGCGCCGTCTTCGGTTGCCAGCGATAATAGGCCTCGCCCACGTCCTTGAGCAACTGGGGCAGCCGTTCGGCCGGCGCGGAATGGAAAACGAGCAACTGACCGGCCAGGGCTTGGGCGGCCTTGTCGCCGCCGGCGACACCTTGGAGCAGTTGCCCGGTCGATTCGCCAAGCGCCGCGTCGTCCACCAGGTCGGCCCCGAGGATCGCCCGCCGCCACGCGGCGCTGGTCTCGGGCAACTCTTCGTCCGCCGCCGGTTGGGGGATCAGCAGTTCGGCCAGGCTCTGGATGCCGCTTTGGAGTTGCGCCTCGATGCGTTCGAGCAGGCGGTAGACGGCCGCGTTCTGCTGGTCGAGGACTTCGAGCTTGTCGCGGACCGGGCGGAGCGAGTCGACCAGGGCTTCTGGCGGTGGGGCGTCTGCGGAAGCCCCCCTGTCTTCGCCCGCAACGAGCCCGGCGAGGGCGTCGAGTTTCGCCTCCAGCGCGGCGATCGACCTGGCCAGGTCCTCGGTCCGCCTGCCGGGCGGACCGCCGCTGAGAGAGGCGGCCGGCGGCTGCGCCTGGCGCTCCAGCAGGTAGTCGGCGATCTGCCGGTTGGCGTCTTCGAACAGCCGCCCGACGGAGCGGAGGCTTTCGATCAGGTGCTCCAGGGCGGTTGGGTCGGGGCCGCCCGGGGACGCGTCCGGCTGGCGTGCCGGCTCCGCGCCGTGCTGGTTGCTGAACAGGGGAGACATGGGCTGGCTCCGTGGTCGGCCGCGGCTGGCGCGTGGGGCTAGCGGCCCGTCTCGATGTTGTCCAGGCCGCCGGTGTCGAGGTAGTAGCGTTCGTCGGCCAGGGTCCGCCAGTTGAAGTGGACGTTTTCGCCGAGGATCGCCTCTTCGCCGGCCACGGTGCCGGTGACCGACTGCAATTCCAGGGATTCCTCATTTTCGCCGGTCGCCCGCTTCCGCTTGATTCTCACGGCGATCTCGGTCTTGCCGATGCGGTCGCCGACGTCCGCCTTGAGGACATAGACCGGCGAGGCCTGCGAGTCTTCGCCCTCGGTCATTTTCCGGCCGATGATCACGCGTTGCGAGCTGGTGGAAAACTCGGTGATCTCTTCCTTCGCCTGCTCGCCGGCCGGCTGGAAGAGGATTCGCTCCTTGCGGATGCCGCTGGTGGCATCAGTCATTACGCCCCAGTAGTAGGTGTTCTCCTTCGCCTTGCTCTTCATTTCGAACTTGAACTGGGGGAGCATTCCGTGCCGGGCCATGAATTCGATCGCGGCGCCGACGACGACGGGGCTCTTGGGGTCGACGATCACGCCGGGATTCCGCCCCTTCTCGTCCTGGTAGGGATACCAGTTGCCCGCATAATGCTGGTGCATCGGCACGATCCGCGAGGGAGACAGGGGGACGTACATGCGGACGAGATTCTGGATGTAATCGAGTTTCGAGGGGAGACCGGCCAGGAGGACGACGTCGGCGTTGTGATCGACGATCCGTTGGCAGTAATCGAAGAGGAGCTCGTCGAAGACGTCGTGGACGACGCCTTCGAACTGTTCGCGGTCGACGCAGAGGTCGAGTTCCTGCTGGACGGTGTAGTAGCCGGGCCCGCGGAGCGTGTCGAAGACCTGCTGGAGCGAATCGAGGACGGCCGGATCGACCACTTCGGGGTCGGTGTGCGAGATCGGCTCGTCGGTCACGTCGTCGACGGCGTTGTTCAGGTAGGCTTGGGCCAAGGGGACGAACAAGCGGTTGATCCAACCGACGCGCTGGGCGCGGAACTCGCGGTTCTTGGGCACCTCGGGGCCGAAGAGGAGTTGGACGTCTTCTTCCTCCAGCCCGAGCACCTCGGCGAACAGGGGGACGATGATCGTTTCGAGGAGGCGCTTGACCAGTTGGTCGCCGCCCAGGGCGATGCCGTCCTGGTGGAGGACCGCTCCGCGGATGGCGTCGTCGATCCTCGACTCGAAGTTGTATCGGGCGATCATCAGGTCGGTGGTGCCGCCGCCGACGTCGATGCAGGCGATGCGGACCTCGCTGGCCGGCTCGCCGAACGCTTGTTCGTCGTCGCCGCTGCGGCGGCGCGGGGGCGGGGTCGGCCCGCCGGGGCGGCGGAGGACGGGGCGGGCGCGGCGCCGGGCGGCGGGCGCGGCCGCCGGCTCCCGGCTCGGCGGTTCCTCCTCGGCCGGCTGCTCGCCGCGGTCCTGCCTCATCGTGGCGAACCAGAGCCGCGGGTCCTGCCCCAGCAGGCGGAGTTCGCTCCAGATGTAGGTCAAGTGGACAGCGCTCGCCTCGTCGATGCTCAGGTTCAACTCCGGTTCAACCCGCTGGTGCTTGCCCAGGGTCCGCGCGAAGATGTTGATCGCCTTTTGCGCCTGGGCCTGGAGGCGTCTCTGCTCCTCTTCGATCATCCCGGAGGGGAAGGTCATCGTCATCGTGCGGATTTCGCGGGCCCGACCCGAGTCGCCGGAGGCCGACCGGTAGCCGAGGCTGTTCACATAGGCGTAGGCCTGGCAGAGCATCTCGTAGAGGGCCGCGGTCATCATCGCGCGCGGGGCGTGGCGCGGCTTGTGGGGCGCTTCGCTGGCGAAATCCGCGTCGCGGAGCGGGCGGTCTTCCAGGAGGAAGTCACGGTCGTCTTCGTGGACGAATCGCAGGTAGGGCCCCCGCAGGGGCGCCGCGTAGGCGCCGGTCCGGCAGCGGTCCGCCGGGTCGGCCATGTGCCAGTTGGCCCCTTCGAGCCAACTGGCGTCGTCGGCCCAGAGATAGCGTTTGGGCGAGCTCAAGCCGATGCGGATGTCGCCGTCGGCGCGGATCACGTGGGCGATCTCGTCCCCCTCGCGGCCCATGCGGACCATCGAGAGGTCGTCGAAGAGTTTCGGCGTGATCGCGACTTCAACCTTGTTCTGCTTCAGACGCCGCGTCCCGCCCGAGAACCAGCCCCCCCTGTCGCTCGCGTCGACCGTGTGGTACTCGGTCTTTTTCTGGGGGATCGGCGGCAGGTAAGGCGTGTTGGCCCAGATCGTCTTGGAGGAGAACCAGCGGGCGGACGGCGTGCTCTGAAACCGCCCCTCCTCGTCCCAGGCGTCGAGATGGTAGCGATTGAGCAGCTCGAAGGGCGTCATCTGGGGCGTCTGCGTGATCTCGCCGGTCAATTCCAGGAGCAGGGCGCCGGAGCGGCTGTTGCCAAAGTCGATCACCATGTGGACGTGTTTTGCGTCGCCGGCGGTCGCCGCCGCCGAACGGATGCAGACGTCCACGGGAGGCGTTCCGCGGAGCGGATTGCCCTGGAGGTCGAGGATGTTCTCGATCCGCAGTTCGAAGTCCTTGGCCAGCGCGCCGGGGTCGCAGAAATAACCGACGTCGGGGTCGCCGCAGGTCGTATCGACGGCGAGAACCAGCTTGGAGACGGCCCCCTGGATGATCTGCCACTGGATGTAGGGGTGTTCTTTGGCCGGCCGGTCTTCGCCCCGCTGGCCGGCGGTCTCCGCGGCGCAGCGGCTGTGCTGCCAGCCATAGCCGATCTGCGCGGCCTGATAGCGGCTGCCCCCGCGGAGGGGGACACAAATCAGTTGGACGCCCGTATTGGCAAATAGAACGTGCATCGATCGGTTCTCAAACGTCGAATGGTTCCACGATCTTGATCAGCTCGTCGTTGCCCGGCGGAATCTGCACGTGCTCGCCGGCGCCGCGGGCCAGGGCCTGCGGCAGCCGCTGGATCCAGCGGCGGACGAACGGCGCCATCAGTCCGAAGCGGTCGAAGTCCGGCTCCTCGGGCGGCGGCGGAGCGGCGTCCGGCGGCGGGGCGGCCTGGCCGGCCGTTTTCTGCGGCGAGGGGATGGGCGTCCTGCTCGGGCCGGGATTCATCACGAAGTCGTTGATGATGATCTGGACGTATTTTCTTCGCGCCCTGCGCCGGGCGGCCTCATCCCGGGTTTTCAGATGGACAATCGGCCCGAGCCGTTCCGCGAGGGCGCCGAAGACATCGTCGGTCAGCAGGTAATCGCGGAGGTAGCGGGCGAAGGCGTTGATGTCGTTCGCATCGAGCCAGGGCGCGCCCTCCTCGTGCTCGGCCATGTGTTCCTCCCAGCGCTTGGGGACGGTGACGGTGGCCCACTCGTGGAGAAACCCGCGGAGGTGCCGCGGCAGGGGGTCGCCATGGCGTTTGCTGGTGATCTCGGCGCAGTCGGCGAGCTGCAACTCGTCGCCCGGCTGGACGCTCATCGACTGCTGGATGGCGTGGACGCGGTGGTAGGCCGCCCGCTCGTCCTGCCTGAGCCAGTCGACAACGCGGACGGCGGCGCGGATGCGTTTTTCCCGATCGACGTTGGCGTCGGGGTCGACCACCCAATCGCGCGAAAGCTGGAGGAGGCGGTTGTTGATTTCGAGGATTTCGCGTTGGAGTTGGTCCTGCTTCTCGGTTGCGGTGGTCACCGAGCGGATGCCGGCGCTGATCAACGACAGGCCGCCGTCGTCGTCGCGCATCGCGGCATCCCAGCGGAGCTCGGGCGATTTCATGTACTCGGCGACCATTTCCGATTCGAGAAAGGCCTTCTTCGCCCGCGCCCATTTCTGCGGGTCGGCCTCTTGGCGCTGCTCTGCGTTGGTGTCCCAGGTGCCGGGATAGCGGATCGGGTAGGTGTTGGCAAACGCCTTCCCCCTGCCGCCGAAGTCGTTCATCACGTTGCCCAGGGCGTCGACCAATTGGCCGAGCCGGGCGTCGTAGAGTCCTTTCTCGGCGTATTCCTCGCGGTTGCGGAATTCCTCGTCGATCCCGGTCATGCCGATGAACAGGGCGGGGACGTCGTCGTGGACCTTCTGCGGCCAGACCTTTTCGCCGTAGCGCGCCCGCCCCCACTTGTCGATGTGGTATTTCATCTGCGAGGTGACTTCGAGGTTTCCGCCCCGCGAGAGGAGAAACAACGTCTGGATTTGCAACTCCTCGGTATAGCGTTCGAAGAGGTAGGCCACCTTGCCCCGTTTGACGATCTCCATCTGCTCGTCGATCGTGTCGGCCCCCGTGCGTTTGCCCTGTTCGGCGCCCTGCCGGCCGGCCCGCATCCCGGGAATATCGAGAAAGTCCATCTGCTCGATGACCTTCCGCCAGTCGTCGTTCAAGCGGTGGGGCAAGACCGGCATGACGAGTTCCAGCATGGCGGCCTGGATCGTCTCCTGGTCTTCGCTGCCGTCACCGCTTCCCGGGTGGTACTCGAGGACGTGCCAACCGTCGCGCTCGCGGAGGTGGAACTCGTTCCACGCCACGCGAGTGAAACATTTCGAGGTCCGCCGTTCGTGGAACTTCTGCCGCTGGCTGTCGAGCAGGAACCGCACGCCCGCCCAGTGGGTGAGAATCGCCGGGTCGTGATCGCCGCGGCGAATCTTGTCGAGAAACGCGTTGATCCTGACAAACAGCCCGGTGAGCGAGTCCCAGTCGTCCCAGAAGAGCCGCGCGGCGGCGGCCACGTAGCCGTCGTCGCTGAGTGGATATCGGCTCATCAGCCCGCTCAACGCGGCTTCCTTGGCGGGAAAGCCGCGGCGGTCGACCGAACGCATGTAGGAGAAGGCGTCGAGGAGGTCCATCCGCCACTTGCGATCGACCCCGCGGGCGCCGTGCTGCCGCCCGAGCTCCTCAAACAACTCTTCCAACTCGGTCTGCTGCCAGGCCCGCTGCGGCGTCTGGCACTCGACGTGGAACCCGCGGGCGAGCACGCGAATCCACTCCGCCCGGGTCAGCGCGCGGACCATCACCGGATACTCGGGCGCCACGCTGGCGGCGATTCGATCCTTGGTCGTAAACCGGGTGACCAGCGCGGTCGCCTCGTTGGATCCGCTCTGCGGATTCAAATCGTTGTCGAAGGAGAGGGCTTTGTAGTAGGCGGGCTCGCCGTGCTGCTCGTCGCGCCCAAGCGGGCTGTAGGCCTCGCTCGACGGTTTGAGCACCTGGCCCATGAACAGGCTCTTTCCCACCTGCGACGGGCCGTACACGGCCGCGGCCACGGGGACTTTCGACGAGGTATACAGGTTGCCCGCCAGGCGGCGAAGCTGGAGCACCTCGAATTCGTCGCTCTCGGCGATCGGCAGCAGGTCGACGGCCTTTCGGGCGGGATTGAACTCGGCCAGCCAATCGCATAATTCGGTGGCCAACTGTTCGACCTGCTCGGCCTGCCTGATCAAGCTGCGATCGCGTTCGTCAGGAAATCCCATCGGGTCTTTCCGTCCATCTTCTGGGGGGGTGTTCTTGAGCGTTTCATCGTATCCGGCTCCCCGACGCCGGGCGGGAAGTCCGCTCGGGTCAGCGTTTCGGCCGATCTTCCACGATTCTTGATTCCAATCGGAAGGTAAACGGATATCGTTGAGTCGAACCACCTGCCTGGGGTCTGGCCTCCAAAATCACGCTGTAACGCGCCGTACGATCGCGATAAGGGATTCGCGGACTGGCCAGAACCACCCGTTGCTGTCCACTCTTAAGAGTTGCGGACACCCACTCCGTAGCTGCATTTCCACCCGCTCCGACAACGCGGTACTCCAATCGCCCCTCCGAGGCGGCGGCCAGCACCTCGATCTGGACGGCGAAGTCGCTTGCGCCGCTGTCGAGCGTGGTTGCCACGTTCAAGAAACGCTCGCCGGTAACCATCACCTCGGCAGCCGCCTCGCGGCCCCGGTAGGTCGCCCGGACTTGCGTCGCGCCAAGCCCCTCGGCGCGGAACCCGGCGGCCGCGGGCGCAAGGACCGATCGGTCCATGCTCTCCAGCTCCGCGGCCACCGGGTAGCGCGCCCCGCCGGCCTGGCTGGCATAGACGATCAGCGGCGGGGCGGCCTCGCCGACGCCGAGGGTCACCCGGGCGGGTTCGATCGCCAGCTCCAGCCCGCTAACCTCGACGTGCGCCACCGTGGAGAGCCCATCGTGAGCCGTCCCCGGCACGCGGGCCGAGACCACGACCCGAGCCGTGCCGCCGGCCAGGCCCCGCAACCGGCCGTCTCCCGAGGCGCCGACCACGGTTTGACCGGCGGGTATCTCAACCGCATAGTCGACTTCGAACGGCGCCTGGCCAGCGCCGGGATGGACTTGCACACTGCGGAAGCCGCCGACCTCGCCTTCGACCAGATCGAGCGTCTGGGGTATGACCTCCAGTCGCCCGGCGGCCGCGCCGTAGTCGCCGACCTCGATCAGCAGCTCGGGGATCGTGATCAGGGTCCCGAGCCGGGCCGCGACCCGCGTCTGCCCGGGGCGAACCGGGCGAAACACCGGCCCTGCCGGAGTCTTTTCGAGCCTGGCAACCTGGTGGGGCTGGGTGAACTCCAGGGCCGGGTCGCCGCTCACGTCGATCGACGAGCCGTCGGCGAAGACTTGCAGCACACGGACCGCCGCGCCGGGCGAACCGGCGCCGATGCGGAGAACGTCGGGCGAGAATTGCAGCCCCGTGCCGGCAGCGTGGGACGCCGGGCGTTCCACGTCACCGAGCACGTAGCCCGGACCGCCGCGAACCACCCAGTCTGAGCCGAAATATCCGTAGCCCGGTCCAACAATCGCCCTCCGGCCGGAATGGAGCACCGCCCGGCCCGGCGGCCCCCAACCGGCGAGCACGTCGAGCGCCGCCTCGGCCGACTGCGAGCCGAGCCGGGCGACGACCGCAGTCCGGCCGGCTACCACGCCCTCGACGGCCATGTTGCCAACCACGCGTGCGACCGCCGGGTCGCTGACGTAGAGCCCCAGACCATCGTTCTCGGTGACGACGCGCCGTTCCGCGCCGCGGAGCGCCGACGCCTGGTAGACCACTCCTTGTCCCGGGTGAATCGCGGC
>Ga0123332_1004638_pt1 | contig 11954 bp, 10 predicted proteins | sample BioC12SIPDNA_4_FD_89958 | JGI IMG/M metagenome (GOLD analysis project Ga0123332, IMG submission 89958) | Anaerobic biogas reactor microbial communites from Washington, USA - Biogas_R2_A C12 SIP DNA | ecosystem: Engineered > Bioreactor > Anaerobic > Unclassified | place: Washington, USA...
ATCGCACGTCGATTATACACGCACCGCCAACGACACACAACCCGACGGCACACAAGCCGACGACAGCATCTACCCACGGAGGCCCACTATGACACGACGCATCCTTTTGTGCACTATCTGCCTGGTCGTTGCCTGCTGGGGTGGCGTGGCGCTGAGTACCGCACTGGCCGCTGATGAGGTCACCCTGCGGTTCCAGCCGACAGCCGAGACCATCACGCTGCAGGAGTTGCTCGCGAAGGTCGACAATATCAGCCTCGAGGGGAATCCGCTCGGGATTGACGGTACGATCAGCGCCAAGGTCAAGCACACGACCAAACCGGTCGACCCCGAGAAGCAGACGCTCCCGGTGGCTCTTGAGCTGACCGAGATATCGCAGCTGTTCCAGGGGCAGGAGGTTGCGGGCAGCAGCCAGGCCAGAGTCGCCGTCGACATCTCGCCGACGGGGCTGATCGACGCCCAGGGGTACGCCAACCAGAAGCTCTTCACAACCGCGGGCATTCCGGTTGAACTGCTCGCGCTGCTCTGCCATACGGTGCGCTTCCCCGATGACCCCGTCGCCATCGGCCAGGAGTGGGAGATCACCGACGACGTGCGGCTGGCCGAGGATGACCAGCCGATTCCCATCACCGCCACCACCAAGCTCTTCAAGATCGACGAGGAGGGCAACGCCTGGTTGCTCTCGCAGATATCGGCCCAGATGCCGGACTTCTCCGCGCCCAACCCGATGGGCTATGGGCCGCCGGTCAAGGTGACAAACGGCACTCTGCAGATAACAGACCTGTGGAGGGTGTTCAGTATCGCGTCCAGCGTTGTGACGAAGGCTCAGGGCAAGACGAAGTTCAGCGGGCAGGTGGACATGCAGGGCTACCCGCTGAAGGGGGAGATGACGGCAGGCTTTGAGCTCAAGGCCGCGCCGGTCAAGGCAGCCGACGCGACCGCTACCACGGCGGCAAACGAGTGAACTAGACCGTCGGCGGCGGCCTGCACAGGTCGACGCCGAGCCTGGAAGGACAGAATACCGACCGCCGGTTTCGGCGGTCGGTTCGTCTTTCGGGGCCTGATCGTGGAGATCGGCAGTTGTCAGTCACCCGGTTGAGCTGATGGCTCCGTCGGGGCGGGAGCCTCTCCGGCGCCGCTCGGGGTCTCGGTCGATTGCGCGGCGGGGTTCTCCGCTCCGGTGGCCGGCTGCTCCCCGGCCTCCGGCTTCTCCGCATCGGCCGGTTGCTCAGCAGGTACTTGATCACCCGTCTCCGGCATGGCATCCGGCGGCGGGTTATCGACGGATGGAGGCGCGATAATCTCCACATCGCTCGGCTCAGCGGGCTTCGCCGCGTTCATGTAGTACCAGATGGCCAGTAGTATCGCCGCCACGAGTACGAGCACGACAACCACCACGGCCGGACTGACACGAGTATCCAATCCTATCACTCCCACGCATCGAACTGGCTTGTACCAGGCCACGCTTCCAGAACGCCTTGTTCACCACCCTCTTTCGCCGTATCTTCGGCCAATCCTTCACCGGACACCTTTTTTCCCCGTTAATCACCCCGCGCTGTTACGACGCCCGCGAGCACCCAGTTCCCGCTTGAGGTCCTCGAGCGGGAAGCGATCTCCGGGGCAATCGGTCGCCGCGAAGTCGCGGTGCCCATAGATGCGGTTGGGCCCGAACCGGTACTTGCGCATCAGTGTCCTGAGCAGATCGGTCAGCGCGGCCATCTGTTCTGCCGTGGGGCGGGCCGGCTGATCGGCGCCGTTGGGGTTCGCCTTCGACGAGAAGTTCCCCACCAGGCAGATACCCAGATAGTCATTCGCGCCGACTGCATGGGCGCCGGGGAGCCACTCCGGCCGGCCGGACTCCACGGTGCCGTCGGGCAGGATCACATAGTGGTAGCCGATGTGGTAGTCCACCCCGCCGTCCGAGACGCCCCAGCCCCGCCGCTCATGGGCCTGGTCGATGAAAGCAGCGTCGATGGTCCGGCCGCCGGCCATGGCCCCGGTTGCCGAGTGATGGATGACCACCCCGGGCGGCCGGTGCGTCAGCATCTGCGGCCAACGCGGGCCGTGGTGGTAGGCCAGCACCCCGGCCACCAGCGCAGCCACGGCGGCGCACAGCAGCAGCACGCCGCAACCCAATCCACCGCCCCTATTGTCGCCGTTCCCTGGCATGATGGCCTCGCCTGAGCGTCTCCAAGCACCGCCTCCAGGCACACTTGGAGGCATTCGGCCTGCGTGCGACGAAGTAGCTGCACCGGGAGTATTGTACACCGCGATGTCGCCCGGCGGCCAGCAACAGCCTCATCTCGCCGTCGCCACCCGGAGTGGCACCGCGCCTCGCGGCTCGGCACCAGTTGAGGGAGGTCCGCACTACTATGCAGGTAGGAATAGCCAACACAACGATCACACCACAGTGTCCGATCTGGATGACCGGCTTCGCCGCGCGCACTGCGCCCGCGGACGGGGTGTACGCCGATATCGAGGCATCCGCCGTCGTCTTCGAGAGCGACGGTAAGCGGGCGGCGATCATCGCGCTCGATCTCGTCGGGATCGACGAGTACCTCCTCGACGCATTCAGAGACGCCGCCGCCGGCCTCGGCATCCCCGCCGACTGCACACTGGTCAACTGCTCTCACACACACTGCGCCCCCGCCTGCCGCGTGGTGCGGGGCTCGAATCGGCACTTCGACGAAGGGTGGCTTTCCGACCTCAAAGACAAGGTCGCTTCACTGCTGCGCGAGGCGCTCGACGACTTGCAGCCGAGCGAGCTCGACTACATGGTGGCGTCTTGCACCCTGGGCATCAATCGCCGCAGAGTGGGTGAGCATGGCAGTGCGGGAGGCATGCTCCCGGACCCGCAGAAGCCGATTGACCTCGACGTGCCAGTCCTGCGTATCTCCGGGCCCGAGGGCACGCCGCGCGCCTTGCTGTTCTCCTATGCCGCGCACCCCACGACGATGGGCGGGCAACAGATTGGCCCCGACTACCCCGGCCCCGCCCGTGAGTACCTCCGCCAGAGCATACCCGGCTGCGTGCCGATCTTCCTGCAGGGCTGCGGCGGAGACGTCAAGCCGCGCAACCTCACGCCCGACGGCCGCTTCGCCGCCGGACCAATCGAGATGGTCTACGAGATCGGCCACGAACTGGGGCGCGCGGTCATTGCGGCACTGTGCGGGAAACCCACGCGACTGGGCGATGAACTCGGCTGTGGCTCGGCGCTCGCTCAGTTGCCCACGCGCGGAACGCCCTCGGAGCAGCGCCTCGAGCAACTCGCCGGCGGGAACCAGTGGGAGCAGATGTACGCGGAAGCCGCACGCAAGACCATCGCCGAGAAGGGCGGCCTTGCCGAGTACCTGCCGGTCGAGGTGCAGGGCATCCGCATCGGCGATTTGCGCATTGTCGCGATGGGCGGGGAGATCAGCGTTGAGATCGGCCTGGAGGTGAAGCGGCGGCTGCCGGAGCTGCCGGTGTGGACGCTGGGCTACTCCAATCTGCTTCGCTGCTACGTGGCCTCACTGGGCGCGCACCCGGAGGGCGGCTACGAGGCCGAGACAAGCTTCCTCTACTCATGGACGCCGGAGCCCAGGCCGCTCGGCCTCAAGCCCGAATCAGTCGCCGTGCTGGTCGACACCGCCATGGAAGTCGTGAGGTCGCTGTGATGGCGCACGGAGACCGGGAGCAGGGCAACCAGCCGCCGGCAACCGCGGCCGCGCAGCAGAGGACCCTCGGGGGACTCGTTGTTGCCTTCGGGCTCGTGCTCGGCATCATGATCGGCTCGGGCACGCTCCGCTCCTATGATGTCTGGTGGCACCTGCGGCTGGGGCAAGACATCATCGCCACAAACACCATTGCGCTCCATGACAGCTACTCACACACCGCCCCCGGAGCCTACCGGCCGCCGCAGCAGTGGCTCTTCGAGGTGCTGCAGGCCGCGTGCTACTCGATCGGCGGCGATGCGTCCCTGGTGTGGATACGGATGCTGTTTGGCGCGCTGAGCCTCGGCTTGCTTGCATGGCTGTTGGTGCGGCGCAGGACATCGTACCTGGTCGCCGTCGTCGCTATCGTTCTGACTGCCTCGGCAAGCATGCCGTACATGACCTGCCGCCCGCACCTGGCCATGCCGCTGTTTCTGCTCGGGCTGGTCAGCATCCTCCAGCACAGCAGACGCCGTCCGGGCCTGCTGTGGCTGGTGCCGGCGCTGTTCGCCTGGTGGGCGAATGTTCACGCCAGCTTCACCGTCGGCATGGCAGTCATCGGCGTGTGGGCCGTCGGCGAGGTGATAGGCAAAGGTGACGAGCCGTTGTCGGCCGGCATCGGCTTCCGGGTCAATCGCATCCCGATGGCCCTGCTGGTGATTGCCGGCTCAATCGCCGGTTCGCTCGTGAACCCCGTCGGCTTCGGGCTCATCACCTACTCGTTGGATTACTTGCCCGGTGGGCAGTTTGCCTACCATTCGAGGACCATCCAGGAATGGATGCCGCCGAACGTCACTGCGCTCGAGACTGCCGCGACGAGTGTGCTGCTGCTCGGGGGAATGCTGGCGCTGCTCATCCGATGGCGGCATGTGCGGCTGTTCGAGCTGCTGCTGGGCGCCCTGATGGTGGCGATGGGGCTGAAGTGGGGGCGCTCGGCCATGCACACCTGCATTGTGATGGCGTGGCTCGCCATGCCGGTGCTGAGCAACTGGCTCGAGGAGGTCTCGCCCACACTCATCGGCTGGCGCCCCGGCAGCCGCCCGGCGGCCGCGGGCGTCATGGGGATTGCCTTCGCCGCGGTCATGCTCGTCAGCCTGCTGTCCATCGCGCGCCCGGTCATCGCCAAGCGCGCCCTCTATACAGACATCTACCCCGTTGCCGCCGCCGATTGGATCGTCGCCCACGACCTGCCGCCGGAGATGTTCAACCCCTACCACTGGGGCGGATACCTCATCCACAGGCTCTACCCGCGCTGCCGCCTGTTCATTGATGGACGCGTGGACCTCTACGGGCGCGAAGTCTACGAGGACTGGCAGACCGTCCGCTACGCAGAGGATGGATGGGAACAAGTGCTGGAGAAGTACAATGTGCAATGGGGCATACTCGCGGAGTTCTACGATACCGTGGGCGCGGTGAAGAGCAGTAGTGACTGGGAGATCATCTACGACGACGGGACCGCGGTGATCTTCGCCCGCAGCGACCTGGAGTGGCGGTAAAGACCCCGGGGACTGGCACCCATCCGGCCAACAGCAAACGGCAGACACCCGCTCACCGCAGCCGGATGGGTCCCTGTCCCCGAGTCAGTAGGGGCATTCCGGCATCGGTGACAGCGCCCCGTCTCGATGCTGAGGGTTGGGTTTGGGCAAGGAGATGACTGCGAGACGGGGAGCAGTCCCCGCGCTCAGCGCGCCGCGTAGAGGATGACGCCGACCACAATCGTGTAGATGCCCACCGCACTCAGCAGTGGGATATCCGACAGCAGCAACTGGTCGGGTTGCCCACCCAGCTTGTGCTGGTGCATCAGGTAGAGGTAGCGAAATATCCCATAGAGGACAATCGGCACGGTGTAGACGAGATTGCCCGTACCCACGACCTGCAATGTGCGGTCATCGACCGTATACAGGCAGTAACTGACCACCGTCGAGGCGGTCACCACGGCGATCATCTGATCCAGAAGCCCCGGGCTATACTCCTCGAGTATCTTCCGGTAGTTCGTTGCGTTCCCCTCGAGCATCACAAGCTCGCCGCGGCGCTTGGCCAGCGCGATGAACAGCGTCAGCAGCAACGTGCAGATGACCAGCCACGGGGATATCTCGACATTGATCGCCTCCGCGCCCGCCACCGCCCGCAGTACGTACCCCAGCGAGACTGCCAGCACATCGATGATGACGATGCGCTTGAGCACCAGGGTGTAGGCGGTCGTCAGGGCCAGGTAGACAATCGCGGTGATGAAGAAGTTGAAGGCAACGAGATAGCTGATCACAAGGCCCATCAGGGCGAAGGTGACCGCAAGGAGAATGCCCTCATAGACGGGGATGCGACCGGCGGCGATGGGGCGGTTGCACTTGGTGGGGTGCTGACGATCCGCCTCCGCATCCAGCGAATCATTGAGCAGGTAGACGGCCGAGGAGAGGATACAGAAGGCAACGAATGCCTCAATCGCCTCCCAGGCGACGGGCCACTGGCCTGCCTTGCCGGCAAACAGGAGCGCCGCGAACACAAGCAGGTTCTTGATCCACTGCTTCGGTCGCATCGTCGCGACGATGTCCTTGAGTAGACCCATCCTAGCCCTCCTCGGGGCGCATCTGAGGGAACAGAATGACCTCCCGGAGGTTCGTGCAGCCCGTCAGCAGCATCACCAGGCGGTCAACGCCCATCCCCATTCCGCCCGTGGGCGGCAGGCCGTACTCCATCGCCATGAGGTAGTCCTCGTCCAGCGGATGGGCCTCGGCATCCCCCTCGAGCCCCGCCCGCACCTGTGACTCGAACCGCGCACGCTGATCATCGGGATCGTTCAGCTCACTGAAGGCGTTGCCGATCTCGGCGGCGCCGATGAACGGCTCGAAGCGTGCCGCCAGAGACGGCCGGTCGGGCAGCCGCTTGGCCAGCGGCGATATGACCACGGGGTAGTCGACCACGAAGGTCGGCTGGATCAGCTCCGGCTGGACGTAGCGGTCAAAGGTCTTATCCAGAAGCGCCGCCCAGCCATCCTTCTGCATGTCGCCGAGGTCAAGGTCGGCACACGCCGCGCGGGCGTCTTCATTTGTGGCGCACTCGGAGAAGTCGACCCCGCTGGCCTCCCGCACCGCCTCGAGCAGACCCACCCGCCGCCATGGGGGCGTCAGGTCGATCTGTTGGCCTCGGTACTCGAATGTCAGCGACCCGTTGACGGCCATTGCCGTCGCACACACCAGGCCCTCGAACAGCTCCATCATGCCCTTGTAGTCGGTATAGGCCTGGTAGGCCTCCAACAGCGTGAACTCCGGGTTGTGGCTGGCATCCACACCCTCGTTGCGGAACACGCGCCCGATCTCATAGACACGCTCCATCCCGCCGACGACCAGGCGCTTGAGATACAGCTCAGGGGCAATGCGCAGATACAGGTCCATGTCGAGCGTGTTGTGGTGGGTGATGAAGGGCCGTGCGTTCGCCCCGCCGTAGAGCGGCTGCATCATCGGCGTGGTTACTTCCTGGTAATCCAGCGCGTCCAGGTGTGCGCGAATGGCCTTCACCGCCGCGGTGCGCTTAGCGAATATCTCGCGCACCTCGGGGTTGACAATCAGGTCGAGGTAGCGCCTGCGGTAGCGCAATTGCACATCTTGCAGGCCGTGGAACTTCTCCGGCAGCGGTCGCAAGGATTTCGACAGCAGCACGCACTCCTTGATGCGAACGGTCGGCTCGCCACGGCGAGTCCGGAAGGCCTCCCCGTGCACACCGATAATGTCGCCGATGTGGAGGCTCTTGAACCCCTCGAAGGCATCTTCGCCCATCTGCGCGGGTCCCGCCCAGAGCTGCACCTTGCCCCGGGCGTCATGAATGTCGGCCCAGATGGACTTGCCCTGGTCGCGAACGGCCATCAGCCGACCGCAGACGGAGGTGGCGAAGGCCGCCTCGTCCCAGCTGATCTCATCCGTCGCCTCGGCCTCGACCTGCTCGATGGTGGCGGCAACCTCGGCGGAGGTGTGCGTGCGGTCAAAACGATGTATGCAGAACGGGTCGGCGCCCTGCTCTCTGAGCGACGCGAGCCTGGCTCTGCGGCCTGCTACCTGTTCGTCATCTACCGGCATTGCTGAGCATCTCCAATCAGTCTCGGTCAGGGTACGTCTGCAACGCCTCGCCCGCCAGCCGGCGGACGCGGTCGATAGTCTCTTCAGTCACCGTGCACTCGAAGGATCTGAAGCCCGCCAACCCGAAGCCGTGCTTGCGGGCCAGCGCGGCGATCTCGGTCACCCGCTCGATGGTGAGGTCCGCGCCGAGCGAGTAGTCGCCGGTGCGCCCCTCCAGAGCGAGGATTATCGTTTCCGCCATGCATGCATACGCAGTCTTCGGCGGAAAGCCGAAATCAAAGTGGAAGTCGACATCTCCGGGCACCGCAACGGCGCCGCCCTCGATAACGAGCACGTCGGCACGATTCTGCGCCACGGCGACGGAGACATCCCGCGGGCGCGCGACATCACAGACGACGGCTCCCGGCAGCAGGTCATGCGGCTCGACAACGCTGTCGAGCGCGGACGTCACGGCGATGATCAGCGGCGCCTTCGACAGAGCACTCGGGATATCGGTGGTCCACTCGATATCCGGGGTCCTCCCCCCGTCTCCGCGGAGTTCATCGACCAGTTGCTCGAGCGCCTCCGGTCGCCGACCGACGACAACGAGCCTCGCCACATTGGGAGCCAGCAGCTTCGCGCACACCTTGCCGATCGAGCCCGTTGCGCCGAGGATCGCGACCGTCGAGGATGCCGGGTCGTGGCCGATCATCTCCGCACCCTTGAGCAACCCCTCGACCGCGGTGGCCACGGTATAGCTGTTCCCCGTGGTGACCCCGATGTCGGTCTTCTCCGCGATCGTGATGCCCTTGTCGCCGACTACGGCAGTCAGCGCTCCGAGGCCGACGATCTGTGCCCCGTTGTCGGCGGCCATCTTGCAGGCATCTATGATCCTCGCCGTCGACTTCTCCGGGTCGCCCTCCAGTAGTTGCCTGGACGTGAGCATGCAGCCGATGAAACAGCCCTCGGTGCGGGCGCCGGTGGGAGACTCGATGCCTGTGATCTCGGAGATGAAGCGGTTCGGCATCATCGCCATCAGCCACTCGACGACGCTGTCGGGGAGATACCGTGCCACGGGGTACTTGCGCGCGGCGTCGGCGGCTTTGAGTGCATGCAGGATGAAGCCGAATCTGGTCAATGCGTTCTCCTCGCTCGCTGACGATGGTCAGCTCTGCGCCAGGTGTCTGATCTGTGGCTGCCAGCCCAGCTCGCGGGCAAGCGACACGTAGTCATCTGGACTGATCTCATCCGGGTTGCGTCCGAGCAGGGCGGTGAAGACACCCTCGGTCACGTTCATTGCGAACGTTCGGCCCTCGATCTCTGGCGTGGTGGTGACGACGCAGCACGCGCCCCGGGCCGATAGCAGGTCAATATCGCCCGCCGTCGTCGTGTTGGTCAGTATCACCTTCGCGTCCAGTCTTTCGGGCATGTAGTGGCGGATATAGGAGAAGTCTCCGGCGATCATATCCGCCCAGTCATAGTAGCTCTCGTAGCCGCCGCTGATCCGGTTACTGTGAATTCCGGTGGCATAGGCCCACTGGTGCGGCAGGCGCGTAACCACGGGCAGCAGCATCTTCGCCCACGAATCCATCGCGGCCAGTGAACGCACCGGCACCGGGATGCCGAAACTGAATACCAGATCCCCGTAGATGACCTCTGCGCAACGCTCGCCAATCGCCCTGGCAAGCCCATAGCGGTCCAGGGCGTTCATCATCAACACACGTGCCTCGGTCGGCGAGATGATGCCCTCATCATCGAGCGCATCGAGCGTCAACGGCTCGAGTGTCGCCCGCAGCGCGGAGCCGTCAACCACCGGCGTCGCGCGTACATCGCGCAGGATCATGCGCACCTGTCTGACCGGATAGTCGACGCCGGCCCAGCTGATGCGCAGGTTGAGCCCCCCAAGGCACAGCACGTCCGCAACGCCGTCATACTGGCGCAGGAACCTGGCAAAGCGGTCGATCTGCCCGTCGGCGCCGATGCGCTCGACCATCAGCCGACGCCCGAGCAACTCGATCTCAACCGCCTTGTCTCTGGAGGAGGGTCCAAGACTTATGCTGACCACCCGCAGCATCCCGGCCATGTGTACCCCGCTAGAGCGATCCGACGTAGTCTTCAATCGCGCGCGAAAGCTGCGCGAGGCTTCCGACCACCTGCAGCGCCTGCCTCAGCCGTGCCGCGCCGGGCAATCCGCGCGAGTAGTGCGCCATCTCCCCGCGCATCTGATGCACGGCCGTGCGCTCTCCCAGATGGAGCGCCATCATCTGCGCGTGGCACAGCGCTATACCCATTATCCCGGCCGCGTCACGGAACTGAGCAATCGGCTCTCCGCGGATCGCGGCGGCCATCTGCATGAATACCCAGGGCCGCCCGATCGCTCCCCTCCCCACCATCACCCCCGCACAGCCGGTCTCCTCGAGCATCCGCACCGCATCGGCCGGCTCGACCACATCACCGTTGCCGACCACGGGGATGCCCACCGCATCCACCAGCCGCCCAATATGCGCCCAGTCCGCCTGTCCGCGCATCCTGTCGGCTGCGTTGCGCGCATGCAGACACAGCGCCGCCACACCGGCTTCCTCCAGGCGCGGGGCCATCCGCAGATAGGTCGCCTCACCGGGCTCCAGTCCGGTGCGCATCTTGACTGTCACCGGAACCGAGGCCGCCTCGACAATGGCCCGCGCGCAGGCGATACCACGCTCCGGGTCGGCCATCAACTCGATGCCCGCGCCACCGGAGCGCACCTTTGGCACGCAGCAGCCCATGTTCAGGTCGATGATATCCGCCCCGGCCGCCTCCGCGGCAGACACGGCATTATACAGCACATCGGGGCTGCCGCCAAAGAGCTGGACAGCAACCGGCCGCTCCTGCGGGCACGTGCGCATCAGGCAGTGCGTCTTGGCGTTGTCAAACTCCAGCGCCTTGGCCGAAATCATCTCGCCGACGCACAGCCCCGCCCCGGCGCGCCGGCAGAGCAGGCGGAATGCCAGACTCGTATGCCCCGCCATCGGCCCTAGCACCAGCGGTGGATCGATGACGATGCCGCCGATGGTCAGGTTCCCGGCTCCGCGGAACGTCTCAGTTGGCGGCTTCGGGGTCAAGGGTGTGAAGGCCCCTCAGTGTCAGTAGCTCATCGACGAGATCGGCCCATCCGGTGCACGATTGTACCCACGCCGCGTCGCCGCCGGTGAGCACCTTCGATACGCGTCCTCGGCCGCGGCTGAAGCCGTCGGCCAGAGCCGCGGGTGTCGCCGAGAGCGCCCGATACAGCCCCAACGCAATACAATCCTGTGTGGTGCGCCCAGGCTCGGTCATACTGACGGGCGGCCTCAGGGCGTCCAGAGCGGCTTGGAGGTGTGGAGTACGGGCCGCCATGCCCGCCTTCATCACCGGCAGCCCGGGCGCAATCGCCCCACCGACCAGCACGCCCTCGGCGTCGATGAAGTCGACGGTGATGCAACTGCCCACATCGGCGACAACGGCCGGCAGCGCCGTCAAGCCGGCCAGGCCGGCGGCATTGGCAAGACGGTCGAGCCCGATCTGCGTGCTGTCAACGTAGCCGGTGCGCACCGCGGCAGCAGTCTCGTGGGTCAGCATGTCGATCTGCCCCCCGAGGCATACGCGCACAGCGTCTTGCAGCTGCACATCGGCGCGGGGGTTTGAACTGCAGGCCAACCCGCCGGCGTACTCCTCCTCACGCTGTCCGGCCTGCTCGAGCATGGCCTGCATCGAAACGCCACAGCGCCGCACGAAGTCCTCGCTGCAGGCAACACGCGCGGTGGCGGCCCAGCACGACGCGGCATCGGGCACGTGGATTGCCCAGTGCAGCGTCGTGTTGCCCAGGTCCGCATAGAGGCGGAAGCTCATGGCAGACTCACCAGCTCCTGGCTCCAGCTATCGGCGCACACACGCAGTATCGCGGCCTGTGCCGCGTGCGCGCCACACCGGCTGATCGTCGTCTCACCGATCCGTTCCAGCGAGCCCTCATTGACGTGCCAGTGGCCCATCAGGGCGAGGTCGAGGCCCGCAAGCGACGAAACGAGGTCGCGCTGCTGCGCTATCGAGCGCCCCCAGTGGATGAGCCCAATCGTGACATCGCACCGCCCGGCGAGGTCCGCGAGGGCCTGCTCCGCAGCCGAGACAGGGTCCCCGAATCGGATGTCCGAACTCCGCTGCGCCAGGCTCCCCGCCGGCGCCATGTTCGGCGCCAGACCGAAGA
>Ga0123332_1004639_pt1 | contig 11953 bp, 9 predicted proteins | sample BioC12SIPDNA_4_FD_89958 | JGI IMG/M metagenome (GOLD analysis project Ga0123332, IMG submission 89958) | Anaerobic biogas reactor microbial communites from Washington, USA - Biogas_R2_A C12 SIP DNA | ecosystem: Engineered > Bioreactor > Anaerobic > Unclassified | place: Washington, USA...
GCCCGTCGCGGACGGCGCACTCCAGCTGCTGCTTCAGTTGCAGGTAAACGGGCAGCTCCGCCGAGCGGTCGACGCGCAGGTCGAGGTCGGCTAGGGAGCCGGGCAGGGCTGGTGGGGGGATGGGGCTCATGCGCTCTTCTGGTCCCTTCGGCGCGCGCGACCTGCGCTCCCACCCAACACGCTGGTCGCCTCGCCGGCTTGGCTACCCCCAAGGCGAGCCGTGTACGCCTCCCGGTGAGGACCGCGAGGCCACGTCGGCGCCCCCGATTCTTGCATGCCCGGAGCCGTCGTGGCGACGGGTCCGTTCCACGTGGAACGGGTTCCTGCCTAGGCGCGGCCGGAGCGGAGCCTAGCCCCGGGGCGCCGCGCGGCCCCGCGCCGCACGCCCACGCGCGCCCTCAGGCCGCGCCGCGCGCCACGCGCGCCAGCCGCGCCTGCGCCACCGTGAGCAGCAGGAGCCCCAGCACCATCGACACCGCCACGGCCGGCAGCAGCACCACGTTGCCGAGCACGTCCATCGCCCAGCCCACCGCGGCGGGGGCGAGGATCGCCGCCACCGCGCCGAACAGGTAGTACATGCCGGTGTAGAAGCCCGTCTGGTCGGCGCCCCCCTGGTTGACCACCGCCGGGTAGGCGGGCACCAGCACGAACGCCCACGAGGCGCCCCCGAGCATCAGGAACACGGCCAGCACCCAGGGGTCGGTGACGAAGGTGCCGATCGCCAGCCATAGCGTGAGCATCAGCGTGCCGATGCGCATGGTGTTCACCTCGCCGAGCCGCCGCACCGTGCGCCCCGCCGGCAGCGCCAGCAGCACGAAGCCGACCACGGTGGCGCCCATCATCAGCGCCGAGCGGCCGCCCGTGAGCCCGAACTCCTCGGTGGCGAAGGTGCTGAACTGCGCCTCCAGCGCCGAGTAGCCGAAGAACACGCAGAACACCGCCAGCAGCAGGTAGATGACGTGGCCGCTGCGGGCGTCGAACACGCGGCGCGCCTCGCGCAGCAGCGCCCCCACCATCGGCGTCTCCTCCTGCACGGCGCCGGCCTCCACGTAGGGCGGGTGCGGCTGGCTCACGGCGCGCACCGCCACCAGGGCGATGGCGGTGACGCCGCCGGCCACCGCGAACGGGATCCACAGCGCGTGATCCGACCACGGCGCCACCAGCACCAGCGCCAGCGCGCCGCCGATGGCGCCCAGCATGGTGATGACGGCGTTGGCCCAGGGGCGGTGCGCCGGCGCCACGTGGTCGGGCATCAGCGCCGCCAGCGGCGCGCGGAACGCGGTCATGGCCAGCAGGAAGACGATGTCGACCGCCAGCAGCGTCCACAGCGAGGCGCGCGCGAACGGCAGCGCCGCGAAGAACAGCGCCGCCAGCGGCATGCTCACCATCAGGAACGGCAGGCGCTTGCCCAGCGGGCCGTCGAGGCGGTCGGACACGGCGCCGATGAGCGGTACGAACAGCAGCCCCAGCACGTTGTCGATGCCCATGATGGCGCCGCGCACGCCGCTCGAGCCGATGAACTCGCGCAGCAGCAGCGGCATGAAGATGTTGTAGAGCCCCCAGGTGATCGAGAGGCTCGCCGCGCCGATCCCCAGCCCGAGGAGGCCGAGGTTCGACAGGGTCAGGCCACCGTCGGGCGCGCGCTTCAGTGGGATCAACCGGGCGGCTCCGGGTCCGTGGCCGCCGCCGGGTGGCGGGCGGCCTCCTGCTCGGCCTGCGCCAGCTCGTCGGCGGCGCGCTGCGAGGGCACCAGCTCGCCCTCGTAGCCGCGGATGCGGTCGCGGAAGATGGCGGCGCGGGCGAGCAGCATCATCGTCACCGGCGCCACGATGGGCACGATGGCGACGATCAGCACCTCGTGCACCGACAGGCGCAGGCCGGTGACGGAGAAGTAGACCAGCGAGCCGAACAGGATGCCGCTCATGCCCAGGGTGGTGGCGATGGAGGGCGGGTGGGCGCGGTCGTAGAACGTCTGGCCGCGCACCAGGCCGAGGGCGCCCAGCAGGCCGAGCGCGGCGCCGCCCACCACCAGCAGCGCCACCAGCACGGCGGCCCACAGGGGCAGGTCGGCGATCACGCCGCCCTCCGCGTGGCTACCCGGCTCACTCGATCACCTCGCCGCGCATGAGGAACTTGGCCAGCGCGGCGCTGCTCACGAAGCCGAGCAGCGCCATCACCAGCGCCGCCTCGAAGTAGGCGTCGGTGCCGGCGCGGATGCCGAGCAGCACCACCTGGAGCATGGCGTTGATGTTGATGGCGTCGATGGCCAGCACGCGGTCCTGGGCGCGCGGGCCGCGGAAGAGGCGGAACGCCGCCAGCAGCATCCCCACGGCGAGCATGGCGTGGGCCACCAGCAGCGCCCAACCGACGATGGTCGCGCTCATTCGAAGATCTCCTGCAGGGGGCGCTCGTAGCGGCTCTTGATGAGCGCCCGCGTCGCCTCCTCGTCCTTGAGGTCCACGACGTGGATGGTCACGACGTTCGTGCGGCGGTTGTAGGCCGCCCAGAAGGTGCCTGGGGTGGAGGTGATGATGGTGGCCAGCACCGCCAGCCCGAAGCGGTCGCGCAGCTCGAGCGGGATGTTCACGAAGCCGCTCACGGTCTGCAGCTGGCGGCCGGTGACGATCAGGCGCGCGACCTCCACGTTCGACACGGCGATGTCGTAGAGCACCGTGAAGAACAGGCGCAGCGCCACCAGCGGGCGCTTGACGGTGGCGGGCGGCTCGTCGAGGCGGCCGAGCACGCGCGGCAGCAGCAGCGCCAGCAGCAGCCCCGTGAGCACGTCGGTGGGCGCCACCGACTGCCACATCAGCAGCCAGGTCGCCAGCAGCGCCACCGAGAGCCACGGGTGAGGCACGAGGCGCGTCACGGCAGCTCCTTCAGGCCGGCCACGTCGCCGGGGTTGAGCTCGACGCCGCCGAGCACGGCGCGGATGTAGACGTCGGGGTCGGCGAGGTAGGCGCTGGTGGCGTCGGTGTAGCCGATGGCCGGGCCCGCGAACACCGACAGGCCCACGGCCAGCAGCACCAGCATCAGCACCGCGGCCGCCTCGGAGGGGCGCAGCGCCATGGTGGACGCCTGCTCGTGGCGCACCCAGAAGACGTCGATGCCGGTGCGGATGAGGGCCAGCAGCGTGGTGAGGCCCGACACGATGATCAGGCCCACCAGGAACCAGGCGGCGGTCTGGGTGCCGGCCATGGGGGTGGGGCCGGTGTCGATCCAGGCGTCGAGCAGCCCCGACAGGATGCCGAACTTGGCGATGAAGCCCGATATGGGCGGCAGCCCCACCAGCAGCACCGTGACGAGCAGGTAGGTGCCGGCGATCAGCGCCGTGCCGGCCGGCAGCTCCTCGGCCAGCTCGATGCCCTCGAACTCGTTGCGCAGGGACGTCTCGTAGTCGTCGGAGAAGACCGGCCCCACGTCCTGCGCGGCCGCCTCGAGGCGCTCGCCGCGCGTGACCTGGTCGGCGAGCAGGAACAGCGCCCCCAGCCCGAGCGTGGAGCCCACCAGGTAGTAGAGCGCCGCGCTGATGACGGCCTCGCTGCCGCTGCCGATGACCGCCAGCACGGTGCCCGACGACACGATGGTGACGTAGCCGGCGATGCGCGGCAGGTGCCGGGTGCTGAGCACCCCGAAGGCGCCGAACACGATGGTGGCGATGCCGCCGTACAGCAGCCAGGAGGCGCCGAACAGCTCGAAGCTCCCTTCGGTGGCCGTCATGAGGGTGGCGAGGCGCAGCAGCACGTACACGCCCACCTTGGTCATGATCGCGAAGATGGCCGCCACCGGCGCCGCCGCCGCCGAGTAGGTGGTGGGCAGCCAGAAGTTCAGCGGCCAGGCGCCCGCCTTCGCCAGGAACGCCACGCCCATCACCGCGGCGCCCGCCTTCAGCAGCGGCACCTGCTCGACCGGCAGGCCGCCGAGGCGCACGGCCAGGTCGGCCATGTTGAGCGTGCCGGTGAGCGCGTAGACGAACGCCACCCCGATGAGGATGAACAGCGAGGCCACCAGGTTGACGGCCACGTAGTGCAGGCCCGCCTTCACGCGACGCTTGCCGGAGGCGTGCAGCAGCAGGCCGTACGACGACGCCAGCAGCACCTCGAAGAACACGTACAGGTTGAACAGGTCGCCGGTGAGGAAGGCGCCGCACAGGCCCATCAGCAGGAACAGGTAGAGCGAGTGGAAGCGCGGCCCCAGCAGCGCCCAGCGCGACAGCGAGTAGGTGAGCCCCGCCGCCCCCAGCAGCGCCGTGACCAGCACCATCAGCGCCGAGAGGCGGTCGGCGACCAGCACGATGCCGAATGGCGCCGTCCAGTCGGCCAGGTGGTAGACGAACGCCTGCGGCGTGAGCGGGTCCTCGACCTGGGCCAGCAGCCACACCGCCGAGGCGGCGATGGCCAGCGAGGCGCCGATGCTGATGCGCGTCTTGATGGTGCGGCGCCGCTCGTCGAGCAGCAGCATGGCCGCGCCCGCGATCAGGGGCAGCAGCACCGGCAGGATGATGACGTGTTGCGCGAGGCCGTTCACCGTTCGCCCTCCTCGCCGTCGACGTGGTCGGTGCCGGTGAAGCCGCGCGCGGCCAGCAGCAGCACCAGGAACAGGGCCGTCATCGAGAACGAGATCACGATCGAGGTGAGCACCAGCGCCTGCGGCACGGGGTCGGCGTAGGCGGCGACGTCGGTCACCGGCGCCTCGCCCACCAGCGGCGCCACCCCGAGCTTGAGGCGCCCGGTCGAGACGATGAACAGGTTCACGGCGTAGGTGAGGAGCGAGAGCCCGATGATCACCTGGAAGGTGCGCGGCCGGAGGATCAGGTAGATCCCCGCCGCCGCCACCACGCCGATGCCTATGGCCAGCAGAAGCTCCATCAGCGCCCCTCCCCTTCGTGGTCCTCGGCCTCGAAGTCGCCGAGCGTGCCCGCCAGCGCGTCGACCTCCTGGCGCGTGGGCTGCGGCACCGGCTCGTCGCCGTGCTCGCGCGACCGGCGGATCGACTGGTGCGCCAGCGCGATGAGCATCAGCACCGTGGCGCCGATCACGAGGAAGAACACCCCGAGGTCGAACAGGGTGGCCGACACCAGGTGCACCTCACCCAGCAGCGGCAGGTCGACGTAGGCGTGCGCCGAGGTGAGGAACGGCTCGCCGAACAGCCACGAGCCCATGCCCGTGAGGGCGGCCACCAGCAGCCCGGCGCCGATCCAGCGCAGCGGCAGCACCCGCAGGCGCTCCTCCACGTAGCGCGTGCCGCTGGCCATGTACTGCAGGATGAAGGCGATGGCCATGGTCACGCCGGCGGCGAAGCCGCCGCCCGGCTGGTCGTGGCCGCGCAGGAACAGGAACACCGCGAACAGCGTGATGAGCGGGAAGAGCCGGTGCATCACCACGCGCGGCACGTGCAGGTAGTCGACCACCGTGTCGCCGACCTCGCGCTCCTCGCGCTGCAGGTCGTACTCACGCTGGTGCAGCTGCTGCTTGGGTTTGCCGAGCACCTCGCGCGCCGGGCGGAAGCGCCTGAGCAGCGCGAACACCGTGAGGCCCACGATGGCCAGCACGGTGATCTCGCCCATGGTGTCGAAGCCGCGGAAGTCGACGAGCAGCACGTTGACCACGTTCTTGCCGCCGCCGCCCTCGTAGGCGTTGCGCAGGAAGTAGCCCGAGATCCCCTCCACCGCCGGGCGCGTCATGGCGGCGTACGCCAGGGCGGCGACGCCGCCGCCGGCCGCCACGGCCAGCAGCATGTCGCGGCCGCGGCGCAGGCGCGCGCGCCACTCCTCGCGCTGGGGGCGCAGCGCCTCGTAGCGCTGCGGCAGCCAGCGGAGGCCGAGCAGCAGGAGCACGGTGGTGACGATCTCGACGAGCAGCTGGGTGACGGCCAGGTCGGGCGCCGAGAGCCACACGAAGGTGAGGCAGACCACCAGGCCCACGCCGCTGGTGAGGATGAGCGCCGCCAGGCGGTGGAACTTCGCCAGGTAGGCGGCGCCGATCGCCGCCGCGATGCCGAACGCCCACAGCGCCACGAACGCCGGGTCGAGCTGGGTGAGCGGCAGCTCGCCGGCCAGCGGCACGCCCGCGCGGCCCAGGGCGCGCTCGAGGATGAGGGGCGACAGGCCCGCCAGCAGCCCCACCGTCACGAGCAGGAACAGCTGCGCCTGCAGGCGCCGCGTGCTGAGCAGGCGCGTGAGCGCGGTGGCGGAGGCGAAGACGGCGGAGAGCCCGGCGTCGAACAGCTGGCGCGCCCGCACGCGGCCCGCCCATGGCACGGTGCTGTAGTCGCGGTTGCCGAGGTAGCGGTAGAGCAGCGCGTAGCCCAGCACGCCGCCCGCCAGCGCCAGCATGCTCAGCAGCAGCGCCGGCGTGAAGCCGTGCCACAGCGCCAGGTTCAGCGCCGGGATGTTCGGCCCCAGCACGCCCGCCAGGGCGGTGGTCATGAGCGGCTCGACCACGAGGCCGGGGACGATGCCCACGATCAGGCAGATGGCCACCAGCAGCTCGATGGGCAGGCGCATCCACGCCACCGGCTCGTGCGGCTCGCGCGGCAGGTCGGTGGGCTTGGGCCCGAAGAACACCTGGTGGATGAAGCGCACCGAGTAGAGCACGCTGAAGGCGCTGCCGATGGTGGCGAACACCGGCAGCATGCGGTCGATCCAGGAGCCGGTGTGGAGCTCGAGCGTCTCGGTGAGGAACATCTCCTTGGAGATGAAGCCGTTGAGCAGCGGCACGCCGGCCATGGCGCCGGCGGCGATGATGGCCAGCGCGCCCGTGAACGGCATGTAGCGCATCAGCCCCGACAGGCGCCGCACGTCGCGCGTGCCGGTCTCGTGGTCGATGACGCCGGCGGCCATGAACAGCGACGCCTTGAAGGTGGCGTGGTTGAACACGTGGAACACCGCCGCCGCCAGCGCCGCCGGGGTGGAGAGGCCGATGAGCAGGGTGATGAGGCCCAGGTGGCTGATGGTGGAGTAGGCGAGGATGCCCTTCAGGTCGTTCTGCACCACCGCGAACACGCCGCCCACCAGGAAGGTGAGCAGGCCCCCCAGGGTGACCACGAAGTACCAGGTCTCGGACCCCGACATCACCGGCCACAGGCGGATCATGAGGTAGACGCCCGCCTTCACCATGGTGGCCGAGTGCAGGTAGGCCGACACCGGCGTGGGCGCGGCCATGGCGTGCGGCAGCCAGAAGTGGAACGGGAACTGGGCGCTCTTGGTGAAGGCGCCCACCAGGATCAGCGCCAGCGCCGGCACGAAGAAGGGGTGATCGCGCAGCACGTCGAAGGAGGCCAGCACCACGTCGATGTCGTAGGAGCCCACCACGTGCCCCACCACCAGCACGCCCGCCAGCAGGCAGAAGCCGCCCAGGGTGGTGATGACCAGCGCCATGCGCGCCCCGTCGCGGGCGTTGGCGTTGTGGTACCAGTAGCCGATCAGCAGGAACGACATGAGGCTCGTCATCTCCCAGAAGAAGACGAGCTGGACGAGGTTGCCCGACACCACCAGGCCCAGCATCGAGCCCATGAAGCCGAGCAGGTAGGCGTAGAAGCGCGGCACCGGGTCCTCGGACGACATGTAGTAGTGCGCGTACAGCACCACCAGGGCGCCGATGCCGGTGATCAGCAGGGCGAAGAGCCAGGAGACGCCGTCGAGGCGCCACGCCAGGTCGAGGCCCAGCTGCGGCAGCCACGACACGTGCTCGCGCACCACCGCCCCGCCCGTGATCTGCGGGTAGAGCAGCACCGTGGCCGCGAGCGCCGCCAGCGTGACGGCGCCGGCGAGGCCGGCGGCGAGGTTGCGCGCGTTGCTGGGCAGGAAGAGCGAGACCCCGCTGACGACGAACGGCAGCAGTACGAGGTAAGGGAGGAGGGACGCGTCTATGTTCATCAGCGGAAGAGGTATCGGCCCGGGAACACCGGGCGCGGCTAGGTCATTCTACGGGGAGGCGCGTGGGAGGCGGGTGAACCCCGATGCCGGCGCCACGTCCGGCGATGTGATACCGGGCGCCGGCTGCGGTGCACGGGGCGCGAGACCGTGGCTGGGGGCGCCGTAGGGGCCACACGACGGCGGCGGGGCGGCACGCGTGCCGCCCCGCCGCTCGTTCGACGACGGTTACCTAAGTGGTGCTTACTGGAAGAGGCCCTCGTCGATGGGGCCGTCGATGACGACGTCCTGGTAGGCCACCTCGGAGAAGAGCTGCCAGGCGCCGTCGGTGAGCATGTAGAGGCGCATGTCGGTGAAGGGCATCGAGAAGTCGGTGACCGGCTCGTCGAAGACCATGAGCATCTCGCCCTCGTCGGCGGGGATGTGGGCCCCCAGCAGCTCGCCGGAGGCGCCGAACACGTAGCGGATCTCGGGGGCCTCGGGGGCGTTCATCACGGTGGCGTCGCCGACGTAGGTGACCTGGTCGCCGACCAGCAGGCCGCCGTAGTCGACGGCGCCGTCGAAGGTGGCGCGCTCGGCCGCGTCCACGAGGCTACGGCTGGGGTCCTGCTCGAACATGTCCTCGAACTGGTCGGCGGTCCCCGGCGGGGCCGGCATCGTCATGCCCATCAAGACCATGGTGACGTTGCCGTCCACGATGCGGACCGTGGTCTGCATGCCCATCATGTCCATCACCGCCGCCAGGCGCTCGTTGTCGTAGTCGACCACCAGGCGGGTGCTGGTGGTGAAGGTCTCGTCGCCCATGTAGGTGGTGGTGATCATGGTGGTGTCGAGGGTGCTGATCTGCTCGCCGCCGCCGATGCCCTCGAGCAGCTCGCGGGCGCGGGGGTCGATCTCCTGGGCGGAGGCGAAGGCCAGCAGGGCGGCCACGAGCAGCGCTGCCGCCAGCCGCGTCGGTCGGGTCGTGTGTCTCGTCATGCCATACACGCTAACGCAACTGGCCCGCGAGTGTGACGCGAAGCACCAAGCGGCCGGCTCAACGGGTTGTTTACCTAGGGTTGTACCAGTCGTGGATCGTGCGACGTTACATGTCGCACCGGCGTGAGAGGATTATGTGACCGCGCGGCGGTGGCTGGGTTCGGGGGAACTGGCCGCCCCTGCGCGGTACTCTTTTCCCCGGACGCCACTCCCCGCCGCCACGCGGCGGCCGCGCATCCCGGCCGCCGGCGGTCGATCGCTAGCCCGAGGTACCCGCTTGAAGCTCCTCTGCGTCGCCGACATGCACCTGGGCAGGTTCCCAGCGCGCCTGCACCCCGACCTCCTCCCCCTGGCCTCCGAGCTGGGGCCCGCCGCCGCCTGGCGCAAGGCCGTGGACCGGGCCCTCGCCGAGGGGGTCGACGCCGTGCTGCTTGCCGGCGACCTCGTCGACGGGGGCGACGATTTCTTCGAGGCCTACGCCGACCTGCGCGCGGGCGTCGAGCGGCTCACCGCCGCCGGCGTGACCGTGGTGGCGGTGGCGGGCAACCACGACGTGGAGGTGCTGCCGCGCCTGGTCGAGGCGGTGCCGGGGCTGCGCCTGCTCGGCCGCGGCGGGCGCTGGGAGACGTGCGACCTCGAGGCCGGCGGCGCGCGCGTGCGCGTGGCGGGCTGGTCGTTCCCCCGCCGCTGGGTCGACGCCTCGCCGCTGGCCGACGGCGCCCTGGCCGCCGCGCTGGACGCCGCGGGGCCGGCGCCGGCGGCGGTGATCGGCCTGCTCCACGCCGACCGCGACCAGGGCGGCAGCCGCTACGCCCCCGTCGCGAGCGCCGAGCTGGCGGCGGCGCCCGTGAGCGCCTGGCTGCTGGGCCACGTCCACGCGCCCGACCTGGCGCCCGCCGCCGGCGCGGGCGCGCGGCTGGCCGGTTACCTGGGCTCGCTCACCTCCAACGACCCCGGCGAGGGCGGCGCGCGCGGCGCCTGGCTGCTCGAGGTGGCCGCCGACGGCGCGCTGGACGCGCGCCACGTGCCCCTGGCGCCGCTGCGCTGGGAGCGCGTCGAGGTCGACGTCAGCGGGCTCGCGGCGGCGGAGGACGTGGCGCTCGAGATCGCCGCCGCCGTCGAGCGGCTCCACGAGCGCCTGGCCACCGAGGGCGTCGAGGCGGTGGCGGTGGGCTGCCGCCTGGTACTCGGCGGCCGCACCCGCCTGCGCGGCGCCATCGAGGCGGCGCTCGCGCACGACCCGCCCAGCGCGTGCGTGCTCCGGCACGAGCAGGTGAGCTACTTCGTCGACCGGGTGCGCGTCGAGGCGCTGCCCGAGCTCGACCTCGCCGCACTGGCGCGCGGCGACGACCCGGTGGGCCTGCTGGCGGCGCGCATCGAGGCGCTGCGCCAGCCGGGCTCGCCGCTGCGCGAGCGCCTGGTGAGCGCGGCGCGCCCGCGGCTGGTCGAGGCGGCGCGCGCCAAGGCGTTCGCCGGCCTGGAGCCGCCCGCGCTCGACGAGGCGGAGGTGGCGGCGCTGCTGGAGGAGGCCGCCTTGCGCGCCCTCGACGCGCTGCTGAGCCAGCCGGGGAGCGCGGCGTGAGGCTGGTCGAGCTGCGGGTCGACGCCCTGCCCGGGGTGGAGGAGCCGTTCACCCTGGGCGGGCTGGCCGCCGGCGTGACCGTGGTGGTGGGCCCCAACGCCTCGGGCAAGAGCAGCCTGGTGCGGGCGCTGCGCTGCCTGTGGTCCCAGGACGTGCACGCGGGCGAGGCGGTGGACGTGGCGGGCGAGTTCGAGGAGCGCCGCGCGGACGGCGTGACGCGCTGGCGCGCCGTGCGCCTCGGCTCGCACCTGGCCTGGGAGCGGGACGGCGTGAGCGCCGCGCCGCCCCCGGCGCCCCCGGCGCACCTGCTCGACAGCTACCTGGTGTCGATCGAGACCCTCATGGTCGACGGCGCCACCGACGAAGCCATCGGCGACCGCCTGCACCGCGAGATGAGCGGCGGCTACGACCTCCCGAAGGCGCGCCAGGCGGTGCGGCTCCCGCTTAGCGGCTACACCACCGCCGGCAAGGAGCTCGAGGCCGCGAAGGCCAAGGTCGACGCGCTGGAGCGGGAGCGCCGCGCGCTGTGGAGCCGGTGGCAGGAGCGGGACGAGCTCGAGGCCGAGCGCGCGGCGGCGAGCGCCGAGGCCGCGCGGCGCGAGCGCTACGAGCAGGCGCTCGAGCTGGTGGGCCACCTCGAAGCGCTCCGCGACGCCGAGGCGAGGCTCGCGGCCTACCCGGCGGTCATGGAGCGCCTCACGGGCCAGGAGCTCGGCGAGCTGGCCGACCTCGAGAAGGACATCAGCTCGGCGGCCGCGCTCGTGCGCAAGGCCGACGAGGGGCTGGCCGAGGCGCGCGCGAGCCTGGAGGCCTCGGGGCTCGCCGGCTCCGGCCTCGACCTGGCGGAAGCCGAGCGGCTGGCGCGGGCGGCGCAACGCCTGGAGGAGCTGGGCCGCGAGGCCGACGCCCTCGAGAGCGAGGCGGCCAAGGTGCGCGGCGCCATGGCCGAGCCGTGGGGGCTGCTCGGCGGCGCCGCACCCAGGCCCGCCGCGGGCGCCTTCGAGCCGGCGAACCTCGCGGCGGTCGAACGGGCGCTGGGCGAGCGCCTGGCGGCCCGGACGCGCCTCGAGGCGGCGGCGGCCGAGATCGAGCTGTGCGACGCGCAGCTGGCGGCGCTCGAGCGCGACGAGGACCCGACCGAGGAGCGCCCCTGGCCCGGCGACGCGCGGCTCACGGACCACCAGCTCCACGCGGCGCGCTCGGCGCTCGCCGGCTGGCTGGCGGCGGCTCCGCTCCCGCCGGCGCCGCGCGTGCGAGCGTGGCCGGCGCTGCTGACCTTCCTGGGCGGCGCGCTCTTCGCGCTGGCCGGGGTGCTGGCGTTGGCGGGCGGCTCGCTCGACGGCCTCGGCGCGGCGTGGGCGGAGCTGGCGCGGCTGAGCGGTAGCTCGCCGCTGCTCCTCGCCACCGCCCTGCTGGCCGCCGTGGCGCTGGTCGTCGGCCTGATCGCGAGCGTGGCCGGGGCCGGCGCCCGGTCGCGCGCGCACGGCGCCGCGCGCCCCGGACCCGAGGCCGCCACCGCC
>Ga0123332_1004641_pt1 | contig 11950 bp, 9 predicted proteins | sample BioC12SIPDNA_4_FD_89958 | JGI IMG/M metagenome (GOLD analysis project Ga0123332, IMG submission 89958) | Anaerobic biogas reactor microbial communites from Washington, USA - Biogas_R2_A C12 SIP DNA | ecosystem: Engineered > Bioreactor > Anaerobic > Unclassified | place: Washington, USA...
AAGTACTTGACCGTCGCCTCGCCACTGGCGCGGTCGGCGCGCCCGAGAAACAACAGCACATAGGTGGGGACCGAGATCAGCTCAAGTGCGACGAACAGAAACACCAGCTCATTGGCGCGGCAGACCAGCATCAGCCCGGCTACCAGCATCATGATCGTGCCCGACACTTCCGTTGCCAGCCGCTCGGCGCCGGCCCGGCTGGCGATCATGGTGATGAGCAGTCCCAGCAGCAGGCAGCCATAGCGGCTCACCTGCCCCAGATAGTCAACGATCAGGGGGCCATTGATGGCCACCAGCCCGGCGGCCACATCGTGCCACAGCGCGCGTTCGTTCTTGAGCATCACCAGGAACACGACCAGGTACGTACTCCACGCCAGCACGTTCCAGGTGGTGCGGCCCGGCGCGAGCGTACCGCCGACATAGATCCACGCCGCGATCAGGATCAGAATGAACTCCGGCCACACCAGGCCGATCGTGGAAAGATCAACGAACACGCGTGCTCCCCTCCTGCCGAACGACCTGCGCGACGTCCGGCTCTGGAGCCCCCGGCATCCGGGCCACGCTGCCAGCGCGGTTCCGGAGCGATTCCTGAGTGACGGCCGTCACGCCATCCAGGGTGGGAGCCATGCGCTGCAAGAAAAACGCCGGATGCATGCCGATCCACACGACGAGCGCGGCCAGCGGGGCGAGGGCCGCCAGCTCGTGCCGCTTCAGATCGGTGATCGGATGCGCCGCAGCCGCGCGCGGTTCGCGGAGCGGCCCGAAGAAGACGCGCTGTACCAGCCACAACATGTACCAGGCACCCAGGACCACGCCAGACACGGCCAGCACCGAGATCACGTGCAACTGCCCCGACTCCACCACCGGCGCATCTCCCCACGCCCGCTGGAACATGCCCAGCAGAACCAGGAACTCCCCGGGAAAACCGTTCAGGCCGGGCAGCCCAATGCTCGACAACGTGAAGACCAGCATGAAGCATGCCAGCCACGGCAGCCGCCGCGCCAGGCCGCCCAGCTGCCGAATCTCGCGCGTGTGGTACCGGTCGTAGAGCATGCCGATGAGCCCAAACAGCGCACCGGTCGATATGCCGTGGTTGATCATCTGCAGTGTGCCACCCTGCATCCCCAACCGGTTCAAGGCAAACAGACCCAGCATGCAGTACCCCAGGTGACTGACACTCGAATAGGCAATCAGGCGCTTCATGTCGCGCTGCGCCAGCGCCACCAGCGCGCCGTAGAGGATACCCGCCACGGCCAGCCACAGCATCACCGGCATGCACATGGCAGTAGCGTCCGGCAGCATCGCCATGTTGAACCGCACGAAACCATAGGTGCCGATCTTCAACAGAATCCCGGCCAGGAATACACTCCCGGCCGTCGGTGCCTGCACGTGCGCCAGCGGCAGCCACGTGTGCAGCGGAAAGAGCGGTACCTTGATCGCAAACCCGGCGAACAGGCCCGCAAAGACCGCCAGCTGCCACGACACCGGCTGCAGCGGATGCGTCCGCAGCGACGCGGTCAACTCCGGTATTGAAAAGGTCAGCCGCCCCGTGTGCTGCGCCACCCAGAACACCACAGCCAGCAGCGACAGAAACGTCAGCAGACTGCCGGCCAGCGTGTACACGAAAAACTTCCGCGCCGCGTACTGCCGCTGCTCACTCCCCCAGATCCCGATCAGGAAGAACAGAGGGATCAGCGTGAACTCGAAACAGATGTAGAACAGGATGATGTCCCGCGCCGCAAAGACGCCCAGACAACCAGCCTCCAGAAGCAGCAGCATCGCGTAAAACAGCGGCTCGTCCCGGTCGATCGACTCCCAACTCACCAGCACCGCGGTGCACATCAGCAACGACGAGAGCGCAAAGAGCCACAGCCCAAGCCCATCCAGCCCGACACTCAACCGGATGTTCCACGGTGCTTCCGCCCCAAACCAGGCCCACGTCGTCACTCCAAACCCGTCCCCGACCACCCCGTCCGCCGGGAACCGGGCCACGAGCACACAGGTCAGGGTGAACGTCACCAGGGTCACCCCCAGCGCCGTGCGCCGCACCACGCTCCGCCCCAGGCGAGACAGCCCGCACAGCAATCCGGCACCGACAAGCGGCACGAGAATCGTGCTGACCAGGAGGTGACCTGTTGTCATCGTCTGCTATCCCCGTTTACCACGCTCCGCAACCTGCCATGATCGCCGCCAACCAGGCGCCGACGCGGCTCACCAGCTGCTGGTCAACGAGCACCAGCAACATGAGCCCGCCCAGGATCATGGCGAGCGCATAAAACTGTACCAGCCCGGTCTGCGTGGACCGCAGTATCGTCCCCAGATGTGCGGGAAGCCGCCCCAGCGCGTTGACAATCCCGTCGACGAAGAAATCGTCCAGCACGCTGCACAGCCACGCTATGCCGCGCAGCGGCTGCACCACCAGCCCCCAATACAACTCGTCCAGGAAGAACTTCCCGTACGACAGACGATAGGGGGACATGAATCGGCACAGCAACAACGGGACGGAGAGGATCAGGGCCAGCAGCAGCACCAGTTCCACCAGCAGATGCATCAGCCATCCCAGCCGCATACGCTCCATCCACTGATTCCATCCGCGGACCCCAGGACGCTGCGCCAGGCGCAGCAGGTTCGCTCGACCCCCGGCCGGCGCCCACCCTTCCAGGTCCATCACGGCCCGCAGCCGGTGGACGGTCCGGCGGTCACCCAGGTACAACCACGAGGCGCACGCCACACCGGCGACCGCCACCAGCAGACTGACCGCCGCAATGTCGATGTGGAACGCACCCAGCGCTTCCGTGCTGGCGACTGCGCCGGTCAGGGATGGCGTGCCCGCCAGCAACGCGGCAAACGGATGGGTCCCGTTCCAGTAACTCTGATCCAATACCATCCCGGCCACGGCGGCACACCCGGCCAGGATCAGCAGCGGCCACACCATCAGACCAGGCGACTCGTGCGCCCGCCCTCCCGCCTCCGCCGGAATCCGCTGTGCTCCGAAGAAGGTCAGATACAGCATGCGGAACGTATACACACTGGTCAGGAACGCCGTGATCAGCGCGGTGATGTACATCAGCCGGTAGGCCCACGCGCCGCGGCCCAACTGGTCGGCTGACAATTCAACCGCGCCGGCCGATCCGTGTGCGGGATCCGCGTCCGGCTCCGCCGCGCCCTGCCGCCGGACCAACTCGTGTTCCAGCACCTCGACACGCGCATGGACCGAGGCGAGGATCGCATCCTTGCTCCAGAACCCCGAGAGCGGAGCGATACCGGACAAGGCCAGGCAACCGATCAAAAACGTCCAGAACGTGCGCGGCATCACGCGCCGCAGGCCACCAAACTGCCGCATGTCGATCACGTTCCCCATCGCGTGCATCACGCTCCCCGCTCCCAGGAACAACAGCGCTTTGAAGAACGCGTGCGTCACCAGATGGAACATGCCGGCGGAAATGCCGGCCAAGGTGCCGGTCCCCAGGCCCAGGAACATGTATCCCAACTGACTGATCGTGGAATAGGCCAGCACACGTTTCAGGTCGAATTGGGTCAGCGCAATCAGGGCCGCCAGCAGCGCGGTGAAAGTGCCGATGGCCGCCACCACCAGCTGACCGTCCGGCGACGCGGTGAACAGCGGCGTGCAGCGGGCCACCATGTACACCCCCGCCGTCACCATCGTCGCCGCATGGATCAGAGCGCTGACCGGCGTCGGGCCTTCCATGGCGTCCGGCAACCACACGTGCAGCGGGAACTGAGCACTCTTGCCGCACGCTCCCAGCAACAGCAGCAGGCAGATTGCCAATCCGGTGCCGCCCCCCACATACGCCCCGGTGGCGATCCGCTGCGAGCCCAGCACACCCGGCACGATCTCCGCCGCCTCCCCTCCTCCGACCGGCGCTGCGGACGCAGCGACCGTGTCCCGGACCGGCGCGGGCGTGTCGTGGTAGTTGAGCGTGCCGTAGGTCGTCCAGATCAGAAACACGCCCAGCATGAACCCGAAGTCCCCCACCCGGTTCACCAGGAACGCCTTCATTCCGGCCGCCGCCGCGGCAGGCTTCTCGTACCAGAAACCGATCAGCAGATAGCTGCACACGCCGACCGCTTCCCAGAAGACGAACAGCAGCACGAAATTGCTGACCGACACGAGCATCGTCATCGAGAACACAAACAGCGCGATGTACGTGAAGAACCGCCAGTATCCCCGGTCCCCATGCATGTAGCCGATAGAGTAAATGGCCACGAGCAGCGAGACGAACGTCACCATGGCCAGCATGATGCCGGTCAGGGCATCGAGTCGCAGGGTGATATCCACCGCGAAGTCGCGCGCCCGGGGCGAGCTGCCGGCCAGACGGGCAGAGTCGGCAGGTGTTGCCGTGCCCGGCGGGACGTCGATCCGGCTGTCGACCGATTGCGTGCCGGACTCACCAGCGTACGCGTCTGGCACCAGCGCCCAGGTCCAGTACGTTGCGACCCGTTCGTATCCGGACGGCTGCCGCCAGACGTGCCACAACAGGACGAGACTCGCCAGACAGGATCCGATCAGCGCCGCCACGACTGGCCAGTGGCTGCGAGCGCGCAACATCCGCGGACCCAGCGCGGCCACCAGTACGGCAGCGGCCAGCGGGAGAGCCGGCACGAGGATCATCAGGATGTTCAGGATTTCGTCCATGCCATGTCACACGTGGTTGCGGTACAACTGGGCCTGTTCGTCGACGGGCGGCTGCACGCCGGCCGGCGGCAGCGTCGGCCAGGTAGCCGACGGCGCGCGTTCCTCCGGCACTTCACGGTCCACGTAGGCGGCCACGTTCGCTTCGCGCAGGTCTTGCCAGGCGAGCATGTCCAGTTTGTTGCTGCGGCGGGCCAGGGCCAGAATCAGCGTCATGGCGATCGCCGCTTCGCAGGCAGCCACGACAATGATGAACAGCACCAGGATCTGCCCCCCCCAGTCGTCCACGTAGCGCGCCCATGCCACCAGACTCACCGAGATCCCCTGCAACATCATCTCCGCGCACAGGAACAGCACAATCAGATTCCGGCGCACGAGGAACCCGACAAGACCGATGGCAAACAGCAATCCGCCGACGAGCAGGTAATTGTGCAGCAGCGCGACTTCGTGGCCTGCGTTCATGGCTCCATCCTCTCGGGTGGCGCTCCGGGCGACCGCCCCGACTGAATCATGATCGAGATGGCTCCGACCAGCGCCACCAATAACAGCGCACCCGCCACTTCGATGCTCAACAGGTGCTTGCTGAAAAGCTCGCCGCCGAACCGCGCCATGTGCGCCGGGTGGAGCACGTCCAGCTGTTCCAGCGCCGGCGCCCACGGCACCTCGGTGCGGGCGAATCGGTCGAGCGCGAGGGTCAGGATCCCCATCAGTATGGCCGCCACCAGCGCCGCTGCCGCTTTGCTGTACCACCGCCACGTGATCCGATCGTACACCGCGCGACCTTCCGGCTGGGCCAGCATGATCACAAACAGGAACGTCACCAGGATGGCACCGGCATATACCGCCACCGTCGCAATGCTCAGGAACTGCGCTCCGTCAAACAACAGCAGCGACGCCGTGCCGAGCAGCGACAGGCCGAACCAGACCGCCGTGTACACCGGCTTGGTCATCGAAATCGCCGCCACCGCCGCACCGATCGTCACCGCCGCCAGGACCCAGAACACCGCTTGAGCCGTCCAGGAGACCAGCGGCAGGAGTACCTCCACCAGCATCAGCAGCAGGCTGAGCAACCCTAGCAGGGCGCCCGCCCACCGCCGCCGCCGCGTCGTCGCCGGCAGCAACAGGCACAGCGCCACCATGCCCAACAGCAACACCGCGCACAGCCATCCGCTCGCCCCGTTCATGCCGTCTCTCCCGCATCCGCCGACCGCATCGGCTCCCGGTCTATTGTCGCGTCATACACGCTCAACAGCTTCTCCTTGTCATACACCATTTCTTCCCGGCTGCACCCCGTCAGGTTATACAGGCTCGTCAACTCGATCGCATCCACCGGGCAGGCCTGTTCGCACATCCCGCAGTAGATACAGCGCAGTTCGTCAACCACGAAGCTCGCCGGATACTTCTCGCGGTCCGGCCAGGGACTCTCGGCCGCCACGATGTCGATGCAGTGGGCCGGGCACGCCGTTGCACACAGGAAACAGGCCACGCACTTCACCCGCCCCTCGGCGTCCCGGTTCAGTCGATGCACGCCCCGGTAGATCAACGGATTGTCGATCTGCGGCTCTTCCTCCGGATAACTCACCGTGACCGTCTTGCCGGCCAGCGCTGCGGCCAGGTGCCGCAGCGTGGTCGTCAGGCCGTGCGTTACCAGCGGCAGGTAGAGCTTTTCGGCCAGCCCCATGGGAGGCACGTCGAGCCACTTGACCCGCGGATCGTCCGCTTTCATCCTGTCTGCTCCTCGGACTCTGTGAAGCGGCACCCGCGATTGTCCGCCACACCGGGCGCCGCGACGGCCAGCAGGACCACGGCGATCGCGCAGACGCCCCACGCGGCAGCGGCCAGCAACGCCGTCCAGTACGGACCCTCCAGACGCCATGCCCAGCGCACCTGCTCCAGCACCGCGACGGTCAGAAAGTTGACCATGCCCAGCGGCAGCATGACCTTCCAGGCCAGCGACATCAACTGGTCGTAGCGGAACCGCGGCCAGCTCCAGCGCACCAGCATGAAAACGACGATCACCAGGAACACCTTGCCCACCAGCACCACCACCCGCGCCAGGGCGCCGAACCACCCTACCTCGTCAGTCGACCCGGTCAGCCCGCCAGGCAGATGCCAGCCCCCCAGGAACAGAATGACGATCAGCGCCGCGGCCGTAATCATGTGCAGGAACTCGGTCAGCAGGAACAGCAGGAGCCGCATGCCCGAATACTCGGTGTGATAACCGCCGACCAGCTCCTGTTCGCACTCCGGCAGATCGAACGGCAGCCGCGCCGCCTCGGCGAACGCCGCCACTACAAAGACGATGAAGCCGAGCGGCTGGAGCAGCACGTACCACCCGCCTGCCGCCTGCCGCACGATAATCTCTTCCAGGTTGAGCGACCCGGCAGCCACGACAATCCCCAGCAACCCCAGCCCCATCGGCAGCTCGTACGCAATCAGCTGCGCGCTGGAACGCAGCCCGCCCAGCAGACTGTACTTGTTGTTGCTGGCCCAGCCCCCCAGGATCACACCGTACACGGCAATGCTGGACACGGCAAACACGTACAGCACCGCGACGTTCACCCCCGGCGCAATCACCAGTGACACAGGTGCGCCAGTTCCCGTCGCAGCGGAACGCACAGGCAGGACGCTGCCAAAGGGGATCACCGCGAAGGCCGCAAAGGCGGCCACCAGGATCAGCACCGGCGCCAGCGTGAACAGCCAGCGATCGACATGCGCCGGGGTGAAATCCTCCTTGAAGAGAACCTTCAGCCCGTCAGCCAGCGGCTGCCCCAGCCCGCCGAGGCGAATGTCCGTCAGCGGGATCCCCGCCCGATTCGGGCCGATGCGATCCTGCACCCACGCCGCCATCTTCCGCTCAAGCAACACCAGGTAGGCAGCCCCGGTCGCCAGCCCGCCGATCACAATGACGGTCTTGATCAGCGCTTCAAGTACAATTGCCTGGTTCATCGCGGTCGCATTCCTTGTCCTCGTCCTCGTCCTCGTCCTTGTCTTCGTCCTTGTCCTCGCCCCAGCACCATCTGGCAGGAACGCCCGCCCGGCGCCATCTCCACTAGGCCAACTGTTGCACTTTCAGGTTCACACCTGTGGCCGGCACCGGGTCCAGCGCCGCACAGAAACAGACGATCTCCTCCGCCACCTCCGCCAGGACCTGGCGGGCATCGTACAAGCCACGGCGTCCCAACAATCGCCAATACAGCTGCCCCTCGCTCAACGCGCCGCGCGGCGGCCGCACCGCCCACTGGAACGTCTGCAGCCGATCACCGCGATTGACGAACGAACCGGAGCGTTCGGCGAACGCCGTCGCCGGCAGCTGCCAGTGCGCCTGATCCGCCAGCGGCGACGGGAACAGGTCCTGCACCACCAGCAGCGGAGTGCCGCGCAGCCGGCCGGCGGTGTCCGCGTCGTTCCAGTCGGTCGGGTAGCCGCCGGCAATCCAGATCGCGTCGTACGGGCGGCTCCGCGCCTGCTGTGTCAACAGCTGGTCCCACGTGATCTGGCGGTCGGCCAGCCCATCGAGCACGTGCTGCACACCCTGGCGATTCGGGCACTTCTCCGCACGGATGGTGAAGCCTCCCGCAAATGTCTGGTCGGTTCCCCTCATCGGCACAGGTCCCAGCAGCAATGTAGCGGCAGGCTGGACCGACTGAGCATACTTCACCAGGAGATAGGCTTCTTCGACCGTCAACTGTGGCGAGAGCACCACCGCCAGCTGGGCGCTGGCGCGCAGCGCCCGATCCAGGTCGCCGATGGCCGCTTCCCAGTTCACCGGCACCAGCACGCCGCCGCGCCGCACGCGCGGCTCCACCAGCCGCCGCGCGTCGCACACGTGCTTCCAGCCATGGCGACCTTCGTCGCACATCCACCACTGATTCACATGGGGATTCTCGCGCGGCCGGACGCGGTGGATCCGGTCCTGGTGCTCCTCGATGAAGATCGAGCAGCCGGTGGCACAGCCGGCGCAGACATGTTCGTGCGGCTGCATGAACCACACACGCTGGCGGTAGAGGAAATCCCGGTCCCCCAGCGCTCCGACCGGACACAGATCGACAACGTTGCCCGCGAGCGGATTGCCGAGCGGGAAGCCGGGAAACACGTCGATCTCCTCGCGCGCGCCGCGGTTGATCACCATCAACTCGTGGGACTGCGCGATCTCGCGGCAGAACCGGACGCAGCGGGTGCACATGACGCACCGGTCGACGAACAACGTCACGGTGTCGCCCAGCGACCGGCGGCGGCTGGTGAACGGCCGGATATCCGCGCGGCGCTCCGTGTGCCCGTGCTGGTAGAAATAGTCCTGCAACCGGCACTCCCCCGCCTTGTCACAGATCGGGCAGTCCACCGGGTGCCGCAACAGCAGATCTTCCTCCACCATCGCCCGGGCCTGGACCACCTTGTCGCTGTCCGTCACGAAGACGGTACCATCGGTGGCTGGAGTCTGGCAGGCAGGCACCAGCTTGTCCAGCATCGTGATCTCGCCTGTAGCCGGATCGCGCCGGCCGGTTTCCACCAGGCACATGCGGCAACTGGCCACCACCGACAGACCGGGATGCCAGCAGTAGTGGGGGATATCGATGCCGGCACGCGCTGCGGCTTCAATGCCATTGAGCCGCTCGCCGTCCCGGATCTCAACTTCGTGTCCGTCCACAATCACGGTGCCCATCGCCGCCTGCCTTCGCTAGGACCTTACCTGCAGATGCCTGTCATCGAGCGCCCTGACCGGATGCGTCTCCAGGTATCCGTCCGGATTGGATGCGCGGATGTACGCCTCAAATTCGTCGCGGAATTTCCGGATGGCGTTCTTGATCGGCCAGGCGGCGCCGTCCGCCAGGCCGCAGATGGTGGTGCCCGGAATGATGCCCAGTGTGTCACCGATCTCCAGCAGCAGTTCCAGGTCCTGCCACCGGCCGCGCCCGGCGCGGATGCGATCGAGTATGCGGAGCGCCCACGCGGTGCCTTCGCGGCACGGCGTGCATTGACCGCAGCTCTCGTGCGCGAAGAACCGGCAGCTGTTGTGCAGGAAGTCCACCATCGACACGTGCTCGTCCAACACCACGACCCCCGCCGTGCCCAGCCCCAGGCAGCCGAATTTGAGCGGATCAGCAAAGTCGAGGCGGCAGTGGAATTCGTCGTGCCGCAGCAGCCCCGTGCTGATACCGCCCGGGATGGCCGCTTTCGCGCGCCGCCCCTGCCAGACCCCGCCCCCCCACCGCTCGATCAGTTCATCGAGCGGGATGCCGAGCGGCGCTTCGTAGCAGCCCGGCCGGGCAACATGCCCGCTGAGGCAGTAGAGCTTGGGGCCGAAGCTGCCCGAATCGCGCGGATTGGCGGGATCCGGCGGCACGCCCAGGGACCGGAACCAGGCCGACCCGCGCTCGCAGATGTGCTTGACGCACGCCACCGTCTCGACATTGTTGACCACCGTCGGCTGGCGAAACAGCCCTTCCACCGCCGGGAACGGCGGCTTGACGCGGGGCCAGGCGCGCTTGCCCTCCAGACTCTCGATCAGTCCCGTCTCCTCCCCGCAGATGTACGCGCCGGCGCCGCGGTGCAGGAAGACGTCGAGCGAATACGAGGAGCCCAGGATATTGCGGCCCAGATAGCCGGCCGCGTAACACTCGGCGATCGCCGCCTCGACCCGGCGGTACGCCAGCGGATACTCGTAACGCAGATAGAAATACGCCGTCGCCGCCTGCGTGGCGTAGCAGCTCAGCAGCAGTCCCTCCAGAACCTGGTGAGGATCGAGTTCCATCAGGACACGGTTGCAGAACGTGCCCGGCTCGCTCTCGTCCGCATTCAGGCAGAAGTAGATCGGGCCCGGACGGTCCTGGGCCAGAAACGACCATTTCTGCCCGGTCGGAAACCCGGCTCCCCCCCGCCCGCGCAGCCCGCTGGCTCGCACCAGCTCCTGCACCTCCGCCGGCGACTGCCGGGCCAGCACGCCGCGCCAGGTCCGGTAGCCGCCCGCCGCTTCGTATGCCGCGCGCGTGTGGCTGTCGGGCCTGCCGACGTTCGCCAACAGAACGGGTTCGCTGCTTGCCACCGCCGGCCTCGACTTACTTGTTACTTGGTCCACAGTTCCAGCAACTGATCCAGCTTCTCGCGCGTCAGGCAGGCGTGCAGAGTGTCGCCCGCCAGCGCGCACGGCGCCTGCTCACAGGCACCCAGGCATTCGGCGAACTCGATGCCGAACGCGCCATCGGGGGTCGTCTCGCCCGGCGCGATGCCGGTCCGTTCGCACAGGTATGCCAACAGATCGTCCGCCCCGCGCAGCTGGCAGCTGATCGAACGGCACAGCCAGATGCGGATCCGGCCGTGCGGCGCGTCCTGTTTGAAGAACCCGTAGAAGGTCAGCGTGTCCTGGACCTGCGCGGGAGCCAGCTCGAGGAGTTCCGCGATTTCCACCACGGCCTGTTGCGGCACGTGCCGCAACCGCTCATGCACCACGTGCAGGGCCGGCAGCGTCACCGCCTGGCGCGTCGGGTACCGGGGCAGCAACGCGCGAATCTCGGCGATCATGTCGTCGGTCAGAACGCGCGGCCCCGCGATCGTCGCCTGCCGTGTTTCCTCTGTGTTCATGGTTCACTCACATCCGTCGTCGCTGGCCATCCCGTCGCCAGCTGCCTGTCATACGCCGCCCATCAATCACCGGTCGAGTTCCGCGGCAATGATGTTCAAGCTCCCCAGAACCGCCACCACATCGCTGAGTGTATGCCCGCACATCAGGCGGGGAAACAGGGCGAAGTGGACGAACGAAGGGGGGCGGCACCGGGCGCGGTAGGCCACGTGGCTGCCGTCCCCCACGAGGTAGAAACCCAGTTCGCCGTTGGGAGCCTCGATGGCCCCGTACACCTCCTCGCAGGGAACGCTGAAGCCACGATGGGGCATCACGAGTTCGAAGTGGGTAATCAACCCTTCGATGGTCTGATACACCTGCGACTTGGGTGGCAACCCGACGCGCGCGTCCGCGCCGACCTGGACCGGTCCCGCCGGCAGGTTCTCGATCGCCTGCTGGACGATCTGCAGGCTCTCCCGTATCTCGTGCATCCGCACGAGATAGCGCGCGTAGCAGTCGCCGGTCCGCGCGCAGCAGACCTGGAAGTCGAAATCGTTGTACGCCAGGTAGGGCTCGTCCTTCCGCAGATCGCGCGTCACGCCGGAGGCGCGCGCCACGGGCCCCGTCGCGCCGCAATTGATGGCCGCGGAGGCCGACAGCACCCCCACCCCCTGCGTACGGTCCAGGTAAATGCGGTTGCGAGTCAGCAGACGCTCCATGTCGGCCAGGGTGGCGGGCAG
>Ga0123332_1004647_pt1 | contig 11937 bp, 9 predicted proteins | sample BioC12SIPDNA_4_FD_89958 | JGI IMG/M metagenome (GOLD analysis project Ga0123332, IMG submission 89958) | Anaerobic biogas reactor microbial communites from Washington, USA - Biogas_R2_A C12 SIP DNA | ecosystem: Engineered > Bioreactor > Anaerobic > Unclassified | place: Washington, USA...
AAGTAAAAAAAATAATTCCAAATTACGAAATCGGCCCCTGCCGTTTCAACCTCCTGCCTCCCCCCGATCAACACAAATCTCTAATAATGAAATCAATGGGAAAAACAAGATGGCACAATTCCGGAGTTCTGCTGATGCTGCTCCTGCTGCTGCACCCGACCTTGGTCCCGGCACAGATCAACCGGGGAGACTGTCCGTTCTATGAGGAATTCAGGACCTTGTCGCTGGAAGACCGCGAAACTCTTGCCTGCAGGGAGATCCTCTCAGGCAATGTTCCCGAATACATGAAAGGGTTCATCCGCATCACTACCCGGCAAAAAGACCTGAACGGGAAGCAACACCGTGTCACCCTGCTTGTCAAACCCGACTACCTGACCGTGCTCAGCGGGGATGTTCCCTTCATTGTCCCCCTCACGCCAATGACTGCCCAAAAAATCGCGGATTCACTGGATTGTTCCCTGCCCACTCCGAAGATCGTTGACATTATCTTCCGGAACGCCCGGGCTACTGCAGAACCGTTCAATTACATCCCCCGTGAACACCGCAACCTGGACCCCGACCTTTTCTTTGACCATTCCCGCGTAATCTTTGCCCAAATGAAAGCCGCCGGTAAAAAACCGGGTACGCTGACCGCCGGAACAAAAAAGGACGTTGTCATGACCAGGGTCCCTCCCAATCCGTCCTGTGGCCTTTAATCAGTGATTAACGGGCCGAGGTGATCTTTGTCTTTATCTCCATGGTCACAGCCATCGTCTGGCTCTGACCTCCCTGTTCCACCACCAGATCTCCGCTCAGTGACTGTGAACCGCTGCTTTCGATCACCCAGCCGCTTTGGGCATCTACCACCGTGGTAGCCTCGCCGTTGCCCGAGATGCGCTCCATGCGCTGAACGGCATCGGATTTCTTGGCTACGGGATCGGGCATGATCACAGATTTGGCAGTCAGGGTAGCCCGGTTCCCGGACAATTCGGTCAGACGTTGCTGTACCGTAATAATGGCTCCCAGTTCCTCGCTGTTTTCCTCGTCGGTCCAAACAGAAGGTATGGCCAGTGCACGGTCGGGAAATTTCGTAAGACCTGCCTGAACAACGCTTTTGATGGCATTCTGGCTGAACATGGACTTGATCTGCTGCATGGCCGTTTCGCGGCGACGGCGGGCGTACTGTGTGGCCAGGGTTTCATCCGCCTGGGTAAAGAAAGTATCCTCGACGGGCATTTGCTCAACAATCTCGCCCTTGCGGGAAATGATCATTAGCAGGGGCTTTCCCATCATGGTCTTAATGGCCTGGCCCATAATATCTTCTCCTTCCGAATCAAAGACCTGGGACTGTCCCTGGCCGCTGGCCGTAATGGTCATTCTTGTAAGACGGGCTTCCACAAGATATCCCTGCTCCACCTCCCGTTCCAGGGTCACTACGGCGCTGATGATCTGATCGGATTGGGTTGTCATCTCTCCCATCATGGGAACCCGTATGGTCGTGGCCTGGCTGACCTCCATGGAAACGGGATACTCCACGCCTTTAACGGGTTTGAATTCCAATGTAACGCTTTGTGCCTGCAGAGAAAGGGTCGCAAACACAAAAAACAAGCTAACGATTCGTTTCATTTCTGATTTCTTTAAATTTCCACAAACTTACAATTTATTCATTAATTAATCTGTCGTTGAATCCTCTTGTTGATGATAATATCCGTTTGGTTGAATCTGGTTTGATATTTGCAACATTTTGCGTAATATTGTGATAAATAGAGAATGCCATTCATTATGAAAATCATAAAATTATTTCTTTTGGCCTTTTGTCTGGTCGGGTTCTCTCACATGTCAGTCGCACAGACCTCCATAGATGCCGAAGCTTCCATTACTTTGGGAGCAGACGTCCGTGTTGAAAAAATCAGTGATCTGCATTTCGGCGACATAATGGGCCAGCCGGTGGGCGGGGCAGTCAGGGTAAATCCGTCGGACGGAAGCGTTGTAAATGTTTCCGGGAATTTCCAGCTCCTCGGCAACAGCACTGCCGCCATTTTCCAGGTTTCCGGCACTTCGGGGCAGTCCTTTCTGATTGCCTCGGGAAGCTACCCCGCACAAATCACATTGAGGAACGAACAGGGAAATACCATGATCGTCAACAATTTTCAAATCATTCCCTCCAGCGGAAATCTGGACAACACCGGCACCGCTCTCATAAAACTCGGTGGCACTTTAAATATAGGTGCAAGCCAGCCGGCGGGGAATTATACCAACACCACAGACCTTACGGTAACCATTTCTTTCCAGTAAGAAACGGGTTGCAATACATCTTAACCAACGTTATGAACAGAACATTCTTATTTATGATGATGCTGACTGGCTCACTGGCGCTGAACGGTTGCAGCGAGAACGCTGACAGCAAGACTCCCCCGATAGGAAAAAACACGGACATCCTGGAAAACGACCTGCTGGACCCCATTGTCCTGAATCATTTCGGACGTGTGTCCGACCCGCAGGTCTCTCCTGACGGAACAAAAATCGTGTACGGGGTCACCTATACCTCTATTGAACAAGACAAGCGGAACAGGGAGCTTTTTGTCATGGACACAGACGGAAACAACAACCGCCAGATCACAAGCACCGATGCGGGAGAATCCAATGCCCGCTGGCTGGACAATGACCGTATGCTGTTTCTGAGCGGAGGGAAACTGTGGATCATGCAGGCCGACGGCTCCGGACGACGGGAGATCAAAGGAACGGAAAGGAGCATTGCGGAATTCAGCCTTTCCCCCACTCACGACAGGATTCTTTTTATCTCTGCCGTCAAATCGGGCGTCAGGCCCGATGACCTTTACCCGGATCTGGACAAATCCTCGGGACGTGTAATAGACGACCTGATGTACCGTCACTGGGACTGCTTCGTGGAAGAGATCCCCCATGCTTTCGTTGCCGCCTTTGACGGAGAATCCCTGTCTGAAGAGGTTGACCTGATGGCAGGCCTGCCTTACGAACTGCCCACGTTGCCCTTCGGGGACATAGGTGAATTGTGCTGGAGTCCGGACGGCAAAAGCATAGCCTATTCCTGCCGCAGACTCACCGGCGTTGATTACGCGGTATCCACCAATACAGATATTTTCCTCCGGAACCTGGAAACCGGAAATGAGACCAACCTGAGCGAGGGTATGAAAGGATACGACACCGCTCCCCGTTTCTCTCCTTGCGGAACCTACCTGGTCTGGAACAGCATGGAACGGGACGGTTACGAAGCCGATAAAAACCGCCTGATGCTCTATTCCCTTGCAGACGGTTCCGTTACCGACCTTACCGCCGGTTTCCGGTACAACGTGGAAAGCGTAACGTGGATGAAGGACAGCAAAGGCCTTTTCTTCACCTCGTGTGCCGAAGGGATCACCCACGTTTTCGCCCTGGACCGGGGCACGGGCAAGATCCGTCAGATCACCTCGGGCTGGTACAATTGCGGCCCCATGCAACTTACCGGCAATCCTTCCGAAGGAGAACAACTCATAGGCACCTATGTTTCCCTGTCCATGCCCGCCGAGCTCGTTTCCATTGATCCCGTTTCGGGTGAATACAAACAGCTTTCCTTTGAAAACAGCCATTTGTTGGACCAGCTGACCATGGGTCAGGTGGAAGAACGCTGGGTCACCACCACCGATAACAAGAAAATGCTTACCTGGGTGGTTTACCCGCCCCATTTTGATCCCGACAAGAAATATCCCGCCGTGCTTTTTTGCGCCGGAGGCCCCCAGTCCACCCTGTCGCAGGGATGGTCCTACCGCTGGTGCCACCAGCTGATCGCCGCCAACGGCTATATTGTCATCCTGCCCAACCGCAGGGGCACAACGGCCTTCGGCCAGGAGTGGACGGAGCAGATAAGCGGCGATTATGCCGGCCAGAACATGCTGGACTATCTGAGCGCCGTGGACCACATGAAGCGGGAACCTTTTGTGGACGGAAACCGGATCGCTGCCGTGGGCGCCAGTTACGGAGGGTATTCCGTGTTCTACCTGGCCGGTAACCACAGTGAACGTTTTGCCGCCTTCATAGCGCATGCCGGCATATTCAACACGGAACACATGTACATGACCACCGAAGAAGTCTGGTTCCCGCACTGGGACAACGGGGGTGCACCCTGGGACAGAAACCCCGTGGCCGTGAACCATTACGCCCAATCTCCTCACAAAAGGGTGCAATTCTGGAACAAACCCATCCTGATCACGCACGGGGAACTGGATTACCGCGTTCCCGCCGATCAGGCCATGGCTGCGTTCAATGCCGCCAAACTGAACGGGGTTCCTGCCAGACTGGTGCTCTTCCCCGATGAGAACCACTGGATCCTGAAAGCACAGAACAACATTCTCTGGAACAGGATCTTTTTTGAATTCCTGGACAAATACCTTAAATGATCGCCCAGAAAGCGGTCATTAAGGGGCAAACGTAAAAAGATCGCAGGACAATTTTCACTTTTTATCTTTTACGCCATCTTTCCCGGTCCGGTGTTATAAGTTTGTTGCATATAACCACAATAAAAAAGTATTATGGAATTATCTGTCAACAAAGTAGAACTGATGGGACGCGTTGGCGCAGATCCCAGAATAGGTCAATCCGAAGAGGGAAGAAAAGTAATGAATTTCAATCTGGCCACGGGAGAAGTGGTGAAAACCACAGACGGGACACTCAAGGAAGAAACCACATGGCACCGCATCGTTGCCTGGGAAGGAAAAGATATCGCTTCTTTTGACACGGTCAGGAAAGGTTCGCGGCTCATGATCACAGGAAAGATCCGCACCAATGTCTTTGAAAAGGACGGTCAGCCCAGGTATATCCAGGAGGTCCTTGCACAGACGCTGAAAGAAGTGACTTCGAGCTGAAAAATTACCTACATTTGCAGTCAGATGTAAGAATGTACCCGTATGCCAAGAGATCTTTTCATATACAACACCCTTTCCAGGGAAAAAGAAAAATTTCAACCGCTGGTTCCCGGGCACGCAGGACTCTATGTCTGCGGCCCCACTGTTTACGGTGATCCGCACCTGGGACATGCCAGGCCCGGCGTGGTGTACGATGTGTTCGTCAGACTGCTCAAAGACCTGGGATACAAGGTCCGTTACGTCCGCAACATTACCGATGTGGGGCACCTGGAAAACGACTCTGATTCGGGGGAAGACAAGATCAACCGCAAAGCGCGGCTGGAAGAGCTGGAGCCTATGGAGATCGTTCAGTATTATACCATCCGTTACCACCAGGCTATGGCAGCCCTGAACACCCTTCCGCCCAGCATCGAACCCAGGGCATCGGGGCATATCACAGAGCAGATTGCCATGATCCAGCAGATCCTGGATACCGGGATGGCCTATGAGATCAACGGATCCGTATATTTTGACGTGGAACGGTACAACCGGGAACACCGTTACGGGATCCTGTCCCGCCGTGTACTGGAAGACCTGCAGACCAATACCCGGACCCTGGACGGGCAGGATGACAAACGCTCCCCCTTCGATTTCGCACTCTGGAAGAAGGCTGCTCCCGAGCACATCATGCACTGGCCCTCCCCGTGGAGCGAAGGATTTCCCGGATGGCACCTGGAATGCTCGGTAATGAGCTCCAAATACCTGGGGCAGGTATTCGACATTCACGGCGGAGGCATGGACCTGCTCTTTCCCCACCACGAATGTGAACTGGCCCAGAACACCGTTACCCGCGGGGAACACAGCGTCCGGTACTGGATGCACAACAACCTGATCACCATCAACGGCCAGAAAATGGGCAAATCCCTGGGAAACTTTATCACGCTGGAAGAACTTTTCAGCGGAAAGCACCCGCTTCTTACACAGGCATTCCACCCCATGACCGTCAGGTTCTTTATCCTGCAGGCCCATTACAGGGGCCCGCTGGATTTCAGCAACGATGCCCTGGTCGCAGCGGGCAAAGGCCTTAAACGATTGCTGCAGGCACGCCTCGTGCTGAAAAAGATACCGGTTCAGGAAGGACTGGCGGCCTCGGACACGTTGGCGGAAATGGAAGAAAAGATCTACAGGGCCCTCTGCGACGACCTGAACACCCCGGTTGCCCTGGCCGCCCTTTTCGATATGGCGGGATGGATACAGGCAACTTCGGACGCACGGAAACCCATTGCCCCTCAGGACAGGGACGTGGCCGAAAGGATCTATGACCGTGTGGCAGAAGGTATCCTGGGCCTGAAAGAAGAAACGGCACAGGACCACCTCCCCCTGGTGGAAGGACTCATAGAAATGATCCTGGAGTTGCGTACCCGGGCCCGCTCCCGTAAGGAGTGGAGCGAATCGGACAGGATCCGTGACAGGCTCTCTGACCTTGGCGTCAAGATCAAAGACAGCAAAGACGGTACGGACTGGGAATTTTGAATGACCCTAAAGGCAAAGAGGGATACTGTCGCCTGTCAGTATCCCTCTTTATTTCGTGGCGCGATCAATAGATCTTCTGTTTGCATGAAAAAATTCCGCGCGCTCACTGTGTTCGTTCTCTTTTATATACTCAAATAACGTTCCATAAACATTCCCCAATCCAAAAAACCCCCAAATCGTTCAAAGATACATTCCCTGAAATGTTATTTTATTGAATATTAGTGACTTAATTTATTTTCAAAAACCGTTGACCCCTGTAATAGAACCTCGTTGTGGGGAATATGAGGTCGCTTTTTGGGGAATAATTCCCCATATTGCCTTTTTTAAGCTGCTTTGTCCCGCCCGGATTTTCTTCATATCTTAGTCTCATGAAACCCGACGTAGGTTTTCGCCTTAAGATCATTTTCAGTTACCTGTTGCTGGTGGCCCTGGCCATCGCGACCGGATGGTATGTTTACAGACACGTATATCCATTCCTGTTTCAAAGCGAAGACCGTCGGGAAGAGATCCTGGAACGCAGTCTGCTCATCAGCAATACCATTTCGTTACTGTACGAAGCCGAATGGCTGGGAACGCGGTTTATCCAGGATCCCAAGGCCGAGAATTACGACCTGTACCGCAATGCGCTCGACAAGGTGGACCTGATGCTCGATTCGCTGGGCAGGGGCACGGTCATGGAACGCCAGCTCGAAATCCTGGAGGGAATTGACAGCCTGTTGATATACAGGGACACCAACATTCGCCAAATTGCACAGCAGCAAAGCGAGCTCAGCCGGAGAAGCAGCCGCGAGGTGCAAAAGAAAGTTGATCGGGCACTCCCGCAGCTGCCAACCATGACACAAGTTCCCAAACTTGCCGAGGTAACCTCCCGCCCCATGCCTCCGGTCGTGATCCGGGAAGAGATCATCTACGACACCATCACTACGGCGGTGCGCAGGCCCCGGCAAACGTTCTTTGAGCGCCTGGGGAACGCGTTTTCCCCTTCCCGCATGCAGGACAGCATCACCGAGATCAAACAGATCCGCCGGACCATCACCGACTCTCTTGTCCGGATCATTCCCGGCACTCCGCAACCGGTCGCCCAGCAGACCACCAGCCGCGACACCGTGGTGCAGGCGGTAATGCGGGTGCTGGACGATGTGGAGGAAGAACGGCAACGACAGATGAGGGCCATCTCCATCCAGCTGGAACAGCTCATTGAAACGGACCGGGCCCTGAACCTTCAGATTAATAAATTGCTGGAAGAACTTAACCAGGAATGGTTCAGCAGCACCCTGAGCGCTCTGGAAACCCGCAGGGCTTCGCTGGAACAGGCCGGCAGTTCCCTCTCCATCCTGGGAGTCGCCGCCCTGTTCATCATCCTGCTTTCCACCCTGCTCATTTTTACGGACCTGAACAAAAGCCGCAGGTACCGCAGGGATCTGGAAGTGGCACGCAACCGTGCCGAAGACCTGATGAAAAGCCGGGAAAAACTGCTCCTGACCGTTACCCACGACATCAAGGCCCCGCTAAGCGCCATCATCGGGTACCTTGACCTGCTGCGCCATCCCTCCGACAAGAGTGCGGAACAGCAATTGAAAGAATACCTGGATCCCATGATGCACTCGGCCGGACATGTCATGGAACTGCTGGCCAACCTGCTGGAATATTACCGCCTGGAGGCACACAAGACACAATTGAATCCCGTGGTCACCCCCCTTCGCAGGCTGTTCGAGGAAGCCATAGCCGTATTCACCCCCACGGCCAACAAAAAAGGGGTCACGCTCAGCCTGCACACAGCCGTACCGCCTTCCCTGTGTGTGATCACAGACCCGCTGCGTGTACGGCAGGTGATCCTGAACCTGTTGTCAAATGCCGTAAAATTTACCGACAAAGGGCACATAGACCTGCACGTTTCGCTGGACGGAACGGAACTCTTCTTTTCCGTTTACGACACAGGGACGGGCATTTCGCCGGAGGCCCAGCAACGCATCTTTGAAGAATTCATGCGCGTGGAAACTTCCCGGTCCCCGGACAAGGAAGGTGTAGGCCTGGGATTGTCCATAGTTAAGCGCATTGTGGACCTGTTCAAGGGAAACATCACCATTTCGGGGAATGAAGACTCGGGCAGTACCTTCAGTGTATCCATTCCCGTCGAACGGACAGAGGAACAGGCCCGGGAGCAGGACCTTGCGGTCCAGCCGGTCTCCCCCGGACCATCCCCCGACCCCTTGCGGGTTTTGGTGGTTGACGACGACCCGGCCCAATTGTCTCTGTCTTCTGAAATGTTGCGGCTGTCCGGGCACCTGGTGGCCACTGCTTCCGGGGTACAAGCCGCCCTGGCATTGATAAGCACCCTGCCTGTCGACGTTGTTCTGACGGACATCCAAATGCCCAACGGAAACGGATTCCTTCTCCTGGAACAGATACGCCGCATAAGCCGGGTCCCGGTAATAGCCGTTACCGCCAACGGCCTCTATTCTTCACAGCATTTCATGGAAAAAGGGTTTGCTGCCCACCTTCCCAAACCCTTTGTAAAGGCCCAGCTGAACCGGGTCCTGGCACCTCTTGACCCGTTGGTCCCATACGACCTGTTCTCCCTGTCCGATATGGGAAAAATGGTGGAAGGAGACCTGGATGCGGTAACACAGGTACTGCGTGTATTCTTTGCCGCCGCAGGCGACAGTGTCAATGCCATGGAAGCAAGCCTGGAACAGGGGGATTACGGACGCATAGGCTCCATTGCACACAAAATGCTGCCCATGTTCCGGCAGCTTCGGTCCCCGCTGGTAAAAGATCTTGAAATCCTGGAACGCTCCGGAAAAGAAGACCCCTCCAGGATCAGACGGGTCATCCGGGAATCGCGTGCTTTACTCCAGGTGATAAAGCTTCATTTTATTATATAGTGTCTTGCGGTCCACCCCCAGAAGGCGCGCGGCCCGGGTACGGTTGTTCCGGGTACGGGCCAGGGCTTCCACAATCATCTGGCGTTCGTGCTGCTCTTTCAGGGTATGGGCATCCTGCCCCTGGCGGGGCACAGGTCCCTCGCTAATCTCTTCGGGCAGGTCCGCCGCCGTGATCAGGGGCCCTTCACTCAGAAGTACGGTGCGTTTCACCACATTGAGCAATTCCCGCAGGTTGCCCCGCCAGCCGTAAGACAACATCAGCTGTTCTGCCTCGGGGGAAAAACCGGAGATCTGCTTTTTCATCTGCCGGTTGGCATATTCCAGGAAATGACGGGCGAACAGCAGGATGTCCTGTCCCCGCTCCTGCAGACGGGGAATCTGAAGCTGAAACTCGTTGATCCGGTGGTACAGGTCCTCGCGGAACCTGCCTTGTTCTATCATTTGCTTCAGATCCACGTTGGTAGCCGTTATGATGCGGATGTTCACCTCCACAATGCGCGAACTCCCCACGGGCTTGATCACGCCTTCCTGCAATGCCCTCAAAAGCTGCATCTGTACATCAGGCGACAGGTTCCCTATCTCGTCCAGGAACAGCGTTCCCCCGTCGGCCGTTTCGAACGCCCCTTTCTTGTCGCTGATGGCCGAGGTGAAGGAGCCTTTCAGGTGCCCGAACAACTCGCTCGAGGCAAGGTCCCTGGGGATCGCCCCGCAGTCGAGTGCCACAAAAGGACCGTCCCTGCGGGAACTGTTCTGGTGGATGTGGTTGGCCACGTATTCCTTCCCTGTCCCGCTTTCTCCCGAGATAAGCACCGACAGGAGCGTGGGGGCCACCAGCATCATATAATCGTAGAGCTTGAGCGAAGCGGGACTGTCTCCTTTGATAAAAGGGATGCGTTCGTGGGGCTTTTCCTTTTTCCGGAGCACCTCATCCATTTTTTCTCTCAGTACCACGGGGTCCACGGGTTTTTCCAGGTAATCTGCCGCTCCCATCCGGATGGCCTGTACGGCGGTCTGGATATCGGCATACCCTGTCATAATGAACACCGCACTGTCGGGCGAGGTTTCCCGGATCCATTTGAGCAAAGTCAGGCCGTCAGTGTCGGGCAGCCGCAGGTCACAAAGGACAATGTCATAGACCTGCGCCTGTATGGCCTTCATGGCCTCGCCGGCGGAAAGAACCCCTTCTGCGCGGAACCCGGCCTTTCCAAGCCACGTCTTCAACAGGGTGTTGAAAGCCGCGTCGTCTTCTATGATCAGTATTTTCACCATGAGTACAAATGTAGAAAATATTTTTTTGTATCTTTGGCCCTATGAAAGGTGCCATATTATCCTTCTTATTATCTGTCACTTTGTTCTTAACGGGATCTCTCATGATCTACGGACAATCCGGCACCAAGTATGTCCCGCTGACAGCCCAGCTGGAAATTGAAGTGATCGTGCCCTTGTCCATATCTAAAGAGGCCAACCTCTCTTTTGGTTTTGCATCTCCCGGTAACGGGGCCGGATACGTTACCATCCTCCCGGCCGAAAATCCGCAACGGACCGCTTCGGGTGTTGCCACCCTTTTGCCCAGCGGATCCGGGATCGTTTCCGCCGCCAAGTTCAGGGTGACCGGCGCTCCCGGGGCACAGGTCAATATCAGCGTGCCCGACTATACATTCCCCCTGTATCATCAGGGCGGCACCACTTCGGTCAATCTCAACCTGACGGGATCTTCCAACAGCCTGCAACTGGGACCCGCCGGGGATGGTGTGTTTTATGTAGGCGGCACGGTCACCATGTGGTGGGGTCAATCCCTGGGCGTTTATTCCGGGACCTTCAATGTAACCGTTTGCAACAATTAATTCAGGCTTGTCATTGACCAAACAAGTCGTTTGGTAGATAAAAACCTCCTTTCTGTTGAAACCATTTTCACCTTATGCGGGGAGGGCATATCTTTGCATCACGTTTACGATTTTAGTTTAAAAAATTTAACAATATTCATTATGAAAACAACAATCTTAAAATTCTTCACGCTCTCTGCAGCCATCTTCGCTTTCTCAACAATTTCTTTCGGACAGAATACCGCCTCTGCAGAAGCAGATGCCGGTGCCAGAATTATTACCCCTTTAACCATTGGAAATAACCAGGGTCTTGAGTTCGGTGATATTATTGCAGGTGCAAATACAATTACCATTACTACGGCCGGTGAAAGAGATGCAACTAACGAAGATGCATTACTTGTCACCACCGGTGTAACCCGCACTCCGCAAGCCGCCCAGTTTACTGTTAATGGAGAAGCAAACCTTTCCTATACCCTTGTTATTGATCCAAGTGCAACTCTTACTCAGGTTGACGGAACGGCTACCATGACCATTAATAATTTCGATCACAATGCAACAGGCACCCTGAGTGGTAGTGGGGCAGAAGTATTTAATGTGGGTGCTGACCTGATCGTAGGTGCATCACAGGCCTCCGGCGTTTACGAAGGCACCTTTGAAGTAAAGGTTACTTACGAATAATAAACAGTTCCACAACAATATATTTCCTCGGTCGCTCCTTCCGCCTGGATGGAGCGTTCCGGGGAAAAATCAAAAAAAGACAAACTAAAAAATCACCCCCATGAAAAAGCTGATACTTCCCCTGTTCTTTAGCCTCCTGTTTACCGGGTTTGCCCTGAACACCTATGCCATGGATGACGACCC
>Ga0123332_1004648_pt1 | contig 11937 bp, 10 predicted proteins | sample BioC12SIPDNA_4_FD_89958 | JGI IMG/M metagenome (GOLD analysis project Ga0123332, IMG submission 89958) | Anaerobic biogas reactor microbial communites from Washington, USA - Biogas_R2_A C12 SIP DNA | ecosystem: Engineered > Bioreactor > Anaerobic > Unclassified | place: Washington, USA...
TCTGCCAAATCCTCCTTGTTTAGCAACAGAAGCCTGGGCTTGTGGGCGATCAGGGCGTCCAGCGCCGGGTTGCGGCTGGACAGAGGCAGGCGCGCGTCACAAAGCTCAAGCACAATGTCCACGCGCTTAAGCTGGGTTTCCAGCAGCCTTTTTGCTTTTGCCATATGCCCCGGATACCAGGAAATGGGCCGTTGTCCTTCCATGAAGCCTCCTAAAATGCTGGCTAAAAAATAGCATGTTTCCTGCCTTTATGCAAGGAAGGCCAAAAACAATTGACGAAAGGATAAGGGGGTGTTAGCATTCTTTTTATGTTATCCCCTGAGATATTCGGAGGTATGCAATGCGGGAACGCCTGGAAAACATGAAACACGAGGCCCTTGAAAAAACGCAGGCCGCCGGGACGGCGGAGGCGCTTTTGGACATCCGCCACCAGTACCTGGGCAAAAAGGGCGCCATCACCCTGGTGCTAAAGGAGCTGGGCCGCCTGGAGCCGGAGGAACGCCGCCAGACGGGCATGCTGGCCAATGAGGTAAAGGACGCTATCGCCCAGGCCCTCGCCGCCCGGGAGGAGGCCCTGATTGACGAGGGCTCCGCCATTCAAGGGGAGATTGACTTAAGCCTGCCTGGCATCCGGCCAACCTCCGGGGCCCTGCACCCCATCACCCAGATGGCTTATGACTTAAACGACGCCTTCCTGTCCCTGGGCTTTGAGGTCTATCAGGAGGACGAGATCACCAGCGAGCAATACGCCTTTGATCACCTGAACTTCCCCCCGGACCATCCGGCCCGGGACACCATGGACACCTACTGGCTCAAGGGCTTTGAGGACAAAACCGGGGCCCAGCGCCTCTGCCTCAGGCCCCATCTCACCGGGGGCAGCGTCCGTTATCTCAAAAAGCACGGCGCGCCTGCCCGCTTTGTCTATCCGGGCCCCTGCTACCGCAATGAAAATACGGACGCCCGGCATGAGCGCGCCTTCTTCCAGTATGAGGCGCTGATTGTGGAGAAGGACTTCTCCTTCGCCTCCGGTCAGGTGATGATTTCAACCATCCTTGAAAAGGTCTTTGGCCAGGCGGTGGATACCCGCATGCGCGCGGGCTTTTTCCCCTTTGTGGAGCCGGGCTTTGAGATTGACATGAAGTGCCTGGTCTGCGGCGGTGCGGGCTGCAAGGTGTGCAAGCAGGTGGGCTGGATTGAGGTGATGCCGGGCGGCACCCCCCACCCCAATGTCTTGAAGGCCGCAGGGCTTGACCCTGAAATCTGGTCCGGTTTTTACATCAACATCGGCCTGGACCGCCTGGTGATGATGCGCTACGGGGTGGATGATGTGCGCCTGTTCCGGGGCGCTGACCTCAGGTTCCTGGGGCAATTCAGATAAGGAGGGAAGGATCATGAAAGTATCGCTTAACTGGATCCGCCGGTATGTTGACCTGCCGGAGGGCCTCAGCATGGACCAGCTCTCCTACGACCTGACCATGCGCACCGTGGAGGTGGAGGACGCCATCAACCCCGCGGACAGCCTGACAGGGGTCTTGCTGGGCCAGATCACTTACATCAGCCCCCATCCCCAGGCGGATATGCTGAAGGTTTGCCTGGTGGACCTGGGCCAAAGCGAGCCTGCCACCATCGTGTGCGGCGGCTCCAACATCTATGTAGGGATGAAGGCGGCGGTGGCCGTTCCGGGCGCCAAGGTGCGCTGGCACGGGGAGGGCGAGCCGGTCGCCATCAAGACCACCAAGCTGCGCGGCGTTAAAAGCGATGGCATGATCTGCGCTGCGGCGGAACTGGACCTTATGGACCTCCTCCCGGCGGAGGACGAGCACGCGGTGATAGACCTTAAGGATTTCCAGGGCCAGCCGGGGACGCCCTTGGGCCAGGTGCTGGGGATGGATGACCTGATCCTTGAGATAGACAACAAATCCCTCACCAACCGGCCGGACCTGTGGGGCCATTACGGCATCGCCAGGGAGCTGGCCGCCATCTACCAAAGCCCCTTAAAACCTCTGCCTGCGTTTGAAAAGCCCCAGGGGCTGCCCGAATATCCCGTTGAAATAGAAAACCCCGGCCGCTGCCGCCGCTATGCGGGGCTGGTGTATGAGGGGGTGTCCAGCGCCCCTTCCCCCTGGTGGCTGAAGCTGGCGCTGTGGAAGACCGGCATCCGCCCCATCAATGCCCTGGTGGACCTGACCAATTACGTCATGCTGGACGTGGGTCAGCCCACCCACGGCTTTGACCAGGACAACGTCAAGGACAAAATCATCGTCAGAAACGCAAGGCCCGGCGAAGGCCTCACCCTGCTTGACGGCCAGAAGCTGGCCTTAACGGAGGAGGACCTGATGATCTGTGACGTCACCGGGCCCATTGCCTTGGGCGGCGTCATGGGCGGGGTGAAGGACTCCATCCTGCCGGAAACCACCCGGATGATCCTGGAGATCGCCAACTTTGAGCCCATTGGCATCCGCCGCAGCGCCAGCCGCTTTCAGATCCGCACCGAATCCGCCAACCGCAACGAGAAGGGCCTGGATACCCAGCGGGTGGACCAGGCCATGGCCACCGCCCACGCCCTGATCCTGAAGCTTTTCCCCCAGGCCCGTTTAAGCGCCTTTAGGGACAACTACCCGGTGAAAACCCAGTGCCCCGACATCACGGTGAAGCTGGACTGGCTGGCTACCCGGCTGGGGCAAAGCCTGTCCGCCCAGGAAGCGGCGGACACCCTGCGTCCGCTTGGCTTTGGGGTGCTTCATGAGGGCGGCACGCTGAAGGTGTCCGTGCCCTCCTGGCGGGCCACCGGGGATGTGGATCTGCCGGATGACGTGCTGGAAGAAATCGCCCGGATGATCGGCTATGACAACTTCTCCTTCATTCCCCCCAGGGTGCGCCTGACGGGCGCTGTGCGCCAGCCCGGGGTGCAGCTGCTGCGCCGGCTGCGGGAATATCTGGCCCTTGAGGCGGGCATGCAGGAGGTGTTCACCTATCCCTGGGTGGACAGGCGTTATCTGGAGGCCGCGGGCTTTGGGCCGGAGGCTTGCCTGGCGCTGGCCACCCCGCCCTCTCCTGAGACCGCCTGCCTGCGCCCCTCCCTGATCCCGGGGATACTGGAAGCTGTGGTGCACAACCTGCGCTATTTTGATGCCTTCCGCATCTTTGAATGCGCCCAGGTCTTCTTCCCCGGCGCCACCCATCCCAGCGAGGAGGCGGAGACCCTGCCGCGTCAGGAGCGTTTTCTGGCGGCGGCCTGGGTGGGCCAGGACCCGGCCCTCCTCTTTCGCCAGATGAAGGGCGTGCTGGAGGCGCTGCCCCGGGCGGTCATGTCCCAGCCCCTGCGCTTTGAGCAAAAAGAAAGGCCCGCCTGGGCGGACCCTAAGGCCTGGCTTAATATCATCTCCGGGGAGGCCCTGATCGGCTCCTTTGGGGTGATCTCCCTGAAGGCCGCGCGCCTGTCCGGCATCAAGCGGGCCAGCGTGGCGGCGCTTGAAGTGGACACCCAGGGGCTCATCCCCTTGTCCTCCCGCAGCAACAGCTATCAGCGTCTGCCCCTCTTCCCTCTGGTGGAGCAGGATTTCTCCGTCCTTTTAGAGGAGAAAATCCCCTGGCAGGATATTCACAGGGCCCTTGAAGGCAGCGTCAAAAGCCTGGATTTCATCGAGGAATACCGGGGCAAGCAAATCCCTGAAGGCAAAAAATCCGTCATGTTCCGTGTGCGCTTCGGCTTGGACACGGGCACCATGACGGCGGAGCAAATCGAGGAAAAGATGAACAGCATCATCAGAAAACTTAAGAAGCTGGGCGGGGAAGTGCGGCATTAAAAGCCCTGGGGCCGGCGCGAAAAGCGCCGGCCCCAGGCCTTTACATCTCCACAATCTCCTCTTGCGGCAGCCGGGCGATCACCGCGCTTACCAGCTGACGGAAGGGGATTTTTATGATCTCCGCCGCGGCCAGCACCTCTTCGTGGTTGATGGGCGCCTCCAGAACCCCTGCCGCCATGTTGGTGATGCTGGAGATGCCAAGCACCTTGATGCCTGAATGCCGGGCCACGATGGTCTCCGGCACCGTGGACATGCCCACAGCGTCGGCCCCCAGCGTGCGGGCCATGCGGATCTCCGCCGGGGTTTCAAAGCTGGGCCCGTTCATCCAGCAGTACACCCCGCGCTTTAAATCAATGCCCAGCTTCTCCGCCTCCTCCTGGGTGATCTGGCGCAGCTCCCGGTCATAGGCATAGGTCATGTCCGGAAAACGCGGGCCAAAGCGGTCCAGGTTTTTGCCACGCAGGGGGTTGCGGCCGGAGAGGTTGATGTAATCCTCAATCAGCATCAAATCCCCGGGCTTAAAATCCGTGTTCACAGCGCCTGCGGCATTGGTGACAATCAGGGTTTTTATTCCCAGCAGCCGCATCACCCTGACCGGCAGGGTGACCTTGTTCATCCCATAGCCCTCATAGCTGTGGAAGCGGCCTGACATCACCAGCACCCGCTTGTTCCCCAGCATCCCTGCCACAAACTTGCCCGCGTGCCCCGCCACCGTGGAGCGGGGAAAGCCCGGGATCTCGTCATAGCTGATCTCCGCCGCCTCCCTCAGCTGCTCCTCAAAGCCCCCCAGGCCGCTGCCCAGGATCACCCCGATGTCCGCCGGGCCCAGGCTGTGCTTCACCAAATCCGCCGCGCGTTTGATCTCCTTGTACGTACTCATGCCAAATCCTCCAAATCCCTCAGGAATGAATGGGCGCCGTAGCGCTCTGCCAGGCCAAAAAAGTCGCTGATGGTGGCGGCAATGTCGGAGAATGTCTCCAGATCCCCCAGATGGCTGTGCCCGGACAGCCCCGGCCGCCAGGCTAAAAGCGGGGCGTACTCCCGGGTGTGGTCGGTGCCGGAAAAGGTGGGGTCACAGCCGTGATCCGCGGTGATGATCAGCAGATCCTCCGGCCCTAATGCCTCCTGAAAGCGGGGCAGGGCCTCGTCAAAGTCCTTCAGCGCCCGGGCATAGGCCTCCGGGTCCCGGCGGTGGCCGTGGAGCATGTCAAAATCCACCAGGTTGATAAACAGCAGGCCGTCAAAGGGCTTTTCCAAATATTCAAGCGCCGCCTGGATGCAGGCGGCGTTGCCTGCGGCGTGGTTGCTGTCCGTCAGCCCCCGGTGGGCGAAAATATCCTCAATTTTTCCAACGCCTATCACATCAAAGCCCGCCTGCTTCAGGTCGTCCAGGATGGTGTTTCCGGGCGGCGTCAGGGAAAAATCCCTGCGGTTGCCCGTGCGGGTGAAGCCCTCCCGGGAGTTGCCTACAAAGGGCCTGGCGATCACCCGGCCCACGGCCAGCTCCCCGGTGAGCATCTCCCTGGCGGTCTGGCAGATTTGATATAGCTCTTCTGGCGGGATAACTTCCTCATGGGCCGCGATCTGAAAGACGGAATCCGCGGAAGTGTAGACGATGGGCGAGCCGGTTTTAAGGTGCTCCTCACCTAAATCCTCGATGATCTGGGTGCCGCTGGCGGCGTAATTGCCAAGAGTGCCGCGGCCGATGGCCGTCTCAAAACGGGTGATGAAATCCTCCGGAAAACCATCCGGAAAGGTGGGGAAGGCCTGGCTTAAGCGCACCCCCGCCATCTCCCAGTGGCCCGTGGTGGTGTCCTTGCCGGGGGAGAGCTCCTTAAGCCGGGCGGACACCCCGCGGGCGTGGACGCTGTGGGGCAAAAAGGCGGTGCGGATGGCGCCCAGACCTATCTTTTCCATATTGGGCAGCCGCAGGCCTGTTACCAGCACGGTGTGCCCCAAGGTGTTGGCCCCCACATCCCCATAAAGATGGGCGTCAGGCAATGCGCCCGCTCCCACTGAATCAAGAACAATCAAAACAGCTTTTCTCATGCGTATCCTCCTGTTTGATTTTACACGGAATATACGCCGTTCAGACAGCCGCTTGGCTCTCAGTGCCCCCGGGTGTATAATGACGCGGGAGGATAATCATGGAATTTATCGCGACAGCGGCCTTTGGGCTGGAGGGACTGGTCAAGCAGGAGCTGAGCGCCCTGGGCTTTGAGGCCCGGGCGGAGACGGGCGGCGCCCGGTTTAAAACGGACATGGCTGGCGCTTTTAAGGCCAACCTGTGGCTTGCCTGCGCGGATCGGGTGATGGCGGTGATGGCGGAGGCGGAAACCCTCAGCTTTGACGCCCTGTTTGAAATGGTGCGGGCCATCCCCTGGGAGGACTATCTGCCCCGGGACGCCGCCTTTCCTGTCAGCGGGCACTGCGCCCGCAGCCAGCTGATGAGTATTAGCGACTGCCAGAAAATCGTTAAAAAGGCGATCGTTGAACGGCTGAAGCAGCGCTATAAAACCGAGTGGTTCCCGGAGACAGGGCCGGTGTTTCCGGTGTCCGTCACCATTAGCCGCGACATCGCCCGCCTGGCGCTTGACACCTCGGGCGAAGCCCTCAACCGGCGCGGCTTTCGCACCTATGTGGGGGAAGCGCCCCTAAGGGAAACCCTGGCCGCGGCCATGGTGCGCCTGTGCGGATGGGACCTGCGCCGTCCCCTTCACGACCCCTGCTGCGGCAGCGGCACCCTTATGATGGAGGCGGCCTTTCTGGCCGCCAACCGCGCCAGCGGCCTTAGCCGCAGTTTTGTGATGGAAAGCTGGCCCCAGGGGCAGCTAAGGGCCCAAAAGCTTTTGCGCCAGGAGGCCCAGGCCGCCTTCAAGCCAGAGGCCATCCCGCTCATCTCCGGGTCGGACATCAGCCCGGAGGCTCTTGATCTTAGTAAAAAGCATCTGCGCCAGGCGGATCTTCTGGACCGGGTCACCGTCTGGCAGGCGGATCTGCGCCAGCTTACACTAAGTGATCAAAAGCCTTATTTTTTGGCCAACCCGCCCTACGGCCAGCGTCTGGGGGACAAAAAGGCGGCGGATAAGCTGGCTGCCGCCTTTGGCGATCTCATGAAGCGCCACCCGGAAGCGGATCTGGCCATCCTCAGCGCCAACCCCAGCTTTGAGCGGATGATGGGGCGCAGGGCAAAAAGCCGCCGCAGGCTGTATAACGGCAGGCTGGAGTGCGAATTATTGCTGTTTTAGGCGGGTTAATGGTCCGTGGTTTCGTCTTCAAAAAAGTCTGATTCAGCCGGGGGCAGGGCGCTGGAGACCATCAGGTGGGCGTCCTCCCCGCTGTCCTGGTAGTAGCGCTTGCGCACAGACACCTTGACAAAGCCCAGGGAGGCATAAAGGGCAATGGCCACCGCGTTGCCGGCCCGCACCTCAAGCGTCAGGTACCTGGCCCCCAGGTTGGCGGCGTATTGCATCAGGGCGCTCATCAGCGCCCGGCCGATGCCAAAACCCCTGGCTTCTTTAAGCACCGCCACATTGGTGATATGCCCCTCATCCAAAATAATATGTACCCCCGCAAAACCCACCACCCGTTCCCCCTTTATCGCTACGACATAGCGGGCCACGGGGTTGTCCCGCATCTCCTGCGCAAAGGCAGCAAGAGGCCAGGGGCTGTCAAAACAGGCGGCCTCCACCGCGTGCACCGCGGGCGCGTCCGCCAGGGTCATGCGCCGGATAACCAGCTCAGCCATTTTGCCGGGCCCTGAGGCGCTCCGCCTGGGGGGCGCGGAGGTACAGGGGCTTCAGCTGCCCGGGCGGCACCGCCTCCCGGGGTCTAAGGCTTGCCAGACAGGCGGCGCTGCCCGCCCCGGGCAAAACCAGATGCCCGGGGGCAAACAGCGCGCGGCTGCCCAGGCTTTCCCTGATGCTCTCACGGCAGGGCGCCACCCCGTCCCCCACAAAGAGCAGGGGCTCTTTGATATCAGAAAGCCGCGCCATATATTCTTCAAGCGGCAGGGCCACATCCTCCATCAGCCGCCGGCCCTCTTGAAATGCCGCGCCATACACCTGCATGCCCCGGGCGTCCCGGATGGGACAGATCACAAGGCCGGGGGCAAAAAAAGCCGTCGCCATGGCCTCCAGCGCGTTGACGGGCACGCAGCCGATCCCCCTTGCCCGGGCGATGCCCTGGGCCGTGCCCACCCCGATGCGCACCCCGGTGAAGGAGCCCGGCCCCACCACGGCCGCCACCAGCTGAAGGTCCGCCACGGTTTTGCCCGCCTTGTCCAGCGCCTCCTCCACCATGGGCAGGAGGTTTGCGGAATGGGTCAGCTTGTTGACCGCCCGGGCTTCATAGCGCAGGCGGCCCTCCGCCATAACGGCCACGCTGCACACGGGGCCTGAGGTGTCAAGGGCCAGTATGGTCACAATGCCTCCTTCATATCATCAAGGGCGCGAAACCCGCCATTTGGCTTAAAGGTGATGAGGCGGGAGCTGTCCCCGGCCATTGCAATCTCTATCAGCAAATGCTTTTCCGGGCAGAGCCCGGGGGCGCGCTGGTGCCACTCAATCAGGGTGATCCAGTCCCCCTGGATATACTCCTCAAGCCCTGCGGCCAAAAGCTCCTCCTCGTCCTGGGCCCGGTACCAGTCAAAATGATGCAGGGGAAAACGCCCCGTGTCATAGAGGTTTAAAAAGGTGAAGGTGGGGCTGGGCACAGGGCCCCTTATCCCCAGGCCCCGGGCGATGCCCCGGGCCAGCTCGCTTTTGCCGGCCCCCAGTTCCCCGCTTAACAAAACCACATCCCCGGGCAGAAGGCTTTGGGCAAGCCGCTCCCCCAGGGCCTGGGTTTCCTCTTTACTGTTCGTTTTGAGCTGTGACATCCCTTTGCGCGTCCTTTAAAATTCCGGAGAGCCTTTTGTACAGAATCTGGGTCAAAAAGGCGTTGGCCACCCCTTTGATCAGGTTGAAAGGCAGCACGGCGGCCCAGAGATAGCCCTGGACGCTAAGGCCCATGTTGCCCATCGCCGCCTCAAACTCAGAGCCGAAATAAGTGGGCAGCAGCAGGTAGCGGTTGGCGGCCACCCCCACCAGCGTCATCAGGAAAACCCCAAAGATCATCCCGATGATCGCCCCCCGCCAGGTGTGATTCCTGCGGTACATCAGGGTGGGCGGCATCAAAAAGGCCAGGCCGATGAGGATGTTGGCCAATTCCCCCACCCCGGAGGTGGTGCCCCCTAAAATATGGACCACGTTGGTGATCACCAGGCTGATGGCCGCCATCACCGGCCCCAGGGAAAAGCCCAGGATAAGAAGGGGGGTGAAGGAGAAGTCCAGCTTCAGCCAGGGGGCGAAAAAGGCCAGGGGAATCTCCGGGAAATAGCTGAGGATGATGGCCAGCGCCGTTAAAAGCGAGGCATAGGTAAGGCTGGCGGTGGAATATCTGCGGTTCATGGTATTGCCTCCCAATCGTTAAATCGCCCCGGCGAAATGTCCAGGGCGAACGCGGCAAGGTGAGCCATTGCCTGTCTTCTCTCATCCAGACTGTACTGTCGGCCACGGAATCTCACCGTGTCAGCCTTTCGGCTCGCGGGCTTTAACCGCCGGTGGGGAATTGCGCCCCGCCCTGAAGACAACTTCTATGGAGTTGGCGCCATCCTATCACCGGGCTGATGGGCCTGTCAAGCCTTGGCGCCAAGCCAGACCACCCCCTGGGAGCGCACGTCCAGCACATGGCAGCAGTCCGGGCCGAAAAGGCCATCCATCAAGCGCGTGAAGGCCTGGATTTTGCCATCCGGCACGAAGTTCAAGGTGGTGCCCGCAAAGCCCCCGCCGTGCACCCGGCAGGCGCCCTCCCCCTGAAGGCTTTCCTGGGCCAGAGCCAGGGCCAGGGCCAGGGGCTGGCTTTCGGTCTCTGTGTACAGGTTTTGAAGCAGCGTCCAGGAAGAAAGCCCGCTCTCCCGCACCATCCTGAAGAACAGGGGCAGGTCCTCCGTCTTAAGCGCGGCCACGGCCTTGGTTACCCGCTGGTTTTCATGGTAGAAATGAAGCGCCCTCAGCACCGCCCGGTCCCCGGTTTTCTGTCTGATCCCAGGCAGCGCGTCAAGCAGGTCCGCTAAGCTGCGCTCCCTTAATACCTCAGCCCCCATGCTCTCTGCCACCGCCTGCATCTCCGCCTGGATAGCGCTGTAGGCGGGGGTCAGGTCGCCGTGGTGGCCCCTGGTGTCCACCACCACCAGGTGAAAGCCGGAGGCGGCAAAGGAAAAGGGCAGCGCGGTGATCTGGGGATCATCCGTGGCAAAATCCATCGTCACCAGGCCGCCCACGGAGGAGGCCATCTGGTCCATCAGCCCGGAGGGTTTGCCAAAGTATACGTTCTCCGCATACTTCCCCACCTGGGCACGCAATTGGGCGCCCAGGGAAAAGCCGTTATACAGGGCGTCAAGCACCCCCACCATCGCCATCTCAAAGGCAGCGGAGGAGGAAAGGCCGGAGCCGTGAAGCACCTGGGAGCTGACCGCAGCGTCAAAGCCCCCGATTTTATGCCCTAAATCCGCCATCCTGGCCGCCACGCCCCGGATGAGCGCGGCTGTGCTGCCCTCCTCCCCAGGCTTTGGATCAAGCTGAGAGAGGCTGATTTCAAGGGGGCTGTAGCCCTCGCTTTGAAGCCTGACGGTCATATCCGCCCGCGGGGATGCCGCCGCCAGGGTGTCCAGGTTGACCGCCGCCGCCAGCACCCGGCCCCGGTTGTGGTCGGTGTGATTGCCCACGATTTCCGTGCGCCCGGGGGCGGAGATCAGGCAGAGGGGGCCTGACCCAAAGGCCGCCTGATGGCGGTCTATCAGACGGAGGCAGCGGGCGCTTTGCGAAGAAAAAACCCCCTCCCCCTGTCCATACAGCTGCTGAAGCTGCGCCTGGCCCTCGCTCAAAGCCAGCCAGCTGCGATACGCCTCATGGTTCATCACTGATCAGTCCCTCCGTGCGCTCATATATTCCCTGCCAAAATGACAGAAACTCCTCCAGGCCCAAGGCATACAGCTCCTGCTGGAAGGCCTCAAAGGCCGCCTGACTTACCTCCCATTCCCCCAGGACAAAGCGGGCGATGGACTCGTCCACATAGCGGCCAAGCGCCTCCTGAAGGGGGCGGATGGCCGCCTCCTCCGCAGCGCTTAGTGAAAAGGGCGGGAAGGGGATTTTGACTGCGGCTGTTACCACGTCCACCTGCCGGGAGATATCGCCCACCAGGGGATCGGTGTAGCTGCGCTGAAAATCATCGCTTGAAATGCCGGGGATGGCGGTGCCGCTGGCGATGACGGACCCGGCTTGATACGCCGCGTCGCTGATGCCAGGCAGGCTGCGCCAGGTGCCGTCCCCGTCCACCACGTAGTCCTCCCCCTCCTCGCCAATGGCGGCCAGCACCGCGCCCTCCTTGGTATACAGGGCGTCCGCCCACTCAAGCAGCCCCGCCACATCCCGGCAGGCCGTGGTGAGGGCGAAGGTGCCGGTGATCACCGGCTGGGCGATGGGGCGGTAGCTCCGCTCCCCCTCAAAGGCCAGAGGCGGGAGGGCCGCATAGTCCCCCGCCCACTCCAGGGGCACCAGATAGGTGGGCAGCGGGGAGAAAAAGGCGCCGAAGGTGTTGGCTGCCTTGGCGTCCGTCACCCGCCTTAGGGCATCCGCGGTGGAAAAGCCGTTGCGCTCCAGAAGCCCGTCCTGATACAGCGTCCGGCACCACTGGATAAAGGGCTGGAAATTCTTAAGAAGGGGCACAAAGCGCACCTGCCCCTCTGCATCCGCCAGCAGGTTATAATCGTTGCCCACCAGGCCAAAGGCGTGGGCCAGGTATTTCAGGTCATAGGCGCCCAAAAAAGCCAGAGGAATCTCATCCTGCCGCCCGTTGCGGTTGGGGTCGCCGGATTTAAAGGCCCGCAAAACCGCCTCCAGCTGCTGATAATCCGCAGGCATTTTAAGGCCCAGCGCATCCAGCCAGCTTTGGTTGATCCACAGCACGTTCTGCGCCGGGGCGGTCTCCACAAAAGGCAGGGCCGCGATCTGCCCGCCTGGCAAAGTGATGGCCTGCCTTAAGGCCGGGTTTTCATCTAAAAGCGCGGTCAGGTTGGGGCAATGCGCCGCCA
>Ga0123332_1004650_pt1 | contig 11935 bp, 7 predicted proteins | sample BioC12SIPDNA_4_FD_89958 | JGI IMG/M metagenome (GOLD analysis project Ga0123332, IMG submission 89958) | Anaerobic biogas reactor microbial communites from Washington, USA - Biogas_R2_A C12 SIP DNA | ecosystem: Engineered > Bioreactor > Anaerobic > Unclassified | place: Washington, USA...
TCGCATGGTTGGTGATCGCGAAACTCATCTGCGGCGGGACGCCGTTGGAGGGTGTGTGGCCGGTCAGCTCCCAGCGCGCGCACTGGAGGCGCACAGTCTCTTCCAGCGGCTCGACCGGGTCGATCGACGCGGTGACGACCGTGCCGTGCGGGACGGCGTAGCTGCCTGCAGCCGGAGACGCAGTGCTGTAGGCCGAGGCCACGGTGAGGGTCCAGATTTTGGGCGTGAACCAGGCGTCCACGTACTGATCGTACGCGATGTCATTGAAGGTCAGAACGCGGGTCTCCGCCGAATAGTCGTACACGCCGGGCTGCGGCACGCCGTTGAGTAGCAGGCTGTAGAGGTAGTGGCCCGGATCGGCGGTGAGGGTGACGGTGGCGCTGGCGGTGCGGAAAAGGAAAGTGCGATCGGCCGCGGCCGTGCCGGACCCGTGCGCGGTCAGGTGGAGCCGGTGGCCGCGGCGCACCGTGAGCGGGATCAAAGGGTCCGACGTAGGGTCGTTGCTTTCGAAGCGGATGCAGGCGACGACCTCTTCGTGGTAGGCCAGGCCGGCGGGGTCAAGCGTCAACCCCAGCGGCGCGGACCAGGTGTCGGGCAGGGTCCCGCCCCAGGTGCCGGAGGCGATCAGCCAGGCCGGCACGGGCGTGTCGCAGGCGAAGGGCGTGACGTTGGCGATGTACCAGCCCTCGTCCACCACGTAGAGGTCGGAGCCGAATTCAAACCGCACGATCACGCTCTGGCCGGCGTAGGCGGCGAGGTCGAGCAGGACGGTTTCCCAGCCCTGGCCGTCGCCCGCCAGGCAGGGGTGGTCGGCCGCGAAGGGCGAGTCGGGATTGTCGGTGATCTGGAAGGGGTAGCCGCCGACCGGTTCGATCAGGGAGAAGGTCGCGCCGCCGTCGGTCGAGAGGCGCAGCACCGCGCCGTCCCAGTAGTGCGTGCCGATGTCGAATTCCGTGCGGATCCACTGCCGGAAAAGCAGGCCGCCGCCGCTGCCGACCGTGAACGGCGGGGTATCGAGCCACGCGTGGCAGGCGTTGGGATAGGCGCGCGCGGAGGGATCGCCGCAGTACCAAACGGCGTCGCCGTTCCAGGTGCGGTTGGTCGTGACGCCCCAGATGTCGTACACGCCGCTGTGCGTCCAACCGCTGGTGACCGAGAAGGGCGCGGCGGCCACGGCCAGGCGGGCTGTCCAGACCAGGTCAGGGCCGGCCAGATTGGCGACGGACAGGGTGAGATTGCTGGACGCCTCCGACAACTCAACGAGGTCAAAGCCGTCCGGTGTGACCGAGAGCCAGGGATCGGGATAATCGCCGATCACGCTGTACACGGGAGAGACCGAGGCGTATTCAGGAAAATAGTAGCCGATCAGGTCGGCGGCATACACGGCGTAATCGACTCGCAGGGCACCGTGCGAGGGCGGCGCCAGCTCGGCCTGGAAGGTGTCGGTGTCAACCCAGGCCATAGGGGTAAAGGTCCAGTCGGCGTCGCCGTTCTCGCGCCAGACCAGATAGACCTCCTCGACGTTCATGTTGTCCGTCACGGTGGCCGTCACCGTCCAGGGGGCGCGCGCGGTCTGGAACGGGGCGAGCGGCGTGAACGCGATCTGCGGCGGCACGGGGATGCTCTGCGGGTCGTTGGGGTCGGTGTTGTCCAGAAACTCCGCGAGGTTGGTCCAGGTATCGTTGTCCGGGTCGTCCGAGGCGGTTTGGGTGCTGTTGGTGGCGAGCCCGAAATAACGCAGCTCCCACCAGTCGCTCAGGCCGTCGCTGTCAGTGTCCAGCCAGTAGGGCAGGTAGTCGCCTTGGGCCAGGCGCGGCGCGTTCATCGGGATGCCGGCGGCGGGGTTTGGCGAGGTGGAGGTGGCGTCCGGCCAGCGGGCGCCGTCGACGCTCCAGCCGCAGAACGCATAGGGCGTGTCGCCGACGAACCCGAGTTCCAGCGCGGTCTCGGTGGTCGCGTTGCTGCCGGCGCGGTGCCAGGTCACCGTCTCGCCGAAGATCTGGCCGGTGTCCGCCAGACGGTAGCGGCAGGTCAGGGCATATTCGGTGGCCCACTGCCAGATGAGGGTGCTGGGCTGACTGATCGAGAGCGCGACTGCGGTTCCCGTGCCGTGCTCGGGCACGTCGCCGGTCCCGGTCCAGCCGTCGCAAACACGGCGGATGCCTGCGGTCACCGGCATGGTCGCCGGCGCCGATGCGGTGAAGGCGACCGAGGCGATCACGGTGTTGGTGCCGTAGGGCGGCGTCACCGCGCCGTATCGGGCCGGGGCACCCTCGACGATCAGGTCGACCGCATTGTCCACGTAGAACGCAAAGGTCTCGCCCGGCGCCTGCTTCGGCAGGTACACGGTTTCATTGGTGTGGTCGACGCTCAGGTAGTAGTGGACGTGCGTCGCCGGCGGCATGGCCGGGATCTCTGCCCGGTAGACGGCATTGCTGAGCCAGACGGCCGCAGCCTGCTGCCAGGCCCCCGTCGCAGCGCTGTCCGTACCGATGGCCCAGAAGAGTCCGGCCTGGCCCGGTGCCAGCGGGGCCGTGGCCTGAACCTGGAAATCAACCGGATACGGGGCGAAGCCTGCGGATTGCGGCGGCAGCGGCGTGTGGACGATCACCGGGGCTGCCTCGATCGCGCCGCGCACGTAGAGACCGGCTGCGCCGCCGGCGTAGGGGACGGACGCGCCGATCACCTGAATCCGGTAAACGCCGGCCTGCGCGGCGGGCACGCGCACGGTCTCGACCGTGTTGAGGCTGTCGCGCGCGCTGCCGCCGTTGGGATAGAGCGGGGCGCCATTCGGCGCGGTCAGCAGCAGGTCCAGATCGTTGACGCGCGTGATGCCCGCGCCTGCGGTGGCCGGGTAGTCCATCCAGCACAGGGCGATGTCGAGCGGCGTGCCGGCGGCCGTCACGGTCACGTCGAAGGCGTTGGTGGCGCCGCCCGCCGGTCCGATGCGGTCAAACAGGCGCACCATCCGGCCCTCGGGATGCACGGTGCCGGCGACATCCGGCTGGCCCCAGCCTTCGACCGCGTTGGGCGAGGCGAAGGGGATCTCCTGGGTGCTGTTGGTGCTGCCGTACTGGCCGGGGGCGAGCGTGCGCGCGCCGCCCACGACCATGGCTTTGAGCAGCGCGGCAGAGGGATTGGTGATGGCGGCGCGCTCTGCGGCGTACTGGCGCAGCAGCGCCGCCGCGCCGGCGGCGAGGGGGGTCGCCATACTGGTGCCGCCGCCGAAACAGTAGCGGTCGTTCGGTGAGTAGGCAGCCCAAACGTTTCCGCCGACCGAGGACTTGGTGGAAATCACATCGGTGCCCGGGGCCACGACCTCCGGCTTGATGCGGCCATCGTCGGTGGGGCCGCGGCTGGAAAAGGCCGCCATGCCTTGACGGTACTCCGGTACGGGGGTGGCGCTGTAGGAGATCAGATCGGTTTTGAGCGGCTCTTTGGGATAGCGCGCCGGCCAGGCGCTGCCCCAGTAATAGGAGGAGTAGCCGCCGCTGCCGGCCGGCCGGTCGTTCTCGGTCGCGCCGACGGTCAGCACATTCTTGGCCGCCGCCGGCGACCCGATGGCGTCGCTGTCGACCTTGCCGTCGGCATTGCTGTCGCGTCCATCGTTGCCGGAGGCGAAGACCGCCAGGTGGTCGGGATGGTCCCAGGCAAAAAGGTCGGTGGAACGGCAGTCGTTGTCGTAGAGGCCGTAGGTGCTGGAGCCCCAGCTATCGGAGTGGATGCGTGCGCCCAGCGCATGACTCTCGGCATAGAGGTCATACAGATCCACGGGCAAGCCCGAGAATGAGCCGTAGGCGTTGACGACCGACTGGTGCACCAGATCCGCCTCGTAAGCGACGCCGCGGAACTGGCCGGCGCTCGCGGCGCCGCCGCCGAGGATGGAGCCTGCGGTGTGGGTGCCGTGCCCGTCAGGGTCGGAGGGATCGTCCGGGCGGCCGCGTGCGATCAGGGCGCGGACGCGGCCTTGGAAATCGGGGTGCATCGTGGCCAGAATGCCGGTGTCGAGCCCGGTGTCGGCGTGGCCGACCACCTGCCCCTTGCCGGTGAGGCCCCAGGCGTTCCAGGCCGTGACCGCGTTGAGGTGTGCGGCGGCCGCGGCCTTGTCGTTGCGGCGCTGGACTTCGGGCCGCTCCTCGATCCACTGCACCTCGCCGCGAGCGGCGAGGTCAGCGACCGCGCCGAGCGGCAGCACGGCCTGCACGATGCCCCAGCGCGTGCCGGCGCTGGCCGCCTCGACCTCGCCGCCCAGCCGCTGCACGACGGCGGCGAGCGGCGCGGCGTCCTCAGGGGCCAGGGTCTGGATCGAGACGCGCAGCGCGCGCTCCTTGGGGAACGCGGCGATCAGCGACGCGAGGAAGGGCTGCACCTTGTCGCCGGGCAGAAACTCGGCGGCGCCCTGCACTTGGGCGACCTCCTGCAGGGCGGCGAGCGCGGCCGGGGTCAGCTCCGCGAGGATCGCGTTGTTGGGGAAGAAGCCGCGCACCTGGGCGCCGGTCTCGGTCAAAAGTACGCGAGCGGCGTCGGAAACCGGCGTGTTGAACTGCACGATGAACGGCGTGGTGCCGCGCGGCGTGGGGCTTTGGCGGCCCGAGGCGGCGTCGGGGATCGACCGCTTCTCGGGAGTGACAATGAGGCGGTTGGAGAGCAGGGTCTGGCGCTCGCGCGGCAGGGCGGGGTCCTCGCTGAAGCGCGGCGCGACGAACGCGCGGCGCAGCGGTTCGAGGGCCGCCTCGTCCAAGCGCTCCGGCTCGGCGTCCGGCTCGGCGTCCGGCGTGTTCGTCACTTCGTTCTGCGCCGCACCCGCCGCGAGCTGCGGCAGGTTGGCAAGCGCCGGTCGCGGGCATGCTGCCACGCGCGCCGGCAGGTCTTTGTCGGCATCACCGGGGTTCGCGACGGGCGCGGCCCGGCGCGGCCACGCGATGAGAATCAACACACAGGCGATGCAGCCGGCCACCGCCAACCCGATAACGTTTTTTTTCTTCATGGCTTTATGGGCGACATTATACAGGGAGGAAGGAGGAAGGAGGAAGGAGAAAGGAGGAATTGCCGAAACCCGAAGCCTGGGGCGCATCCGTTTCACTGAGCGTTGGGGGTTCTGGTTCCTGGTTTCAAGTTGAGCGCTGCACGTTGAACGTTGAGTGTTCCTGTTCGCTCCCTCCTCCCTCCTTTCTCCCTTCTCCTTTCACCCTTCCACCTCTCGCCGCTATAGTCGTGCAGCCGGTAGGGCGGTCTCGCCGAGACCGCCGCAGAGAGGCGGGCCGCTATCGCGCATTTCTAGCGAAAAAGATACGCAAGACTGGGGGCGCGGACGGCCCCGTCCGCGGGAAAGGCTGGAAACGAGATCAACCTTCGGAGTTGCGGGTTGGCGAGAAACAGGCGTTCGTTCGTCCCGGCGGCGGTCTCTGCGAGCCCGCCGGTTTCTCGTCTCGGCGTTCGCGTCCCATACGCCTGAGACGGTTTTTGATTACGACAATGCCTGCGTTCGTACCTTACGCTGAGCCGGCGCGGGCTCAGGGCTCGTCCGGGATCAGATGCGCCACGGGCTTGCGGGCCTGCTCGCGTTCCGCCCGCAGGGCTTGCAGGCGCGGATCGGCGGCCAAGGCCGCGGGATCGAGCGGGTGCGCGTCCTTCCACGCCTTGTAGGCGGCGGCGGCCCGGTCGGCCTGAGTCTTGAGCGCGGCCTGCTCATATTTGAAGGCGCGTAGGGCATCGAGCGCCTTGGATTTGCGCGCGCCGGTCAATCCGTTCATCTCTCGCTCCATATCGGCGGCCTTCTCGATGCTCGCCTGATACGCCTGCTGGGCGTCGCGCGCGGTTTCGAAGTGCGGGTTTTTCGCATACGCGGCCTCTTCCAGCGCGGCCCGGCGCTCGGCCAGACGTCCGTTCAGGGTGAAATAACGCTGAAGCTGGGCGACCAGTTCGGCGTCCACGGTCGCCGGGTCCCCCTCATAGCCGGCGATGTCGGTGCAGTCGAGCAGGAAGGGGCCTTCCGGTTTCGCGCCGCGCCGGAGCAGGCAGACCAGCACGTCGTTGCGTGAGGAGGGCTTCACGCCGTTGTAGGTGAAGAGCGTGCCGCCGGGCAGGGTGCCGAGCCGTTTGCCGTCCGGGGCGTAATAGGGGCTTGCCGACTTGACGATACCCCAGCCGGTCCGAGGTCCCAGATACGCGACACGCGTCACCGTTTCGGCCGCCGGCTCTTTTTTCGGGACGGCGACGCCGAGGCCGGTGTTGTCGCTCTGCACGCCCGACGCGCCCGTGTCAGGCCGCCGCGTCAGCGGCTGCACATTACGGGACGAGCGCCGGACCTGCGCGCCGGCGGCAAGAGCGGCGCCACACAGCGCCGCGAGCATGACTCCTTTTTTCATACTGTCAGACTACGTAGCTCAGCAGCCAGGCGAGTGTCGCGCCGGTGATGCCGATGATGCTCTCCATCACGGTCCAGGATTTGAGCGTGTCTTTGGCGCTCAGGCCGAAGTAACGGTTGACCAGCCAGAAGCCGCTGTCGTTGACATGCGACACCGCGGTCGCGCCGGAGGCGATGGCGATCACGATCAGGGCGGGCTCCGCCGGCGAGCCGTCCAGCAGCGGCGCGACGATGCCGCCGGCGGTCAGCATCGCGACCGTGGCCGAGCCGGCCACCGCGCGCACCAGCAGGGCGATCAGAAAGGCGGCCCAGACAGGATGCACGCCGATGCCGGCCATCGCCTCGGCCAACGCCTTGCCGGCGCCGCTGTCCACCAGCACCTGCTTGAAAACTCCGCCTGCGCCGGTCACCAGGATGATCAAGCCGGCCGGCGCCAGGGCCGAGGTGGCGATCTCGTTCACCTCTTCGCGCGACAGGCCGCGGCAGGTGCCCAGTGCCGTGAACGCGACGAGCGTCGCGGCCAGCAGCGCGAAGAAGGGATGGCCGATGAAGGCGCAGACGCGGCGCAGGGCGGCGTGTTCGGGACCGGTCAGCAGCGCGCCGGTCACGGTGTTGACGAGGATTAGCACCAACGGCAGGAGCAGGATGCCGAAAACCAGCCCGAACGACGGGAGGCCGTCGGTCCTGACCTCTGCCCTCTGCCCCCCTGTCATATACTCCGGCACCTCGGCGTAGATGCGGCGGGCGATCCAGGCGCCGAAGAGCGGTCCGGCCGCGATCGCGCAGGGCAGGCCGATCAGGCTGCCGAAGAGGATCACGCGCCCCAGGTCGGCGCCCACGAGCTGCGCCACGGCGATGGGTCCCGGCGTGGGCGGGACAAAGGCGTGGGTCACGGCCAGGCCGGCCAGCAGCGGGATCCCGTAGAGCAGCAGCGAGCGGCGGGTCTCGCGCGCCAGGGTATAGACCAGCGGCACCAGGATGATGAACCCGACATCAAAGAACACTGGGATCGCCACCAGGAAGCCGGCGAGCGTCATCGCCCACGTCGCGCGTTCGCGGCCGAAGACGCGCAGCAGCGAGAGCGTGAGGCGTTCGGCGCCGCCCGAGACCTCCAGAAGCTGGCCGAACATGGCGCCCAGGCCCACCACCACCGCGATGAAGCCCAGCGTGCCGCCCATGCCCTTTTCAATGCTGGCCATGACCGTTTCGGGCGGCATGCCCGCCGCCAGGGCGGTGGCCATGCTGACCAGCAGCAGCGAGACAAACGGCTGCTGTTTCAGTCGGATGATCAACAGCAGCAGCACCGCGACGGCCGCTCCGACGACCGCCGCCAGATAGGCGGGTGTGGCGGTCATGCGGGCGGCGGGGTGAGGGGTCCGAGTTTAAGCATCGCGCGGGCGCGCTCGAAGGCCGGCGCGAGGTCGATCTTGCGGGCGGCGCTGCCGAGCGTGCCGTCAAAAAGGTGGACCGCCCCCTCCTGCTCCAGGTTGCGGAGGAAGCGGGCGAACTTGGAGGCGTCGTCCTTGAGGGTCATCAGCACGTCGACGGCGGCCGTGCCGCGCGTGACCGCCTCGCTGATCATGCCGGTCGAGTCGGCGGTGACGAAAAGCCGCTCGCAGAGGGTGACGAAGGCGGGGATCGGATTGAAGGTGTCGCGGCTGAAGAGCAGGGTGTAGTCGAACGGATAGCTCGCGATCAGGGCTTCGACCGCCGGCGGCGTGCGGCGCGACGTGGTGACCCACCGCTCACGCCCCTCGGTCAGCGCGAAGACGCGGTCGAGGTCGCGCTTGAGCGCGTCCGGGGTGAGGGTGGCGACCGCATTGGGTCCGCCGATGATCACGCCGACCGCCGGACGGGCGGGCGTGTGGCGTTCGAGAAAAGCGGCGGTCGCGGTTTTGTAGAACGCGTCGTTGGTGGAGGTGAGGTTGACCGGGATCGGGATGATGTTCGGGAACGCGGGCGGGCGGTCGAAGACCGGGGCGAGGATGCAGTCGAAATTCAGCTTTTTGTAGCCGCTGGGAAACAGGATCGCGGCGACCGGGATGCCGCGGCGGCGCGCGGCGATCTTGCCGGGGTAGAAGGCGGTCGAGCCGGTGCAGACCACGGCGGCGTAGTAGCCGTCGGTTTTCTCGATGGTGAAGGGGAAATCCAACACCAGCCCCAGGCGGTCGATCAGGTAGGACAGGGCCTTGTGGAGGCGGGTCGGGTAGCTCGCGCGCACGCAGTCGTACCCGTATCCCAGGGCCGAACAGAAGGCTTTGGACTGGTTTTCGTGCCCGGCCTTGCCATCGGTAACGATCAGCAGTTTTTTTGTCATGACGCTATCCGGTTAGAGGATCAGCGAACGCCACTCCGCAATCGCGCGGCGGCGCTGGGCGGCCCAGGCCTCGCAATCGGTCTCGGGCGGCAGTGTGTTGGCGACCCGCTCGCCGCCGCACGCCGGACAGCAGGCGCCGGCCGTGACGACCGGGGCCCCGCAGTGCGGGCAGCAGCGCTCCAGCAGCTCGCCGCAGACCGCGCAGTGCGCGGCCGCCGTGCGGCCGTCCGTCTGCGGCCGCGGCCAGAAGAGCAGCTCGCCGTTCACCACATAAGGCACATTTGAAAAACAGTCGGCATGCGGACAGAAGGCGTGGGTGTCCGCGGCGGTCGGGCCGCAGGACGGGACAGGTGCCGCAGCGGCTGCCGTTTCCAGCGGGACCTCCAGCAGCGCGGCGATCTTCTCAACCGTCTCGTGCGCGACCTTGGCGGCGTGGCCGGCCTCCAGCATGCTCAGGGCCGACTGCTTGCAGCCCACGGCGTCAGCCAGCGCACTTTGGGTCATGCCCTTGGCGCGCCGCGCCCGGGCGAGCTGTCGGCAGAAAGCTATGGAAAGATTGGCCATCGTGTTGACAAGATCCTGTTGATAACAACCGTTGATTAGTATGCCGCAAAATGGGGGTTATCGACAAGCGGAAGATATCAACAGGTTGTTATAACTCTTAAATCATTTATAATTAACAGCTTATGGCTTATTCACAAAGTTATTATCACCTGTTTATAACCTCAGAGGGCGAGCAGGTGATACCTGTTGGTAACCCGGTCTGCGGGTGGTCAGGCACTGGTCGCCAGGCCGGCCAGCCGGCCGGAGACAAGTGCCCAGGTGAGGTTGAATCCGCCGCAACGGCCGTCGAGGTCGACGACTTCGCCGGCGCAGAAGAGACCGGGGCGGCGGCGGCAGGCGAGGGTCCGCGGGTCGAGTTCGCGCAGGGAGACGCCGCCGCGGGTGACCATGGCGCGCGCCCAGGACTCGGTGCCGGTGATCTGCAGCGGCTGTTCGGCGCAGGCGTCGGCGAGGGCCTCCAGCGCGCTTTTTGGGGCGCGGGCGGCGGCCATGTTCTCGGTGCCGGCGAGTGTGCAGAGCGTGGCGGCGAGGGCGCGCGGCAGTTCGCCGGCCAGCAGGTTATGGAGGGCGCGGCCGCCGTGGTGCAGGCGCCAGTCCGCGAAGCGCGCGCGCCAGTCGGCGGCGGTCCAGCCGGCGCGGCTTGCGAGCCGGACGGTGACATCGGTGCCGGCCTGCGCCCGGGCCGCGTGCAGGCGTGCGTTGATCGCGCCGGAGAGATCGAGGGCCGGCGGGCCACTGACCCCCTTGTGGGTAAAGAGCACGGGGCCTTCCAGCCACGTTTTAGGCGAGCCCGGCGCATCGAGACGCAGGGCGGCGTGTTCCAAGACCAGGCCGGCCAGGGAGCCGGGCCACGTCTCGCGGGTGAAGAGGCCGGCCAGGGCCGGGAGCGGCGGGGCGACCTCCAGCCCGGCGTCGCGGGCCAGGGCGAAGCCGGAGCCGTCGGAGCCGAGCGCGGGGTAGGACTGGCCGCCGGCGGCGAGGATCACGTGCCGGGCGTGAAGGACGCCTCGGGCGGTTTCGACCCCGGTCACGCGCCGGGTGACTGAGCCGTCGGTGTCGGGCGCGAGCAGCAGGCGTTGCGCGCGCAGGCCGCAGCGGAGTTCGGTGCCGGCGTTGCGGGCGGCCTGTTCGAGGGCCCGGCAGAGCTCCTCGGCGCGCTGCGAGACCGGAAAGACGCAGCCGTCGGGATCGGCGCGGGTCGCGACGCCCAGAGAGGCAAAAAAGGCGCGGATCGCGTCGGGCGGGAAGGCGGCCAGCGCATCGGACATAAAACGGCCTTGCCGCCCGAAGGCGGCCATGATGCCGGCCGCGTCGGTCGCGTGCGTGAGGTTGCAGCGTCCGCCGCCGGTCGCCAGCAGCTTTCGTCCGGGGGCGGCCAACCGTTCGATGACGAGGGCCGGCTGGGCGCAAAAGCAAGCGGCGGCCAACCCCGCAGGGCCGCCGCCGATAATGAGGGTTGACCAGGTCATCCGCTAGCGCTGCTGCTCTTCGGCGATCAGGGCGACCATCCGATTGAGCGTGTTGGCCATGTCTCCTTGCAGCTTCAGGCCGCTCTGGCACATGCTCACCAGCTCCGCGCAGCGGTGCAGGGTCGTCATGCGGGCTTTCTCCAGCTCGGTGCGGCGCAGTTTGACGCTGTTGAGCGTCTCTTCCAGCTCGGCGATGCGCTGTTCGCTTTTGAGCAGCATGCGCCGCGTTTGGAAAAGCTGGGTCATCAGCTCGCCGGACGACAGATCGAGGTCATCGACCTTCATGCCGTCCGGGATCGGGACCTGCACCGGCGTGCCGCATGCCACGCATTTGATCTGCAGACCGGCGCCGCGGTAGTCGATGGCCAGACTGTGGCCGCAGTGCGGGCAGTTGAAGACGATGTCCGTCGGGCGGATCTCATCGTTCTCTGTTTCATCAGCCTGAAAGTCAGGGCTGTCCAGCCCCTCGTTCTGGGACTGATCTTCGAGCATCGTGTCCGGATCGTTCTTCATGCTGACCTCCCGTGTGTGAGGTTCTCCACCTGCATCACGTCCGCCGGTTCACTGGCCGTCCGTAAGCGCCGCACTCAGCCTTTGACGACTTTACCCTGCTTGATGCAGGAGGCGCAGACCTTCATCCGGCGGACACCGCCTTCGCTCGTCTTGCCGCGTACATTCTGGATGTTCGGCAAAAAACGACGCTTGGTGATCCCCGTCGTGTGCAGACCAATGCCGCCCTTGTACTTTTCAAGGCCGTGGCGGATGATTCGATTGCCTGTACGCGGACCCTTGCCGCAAATCTCGCAAACTCTGGACATAACCGATTTCTCCTTTGGAAAAGGGTGGATAGGATACCACCTGACCTTCCGCAAGACAAGGGCAAACCCAAACTTTCTTTTCTGGAACCTGCGCACGCTCTACGCAGCCGAACGAACGGTCTCTGTATATCACAAAGCGGGCCGGACTTCAAGCCGTGTCATCGTTTGGCGACCCACCCGGGCGCATGGCAGTTCTGTTGGGGACCTTTTCGCAAATGAGGCTCTTGCAAAACCCCTCGTTAACCAACGGCTCGGCACAGCCTCGCCCTCCAGATTCGGGCATAAAGGCGGACTATTTCATGGAGGGCGAACCTGTGGTGAGCCGCAGAGGGGTTTTGCAAGCGCCTCACTAGGATTAAGATTACGAGAAGGCGCCATCAACAGAACTGCCATGCGCCCA
>Ga0123332_1004658_pt1 | contig 11922 bp, 9 predicted proteins | sample BioC12SIPDNA_4_FD_89958 | JGI IMG/M metagenome (GOLD analysis project Ga0123332, IMG submission 89958) | Anaerobic biogas reactor microbial communites from Washington, USA - Biogas_R2_A C12 SIP DNA | ecosystem: Engineered > Bioreactor > Anaerobic > Unclassified | place: Washington, USA...
CCAGCGCGGTCCTCTCATCAAAAGCGACACAGGCGGGTGCTCCTATGACGGCAACATCTTCGCCGTCAACGGGAGACTTGGCGTATCCCAGCATGAGCATGGCCCCCGGAAGCGCCGGGGTCCCCTGGAAGGATATTTTGCGGCAGACGGAACGTATCGCACCCGGAGTCTTGTCGTCGGCGTCGACGCTCATGCCTCCAGTACAGATTATGACCTTGGCTCCCTGCTTAAGGAATTTACTGATGGCGCCCGCTATCTCTTCGGTCGAATCCGTACAGAATGTCTGACCTATAACGCTCCCGTTCAGTCTGGCAAGTTTTTCGTCAAGCTTCGGTCTGAATGCGTCCTCGACCCTCCTGTCAACGATCTCCTTGCCCGTGGTCACGAGAGCCACCTTCAGGTCCCTGAAGGGCAGGACCGCGAATGGCCTGCTTCCCCTGACGGCCGCAACAGCCCTCTCGACCCTGTAGTCCTCCATCACGAGAGGTCTTATGCGAAAACCGGCCACGACCTGGCCCTTCAGCACCGGACGGTGCGGGGCAAGGGCTGAGAGGACCCAGTCGGGATCCTGATTGACCCTGTTCACCGTCTCCGCAAGATACCAAAGCAGGCCCGAGCATGTCGCCACAAGGTTGCAGCGACCCTCCTCGGGAGGAGTCACCGTCAGATTCTCGCCACAGAGGACCTCTGCCAGCTGCAGGGCCGCATCATCTTCATGGACCTCTCCGGGAGACATCTCCAACACGGAAAGGTTCTCCCTCCCCATGTCCTTCAATGTGGGAATGTCTTCTTCCGTAATTATCTGTCCCTTTTTGAAGCGGGCCGATTTTTTGTGGTTCACCGTATCTATCTGAGTAAGGTCATGGGCAAGCGGTCTCCCTACCGCCTCTTCGAGCGGGATGACTGTTACCTTCATCTTTACTTCTCCTCCGTTTCGGGGCCGCATTCACTGCAGCAGCCGTATACTACGAACTGTTTGCCCTCGACTGTCATGCCCTCGGGCACTTCGACCCTGGGAAGTCTCTGGCCCGTAAGGCAGATCATTTTTCCGCAGTGAAGGCAAAGAAAGTGCGGATGGTCCCCGGGGCACCCCTTCGACTCGGGGTCATGGGCACAGAAGCGCCATACTCCGTCGAGCCCCTGGACCTGGTGAACGATACCGTAGGTCTTCAAGGTCTGCAACGTCCTGTAGAGCGTGACCTTGTCAAGCGGTTCGGTCAGCATGGATGATATTTCGCTGTGAGAAAGGGGAGAAGCCTTTTCGATTAGCAGGCTGAGTACGACCTTTCTTTGGTGTGTAGCTCTCAGCTTTGCCTTGCTCAGCAGTTCTTCAACCGTCATAAGGATCACCTCATAAAATTAAACGCAACCAGCTTGCATTTTAAAATATTCCCTCTTCCGCAGCAAGCCTTTCCAATGACCATAAATGAGCATTAATAAATATGAGTCCCTGTTTTTCCTGCGGCAGAAAATATATCTTATGAATGTTTTATCCGGATAATACATCCATACTGACGGGGGTTTTGTCTTTTCTATTTAGATCTTAAACTAATCATCAAATTTAGTTTGTATTCATAAAATTTCTTTTTCGATTTATTCCGTTGATAGTAATTTTTTTAACAAGAAATGGTTGACATTTATCGGATATGGTCGTATTATGTCGCCCATTACGTCAGGCCATGACGGCCGGCGTTCAGGCCGATACCTCGAAAGGTGGGACACAAATTGCGGATAGACAGTCTGGTACGTGACATCACAAGTCTGATTCTCGTTCTGGTACTTCTTATTAGCAGTGGGTCCCCCGGGGTGGCCGACGCTTAAACGTCGTGTTACTTTCGGGCCGGGACCCTTAAAGGGGTCCCGGTTTTTTTTGTCTCAATCATCAGCGTACAGGAGGACATGATATGAAGAATACTTTTACCATCCTATCCGAAGACAACCCCGGAGTTCTCATGAGGATAGCCGGACTGATCTACCGAAGGGGCTACAACATTGAGAGCCTCAGCGTAGGACAGACGGATACCCCCGGAATATCAAGGTTCACTGTAGTCATCGAGGGCGAAGAGGGTGTTTACGATCAGATCAGGAAACAACTTCTGAAGCTGATAGAGGTCATCGAGGTCACCAACCTCACACAGCAGGGACCCTTCGTCGAGCGCTGGCTGACACTTGTGAAGGTCCGTGCACCTCTTGAGATGCGTCCCCACGTCCTCCAGACGGCAGAAGTCTTCCGCTGCAGAGTCGTGGACCTCGGCGCCGAGGCGGTGACACTGGAGATCACAGGGGACAAGGGAAAGATGAACGCATGCATGGAGGCTTTCAGACCGTACGGAATAATCGAGACCGCGGGATCGGGGCAGGTAGCCCTTTCACGTTCAGGCTTCATTTCGGAAGAGACATCTGACAGGGAGCTAGCAGTCAGCAAGATGATTTAAGTTCGTTATAAGGTCTCAAAGAGACCCGGACATAGATAAACAAAACAAAATTTTGATCGTCCTAAGGGACAGAAGGAGTGTTTATGTAATGGCAAAAGTATATTATGACCGCGACGCAGATCTTAGTTTTCTCGATGGAAAGACGATAACGATAATCGGCTACGGCAGCCAGGGACACGCACATGCTCAGAACCTCCGCGACAGCGGAGCGAAGGTGATAGTTGCCCTCCACGCGGGAAGCAAATCATGGGCCACCGCCGAGAAGGACGGCTTCGCGGTCTGCACAGTTGCGGAAGCAGCAAAAAAATCAGATGTGATGATGTTCCTCATGCCCGACCATCTGCAGGCTTCGATATATAAAAACGAAGTGCTCCCCAATCTTAAGAAAGGCGCAAAACTTGCCTTCGCGCACGGATTCGCGGTCCATTTCGGACAGATCGTGCCCGAACCCGACCGCGACGTCTTTATGGTAGCGCCCAAAGGGCCAGGCCACATGGTCCGCCATATGTACAAAGAGGGAAAGGGCGTTCCCTGCCTTATCGCGATCTATCAGGACGCATCGGGAAAGGCGAAGGAGTTCGCGCTGGCATATGCTTCCGGTGTAGGCGGAGGAAGAGCGGGGATCATCGAGACGACCTTCCGTGAAGAGACCGAAACGGACCTCTTCGGTGAACAGGCTGTCCTGTGCGGCGGAGTGAGCGAACTCATGCAGGCCGGATATCAGACTCTGGTAGATGCCGGTTATCAGCCTGAGATGGCATACTTCGAGTGCATCAACGAACTCAAACTGATCGTTGACATGGTGTTCGAAGGCGGACTCAGCTGGATGCGCTACTCGGTCAGCGACACGGCAAAATACGGGGATATGATCGCAGGACCCAGAGTGATCGGAGAAGAGTCTAAGAAGGCCATGAAGCAGCTGCTCAAGGAGATCCAGGACGGGACCTTCGCGCGCGACTGGATACTTGAGAACCAGACAGGACGCCCCCGCATGAAAAAATGGGCAAAGGCAGCTCAGGAAGCCGACTGCGAGGCAGTAGGAAAAGAGCTCCGCAAGATGATGCCCTGGATGGAACAGAAAGAAGTACCCAAGTTCTAAACAATAACGGAGCGACGGGAATCATAAGGGCCGGGCGGCATAGATCACAGTGCAGATGAAAGAGATATCCGCCCGCTCCTCGCTTCTCACGGCGAATCAGCCGATCCCACTACCTAGGTAAAGGAGAGAACGACATGATCGATCGAGTACGAATTTTCGACACGACACTGAGAGACGGAGAACAGGCTGCCAGGATCAACCTGAACAAGGGCGAGAAACTGCAGATAGCCCGCCAGCTTGCCCGACTTGGCGTCGACGTCATAGAGGCGGGTTTCCCCGCTTCGTCACCCGGCGACTTTGAATCCGTACAGGCAATAGCCCGTGAGATAAAAGGCCCGATCATAGCGGGTCTTGCGAGGACCAGAGCTGAGGATATCAGGAGTGCCGCGGAAGCCGTAAAGGACGCGGAGCACCCCCGTATACACACATTCATAGCAACAAGCCCCATACACATGGAGTATAAGCTCAAGCTGGACAAGGAAGGCGTGCTTGCGGAGGTCCGCAGCGGAGTCAGCCTGGCAAAGTCACTTATAGACGACGTTGAATTCTCGGCAGAGGATGCAAGCCGCTCCGAGATGTCCTTCCTGATAGAAGTCTTCAGGACCGCGGTCGAATGCGGCGCAACTACGCTCAACATCCCTGACACTGTAGGATATGCCCAGCCCGACGAGTTTTATGCCTTTGTGAAAGAGATAATCAAGGGTGTCAATCCTCCCGAAAATGTTGTCTGGTCGGTACACTGCCACAACGACCTCGGCCTTGGGGTAGCGAACTCGCTTGCAGCTGTGAGGGCAGGCGCGAGGCAGGTCGAATGCACTATAAACGGCCTTGGAGAGCGTGCGGGCAACGCCTCTATGGAAGAGATAGTTATGGCGCTCAACACCAGGGCAGACCAGTATCCGGCAAAAACAGCGATCGACACTACAAAGCTTTACAGCACCAGCAAGCTCGTATCTCACCTGACCGGAGTCATGGTGCAGCCAAACAAGGCGATCGTGGGGCTGAACGCTTTTTCTCATGAGGCAGGCATACACCAGCACGGAATGCTCTGCAACAGGGCCACATACGAGATCATGACACCGGAGACCGTCGGTGCCCCGGCCTCAGATCTCTTCCTCGGAAAGCACTCCGGACGCCACGCATTCAGGGACAGGCTCGAGAGCATGGGTTATCAGCTCTCAAAGGAAGACATCGAAACCGGCTTTAAGTACTTCAAGGAACTGTGCGACAAGAAAAAAGACGTAAGCGACGGAGACATCGAGGCACTGATACTCGACAGGGTACTCTCTTTCGTTCCTGAAAGAAGATATGTTCTCAAAGACTATGCCGTCCACGTAGGGACAGGAAGCAAACCTACGGCAAGCGTGACCCTCACCTCGGGAGATGTTGACTATACCGAGGCAGCGGTCGGCAACGGACCCGTAGACGCGTCCTACAACGCTGTGAAGAAGATCCTCGGATTCTCCCCTCAGCTTAAGGGCTTCAGGATCGGCGCCACCAGCGAACGTTCCGATGCTCAGGGCGAGACCAGGATAGTGCTCCACTACAAGGACATCCAGGCTCAGGGACGCGGCACGAGCACCGACGTCATCGAATCATCGATCCGCGCATATGTGGACGCGATAAACAGACTGTACGCAGCAGCTGCGGCAAAGGAGATAAAGCTCAATGGCAATGACTCTCGCTGAGGCGATAATAGCAAAACATACCAAGGATCCTGTCGAGGCGGGAGCTATCTGCCGCGTGAACGTTGACTTCGCTTTCACGAACGACATAACGGGACCTCCCGCGATAAAAGAGTTCAGAAAAATGGGAGCCCAAAAGGTCTTCGATCCGCAGCGCTGTGCGGTCCTGCCTGACCACTTTTCACCCGCCAAGGATATCGCTTCCGCTGAACAGATCAAGGAATGCCGTGAATTTGCGGAGGAACAGGGCATGCTGTTCTGGGAAGTCGGCAGAGTCGGGGTGGAACATACCTTCCTCCCCGAAAACGGACTGGTCCTCCCGGGCGAGATAGTGCTGGGCGCCGACAGCCACACCTGCACTCACGGAGCCATGGGTGCCCTTGCCACCGGTGTAGGCTCGACAGACCTCGCTGCGGCATGGGCGCTCGGAGAGACATGGCTGAGGGTCCCCGAAACGATGAAGGTATCTTACGAGGGTACTCCCTCCGAGTGGCTCTGCGGAAAGGACATGATCCTCGCGCTCATAGGGAAGATAGGAGTCGAGGGAGCCCGTTACATGGCTCTCGAGTTCCACGGCGATGCGCTTGAGGGACTGGGGCTTGACGACCGGTTCACCCTCTCGAACATGGCTATCGAGGCCGGGGGAAAGACCGGACTCATCAACCCCGATGACAAGCTCCTGGAATACGCCCGTGACCGTGCCGCCAGGCCCTTTGAACCGCTCTTTGCCGACAGGGACGCATCGTATGCAGGCTCAGTCACGATAAATGTGAGCGACATGGAGCCAATGGTCGCCATGCCCCATCTTCCGGAAAACGTAAAGCCCGTATCAGAAGTCTCGGGAACACATGTCGACCAGGTCTTCATAGGATCATGCACAAACGGCAGGATCAGCGACTTAAGAAGCGCAGCGAAGGTCCTCAAGGGGAAAAAAGTACATAATAAGACAAGGCTCATGATCATACCGGCATCTTACGAGGTTTACCGCCAGGCAATGAAGGAAGGCCTTTTCGACATATTCCTCGACGCGGGCGCGGCGATCTCGACACCAAGCTGCGGTCCGTGCCTTGGCGGACACCTAGGCATACTTGCCGCAGACGAACGCTGCATATCTACAAGCAACAGAAATTTCGTAGGCAGGATGGGATCCCCGAAAAGCGAAGTCGTACTCTCAGGACCCATGGTAGCGGCGGCTTCGGCTGTAGCGGGCCACATCTGCCATCCGAAGGAAATAACGGGCTAGGGGGCATGGAGATGGAGACGATCTTAAAAGGAAAAGCGTGGGTATACGGCGACAATGTTGACACGGATGTCATCATCCCCGCAAGGTATCTTGTCACCAGCGACGAAAGATCACTTGCCGCCCACTGCATGGAAGACATAGACGCCTCTTACGCCGGAGGAGTAGTGAAGGGCGACATGATCGTAGCCGGAAACAACTTTGGCTGCGGATCCAGCAGGGAACATGCCCCGATAGCCATAAAGGGCTCAGGGGCCTCCTGTGTGATAGCCAGATCATTCGCGCGCATATTTTACCGCAATGCGATAAACATCGGCCTCCCGATACTTGAATGTGCAGAGACCGGACGGATAGCGAAAGACGACATCATAGAGGTGGATCTGGCAAAAGGAACGATCACAAACATGACTAAGGGCGAGACATACAATGCAAAACCATTCCCCAAATTCCTCCAGAACCTGATCGGTCTCGGTGGGCTCGTCCCTTACGTCAGGGCCAGACTTTCTGAATAAGGGGCGACAGAGAGATGAAAAAATATAAAATAGCGGTCATTCCGGGCGACGGGATTGGGCCGGAAGTCATAGGCGAAACGATCAAAGTTCTGGACAGGTGCGGGGAAAAATTCTCATTCTCATTCGAATGGCAAAAGTTCCCTTACGGTGCCGGGCACTACCTTGCCACCGGCGAAATTATGCCGGTAGAGGCGATGGAGCAGATGTCCCGCTGCGACGCAATGCTCCTCGGAGCCATCGGCGACCCCAGGGTAAAACCGGGCATACTCGAACAGGGCATACTCCTTGCCTTCCGTTTCTACTTCGACCAGTATGTGAACCTGCGCCCGGCCTTCTCGCTGCCTAAGGTGCACACACCGGTAGATCTGAAGGGGACGAAGATGGACTCTGTGGTGGTCCGTGAAAACACCGAAGACCTCTATATGTGTATCGGTGGGACCACCGATACCGGAGAACTCAGGCTTCCTGTCGAGGTCAGCAGGGGCAGCTATGAACTCAAAGGCATGATCGGCTTAAAGACCGACCCGGCATGTCCCTTCGCTGCCCAGGCCGCCATAAACAGCAGGCCCGGAGTTGAGAGGATAACCAGATATGCCTGCGAGCTTGCAAAAAAGCGCGGTGAGGACACCGTAACAGTCGTTTCAAAATCCAACGCGGTATCGGCCCTTTACGGATTCTTCGAGGAGAACGCGAAGAGGGTGATGGCAGAAGAATATCCCGAACTCAAATACGCCATGGTCAACGTGGATGCCCTCTGCTACCACCTTGTCCGCAATCCCTCTGCGTACGGGGTCCTTCTCTGTCCGAACCTCTTCGGCGACATTATCAGTGACCTCCAGGCCGGCCTGGCCGGAGGGCTCGGGACGGCTGCGGGAGGAAACATAGGCAACAGCCTTTCGATGTTCGAACCCGTCCACGGATCGGCACCCGACATAGCCGGAACAGGAAGAGCCAACCCCGTGGCCGCGATACTTTCGGGAGCTCTGATGCTGGAACATCTCGGCGAGACGGAGGCTTCAAAGGCCGTAAACAGAGCTGTGTCGGATTTCCTGGAAAATGCCGCGGAAAGCGATCTGCCGTTTGAATTCGGAGGAAAAGCCTCTTTCGAAGAGGTCGGAGAAAATATACGGAAGTACATCTGATAGTTTTATCAGCAGCCCGGGCAAGGGGCGGAAGACGGTCGTTTTAAACAGGAGGTATATCCAATGGCAAAGATGAACGGAGCCCAAATGGTGGTCAAGTCCCTTGAAGCAGAAGGAGTGGACACGATATTCGGACTGCCCGGCGGAACTGTTATCCACCTTTATGACGCAATATATGATTCAAAGATAAACCATGTCCTGATGCGCCATGAACAGGCAGCTTCGCATGCAGCTGACGGATATGCCAGAGTAAGCGGGAAACCAGGCGTCTGCATAGCAACATCAGGCCCCGGGGCAACTAACCTCGTGACCGGGATCGCCACTGCAAACCTGGACTCCGTTCCGATGGTCGCGATAACGGGACAGGTGGCCACGACCATGATAGGGACAGACGCCTTCCAGGAGGCAGATATAATGGGAGCCACCATCCCTCTCGTAAAACACAGCATGCAGGTCAGGTCGCCGGAACAGATACCGGCCGCCGTGAAAAAGGCCTTTTACATAGCATCGACAGGCAGGCCCGGTCCTGTCCTGATAGATGTCCCCGCCGACGTGCAGAAGGCTTTCGGGGAGTTCGAATATCCCGACAGCGTAAGCTTCCCCGGGTACGACCCGGAAAGGGGCACAGACCTGAGCCGGCTTGACGCGGCAGTTTCGCTCCTCGAACACGCGGAAAGACCCGTAATCTTTGCGGGAGGCGGGGTGATCAGGTCAGGTGCGGCAGAAAAACTCACGGAGCTGGCTGAAAAACTCGAGATACCCGTAGTCACATCGCTGCTCGGAAAGGGAGCGTTCCCTGAGTCTCATCCCCTGGGTCTTTCACTGGGAATGGCGGGGATGCACGGACATCCCGTAGCGAACAGGGCGTTGATGGCAGCCGACGTAATACTCGCGGTCGGTTCGCGTTTCAGCGACAGAAGCACAGGAAAGAGGTCAAGCTTCGCTGCGGAGGCAAAGATAATACACATCGACCTTGACCCAGCCGAGATAGACAAGACTATAGAGTCCGAGGTCTGGCTCGTCGGCGATGCGGGGAAGATACTCGACGCGATCAGAAAGTCCATCAGTAAAAAATATTTCGACAGGTCGCACTGGCTTGAAGAACTTGAACTGATCCGTCAGAAGGAACCGCTTCCCAGGAATGAATACGCGGGTGAGATAGCCCCGTGGCAAGTCATAGAAACATTGAGGGAGGTAACCGGAGGCAAGTCCGTACTGACTACCGAAGTAGGTCAGCACCAGATGTGGGCAGCACTCCACTACAGAGTGGAAGAACCCCGCCGTTTTGTCACTTCCGGGGGTCTGGGCACGATGGGTTTCGGCTTCCCGTCAGCGATAGGAGCAGCTCTCGCCTGCCCGGGTCAGCATGTATGCTGTATAGCGGGCGACGGCAGTTTTATGATGAACATACAGGAACTCGACACCTGTGCGCGTTACAATATACCCGTAAAGGTTTTTATCCTCAACAACTCCTGTCTTGGCATGGTCCGCCAGTGGCAGCAGCTCTTCTATGAGCACCGCTACTCGAATACCATCTACAACCGGAATCCCGATTTCGTAAAGATAGCAGAGGGTATGGGAGTCAGCGGCTTCTCGGCAACAAGGCCCGAGGAGATAAGGAAAACGATAGAGGCTGCCCTGAAGGTGCCCGGGCCTGCACTTGTGGACTTCAGGATACCGCAGGGCGCGCTGGTCCTTCCGATGGTACCGCCGGGCGGATCGATAGACAAGATGATACTGAACTGAGGGGAAGGATCCGGAAATGAACAGCGACAAAGCAAAAAAAGGTTATCAGAGAAGCCCGCACCGCTCCCTGCTGAAGGCTGCGGGATACACTGACTGGGAAATAGAACGCCCATGGATAGGGGTCGCGAATTCCTATAACGCAATAATCCCCGGACATGTCCATCTGAAGACCATTACAGAGGCAGTGAAGGCAGGGATATACGCAGCAGGCGGACTACCGATCGAATTTCCCGTGATCGGCGTCTGCGACGGCATTGCAATGAACCACGAGGGAATGAAGTTCTCCCTTCCCAGCCGCGAGCTGATCATGGATTCAATAGAGATAATGGCAAAGGGACACGCATTCGACGGACTTGTCCTGGTAACGAACTGCGACAAGATCGTCCCCGGCATGGCAATGGCCGCGGCAAAGCTGAACCTTCCGTCTGTTGTCATCTCCGGAGGGCCGATGATGGCCGGCACAATGAAGGGGAGGGTCCTGGACCTCAACAGCGTCTTCGAGGGCGTTGGAATGAAGGCTGCGGGCAAGATTTCGGATGAAGAGCTCAGGGACGTGGAAGACAACGCCTGCCCCGGATGCGGATCCTGCTCGGGGATGTTTACAGCAAACACCATGAATTGCATGATGGAGGCCCTGGGGCTTGGACTTGCGGGAAACGGCACCATACCGGCAGTACATGCGGGCCGTGTGCGCCTTGCTAAGGACGCGGGGCGGGCCGTGATGGGTCTGATAGAGAAAAACATCAGGCCGAGGGACATCCTCACCATGAAAGCTTTTGAAAACGCACTTGCGGTGGATCTGGCGCTCGGAGGTTCCACCAACACTTCTCTTCACCTTCCTGCCATAGCATGGGCAGCCGGCCTTAAACTTCCCCTTGAACTCTTCAACGAGATCGGCGCGAGGGTCCCGCACCTATGCTCGATGAGCCCCGGAGGCCATCACCACATAGAAGACCTCTGGCATGCCGGCGGCGTTGAGGGACTCATGGCAAGGCTGCTTGAAAAGGGACTCATCCACGGAGAACTGATCACAGTGACCGGCAGAAGCGTCAGAGAGAACCTAAGCAAGGCAAAGGTCGTGAACGACAACGTCATCCGCCCTGTCGAAGACCCCTACCATAAGGAGGGAGGACTGGCCTTCATCAAGGGCACCCTCGCTCCTCTGGGCGCCATAGTAAAGCAGTCCGCGGTACTTCCCGAGATGCTTGTACACGAAGGCCCTGCACGGGTCTTCGACTGCGAGGAAGATGCAAGCAAGGCCATCCTTAACAACGGGATAAATGACGGAGACGTCGTAGTCATCCGTTTCGAAGGACCAAAGGGAGGGCCCGGTATGCGCGAGATGCTCACGCCGACCTCGGCGATAATGGGGCAGGGTAAGGGAGGAACAGTAGCCCTTATCACAGATGGCCGATTCTCGGGAGCCACAAGGGGCGCCTCGATCGGGCATGTCTCTCCGGAAGCTGCAGTGGGCGGGCCGATCGGACTCGTTGAAGAGGGGGACATCATATCGATCGACATCCCCGCCAAAAGGCTCGACCTCAAGGTGAGTGAGGAAGTCCTTGCAAGAAGAAGGGAAAAATTCGTACCCTGGGTACAGCCGGTGGAGAGTCCCTTCCTAACAAGGTACAGGGAATTTGCAAGCTCCGGCGTAGAGGGCGCGGTCCTAAGGGATAAAACTCAATAGGCAGAACTGTTGTATTTAATAAAGAGGATTTGTGAATTGCCGGGAGGTCTCGCATATTGGAGACCTCCCGATCTTTACGCGGACCCGGAGGACAGATTTGATCCAAAAAAAAACTTTAACGATCAATAGTCGCAACCGTGTTGCAAAAAACCCGGGACTCTCTTATACTCTTTTTGTTGATACTTAGTTGCAATAGGAGGTCTCTGATATGATCGTTCGAAATCATTTCAAGTTCACTCTATTTTCCCTGTTCTTATTGACCCTCTCTCTCTTCGCCTTTCCTCTGCATGCCAATGCGGAGACGACACTGACCGTATTTGCCGCCGCATCTATGACTGAATCCATGAATATGATCGCGGGATCGTACAAAAAGTCG
>Ga0123332_1004660_pt1 | contig 11919 bp, 13 predicted proteins | sample BioC12SIPDNA_4_FD_89958 | JGI IMG/M metagenome (GOLD analysis project Ga0123332, IMG submission 89958) | Anaerobic biogas reactor microbial communites from Washington, USA - Biogas_R2_A C12 SIP DNA | ecosystem: Engineered > Bioreactor > Anaerobic > Unclassified | place: Washington, USA...
CCGGAGGAGGGCGACCTCGACCAACCGAAACTCGTCTTCGTCTTCGACGAGGCACACCTCCTGTTCGCCGACGCCTCGAAGGCCTTCCTGCAGCAGGTCGAGCAGACCGTCAAACTCATCCGATCCAAGGGCGTCGGCGTGCTCTTCTGCACGCAACTGCCGACGGACATCCCCAACGGGGTGCTCTCGCAACTCGGCGCCCGCATCCAGCACGCGTTGCGCGCGTTCACCCCCGACGATCAGAAAGCGCTGTCCAAGACGGTGCGAACCTATCCGACGACACCGTTCTACGACCTCGAGGAAGCACTCACCACACTGGGCACGGGCGAGGCCGTCGTCACGGTGCTGTCGGAGACGGGTGCGCCCACGCCGGTCGCGTGGACACGGATCCGGCCTCCACGCTCCCTGATGGACGCGGTGGGGGAGACCGCGATCCGCGCGGCAGCGCAGGCGGGGCCGCTGTACGGGAAGTACGGGCGCACCATCGACCGTGAATCGGCGTACGAGAAACTGACCGCGGCGGTGGCCGGGGCCCCGGACGAAGATCCCGGCGTCGAGCCACCGGAACTTCCGGAGGCACCCGGGGCCGGGGTTCCACGCGACGACGAACCGTCCCTGGTCGAGCAGGTTCTCGGCAACAGCGCGGTGAAGAGCTTCCTGAGGTCGGCGGCGTCGGCGGCCGGTCGCGAGATCTCACGGAGCATCTTCGGAACCGGCCGCAGGCGTCGCCGGTGACCCGTCGCGCGAGGTAGGTCTGCCCGTCGGGACCGGGTGGACGGCCCGCGGCCCGCCCCGACCACCCGCGGTCCGGGATTCGAAGGTTAGGGTTCTCTTACTTCTGTCGAGAGGATCCCGATGTTTCGAAGTAGAATCCGTGCCGCACTCGCGATGGGTGCTCTCGCGGTCGTCGCCACCGTGACAGCGTGCAGCAGTGGGACCGGTGACGACGGTGCACCGGCCGACACGGCAGACGCGGCGTTCCCCGTGTCGATCGAGCACATCCACGGCACCACGACGATCGCCGAGAAACCCGAACGCATCGTCACCCTGGGGGTGACGGACGCAGACGTCGTGCTCGCGCTCGGCGTGGTCCCGGTCGCCAACACCGGGTACACGTTCTACGAGACGGGGCTCGGCCCGTGGACCGACGACTAGGGCATGTCTGAGAATTGCTAGTAGTGCGTAGATCGCTGATCAGGGGGTTCCTCCGACAATGGTTCGCGCTGCCGGGCGGACGATGTGGTGGCAGACCAGCATGTGGTGGGCGCCCCGTTGAAATCGATACTCGACCTCGACGACTTCACCCGCGATGCCGCGGTCCCCAAGATCGGCAAGCAGCGAGTCCAGATGCGGGTAGGGAGCCCCGGGCCCGGAATCCACCAGAGGGAAGATCCGCAACTCGTCGCGGGCGACGCGCATCAGCTCGGTGATCGCGTCGAGGTGGAAGGCTGCATCGAGACGATCGGAATAGCTGAAAAGCAGATGCGAGCTGAGCACCAGATCGAAGCTGGCATCGGGGAACGGCAGGGCAGGTAGCCGTCCTGCGACGTAGCGGTGTGGGTTCCGGGTGATGTCTGCGGCGAATTCCTCGGCCGCGCCGCGGCGCAGGTGAAGATGCTCGTCGGGGTCCGCGAAGAAGGTCCAGTCGTACTGCTCCGAGTGGGCACGGATGTAACGGTTCCCGCGTACGGTTTCGCGTTCGGCGATTCCGGCCAACTGCTCGGCATCGCTGTCGAAATAGGCCATGTCACATGCCGTCACGTCACCGCCGAGATGGTTTACAGCACTAGTGAAACCGGCCGCGCCGCCTGGGCAGTCGAGAATCTTCCGAGACAGGTCGTCCTCGGAGAGGGTGAACATGGCCCTGTACTCGTCGAGTGAGCGGGAACTGATCAGCATCTCGCCGATCCCAACCGCTGGGGACTGGTCGCCGTCACGGGTCATCTGGGGGGGCTTCCTCTCGAATTGAGGCCACCCCGTCGCGCCTGGCCGGTGTCACCGCGGGAAGCGAGAGTGATCGGCCACCGAAGAGGCGGCCGAAGACACAGTCAATCAGGCCGCTACGGAGCGCGGCCACCAGAGCTGTGTGCGGGTAATCACCACGCCATTAAAACACGGCCGAGAGGCTGAACCGTGACGACTCACCATGCCAGCGTCATGAACACGCTGTTCGGATCCTTCTCGTAACACCCGAAGGGTCCGCACGGAACGAATCCGGAGGAGAGGTAGAGGCGGCGGGCAGGCTCGAAGAAGTCCATCGAACCGGTCTCTAGCGAAACCCTGGCCACTCCTCGCATTTTAGCGTCGAGCAGCAGGTGCTCCAGGAGGAGCCGCGCGATCCCTTGTCCGCGTAACTCAGGAGCTGTTCGCATGCTCTTGAGCTCTTCGTGGCCTGGTTCGAGCAGGGCGAGAGCTCCGGTCGCGACCACGTCACTGCCCTGCCTGACAACCCAGAGTCGAACCGACGAATCCATGAGCTCGGCTATGTTCAGAGCGTGGCGGCTGGTTGCTGGTGCTGTCGGGGCGATGTCACTGAGATGAGCCTCGAGGAAGCCGGTGAGGCCAGTGTCGTCGAAGTCCGCCCTTTCGATCACGTGAGTTGCAGCCATCGGTGTCTCCCCTCCGCCAACACCGAAGCTATATATCACGCGGCCTGTGCTTCCAGCCTCGATGCAGCAGCGTCAGACGAACTGTTGGGGTGTGAAGCTGTTCCGATGACGAGACTTCGGGTGTTGTCGGACGATCAGTGGGCGTTGATCGCGGACCTGCTCCCGGTGCGGACGGGTCGGCGTGGCCGGCCGTTCTCCGACGCTCGGTCGATGGTCGAAGGCATCGTGTACCGCTACCGCTGCGGGATCGCGTGGCGGGACGTGCCGGACGTGTTCGGGCCGTGGCAGACGATCTGGACCTGGCATCGCCGTCTCGCAGGCGACGGCACCTGGGACCGGATTCTGGAACGGCTGCTCGCGCACGCCGACGCGGTCGGGATCGTCGACTGGGCAGTATCGGTGGACTCGACCGTCGTCCGCGCTCATCAGCACGCCACGAACATCACCCGCCACACAGGGGGATGGGTCGAATTACACGAATTCACGGATCGAGCCGCCTGACCACGCAGTCGGCCGCTCCCGTGGCGGCCTGTCGACGAAGATCCATCACCTCGTCGACGGCCACGGACTGCCTCTGGTCGTGCTCGTCTCACCCGGCCAGTCCGGCGACTGCCCAGCCTTCCCTCATCTACTCGAGCACCTGAAGGTTCCACGTCTCGGAGGTGGACGGCCGCGCACCCGACCCGATCGGGTCCGCGGCGACAAGGCGTACTCCTCGCGCGCCAATCGAGAGTTGCTGCGCAGGCGCGGTATCGGCGCTGTCATTTCGGAACCGTCCGATCAGGCCGGGCACCGTCGTCGCCGTGGCTCGCGTGGTGGCCGGCCACCGGTGTTCGACCCGGCCGACTACCGCGGCCGCAATGTGGTCGAACGCCGGTTCTGCCACCTCAAACAATGGCGAGGCCTGGCTACTCGCTACGACAAACTCGCCATCGTCTACCGAGCAGCAGTGGTCCTGCACGCGATCATCGCGTGGACCCGCAAACTGTCGGACATGCCCTACGTCGGTGATGCCGAACTGACCCGGATCCAATCCGATTCCGAGCCCAACCTCGAACAGATCGCCGCACTCGCCCCGGACCTCATCATCGGAGTCTCCGCCGGCTACGACGAAGCCACGTACGAACAGCTCAGCGAGATCGCGCCGACACTGTCGCGACCGGACGGATACGCCGCGTACACCGTCGGACGAGAGGTCGCGACCGAGACGATCGCAACCGCCCTGGGCGACAGCGAGCGCGGTGCCGAACTCAACAGGAAGGCCGCCGACCTGCTCGAATCCACCGTCGCCGCACATCCCGAGTTCGCCGGCAAGACCGGAGTGGCGATGTTGCCGTACGACGGTCGGTACGGCGCATACCTTGCCGGTGACGCCCGCGGTGCATTTCTCACGTCGCTCGGCTTCTCCATCCCGGACGCGATCGCACGCCAGGACACCGGTGAGAGTTTCTTCGTCGACGTGTCACAGGAGAACGTGACGATGCTCGACGGCGACGTGATCCTCGTGCTGGGCAACGACCCGTCAGCAGATATCACCGCGGGAAACCCGCTCTTCGAGACGCTCGATGCCGCTCGCAACGATGCGATCATCACCACCACGCTCGACCAGCGGGGCGCGATCACCTACAACACGGTGCTGTCGGTCCCGTATGCCGTCGAGAGTCTGGTCCCTCGTCTGGCCGAGGCCGTCTCCTGAGGACGTCCGTCCGGCCGCGGCTCCGCCGCCTGCCCGATGTCGAACCAGGGCAGGCGGCGGACCCGGACGGCAGCGGTGATCAGGCCTCCGCTGCGACGGGTGCCGCACCGGCCGGTCGAACGGCGTCGACACGCTGCATGCGCACGATGTCGCTCTGCGGCGTGAAGTCGTTCCGCAGGAACGACTCCAGAGAGTCGTCGAGGATGTCGAGCCACGGCGCCGGGAGCGGTGGGGCGAGGGTGCCGGTGAGCGTCGACGTGTAGCTACGGTTCCGGTAGCCCATGATGTCGTGCTTCTTGTCCGTCTTCCACTGCTTGAACACCTCGCCCTGGCGTTCGACGTGGAACTCCGGGTAGTCGGTGCGGTCGACGAGATCCCTGATGTACGCGGCCTGGAAGTCGATGTCTTCGATCGGATTGCTCAGGGATTCTTCCCGGCTCCGCCACGCGTCGATGTCGGCCTCACGGGCGTCGAAGTCCGGCAGGGAGATCCGGCCGAGCATGACGTCCCGTGCGTACCATGCCTGAGCGTCGAACATGTTGAACGTGAAGTACTGATCCTGCATACCCAGGTACATCAGGCGCGGATTGCGCTGGAAGAAGATGCCTTTGTAGATGTTCCGCGGGTACAGACGATTGTCCGTGCGCAGACGCAACTCGTCGGGCAGGAACGGGAAGTGGTGCTGGTATCCGGTGCACAGCACGATCGCGTCGACCTCGCGGGTGCTGCCGTCCTGGAAATGAGCGACGTTGCCCTCCGTGTGGGTCAAGAGCGGAACCTCGGAGAACGCATCGGGCCAGTCGTGACCCATCGGTGCCGTGCGGTAACTGAAGGTGATCTCTTCTGCACCGTACTTGTAGCACTGCGTCCCGATGTCCTCGGCCGAGTAGCTGCTGCCGACCAGGAGCAGTTTCTTGCCGGCGAACTCGCGGGCGTCGCGGAAATCATGCGCGTGCAGAACTCGCCCCGGAAAACGGTCGAGTCCCTCGAAATCGGGTGCATTGGGCGTCGAGAAGTGACCGGTCGCGACGACGACGTGGTCGAACTCGTCCGATTCGAGTTCACCACGTTCGTGGTCCATCACGGTGACGGTGAACTTTTCGTCCCGCTCGGAGTACTCGACCCACCGAACGGCAGTATTGAATCGGATGTACTTGCGCACATTGCTTTTCTCCACCCGGCCCATGATGTAGTCGAGCAGTACCGCGCGCGGCGGATAGGACGGGATGGGGCGTCCGAAGTGCTCCTCGAAGGAGTAGTCGGCGAACTCGAGGCATTCCTTGGGGCCGTTCGACCACAGGTAGCGGTACATGCTGGCGTGGACGGGCTCCCCGTTGGCGTCAGTACCGGTGCGCCAGGTGTAGTTCCACATGCCGCCGCACTCGGGTTGCTTCTCGTAGCAGACGATCTCGGGGATGTCGTCGAGACCGGCCTTCCGCGCTGCCTCGAAGGCACGTAGTTGTGCGAGCCCACTCGGTCCTGCTCCCAGAATTGCGATCTTCGGCGACAAGATTGTTCTCCCTGTGTGGTTGTCATGCTTTCCGTGACTTCTTGTTAGCACAGGTACCGAATTGTGTGAATTCGCGATCGGTCGGTGGGGCCCGCGCGGCTTGACAGGGAATCAGCAGGTGGACACGGGTCGATTCGCTCGGAAACCGTACGTGCGGTGGTGATATCGATCACCGTAACGACGAAAGGCTGATCATCGATGCGGGTACGCACCGATGATCGGCCTGTTCGTGGGCCAGTTCGTCAGCCGCCGAGTTTCTTGTAGAAGGCGCCGGCGATCGGCGCGGAAATCGACCGCGGCGAGAACTGTCCGGCAGCAGACATGACCTTCGAGATCGGACCGGGAACGATCCGCATCCGGTTCGCGGCGAGCGCATCCAACGACACCTTCGCCGTGTGTTCACTCGAGATCCACAGGAAGTCGGGGACGAGACGGTCCACGATCGACGCCTCCGACGGATCCGGGGTCTCGGTGCGGACCGGACCGGGCGCGAGCAGGGTGATGTGCACGCCGCTGTCCTTGAGTTCACCGCGCAGCGATTCGGAGAACGTGTTGACGAAGGCCTTCGTCGCCGCGTACGTCGCATTGTTCGGGATCGGCATGTTGCCGGCCGCGGAGCCGACCATCAGGATTCCGCCCGAGCGGCGCTCCACCATCCCCGGCAGCACCGCGAGCGTGAGGTCGTGCACCGCGACGGCATTCAGCTCGACCTGCGCGCGTTCGTAGGACGCGTCGAGTTCGGCGACGGGACCGAACGTGGCGATACCCGCGTTGTTGCACAGGATGCTGACACGTCGCCCCGACAACTCCTCGACGAGCGGCGCGCGGGAGTCGCGGTCGGACAGGTCGCACGCGCGGACCTCGACCTCGACGCCGTGCTTCGCACGCAGCGTCGCGGCGAGTTCCTCCATCACATCGCCGCGACGGGCGACGAGGATCAGAGAGTGCCCGCGGGCGGCGAGCTCGGTGGCGAGGGCCTCGCCGATTCCGGAGGACGCTCCGGTGACGACGGCGCGGGCATCGGGGTGAGGGTTCGGCAGAGTCACGGTGCGTCAGCCTAGACGATGGAGAACGATGCAAGGCTCCCCATGATTCTCCACGCGTCTGAATCGGCGTTCTCCCGGCCGGAGTGCGGGCGGCTCGCGATGCATACCGAGTCCAGGACTGTTCGCTCTCGCGTCCCGACAATGAAGGTGGAGACCATGGCCGTCGAGGGTGACCTGGGTGCGGCCAGCCTGTCCCAGTGACGGCTCGCATCCGCAGGGGAGTGTTACCCGTACAAGATGATCCCATTCTCCAGGTGGCTCATCCCCGCATCCGCGGGGAGCACATCAGGTGGGTCGATCAAGATCGATACGCCGCAGGCTCATCCCCGCATCCGCGGGGAGCACCGACCAGGACCCGAACAGCGGCGCGTCGGGATGGGCTCATCCCCGCATCCGCGGGGAGCGCGGGTGGGGTGGCCGCGTCGATCAGCGGCCACAGGGCTCATCCCCGCATCCGCGGGGAGCACGCGAGCACTGTCTGCACCGACGCCGGCCCGCAGGGCTCATCCCCGCATCCGCGGGGAGCACGACGACAACAACCTGTGTGAGCAGTACGACCGGGGCTCATCCCCGCATCCGCGGGGAGCACAGCGCCACCGCGGTAAGTCTGAGATCGACTGGGGGCTCATCCCCGCATCCGCGGGGAGCACTGAAGGCGCCGAGGCCCTCCACGTGTCACGCGTGGCTCATCCCCGCATCCGCGGGGAGCACGCGGACTGTCCCGCTCACGCCGCTGCACGGGGAGGCTCATCCCCGCATCCGCGGGGAGCACTGGTCCGGTGGTGACTATCCTGCCGGGTCGGAGGGCTCATCCCCGCATCCGCGGGGAGCACTGAGTCGGTGGTGTTCCGTTTGGTGCGGGGCGGGGCTCATCCCCGCATCCGCGGGGAGCACGTGACCTCGACGTTCGCGTCGCCGAACGCAGTCGGCTCATCCCCGCATCCGCGGGGAGCACCCCTTGCCGCCGGTCAGGTGGCCGGGTGTGGCGGGCTCATCCCCGCATCCGCGGGGAGCACGCCCATTCGCGGGCGGTGTCGAACATGCTCACGGGCTCATCCCCGCATCCGCGGGGAGCACCCGCGAGACCGGATCACGCTCGACGGCAGGCGAGGCTCATCCCCGCATCCGCGGGGAGCACTCGCCGAGAACACCCCCTACGCGGGCACCTATGGGCTCATCCCCGCATCCGCGGGGAGCACTTGTCAGACGACAACCTGGTGTGTATTATTTGGGGCTCATCCCCGCATCCGCGGGGAGCACGAGGTGATGTTTCCCGACCCGGCGACCGCCGAAGGCTCATCCCCGCATCCGCGGGGAGCACTAGCTCACCTCGTCGAAGTTGCGCCAGATCCACGGCTCATCCCCGCATCCGCGGGGAGCACGGCGCGACGCCGCCATTCGTGGCCTGATCAGGAGGCTCATCCCCGCATCCGCGGGGAGCACTCTCTGGATGGTCCGGGTAGAAGCTCCGAACTGGGCTCATCCCCGCATCCGCGGGGAGCACCCCGTCCTGCAAAGCGGGATCGTCCGGGAACTCGGCTCATCCCCGCATCCGCGGGGAGCACGCCGCTGATCGGTTCGCGGGCGCCGGCAACGCAGGCTCATCCCCGCATCCGCGGGGAGCACGTCCGTTCCTCCGACGTGAACACCACCCGCTTGGGCTCATCCCCGCATCCGCGGGGAGCACGTCACCCTGTCCCTCACCGACCAGGCCGACGACGGCTCATCCCCGCATCCGCGGGGAGCACCGAATTACTCAAAGTCACCATGTCACCTAATCCGGCTCATCCCCGCATCCGCGGGGAGCACATCATCTCCATCAGCCACGCATCGATCCGCCTGGGCTCATCCCCGCATCCGCGGGGAGCACAGTGCGCGTCATCTCGAGGAGGGCGAGCGCAGGGGCTCATCCCCGCATCCGCGGGGAGCACCCGCCCACTCGGGTAGATCGTGGGAGGCGTCCAGGCTCATCCCCGCATCCGCGGGGAGCACGACGTCCGCTGTCGTCGACGGGGTGAGTGTCGAGGCTCATCCCCGCATCCGCGGGGAGCACGCGATCGTGGACCCGCACATCGCGGGCCTGGTCGGCTCATCCCCGCATCCGCGGGGAGCACCGGCCGGTCCCGGGCGTGCGCCGGGCTTCGATAGGCTCATCCCCGCATCCGCGGGGAGCACGGCGAGACCCCCGGGGCCTCCTCCTTCGGGACGGGCTCATCCCCGCATCCGCGGGGAGCACGGGGCGGGCGGCGGCGGCGGCTCGTATACATCCGGCTCATCCCCGCATCCGCGGGGAGCACTTGCCGCCGGTCGCCGACGCTATCTCAGACCCAGGCTCATCCCCGCATCCGCGGGGAGCACTCGTGATCGAGCACGACAGTGCCCACCTGTCCAGGCTCATCCCCGCATCCGCGGGGAGCACCAATGCTCGCCGCCGGGTGCACCACGGTCGAGCGGGCTCATCCCCGCATCCGCGGGGAGCACCCACGCGACGTGGACCGGCTCATGGACGCGCTCGGCTCATCCCCGCATCCGCGGGGAGCACTCTCAGCAGGCGACCCGCCGCATCACCACGGGAGGCTCATCCCCGCATCCGCGGGGAGCACATCGAGAGGGTGACGACGTCGACGCCGTCCTCGGGCTCATCCCCGCATCCGCGGGGAGCACTTGCTGATCGACACCGACCCGTCCCTGCTGGCGGGCTCATCCCCGCATCCGCGGGGAGCACGGCCTACCGGATGTGATCGGCGCAATGTTGGTCGGCTCATCCCCGCATCCGCGGGGAGCACACGAACATCTGCACGGCGCGACCGTTGTTGTTGGGCTCATCCCCGCATCCGCGGGGAGCACTACTCGTACTCGGCGACCTTGCGCTGCTCCCGAGGCTCATCCCCGCATCCGCGGGGAGCACGCTGTCGACAATGCGCAGGATCGATTCAACGGAGGCTCATCCCCGCATCCGCGGGGAGCACCCTTTCCCTTCAGGAACGGTTTGGACGAATCGGGGCTCATCCCCGCATCCGCGGGGAGCACTGGTGCCGGTCGCGGGCCGCGACGGCACCTCCAGGCTCATCCCCGCATCCGCGGGGAGCACATAGATATACGCGCCGTTCGACGTCGTGATCCGGGCTCATCCCCGCATCCGCGGGGAGCACAATCGGGTCCGGTCTTGGAGTGGTCCCATGAGGGGCTCATCCCCGCATCCGCGGGGAGCACATCACCGCACTCACCGGCAGCGACGGCAGGACCGGCTCATCCCCGCATCCGCGGGGAGCACTACTGGATCCCGTTCGATCCGTCGGATTCGATGGGCTCATCCCCGCATCCGCGGGGAGCACCACCACCGCCCAACTGTGCGAGATCTCCGGGCTGGGCTCATCCCCGCATCCGCGGGGAGCACGGGGACCACCTTGTGCGCACCCCCGGCTCCCCGGGCTCATCCCCGCATCCGCGGGGAGCACCCGGTCTTGAGCGGGTGCTTCGGGCCGTCGGGGGGCTCATCCCCGCATCCGCGGGGAGCACGCCCTCCGTACGGCTTGTGCGATGACCTGCCCGGGCTCATCCCCGCATCCGCGGGGAGCACCCGACACCCGCGACCACCTCCGAAACACCCTCGGGCTCATCCCCGCATCCGCGGGGAGCACCGAGGGTGGAGCGGAACGCGAAGCCAGCCTCGAGGCTCATCCCCGCATCCGCGGGGAGCACGCGTCGTCGTGGTCGGTGGTGTGGTCGGTGAGTGGCTCATCCCCGCATCCGCGGGGAGCACCTCCCGCGTGTTGAGCACCTTGACCTTGACCGCGGCTCATCCCCGCATCCGCGGGGAGCACGTCGGCATGCTGCGCGGCGGCAGACAAGCGCTGGGCTCATCCCCGCATCCGCGGGGAGCACATGGCGGACGGCGGGATCACCGACCCGTCCGGCGGCTCATCCCCGCATCCGCGGGGAGCACGTCCTGCAACGCTGCCACGCCATCAATACCGAGGGCTCATCCCCGCATCCGCGGGGAGCACACTTCTTGACCTGCAGGTTTGCTGGGGTTGTTCCCACTCTACATTCACTTCTCGCTCTTGCTACCACCTGCCGATCGATTCCGGGCCCTCCGGTAGCGGCTGGCTTTACTCCACCCCGCCCGCGGCTTCGCGGCCGACTCCAACGCCTCACCTGTATGTGGCCGGCGCACCAAAGTGATTCCATCGACGTCAACCGGCTCCCAGTCGTATCGGTGAACGAGGAACGCCAGGCGCTGCTCGTTGTGGGCCGGGAACACCATGATTGCTCGACCGTCCTTGACCAACTCCTTGACCCGACCCCAAACCAGGTCGCGTACGCGACGAGGCAGGACACCGACGAACACGCCCGGACTGATTTCGAGAAGCCAACGCGTCAAGTGTCCGCGCAACCCCGCAGGACACGCAGTCACGATCAGGACTACCACGGGACGTCCTCACTCGGATCATCGAACATCCGCCCGCCGGCGACGGCGGGCCCCTTGTCATCCCACAAGTAGACGACATCGGCTTCCCACTCCGATTCTTCCTCGGGATGGTCGGGCAGGAGGAGCGCTTTGATGTCCTGCGCACATCGAGGCAGCAACTTCTCCCGATGGATGACATCGCGGACAGCGCGACGAGTCGTTGCCGGAACGTCGTCCACCTCGGCGGCTGCGATATCGAATGCGACTGGGATCGCGACCTCCGCCTTGTAGAGGTCGGCGATGTCGTAGACGAACGACCTGTCGTGACCGGTGTGCACGAAACCGAGTCCGGGAGAGCAACCCATCGCGACGATGACGGCATGTGTCATTCCGTAGAGGCAGGTGGTCGCCGCAGAGAGCGCCTGATTCACGGTGTCGCCGGCAGAGAAATCGTTCGGGTCGTAGTCACGTCTCACCCACTCGACGCCCGTGCGGTCGGCGTGCTCCCGATAACAGTTTCGGACGCGCGCACCCTCACGACCTCTCAGTTGCTGCATGGTGAGTTTCGAGACGTCTTCGCCGGGGAAACGCATCGCATACATCGCGCGAGCAACAGCCAGTCGTGAGTCGCGAACAGACACCGCCCG
>Ga0123332_1004664_pt1 | contig 11915 bp, 9 predicted proteins | sample BioC12SIPDNA_4_FD_89958 | JGI IMG/M metagenome (GOLD analysis project Ga0123332, IMG submission 89958) | Anaerobic biogas reactor microbial communites from Washington, USA - Biogas_R2_A C12 SIP DNA | ecosystem: Engineered > Bioreactor > Anaerobic > Unclassified | place: Washington, USA...
CGTCCGCGGGAACGGCCAGATAACCGGTCACCGGGGTGCGGCCAAGACACCCGACCTCGACGCGGTAGCACTTGACTCTGCCCCGATGAGCCTTGGGGACATCGACCTCGGCCAACTTCGCAGCGCGCGGAACCTCGTCCAGCTTGGCGCGGCAGGAATCCCAGTAGGCGTCAAAATCGGCGGGACGGCTGTCGAGGGCCTTGATCTCTTCGGGGTCGTACATCGCGCCGATTTCACCCACGATCGAGGGCTTCGCGCGGTGTTTGAAAACGCCTTCGCCTGCCCGCGGATTGCCGTCTTCGCCGATGATCTCAAAGCCGAAGTAGAGCCACCCCGGACGATCCATCGACGCCTTGATGGTCACGGGTCTGCCGTTGCAGACGAATTCGTCCCGTCTGAAGACGTCGCGTTCACGCTTCACGGTGCAGCGCAGCTTTTCACCTATAGCCGGCTTGCCGTCCTTCAAGAGCGTGGCGGTGCACGCCGTCTCTTCGCCAACCGTGTAGCAGCCGTCCCCCTTGTCCAGATTGACGTCGAGGGAATACCGGCCGAATGCCGGCGACGACGTGACTGCGAGGACCAGACTGACGAACGTCCCGAGTTTCATGTTCTACTCCGACGAGAGTCGCACGAAGGGGTGGAGTCTGCCATTGCGGCCGGGCTGTCGAGCAGCGCTCGGGCGGCCCGCTTCCGGTAATCCTATCCGTATCCGCCGTATTTCGCGACCCGTTCGGGCCGCATCGCGATGCGGCGCCACGACGCGTCGGGCGGGACCTGGTCGCCGGCGGCGAGCATCAGCCGCGGCGAGGCGAGGCGCGTCTCCAGCCAGCGCCGGACGCATGCGAGGAACGCCGCATCACCGCCGCCGCCGCCGCGGAACACGGTTGCCGGAATGCCGCCGGAGAGAATCAGGTCCGGTCCGGCTTCGGCGCGCATCTGGGCCGGCGTGAGCGCGAACGTTGGCTGCGGCCTAACCGCGTCGGCACAATCCACGCCGCACTCGGCCAGCCAACCGAGCACGCCGCGGCTCTCACCGTCGACGTGCACCGCCAGGCACTTGCCTGGCGCGTGCAGCCGCCGCGCGACCTCGGTGTAGGAGTCGCGGACATCGGCGTCGAAAAACGGCTTCGTCTGTAGGTTGCTGTCGTAGTTGTCGCTGATCATCAGGGTCTCGAACGGGTCGTCGAGCAGGGTGACGAGAATCCGCAGGTCGCAGGCGTTGACCGCCCGCACCAGCCGCTGCACCCGCTGCGGCTCGTCGTGCACGGCGAACACGGTCCGCTCCACGCCCATGTAGCGCGCCATCAGGTAGCCCGACCCGAAGTAGGGCAGTTGCGCGTAGGGATAGGCCAACGCGCCGAGGCTGTCTTGCCAAGCCCGGTAGAGCTCCCACTTGGGCCGGCAGCGCAATCGCTCCATGAGAAATTCGACGATCGGGAACTCGTCCGTCGATTCGAACAGGTATTTGCGAATCCCGTATGAGTAGCTGCCGGGGTTGAACACGCGCTGTTCGTGAATCGTGTCCAGCGGCGTAGTGATCCGCGTGGAGAACACGCCGCCATCCGTACGCGACTCCAGCTTGACCTCCGGATCCTCCGTAAACAGGGAGCTGAGGCGGTGCCGGACGTTTTGTTGACGTCCGCGAACAGCGCTGGTACGTTGATTGCCCGTCAGCCAGGCATGTCCGGCTGCCGTTTCCCCATCCAGGGGAGGTGCTCATGGGGGACCTGGTCCGGGAGTAACCGATGCGATCCGACCTTGTGCGATGTCTGTTTGTTCTCTTGGCCGCTGCGATGCTTGCGGCCGCACCGGCGAACGCGGATGAGTCGCTGGTCTTCATTTCGGCCTTCGCGCCCGCAGAGGAAGGCGCGATTCACGCCTTCCGGCTCGACTGCCAGTCCGGCCGCCTGACCCCGGTGTCTCGGACGGCGGACGTCGAGAATCCGTTCTTTCTGGCCGTGTCGCCGGGCCAGAAGTTCCTTTACGCGATCCACGCGCGGAAGTTCGGCGGGAAGGAGCATGAAGAGGTCGCCGCATACGCGATCGCCGCTCGAACCGGCCAGTTGACGCTGTTGAATCGGCAGTCGACGCTCGGCTCGGCGTCCTGCTATCTGGCGGTCGATGCGACCGGCAAGACGCTGCTCGTCGCCAATTATGCGACGGGCAGTGTGGCCTCGCTGCCCGTGCGGGACGATGGCTCGTTGGACGAGGCGGCGTCGTTCTTTCAACATGCGGGCGCGAGCGTCGATCCAGCCCGCCAGGCAGGCCCGCACGCGCACTCGATTGTGGCGAGTCTGGACAACCGGTTCGCCTACGCGGCGGATCTGGGGCTCGACGAGCTGCTGATCTATCGGCTCGACGCGGCTCGGGCAACGCTTGCGCCCAACCAGACGCCACGGGCGAAGACGCCGCCCGGCGCCGGGCCCAGGCACCTGGCATTCCACCCGAAAGGCAAATACCTGTACGCGATCAACGAACTCGCAAATTCGGTCACTCGATTCGACTACGACCGGCGGTCCGGGGCGCTCCGCTAGCGGCAGACGGTTTCAACGCTGCCCCGGGAGTATCAGGGAAAGAGCTATTGCGCGGACCTGAAGATCACGCCGGACGGCCGCTTCCTGTACGGCACGAATCGAGGGCACGACAGCATCGCGGCGTTTCGCATCGGCGACGACGGCCGATTGACGCTGGTCGGGATCGAACCGAGTCTGGGCAGGGGGCCGCAGAACCTGGCGATCTCGCCGGGCGGTGAGTTGCTCCTGTGTGCGAACATGCCCGGCGGAAACGTCGCCGTGTTTCGGATCGATCCCCAAACGGGCGGCTTGACTTCCGTCGGCCCGCCGGTCTCCATGCCTTTCCCGTCGTGCATCAGGCTGCTGCCAGCCGAAGCCGATGAATAGGGCCAGACGATCAGGAATCGCCCGCCGGCGGCGCCGCGGCGGCCGTTTGTCCTGCCGCGGCGCACGCCACGAGCGTGCCCCGACTTGCCAGAACACCCCCGCCGATTCATCGAGCACGAGCTTGGGATCACGCGTTGCGTTTGATGCCCGGCCTCATTCCTGGTTCCGCCAGTGCAGCCGGCACTGCAACGGGAAATCCGTCAGCATGCCGTCGCAGCCCGCCTCCTTGACCCGGTCCCAGAGCGCCGTGTTGCGACCGTCCGGCCCGGAACCCGAGAAGTTGAAGAGGGCCACTTTCTTCTTCTGGTGAACGCGCGACATCTCCTCGGGCGTAGGCACGAACGTCAGCAGCAGCACGTCCAGATCGCCGGCGGCCAACTCTCTGTCGAAGTCCTTCCGACCGACGTTCTGGCCGATGCGAAATGCCGGGTTATACGCTTTCAGACGCCGGCTGCACGCATCGTCCTGATCGAATGCGAAGCTCTCGCTGAGCAATCCATGCTCGGCAACCATCGACACCAACTGGCGCTCGCCTTCCCGCGTGATCCGCTTGATGTTAATCGCGATCATCGTCGGGCCGCGCCTCTCCCGGGAGACCATCGCCAGCACCTCGTCGAACGTTGGAATCCTCACGCCCTGGAAGGCCGGGTGGAACCAACTCCCCGCGTCGAGCTGCTTCAACTCCGCTACGCTCAGTTCGCCTACCGGTCGGTTGGGGCCGTTGGTCGTGCCCTGGAGTTTCTCGTTGTGGACGACTACGAGCCGGTTGTCGCGGCTCGAGTAGACGTCCAGCATCCGGTTGATGGCTGCAATCGTGGCGTTACGGGCGTGGACGGTCCTGGCCGGACCCTTCCGCGGCGCGGAACCACGCGGGAATCGCCGGCTCTCGGAAGGGGCCGGTCCGCAGGGCTTCGATCTGGGCGTCGTCGAGGGAGCCGTACCAATAGAGGGCAACGCCGTTGCCGGGCAGCTTCCGCTGGCAGAAGCCAATCAGGCCGGCCACGAGGCTCGCCTCGCGGCTGACCACCTTGCCCGTCTCCGTCTTCTCGTAGTTGCCGACGATGATCGCAGCCGCCTCGGGGCGCCTGAGCTGGGCGCGGATCGCTGCGATCTTCTGCCAGGAGAGACGCCGCCCGTAGTCCATGCTGTAGATCAGGTCCACCCAGCCCTCCTGGGCCCACCAGAAGTCGTTGCGGCCCTGCGTGCCCGGCATGTCGGTGGGGAGATACGGATGGCCGTCGACGCTGATCACCAGCTCTGGCCGGGCGGCGCGGGCTTGCGCGGAAAACGAGCGGACAATGTCGGCAACCGCGCCGTCCTGCCACTGGACGAGGTTCGGGTGCGGCCAGCCGCCCGGGCCGGTCTGTTTCATGTCTTCGAGCAAATCTCCGCCAAATTGCCGGCGGTACGAGGCCCGCGCCGCGGCGCTGGTCGATACACCCTTCGTACGAATGTAATCCAGGTTGATCCCATCGACGTCGTAACGCTGCACGACCTCGATCATCAGATCGACGGCGAACTTGCGGAATGCCGGATTGTGGACCTCGCACGCGCCGGCGGGCGTTCCTTCCTCGATGTAGGGCGCAATCGGTTCCCACCGCGGATCGGCGTAGCAGACGCAGAACCAGGGATGGACTTCAATCCCGCGGGCGTGCGCGACTTGAATCAGGTGCGCCAGCGGATCGAAGCCCGGCCGGTCCTCGCCGACGATCTTTTCGACGCCCGGCTCCATCGGCGTCCGCTTGCTCGGCCAGCGGGCGCCGCGGCCGTGCCAGACGCAGGGGATGTAGACATTGAAGCCGGCGCGGGCGACCCGCTCGATGACCTTTTCCGCCTCCCCGGGCGCTGCCCAGCGGCTCGATTCATCCAAGAGGGCGCGGCTTTCCAGAATCCGCCTGGCGGAGTCGCGCCGCGGCGCGTAGGGCTGCCGCAGCACGTCGTACAGCCAGGCCTCGCGCTGCCGCTCGACCGCCCGCCAGTTCGGTTCCTGCCCGCGGAACAGTTCCCGGACCTGCTCCTTGCTGAGCACGCGGTCGAGAATCGTGAGTTGGTCAAACACTCCGTCGGCCGAACGGCCTTTGGCCGCGGGCGTGCCGCGGTCGCTGCCGAGGTAGAGCGGAGTCCGCAGCGCTGGCGCGGCCTGGCAGGGGCGGACCGTCGTGGCGGCCAGCTCCCCATCGACGTAAAGCCGGGCCGAAGCCTGGTCCCTGAATTGCCAGGTGACGACGAACTGCCGCCACTGGTCCTTGACGAACGAAAGCGGGCAATTGCCGTGCAGGTAGAGCTGGTTCTGAAAGACCAGGTAGGTGTAGGGCGCGCCGGCCGGTTCCCACCAGCCGTCGCTGAGCACGCAGTAGCCCTGCTTGCCGTCGTCCCATCCCCAGGAGAAGAGCGTGTGCGACGGGCCGCCCGCGGTGGTCGACCAGTTCGGCTTGAACCAGAAGATGATCGTGCCCTGTTGGGGCAACAGCCGGCCGGATGTCGGAATTGCCAGGAAGCCGCCCGGCTTGATCTCCAGACCTTGGCCCCATTTGCCCGGCACGAGCGAGATGCCTTGCACCGGGAGGGCGGAAGACTCGGCGGCCGCTTCGGCCTTTGGCAGAGAGTCGAACCGGTCGAGAAACAGCGTGCCTTCGATGGGGTCCGGCTCTCCCTCAGCCAACGCCGCGGCAGACGCGTTCGCCGCCAGCGTCGCCAGCGCTGCAAGGGCCAGCGGAACGGCGCGCAGTCGCCGGGCGCCGCGGAGGCAGATCGTTTCGCCTCGCGAAAACACCGCGCGAAACACAGTCGCAAGACTCTTCATGAAAATTTCCTTCAACGGTGGCGGTGGTCTCTGCCTTTTGGACCGAGCCGGTTTGCTGACGGGGTTGCCCTGCTTCCGGTGGCCGGCTCGGCCGCGCGCTGCTTCCTGCGGCAAGCTTGATTCGTCGGCCTACTCGGCCGGTTCGACGATCTGCGGCGGGCCGGCGATGTCGAGGACAACGACCGAGGCGATCTTGTCGGGGGCTGCGGCCGGTAGGGCGATCGTCGCGCCGCCGTCGCCGCGGGCCGCCTGGAGCCGCTGGCCGCCGGCGAGCAGCGCGGCTCCCAGCGGCTGATTGGCCAGGCCGGGCAACACCAGCTGGCCGCTCTTGGGCCAATCGAAGACGTGGAGATAGAGCCGCGTGGTGCGGGGGTTGAGCTTCTTCTGCGTGCAGCGGCCCCAGTCGAGTTTTTCGAACGGGCTGGCCTCCGTGGCGTAGATCGACTGGCCGTTGATCCGCATCCACGCGCCGATGGCGCGCATCGATTTGACGCTCTCCTCGGGAATGCTGCCGTCGCCCCTCGGGCCGATGTTCAACAGGTAGTTGCCGCCCTTGCTGGCGATGTCGATCAGGTTGCGGAGCAGCGTCTCGTCGGATTTCCATGCCCGGTCGTGTTCGTTGTAGCCCCAGGTGGTGTTCATCGTCATGCACGTTTCCCAGTCGACGCCCGGCATGCCGGTGGCGGGGATGTGCTGCTCGGGCGTGATGAAGTCGCCGTACTGGGGGTCGAGTTGCGGGATGTAGCCGGCGGTGCCCATGCTCGCCCAGCCCGCCTCGGGGGAACGGAACAGGCGGTTGTTCATGATGATGCCGGGCTGTCTCGCTCGGGCGAGGTGCATCAGGTCGCCGGCGCGCCATGCCTCGTCGCCCTGAAAATCCTGCGAGCTGTAGTCCCACCAGAGGATGTCTATGCGGCCGTAGTTGGAGACAAGCTCGTCGACCTGCTGGCGGAGATAGGCCTGGTACCTGGCGTGGTCGCGCGCGCCGTTGGGGTACGGCTGGCCCCTGAGCGGGTGCGGCAACTGCTTCGACTTGGCGTAGGCGTACTGGTCGTGGTGCCAGTCGATCACCGAGTGGTAGAAACCGACGCGCAACCCTTCGGCACGGCAGGCCTCGACGATTTCCCTGATCAGGTCGCGGTTGAGGACGCGCCCGGCGTTGAAGTCGCCGGCCTTGGAATCGAACAGCCCGAATCCGTCGTGGTGCTTGGAGGTGACGACGAGATACTTGCAGCCGGCCTGCTTGGCGAGCCGGGCCCAGCCGCGGGCGAAATCGGCGGAGGGTTTGAACCTGGGAATCGCCTCCTTGGCGTAGGTCTCGGTGTCGGCTTTGACGCGCTGCTGGAGCCACTCCATGCCGCCGGTCGTGCCGACGGGTTTGCCTTGCCAGGTGCCGGCCAGTCCCGAGTAGAGGCCCCAGTGGACGAACATCCCGAAGCGGGCCTCGCGCCACCATTTCATCCGGGCGTCGCGCTGCTGCGGCGTCTCGGAGTAGCCGCCGGCGGCGGGGTTGACGCCCTCGGCGGCGCCGCTCTGCTGAGAGAAGGCAAGAATGAGGGCGGTACATATTAGGAATGCGGCACTTCTCATGATCCATCACCCTTTCATGCTGTTTTCGGTTCGTCTTTCCGGCGGTCGTCGCCGGCGCTTGATTGTAGCCGCGCCGCGCGCCGGTGTCAGCAAGTCGCGCGGCAGCCGACGAGTTTTGTCCGCGGTTGCTTGCCCTGCGGGAAATCCGTGGTCTAATGAGAGACGGCCGAGCAGCCCGATGGCGAGCCCCGCGCCGGGGGACGAAAGGAATGACCTGATGAGAAGAGTTTTTGCTGCGTTGGCGATGGTGTCCCTGGCGGCTGTGCTAACGGCGGCGGAGCGAGAGGGTTTCTCCCCGCTGAAGAACCCGACCGCCGACGGCGATTACGGCATCTGGTACGTCTGCACGGACCAGGCCTACACGGACCGGGGCGGCTACGAACAGACGTTTACGTTCGTCGATCCGTGCGAGTCGCTGTTGAAGCGGGCGATGGCCGCGGTTCTCGGCGCGCCTGCCAACGGTCAAGTTCGCGGAGAGAATTCACCATGATCAGTAAAAGCGAGTATGGTCACCGCGGTGCCCATGCACACCTCGTGATTTCCCTCGGCTCACTCTGGCTGCTGTTTGCCGCGCCGGCCCTCTGGGGCGCCGACGCGATTGACCTGGCGGTGCCGCTGCCGCCGGGCGAGACGCCGCTGGCCGACGTGGGCATGTATCGCGTCTTCTGGCAGTCCTACGGGGCGGAACCGGTCGCCATGCCGGTTTCGTGGTCCGGGCATTTCGAACCGCGAGCGGGCATTTCCTATCAGGACTGGGGCCGCGTCCTGGAGCGGCGCGCGCTGCTCATGCACTCGCCGTGGCACGTGCCGCCAGGCAAGACCTGGGTCGACTATGAACTTGCGCTGCCGCCCGAGCGGCCGATCCGGCTGAAGTTCGGGATCGCGATGGGGCCGGACGTGGCCCGGCCCGGCCGCAGCGACGGCGTGACCTTCGCGTGTTACCTGAGGGCGGACGGCCGCGAGCGGGAATTGATGCGGACGCATCATGCCGAGGCCTGCTGGCTGGACTTCGATTTCGACCTTGCCGCGTATGCGGCGAAGACGGTCCTGGTCCGCTTGCAGGTCGAACCCGGGCCGAAGAACAACGCATCGTTCGATTATTCGTTCTTTGGAGACGCCCGGATCACGGTCGGCGAGGGAGGATCGCAGCGATCGGAGACGCTGCGGCGGTTGACAACGACCCGGGCGTACCGGGCCGCGGCGGGGGGGGACCTGACCAGGCTCGCCAACCGCGCCGATCAGGGCGTTCTGCCCGGCAATCTCCTGGCGTATACCAATCGCCTGGAGCAGGAGGGGGCCGCCTGGCGGTTCATCTATGAGGGGGACGATTGCCGCGTGGTCTACGATTGGATGCCGGCAACCGGCACGCTCGACGACTTCCGCGTCCGCGTTGATGACGCCAGGCCGCTTGCGCCGGCCTATGGCGGCGGCTTGACGGCCGCGGTCCAGCAGGCCGAGAAGAGCGAACAGATCGCGCTGCGGGGCGGCCGGGCTCTTGAGGTTAAACGCGAGGATCAGCAGCTCCACGTGCTCTGGGAGTACAAGGTTGGAGGGCGGGCCGTGCGCGCCGCCTGGACTTTTGGGATTCTAGGCAAGGCCCTGGCCGTCTCCGTGCGCTGCGAGGAACCGCTGCTGAGCCGGTTCTCGCTGGGCGACGTGGGGCTGGCGCCGCTGCGGAGGACGTTTCCCGTGCCCTACTTCGCCGGCCACGTGGCGTACCTGCCGGCGCAGAACGTGTTTGTCGGCCGCTGTTTGGACTGGACCGCGTCGCACGCCTCGCGCTCTCCGCAGGGCGTGGCCGACTACGATCCGAAAACCGATGGCACGCGGAATCCCCTCGTGGAGACCGGCTATGTCGCCGTGTCGCCGGAGGTGGGCGAGGTGCTGCCGAACATACCGCACCCGGCGTCGCCCTACCGGGCGCTGCTCGGCCCGCGAATCATGCTCGACATTTGGGGCCATCACCGGGGCACGTACCAGGGCGACGCGGAGAACCTGTTGGCATTGAAGGACCATGGCGTCGACCACCTGGCGATCATTTCGCACGTCTGGCAGCGGTATGGATACGACGTGAAGCTGCCCGATCATCTGCCGGCAAATCCGGCGTATGGCGGCGACGAGGGCATGATCGTCTTCGGCAAGGCGGCCAACGAGTGCGGCTACATCTGGTCGCTGCACGAAAACTATATCGACCTCTATCCGGACGCGCCCTCCTATGACCCCGCGGCGCGCGTCCTGAGAGCCGACGGGACGCCGTCGCCGGCCTGGTACAACCCGGGCACGAAGATGCAGAGCTTCGGCCTGAAGTGCAACCGGGCGCTGGGCTATGCCCGGCAGAATTCGCCCGAGATCCACCGGCGGTTCAAGACCACGGCGGGCTACCTCGACGTGCATACCTGCGTGCCGCCGTGGCATCAGTTGGACCACGAGGCGGATCAGCCGCTGGCCGCGATGGCGCTAACGAAGGTCCAGTGCGACAGCGAGTTGTTCCAGTTCATGCGCGACACGCACGGCGGCCCGCTGTTCGGCGAGGGAGCCAACCACTTCTACTGGGCCGGCCGGTGCGACGGAGTCGAAGCCCAGGTCCGCGGCGGCGAGGACCACGCGCCGCTCGTCGACTTCGACCTGCTCAAGATCCATCCGCAGATGGTCAACCACGGCATGGGCTACTACGAACGCTGGTTCCGCCGCGGCTACGACCATCGCTGGGGCCACGACACCGGCAGCATGGAGCAGATCGACAAGTACCGGGCCCAGGAGCTCTCTTACGGCCATGCCGGCTTTGTCGGCGCGGCCCAGGTCGACAATCTCCCCTGGGTGATACGCGAGCACCACTTGATGCACCCGGTGCAGCGGCTGTACGGCACGGCCCGGCCGACGGAGATCCGCTATGAGGTCGATGGCCAACGCGTGACGGCCAGCGCCGCGCTGGTTGCTGGAGACACCTTGCGGCAGCGCGTCTGTTATGAAAGCGGGCTGCGGCTGTGGGTCAACTGGCGGGCCGAGCCGTGGCAAGTCGAGGGCCGCCTGCTGCCGCAATGGGGCTTTCTCGCCCTCGGGCCGGAGACCGAAGCCGGCACCACCCTTCGCGACGGCAAGTGGGCCGACTATGCCGAGTGCCCGGAATACGTCTTTGCCGACGCCCGCACCTGCTTTCCCCTGCCGTATCGAACGTCGCGGAAAGACATCCAGCCGCGGCTCCGCGAGTGCAAGTACGTTGGCGGAAGCCGGGTCCGGGTGACCTACGAGTGGGTTGTGAACGACACCCTGGATCAGGACTATCGCTGTTTCGTCCACGGCGTCCGCGCGGAGAGCGACAACCCGGAAGGCATCGACTTCCAACAGGATCACGCCCCGCCGAAGCCGACCGGTCAGTGGCGAAAGGGAGAGACGATTGTCGATGGGCCCTACGAACTTTCGGTGCCCGCCGAACACGACGCCTACGACCTGGTCATGGGGCTCTACCGCGGCCAGCGCGTGCGGTTGCAGGGTGTTCAAAGCGGCGGCGACCGGATCCTGGTTGCGCGGTTGAAGCTCCAGCGGCAGGACGGCGAGATCACGGGCATCACGGCGGAGAAGGTGACTGCCGAGAGCCAGCCGGAGACCGCTGCGGAAGCCGATTTCACCGCCCACCTGAACGCAGCGGGCACGTGGATCGATTTCGGCAAGGTCGCCACGGACGGCGCCGTGAAGATCGCGCGCGAGCGGGAGCGGCTCGTCGTCTTTCCGTATCCTCGCGAGAAGCGGTTTCGCGTGAGCCTCGACCTGAAGGCCCTGGCCCCCTCGGCAGATCCCCGGCACGTTCAAGTCGTGGCCCTGGCGGCGGGCACGCGGGAGCCGCTCGGCGCGGCCGAGTTCGCCTGGGAGAACGGCCGCCTGGTGTTGACCGTTGGAGCGCCCGGCGCTGGCCGCTACGTGGTGCGCTGGAACGCCAGGCCGGTGAAGCAGACCCCGTAATCGCTGGGCGTGGTGCGAGGGGGACAGTCCCATTTTCGCGGCGAACAGGCCTCGTAAGGCACCGAAGGTGCTTTTCGCCGCTCCGGTGTTCTGCTCGGGCTTCCCCGCACAGATCAAGAGCTTGTTGGACCGGATGTTCTGCCTGATGGACACGGCCGGCGAGCAGCCCGCGGCTCCGTGGCGGCCCGGCAAGCCGATCGGGCTCTTGCTCACCGGCGCCGGCGATGAAGCCGACAATGCCGACCTCGTGATCCGCGGTCTCGAGCAGTTGACTCAATGGGTCCAGGGCCGGATGATGGGCCACTGGTTTGTGGGCGGCTGCACGGAACCGGAGGCGCTCGGCGGCGACGTTGAAAGCCGCGCTACCCAGTTCGCCGCGGCACTGGCCCCTGAGGTCGCCCGTTTGGAAGCTTGTGGCCAATACGAACCAGGCCGGTATCCCCCTGTTTGAAGCTGGTCCGCTTGTTCCGCCGCATCCCATCTCACACATCGAGCGGCAGGCCGCAGGCCTCCAGATGGCATTTGTGCACGGTATAGTCGTGTTCGTATGTATAGGGATTGACCATTTCCCCGTTCAGAACAGCGGCAAACTCCCGCCATTGGTCTTCGTAGCGGTCTTTCAGAGGGGGCATATCAACGGTCTGGATGCCTTTCGTGAAGCCGCC
>Ga0123332_1004677_pt1 | contig 11894 bp, 4 predicted proteins | sample BioC12SIPDNA_4_FD_89958 | JGI IMG/M metagenome (GOLD analysis project Ga0123332, IMG submission 89958) | Anaerobic biogas reactor microbial communites from Washington, USA - Biogas_R2_A C12 SIP DNA | ecosystem: Engineered > Bioreactor > Anaerobic > Unclassified | place: Washington, USA...
CCGTGTCCTCGCACCATTTGAAATTGTGCGGCAGCGATATCTCGCGATTCACCTGGAGACGGGGAGCCCAGAACGTGTCGCGCACCTGCACCGCGGTGAACGGCACGGCCTTCAACTTGCGGTGCGCCGGTTCGTCCGCCCGCGCAGCAACCGCGGCCACCATCGTCATCAGAAACAACCAGAGGCATGCACGCTTCATGGGATCCCACCTCAACACTTACCGGACAATGTTCGGAGCATTACATTACATTTGGATTCGGAGCACTTGGGTTCGTTCTTGGTCGTTCTGGGTCCTGTTCCGGACAACCCTGTTTCGCAGCACGCTGGTCGGGCGTCGCGGGTCACGCGGCGCGCGGGAGCACGGATCGATCGGCTCTCGCTTACGGGAACACCACACCGATGGTGAGCAGCAGGTTGGCGTAGATCCGTTGTTCGCCGGTGGCGATGGTCAGCGCCACGTCCGTAGTTCCGGCCGCCTCGTAGAACGCGAAGCGTTCGAGAGGGGTGAGGGGCCGGTCATAGCCCGCCTCCTGGAGTGCCGACCGGAAGTCAGCCCAGATCTCAGGATCCTGCTGCAGGGCATACGGGCCGGTAGTGGCGTACTGCATTACGGCGGCGTCCTCGATCGGAATGGCGGAGAGCAGCGCGCGCAGCACCTGGACGCCGTCGACCAGTCCCGGCGTCAGGTTCAGGTTCACCAGGCGCGCGCGGGGTCCGAGCTTGGTCAGAAACGGATAGTTACCATCGGCGATCAACACTTTGGATCCGTGTCCTGCGCGGCCGAGCACCTCCAGGATCTCCGGGTGAATCAACTGTCCCTTGAGCATACCGAACACTCCTTGTAGAAACGCGAGAATGCGCGCCACCCCCAGCGGCTGTCCTCGGCTCCTGGCGGCCGTTCAGCCGGCCGCCGGTGGAGCATGAGGCGGCCATGATCTAGTGGAAGGCGGGCGGTATGGGGGGCAGGTCGCGCGTCAGCACGAGCGGCTGCTGGCGGCCTGCCTGCGTGTAGTCGAACGGTTGGAAGCCGGCTTGAATAGCGGGGGAGTTGGGTTTGAGCCGGAAGTCGTCCTGCTGGACGTTCTCGAACAGCGGGTCGGCGATCACCGAGTGCTGATCCTGCCCACGCTCCTGCTGCCACTGTTCAAACGTGAGGTCTCCGGGAAACGTCACGGCCTGACTGCCGGCATGAAAGTACACATTGTGGTCCATGCGGAAGTTGTCGTCCTTCCAGTTGCTGCCCAGCAGCGGGCTGCCATTGTCCCAGTACACGATGTTGCGTTCGAAGAAGAACGAGATGTGCTCCTCCGTGCGGGTGCGCTGCAGTTGCTGCTCCCCAGCACAAACCAGGATGTTGTTCTCCACCCGGTTCTCCTTGCCATAATGCTGGTGGAACGACGCGCGCGAGCAGCGGTACACGAGGTTGTTCCTCATGACGATGCCGGTTGAGCCTTCATCGGTGTACAGCCCCCACCCGCCGTAATCGTACGACACCACGTCATGGAACCGGTTGTCATGGACCACGGTGCCGGGGGAAATGCCCAGCGTGTAGATCCCTCCCATGTCGCTCAGCACACCCTGGCCAATGTCGTAGACGTGGTTGAAGCCGATGTCATTGTGATGGGCCTGGCTCGCCCCGTACCCCCAACTCCACCCGACCGAGAAACCGGTGTAGTAGAAGTTGTGCACGTCGTTGTGTTCGATCACGTTGTAGGGTGAGTGCCCGATCCAGACGCCCACTGCGGCCGGATGCATCCGGCCTCCGTAGGCGATCAGGCAGTTGCGGACCGTGTGGTGTGACACGACCATTTCTTCGTCGTCGGCCAGTTGCAGACTGCTGGCAAACGCCTGCGATGAACTGCCGTCCGTCGGCGGCTGGGCCAGGGCATGGCCGATCTTCACGCCGCCGGCACCCATATCCACCAGCTCGCAACCATCGAGCCGGTTGTGCTTGCAGCCCGGGCCGAAAGCGACGGCATACTCGCCGACATGCCGCACGGCACAGCCCTCCAGCACGATATGGCGGGCCGAGACTGCGGCGATCGCCGCACCCAGGTTGATTTCAGCCTGCGGGAATGCCTGCCCGTCGACCGGCAGGTTCCAGTTCGTATGCGCGAAGGTAAGGCCGCGGAACTGCAGGTGCTGTACCCAGCGCCGTGCGCCTGCGTCTCCGGCAAGCAGCACGAGGTTGGCGATGCGCGGCGCGATCACTTCCGCCTGGGCGGGATCCTCGCCCGTCTGGGGAATGTACGTCAGCCGGCCAGCGGGCCGATCCAGATACCACTCGCCGGGCGCGTCGAGCGCCTCGCGCACGTTGACGACCAGGTAGCGGTGCCCTGCGGGAAAGGCCGCCCAGGAACTCTTGCCGGCGGTGTGCCCTTTGAACGTGACGATGTTCTCCTGGGTGTCGATCTCCGCAAGATGGAACCGCGAAGCCGTCCACTGGTGAAACGGCATCACCTCGACGTCGTCCAGATTCGCCCAGGTGGGGTCCAACTCGCCGGCCGTGAATCCAAAGCGATCGAAACCTTTGTCCCCGGCTGCCGGCGACGGATCGCACTGCCTGGCGATCTTGTAGTAACCTTCCGCAGGCAACCGCGGCCGAAACCGGCGCTGATCATTGACAAACAGCTGGGCGAAATTCCACGTACCGGCCTTCACGTCCGGCAGATCAGCATGCCATCGTCCCTGATCGTCGACCTGCCACTGTGTGATAGGCACGCCACCGCTGATCACCGGCCGCTCCTCGCCGTACGCCTGATAGATCACAGGTGCCTGTTCGGTTCCCGAATCGGCGGCGTCAAACGACAGCGGCGCGGCGAGGCAGTACAGACCGCCCCGGATGGCGACCACAATCGGCTGGCTACGGTCGGGCTGAGCCGCTTTCAATGCGCGCACGAGCTGTTGCGCGCGGGGCAAAGTGGCGACAGGTCCGTCGGTACCCTGTTCGTTCGGCGCGGCCAGCTGGCCAGTCCACTGGTCGTTGCCTGACGGCGCGACGAAGATGTCGGCGGCGGTGGCGGTCAACCCGACAGCTGCCAAGGTCCAACTCAACAAGGCACCGGTACATGCGGTGCCCAGACGGCGAGCGAACAGTCGGACGTGCATGGTTTCCTCCTTCAGCGACAGGTGGGTCAAGTCGGGGGGCATTCGGCAGCTGGTCCGGGAATGTACGCAGACTCGCGTCCAGCCGTCCTGCCGGCCGTGCCCGCAGTATAGCACGGCCAGGGGAGTGTTTCACCACGGACGGATGGAGGGGAGGACGCGGGCCCGCCGTGAACGTCCGCGAACGCGAGGCCCGGCGCTGCGCCCGCGTGTTGATTCCCGCCGTGCAGAGCGGAAGAATTGGCCGGAATGCCGTGCAGCGGGCCAAGCCAGGCGAGCCAGGCGAAGCATGATGTCACACAAGCGGGCCGTCCCGACAGATCACGACCGACCCGAAACGTATCCTGTCTATGAGCAGGTGCAACGGCTGCAGCTGGAGGGTTCACTTCACTTCCAGCTGCACGCTCGCGCTGTGGCTGTTGAACTCGGGGGCGTACATGCACTGGATCTCGGCCATGCCCGTCTGGTATTGGCCGCGATGCACGACGCGCGTGGAGTATTCAAACACGTAGGTTCCTTTGGGCAGGTAATCGATGAAGAAATGGCTGGCGGTGTCGCGTGTCGACTCGTAGTAGGCCAGTCCATCCTGGAAGCGGTAACCGGACAGCACGTTGACCGGCTCTACGCCGCTGCCACGCTGGTCTTTCAGATGGACGTATTCCATGTCCCGATCCACACGCAGTTCGATCCGCACGACCAGTTCATCTCCTACGGAAACCGGACCGTCGACGGGGCGGAGTACGGGACCTTTCTCGGTGTTCTCCTTCACGTAGAGCTGCTTGGCGAGCGTCAGAGGAGTGCCTGCGTACGGCGTGACTTTGGACATGTCCTCCAGGTACTGCCAGTGGAGGCTGCCCCAGGCCACGCCGGCATCCGTTTTGGTCACCTGGACGCGGCCCAGCTCCGGCTGGACTGCCTCTCCCACGAACCGCTGTTCGTAGAATCCCGTGCCTGCCTCCACCGCCTGCGGTTCGAGCTGCAGATCGCCGACCCGCACACGGACCAGGGCATCGGACGCGAGCAGGTCGGTGCCGCGCAGCAGCAGGCTGTAGATGGCATCAGCCGTGGCCTTGGTCGTCTTCCAGTCCTGCGTCTGCTTCTGCTTGAGCAGCCAGACGCGGCATCCCTCGACCGACTCGACGTCATTCATCACTTCGTCGAAGGCCTCGATCATCAGCGCCTGGGTCTCGATCGGCGCGTGGTACCACCACCAGGACCGTTCCGTGTCTCGCCAGAACATGCCCAGTTCCTCGTCGGTGACGCTGCGTTCTTTGAGCGACCGCATGATGTCCTGCGGTGCCGGCTTGTCACCCCATCGTTTGAGCGCGATGGCCAGGTGGGCCTGTGACTGCCGGCAGTCCAGTTTGGTCCAGTACTGGCGCGCCTGCTCCAGGAAGTAGTCGACCGCTTCCTGGTGCTCCGGGGCAATCGGCTGATCGTCCAGGAAGAAGCTGCGGCCGTACAGGTACAGTGCAATCGTGGCGCTGAGGTTGTTCCGAGCCTTGTTCCCGTGCGCGAGGATCTGGCGGTACACCTCGTCGATCCATGTGTCCAGGCGCGTGAGCGAACGGATTGCCGGAGCGACATCGAGGTCTACGCCCAGATGCCGCAGGCGTCCGAAGCCGGTGGTGATGTACAGTGTGATGTAGTCGTTGGTACGACCGCCGGGGAACCAGGGCCAGGAACCGTCTTCCGCCTGCGCCTCGACGACCTTCCGCAGGCAGCGCGCCAATTCGTCCTGCAGCCGATTGGCGTCGAACAGGATCCCGACGTTGCGCCGCGCCTCACTTTCCCGGACAGCCTGCCGCACCCACGGTGTCTCCTCCAGCAGGACGGCCTTGAGATCCTGATTCTTCTCCAGCGGGGTATCCAGCGCCGCGGTGCCTTTCCACTGGTCGAACACGCGCCGGATCTTCGGATCGGCATTGGCGATGTGGCGCGCGAGTGCGTTGGCATACAGCCGGTTGAACGTCTGCTCGGTGCATTCGTAGGGATATTCCATCAGGTAGGGCAAGGCCAGCACGGCGTACCAGGCCGGCTGAGACACCATCTGGACGGTCAGCGATTGATGGCGCAGCGAATCGGAACTCCCCGATTCCAGCAGCCTGGTGAAGTTGAAGTCCTTCGTCCCTGCGCCGCGGATGGGCAGCGGCAGCGATTCGGTGACCAGCGTTCGCCGCGACAGGACCGGCAGGTAGCCCTCTTCGCCGTCCGACAAGCGGCCGGTGGATCCAACCGCCTTGTAGGTGAGAAACCCCATGCCATCGGGAATCTGCAGCCGCCAGGAGAAACTCTGCGACTGCTGCGACGCGATATCAAAGGGCTGATCCAGGTTCACATTGCCCAACTGCTGATCGACCGTGTCGAGCGTCCGGGCATCGGCCAGCGTCAGACGCACGGTGCCGGCCTGCCGGGCTGCTGACTGGTTCGTGACCTTCACCGTGAATTCGAGGATGTCCCCCTCCCGGACAAACCGCGGCGCAAGCGGCTCGACCATCAGGTCCTTCGACGTGACGACGGTGTCGGTCAGAGCACCGCTGCGCAGCTGGGTGTCGTGTGCGAAGCCGAGGAACTTCCATTCGGTCAGCGCTTCGGGCATGGTGAAGGTCAGGGTGACCTGCCCCTCCTTCGACACGGTCAGATGCGGGAAGAAGAAGGCGGTATCGTTGAGGTTCTGCCGCGCGGAGACTTTGCTCAAGTCGATCGGCGGAGTGGCTGCCGATGCGGCGTCTTTCATTTCCATGCCTCCCCTGCCTCCCATGCCTCCCGCGGGCGGCATCCCCGCAGCCTCCATCTTGGCGTCGGCCATCTGAGGGGCGGCTTCGTCTTCCCCGAATGCCATGTCGGCGGCCATCTCCATGTTGGCCGCGGCGGCCGGCGCTGGCAGGGGGCCCGGTCCGCCAAGCGCGGACAGTGCGCGGCCGCTGCGCGCGATGCCGCGATGGAACAGCTGCGATCTGATGATCTCCAGAGGGAATGTGCGGTAGGTCAGCGTGGTATCCCTGAAGTCGTGGACGAAGCTCCCCCGGATACCGGTCAGCTGCAGCGCGCTGTTTTCGAACTCCGACTGCCGCACGGAATAGTCGGAGCGGAACAGCTGCAGGTTGGGCCACCGGTGTGGCAGGTATGCATCGAGTGACGCGTCGTAGAGCGCGGCCACCATCTCCGCCGCGGTGGTGTCCGCCGCGGGACCGCTGACCACCGCCGACCAGGTCTGCTCCGCACCCGGTTGCAGCTTGGACTGGAAATGCTCCCAGCGGACTGTCAATTGCTTGTTCGTCCACGGGACATCGACGCGGCGTGATTCCAGGTACGCGCGGTTCTCGCGCACGAACGTCACATGCAGGGTGAACCCGCCGCGCAGGGCTTCATCAACGCTCTGTTCCACGGTGGTCTGTGTCGCGCGTCCCCGGGTCCAGTAGCTCTGGATGATCTGGCCGCGATGTTCGATCTCGATAAACGCCCGCCCTTCCTCGTATCCAGTGCCCCACACGGCCGTAAACGTCGCGCCCGGCTCTACGCTCCAACTGGGGGCCGAAACGAACTGCGGGATCTTGATGTCGAACCGGTCGGACGTTGGGTCGAGCACCGTCAGGGGCAGCACGGCGGTCACCTGCTTGCCAGCGCTGTCGGCCGTTTCGAGCGTGACCCGGTAAGGGCCGGCAGGCAACGCGAAGGACTTGCTCACAACGCCGCTGGCATCGGTCGCAAACGGCTGTTCCGCAGCCAGTTCACCCAGCGGCCAGGCGTTCATGTTCGACAGATCCGGTTCGCCAACATCGCCGTTGCCACCGGGCTGGGTGCCCGGCATGACGGTGAAGTACTCCGATGGCATGTGGGCGGACAGCGGCGCGCGGTGCACGCGCGCGGGTTGTGTGAGTCGGTAGACCTTCACGGTCCCTTTGGCTGCCTGCGGCGCGCCGTCGAGCGACTGGGTGTTGATGGAGACGGCCACTTCCTTATCGGCTACCTGCCACGGGGCGGCTGTCAACGACGCCTGGAGCGAGGTGAAGCCGACGTTGACGGTGCGCTGATCGCTCCGCGTCTCTCCCGTGATGTCGGTCACATCGGCATGGATCGTGAAATCGAACACAGGCTCGTCCTGCTCGGACGCCGCGGGTGCGGGCCGCGCCGTGAAGGTGATGTTGAACTTGCCGTCGGCGTCGGTGGTGGTCGCACCGTGGGCGATTTCCTGAGCCTCTGCCTGCGGCGGGTTCCACCAGCAGCGCCAGAACCACCAGACGGGATACCGCACCTCGCGCACGACCCGGTACTTCACCTGCGCGCCGCCGATGGCCGCCCCGGTGTAGGCCTTGGCCGTCCCCGCGACCGTGGTCTCAGCGCCGAGCCGGGCGGGTTCCGTCGGGGTGGCGAGTTCGACCTTGAACTTGGGCCGCTTGTATTCCTCCACGTTGAACGCCGCCCGGCTGTCGCGCGCCGCGTCGCGAATCCACATCTGGCCCATGAGCCCGTCGCGCGGTGCGGTGAAGCTGCCACTGAACGACCCGACGTCGTTGGTGCGATGCTGCTGCTTGGCGATCTCCTGTCCGTTCACGTCCTCGAAGACGACGGTGACGGACGTGCGCGGCAGCGTCTGGTAGTTATCCTGCTGCGGATTGACCGACACGCAGATGCCCTTGTACTGAATCGTCTGCCCCGGGCGATAGAGCGACCGGTCGGTGAAGAACACGGTCTGTTCGCGCGGCTGGGGGTTATGGTCGTTGCGGTACGCGTGGCGTTGGCCGCCTGTGGCCAGCATGTGCTGGCCGTGCTGCACCAGCACCGTATACGGTTCGTTCGCGGTGTCCGGGATCCGGAACAGTCCATTCTGGTCAGTGCGGGTGCCCTGCCCTTCTGTCCAGCGGTAGCGCCGCGTCTGGCGCTTGAGTGTCCACACACGCACCTGTGCTCCCGCCAATGGTTCGCCGGTATCGGCATCCAGGACGAAGCCTTCGGCCGGGGCCGCGCGTCCGCCCGTGCGGACCACGATGGCCAGCGGGCTGACCCAGAACTCGCAGGCCAGGACGACGTTGTCTTCCGCCCGAAAATCTTCGTGCGGGCTGGCCAGCAACAGGTAGAAACCGGGGGGCAGCTTGTCCGGCACCGGAAATGACTGGTTGACGGGCAGGTAGTCCTCGGTGGCGGGCAGGTCCTGCGACCAGGCGAGATCCGGCTGGCGGGCGACAAGTTCCTCGCGCAGCTGGGGGGGCATGGCGCCGGGCACGTAGTTCTCCCGCGTCAGCAGTTTTTCCCAGTCATAGCGCACGGCGCGGAAGTGCGCTGTTGTGAGGTTGCGATAATGCACCTGGATCGTCGGCCACGGATTGTTCCAGACGCGTTCGGTGGAGACCTGGAATTCCCGCCCCTCGATGGCGCGGATCAGGTTGTAGCAGAGGTTGCCGCCAGGCGTGTCCGGGAAGCGTTCCCACCCGGGCAGCGCCACCTGGCGAGCCTCCACCAGCTGCCGTTCGCTGTGCAGCACCTGTCCCCAGGCTTCGCGCGCCCGGGCCGAGATGGGCTGGCTGTCCCAACGCTGTACGAACTGCTGCAGCGCGGCCTTGTACCGCGCATTCTTCTCTTCCCCGACACTCTGGTTATAGCCGAACACCAACCGGTCGAACTCGGCTTCGGCCAGCGCCGTGGGATCCGCATCGGCCTGATGAAACGCCGCCAGCTTCTGAAACAGGTGTATCGCTTTGACCAGGGGCGAGTCGGTGTCGGGAGACTCGATCTGCCATGCCAGGAACTCGGCGGTCGGAGCGAAGATCGGGCTGTCGGCCTGGAGCACAAAGGCGTCCTGGACCATCGCCCCCGCCTGCTCACCCGCCGTGTAGAAGGTCAGCGCTTCATGGACCAGGAAGTCATACAGTGTGGGACGTGCCGCGTCGGGCATTGTACCCTTGACCAGCAGTGCATCGAACTGCTCGATGGGCACCTGCTGCAGCGCCGCTTCGCTGTGCAGGGCGGCCGTGAAGTGCTCGTCGATCTCGGCCAGGATCCGTGTCAGATCCCACGAATTGATGTCCTCGCCCGGTGGTTGGCTCGTAGCCGTGCGCTGCATGAACCGCCAGCGATTCTGCTGGAAGAAGTCCCAGTACCAGTGGCCGAGGACAGCCTCCATCAGAGGCTGTATGCCGTCCGGCAGGTCCGGCAACACGGCCTCCAGACGCGTGATGCGCTCCTCCGGCTTCGAACCCTGAATGGTTCCTTCCAGGGAGATTTTCAGAGCGATCGCCTTGGCCGCCTCGGCATAGTTCCTGGCCTCCAGGGCAGACTTGATGAGCGGCTCGAGTTCCTGGATAGCGGTTTGGGGCAGCTGTTTGCCGATCGCGTCGTTCACTTTTTTCCACTCCGGTGTCTGTGGTTGCTCCGGGGCTGGACCCAGTATGCTGACGGCCGCCACGCTGCCGAACACGAGCAGGACTATCGTTCTCATCAAAGGAAACCTCCGAATCAGATCCTTGTCACCTCTCGAATGTCGCCGATCCCCGGGCGGCCGCCCTTGGACGACGGGGCTGAACCGCGTACCGGACCGCAGCCGGCGTGGCCGGCAGCTACCATCAGCGCGGTGCGGAAGCACATGAGCAGGCCGCCGGTTCCTCCGCACCTCGCCTCCTCCGCACTTCGCCGCGCCGGTGACTGCTGGGCGGCTCGCTGCCAGACCTATGACGCCGGGCCGTCGGCAAAAGTTCCCGCCTCCGCCGTGTCAGGGACGGCGAACGCTGACATGATCGAGGTCTGCCGCCGCAATTCTACCACGGAGTGGGCCGTGTGGCACGGAACAGGCCGGACGCTGGCAGGCCGGACGCTGGCTGTCATGATTGACCGCGTTCAATTGCCAGCGGTATGCTGGTATACAGTTCGAATCTGGACACCGGTCCACTCTCACCTGACGTGGCCCACCAGCGCCACATCCACCATCGAGCATCCGAGAAGGAGTCAGCCCATGTCCAAGCAACGCACAGTCAACAGCCGGCGAGGCACCACGCGACGCCGTTTCCTCCGCGACTCCGTACTGGCGGCCTCGGGTGCCACGTTGGGCACATTGGCGCTGCACCGCAGCGTCCATGCGGCGGGCGAGGGGACGATTAAGATCGGCATGATCGGCGCCGGGGGACGGTGTGCGGGTGCGGCGGCCGAGAGCATGCAGGCATCGCCCGACGTCAAGCTGGTGGCGATCTGTGACCTGTTTGAAGACCGCGTGAAGGGGGCCCGCGAGGCGCTCCAGGCGGCGGCGCCCAACCAGGTCGCCGTCGACGACGATCACTGCTTCGTCGGTTTCGACGGCTACCAGAAGGTGATCGAATCGGCCGATGCCGTCATGATCGCCTGTGCCTCGAAGTTCCACCCCATGTACGCCGAAGCGGCGATCCGGGCGGGCAAGCACGTGTTCGTCGAGAAGCCGCACGCCATCGATCCCGTGGGCGTCCGGCGCATGGCCGCCGCGTGCGAGCTGGCGAAGACCAAGGGGCTCAGCATCCTGTCGGGGCTGCAGAGCCGATTTGATACCGGCTATCAGGAGACGGTCAAGCGGATTCACGACGGGGCGATCGGCAATGTGGTGGCCATGCAGTCGATGTTCCTGCGCGGCCCGTATCGGCTGGAACCGCGTCAGCCGAATGTGAGCGAAATCGAATTCCAGTATCGCAACTGGTACCACTTCCTGTGGCTCTCCGGCGACGACGTGCCCCAATCGCTCGTCCACAACATCGACCGGATGTGCTGGATCATGCACGAGCAGCTGCCCGAGTGGGCGTTTGGCCTGGGGGGCCGATCGGCCTCGTTCGGCGAAGTGTATGGTGACATGTTCGATCACCACACGGTCGTCTATGAATACCAGAACGGCACGCGCCTGTACGCTCTGTGTCGGACCCAGGCCAACACCTATGGCAACACGGGCGACATCATCATGGGAAGTAAAGGGCAGTGCGATCTGCAGAACTACGTCATCACCGGTGAAACCAACTGGCGCTTTGAAGGGACCCGCAACAACCCCTATGCGGCGGAGCAGGCGGCGCTGGTGGAAGCCATCCAGAACGACAAGCCGATCAACAGCGCGTTTCACATGATCAGCGCCACGATGATCGGCGTGTTGGGGCAGATCGCCTGCTACACGGGGCAGCCGGTCAACTATGCCGAAGCCAGTCAGGCCGACCTGCAGTTCGGGCCGTCACCGGACGAGGTGAACTTCGAGACGCCTCCTCCGACCGTCGCGGATGCCACGGGAAACTACCCGCTGCCGATGCCCGGCATCACGCAGCTGATGTAGGCGGCGCAGGATCGGCGTCCGGCCGGGCACTTTCCCAGCGACCGGCCGGAGGTCTGTCCCGCAGCGGAATTTCAGGTTCTTCACAGGTTCATCACAGGGGGCAGTACCACAGGTACAAAGGATAAGGATTATAGTCATGCGAGTACAGACACGATTGACTGTCGCCGCCGTGTTGATCGGCGCGTGGTTCGGTGGGTGCATGCTGGTGCGGGCGGATGCGGCAGCGACCGCCGCGATCGACATTGGATCACGGCGCGAGTTGTTCGTAGACTACTTCCTGATCGACAGGTTGCAGGACGTGCAGCTTGTGCTGCACGAGCCGCGGGATGAAGGGGTCGTGCTGCGGTTCGACGAGCCTTGGGAAGGCCCGTTCTGCGGGTACTCCACAGTCATCCACGACGGCGCAACGTATCGGGTATACTATCGCGGGCTGTCCAGTGCCGGACGCGACGGGAGCGACGCGGAGTCGTGCTGCTACGCCGAGTCGACCGATGGGGTTCACTGGACGAAGCCCCGGCTC
>Ga0123332_1004679_pt1 | contig 11890 bp, 10 predicted proteins | sample BioC12SIPDNA_4_FD_89958 | JGI IMG/M metagenome (GOLD analysis project Ga0123332, IMG submission 89958) | Anaerobic biogas reactor microbial communites from Washington, USA - Biogas_R2_A C12 SIP DNA | ecosystem: Engineered > Bioreactor > Anaerobic > Unclassified | place: Washington, USA...
CTCCAGCGCGGCAACGCATTGGTAAAGCTCCTCGAGCTGGCCCTTGCCGAGCCTCCAGACGATCTCGCTCTGCGCGCCGTTCTTCTGGCGGCGAAAACGGCTTTTTATCGCACCGGCCTGCCCATTCGTTTTGAAGCGTTCGGCGTGGCCATGCCTATCGACGCTCAGCTTCCAGAGGCGTGGGAGCTTGCCGGGCAGCAGCCGCTGCCTGCCTTCTGGCGCATCGTGCTCTGGTACGGCTACGGCCGCAACTTCGCCCGCGAAGAGGCCATCGCCAGGATGCGCCCGCTGCTGGAGACGTTGCGCGCCGAGGGCTCCCGTTGGGAGCTGGCTTTCGGCCTGCACCACCTCGTCCAGCTCCTCCAGCTCCGGCCGGAGGATGAGGCGAACCGGACAGAGGCGCCCCTTTATCTGGCCGAGGCGCTGGAAATCCTGCAGCAGTTGGGCGATGACCGGGAACGGGGCTACGTGCTGCGCTCGTTGGGGCAGATGCACCGGCTGCGCGAAGAGATGCCGGAGGCGATTCGCTACTGGCAGGAAGCTATGGTCTGCCTCGACGAGGCGGGCGAGTGGATCATCGCCACCTTGCTCCACTGGCATATCGGCGACGCCTATCTGCAGCTGGGCGACCTCGATAGCGCGTTCGCTCACTACCGCACGATGACTGAAGCGGCGCAATCCCGGGACCCACTTGCTTTCGTCGGCGATATGATCGGCAAGGAAAGCTATGAGGCTGCCCGTTATGGCCGGCTGGATCGCGCCCTGGAGACCAAGTGGGCGGCCCTGTCCTATGCACGTTCCGCCGGCGACCTGTTTACTGAGGCCTGGGCCACCTGGGAGATGGGGGAGCTCTGCCGGCTGCGCGGCGAGCTGGACGAGGCGCTGACCTGGTATGAGCGCTCGCTGCCCCTCTTCGCCAGCTTTGGCGATCACACTGGCTACGCCTTTTACCATCGGGGGCTGGCGCAGGTTGCCGCCGCGCGCGGATTCCATGCTGTTGCCGTCGTCAGCTTTGAAGAGAGCTTGCGTCATGCCAGAGAGCACAACCACAGCTGGGCCCAGGCCTATGCCCTGATGGGGCTGGGCCGCGCCAACCTGGCCCTCGGCGGCGATCTGCCGCTGGCCCAGGAGCAGATGGCCCGCGCCGTCGCTACCGCGCGCGCCACGGGCGACCGGGCCATCACGCTGGCGGCGCTCGCCGCTGCTGCAGAGCTGTTCGCCCGCTCAGACAGGACCGGCCGGGCGCTGGAGCTGGCTGCCTTCGTTGCCGACCATCCGATTGCCTGGACGGAAGTCCGGGCGCGCGCGGCGGGGCTGCGGACGGACCTCACTCTGACCGGCGCCGGGAAAGCCGAAGACGGGAAAGTTGCGCCGGCGGACCTCTGGGCGCTGGCCGACGAGGTCAGCCGGGAGCTGGCGACCACCACGGGCGAGCGGCATCCGAACGCCAGGGCGGTGGACGGGCCGGCGCGACCTCCCGTGTGAGGCGGGCCTGCATTCTCCTAGCCGGCTGAAGGGGATAGGAGCACCACGCCCTAGCCTGCCGGCCTGCTCGTCGCACCGCCAGCAGACCGCATATTGCGGGCCGACATACCCGGCGCCGTGTGTAGGGCGAACATCGGCTGGTAGCGCGACGTTTCGCCAACGTCGCCGTAGACCGGCGCGCTGCTGACTGTGCCACACTCGGGGCAGGCGGCGACGTGGTCCGCCGGGCCAACTGCCCAGCCCCGGAACTCATCCCAGCTCAGGCTGGCGACGAGGGAAGCGGGTAGCTGCCGCAGAAAATCGGTCGGCGCCAGCGCCGGCTGGCTGCACCACCACGAGCCGCATTCCGCGCATATCCACAACGCTGCTTCCTGACGAACAGACTTTTTCATGATCGGCCTCCCTATACCTGCATATTCCACAGCACTACAGGCAGTCTAGACGGCGCCAGTCCTCCACACGTCCTTGATACCGTCCCCGCAGGATGGCCCGGCGCGGCAGCGCCGGCTACCTGCCGCTCGCCGCCGGGTTGTCCACTTCCCAGACGGTGATTTCGGCCTCGATAGCGTACTGGCCAAGCGCCCGCGCCACAGAGATGCGATGGTGACCGTCGCGCACGAAGTAGTCGTCGCCCACCCGAATCAGTTGCACCGGCGCAAAGACGACGCCCGCCATCCAGGCTGCGGCGACGCACATCCAGCGCTGGGCCATGTGCCGGCGGCGCGGGCGAAACGAGAGGTCAAAATCGGCGCTCCGGCTCTCGCTGCCGCGAATGGCCTCAAGGGCGACGAGCCTCAGCCCTGCATAGCGGCGGCTGACGACCGCGCCGGGTCGCAGCGCCGCCGCCAGCGGCTTCAGCGTGGCGGGCCGTCTCCGCAGGGCAGTGCCCACGGCGCGCAGCTTCGCCGACGCGTAAAGGCGGGAAAAGAGGTGGCGCGCATGATAGGTGTGTACGGCTTCGTCATCATAAACGTGGCTGATCGGCGGTGCTTGTGCGAACATCTTCCTTCTCCATTGGCTGGTTCCGGTCTGTCGATGTTCACAGCATAGCTGGCGCTCGTCCCCCTACGGTGCCCGGTCACGTCCCCCTGCCGTCCCAGCTCAGGCGCCGCGCGCGAGCCTGATTTCCGCGCTCCCCGCCCGGGGCAGAACGGCTCAGGCTGCCTCTCCGGCCGGCTCCAGCCGGGGAAAAAGCGGCTCGCCCCGGCTGACCGCCGCCCCCGGCTGCAGCGCCCCCCAGCGCAGCCCCTCGCCGGGCCGCTCGGTCGCCTGCCAGCCGAGCTGCTGCCACAACGTCGCCATGCGCTCGGGCATCACGGGCCACAGCAGCAGGGCGCAGATCCGCAGCGCCTCGGCGGCGGTGTACAGGATTGTCGCCACCCGCCCGGCCTCGCCCGCCTTCGCCAGCGTCCAGGGCGCGCTCTGTTCCAGATAGCGGTTGACCTCCGCCGCCAGCTCGACGACCTCTGCCAGCCCCTGGTTGAGGGCCAGCCGCTCGACCTGCTCCCGCAAGGACGGGATAAGCGCCTCGGACCGCGCCTGCAGGCTCGTCTCCAGCGGCGTTGGCTCGCCGGGCGCCGGCACGCGGCCTGCGCAGTAACGGCCGGTCATGTTCGTAATCCGGTAGTGCAGATTGCCCAGGTTGTTGGCGAGATCGGCCTGGTAGCGCTGGAGCAGGCTGGCTTCGCTGAAGCTGGCATCCCGGCCCAGGGTCATGTCGCGCAGCAGGAAGTAACGGAAGGCGTCTACGCCCACGCGCTCGGCCAGAGCCAGCGGCTTGACGACATTGCCCAGCGACTTGGACATCTTCTGCTCCTCGACGATCCACCAGCCGTGGGCGAAGATCTGCCGCGGCAGCGGCAGCCCGGCGGCGTGCAGCATGGTGGGCCAGTAGACGCAATGGGTGATGAGAATATCCTTGCCGATGAGATGCAGCGCCTGGGGCCAGAGCCGCGCGAAACGCTCGTCGTCCTGCAGGTAGCCCGGCGCGGTGACATAGTTGAGCAGCGCGTCGAACCAGACGTAGGTCACAAACTCCCCGTCGAAGGGCAGCGGGATGCCCCAGTTCAGGCGAGAGACCGGGCGCGAGATGCACAGGTCGCCGAGTGGCTGCTGCAGGAAGCCCAGCACTTCGTTGCGCCGGCTCTCCGGCCGGATAAAGTTCGGATTATCCTGGATGGTCTGGATCAGCCACTCCTGGTGCCGGCCCATGCGAAAGAAGTAGTTGCGCTCGGCAAGCTGCTCGACCGGCCGGCCGCAATCGGGGCAGTTACCGTCCACAAGGTCTTTCTCTGTCCAGAAGCGCTCGTCAGGCACGCAGTACCAGCCAGTGTAGTCGTCCTGGTAGATGTCGTCCTGCTCCCAGAGCTGTTGCAGCACGGCCTGCACGACGCGGCGGTGCCGTGGCTCCGTCGTGCGGATGAAGTCGTCGGGCGCGATGCGCAGCCGCTCCCAGCTCTCCTGGAAACGGACGACCATCGTATCCGCCTGCTCCTGTGGGGAGACCCCGTGACTCTGCGCGGCCCGCTCCACCTTCCAGCCGTGCTCGTCCGTGCCGGTCAGGAAGAAGGTTTCGCGGCCCCACAGCCGGGCATAACGCGCCAGCACGTCGGCCAGCACGGTCGTATAGGCATGGCCCAGATGGGGCTCGTCGTTTACATAATAGATGGGCGTGGTCACGTAAAAAGGAGTGCCGGACATCGCTACTTTCTCCTGGAAACAAAAAAGCCTCCCGTTGGGGAGGCCGTGACAGACAAAAGGTGTGCAGAAAACAGTTACGCCTGTTCCATCCCCAACGCCGGATTGCCGGGAGCGGTGCGCATCCCGGCGACGGGCATCAACATTCCAGAGAGAACAGCCATAACTCGCATGATGCCCGGCATTATACGGAAAGGATCGCTTGGGCGTCAATTCTCAATCATTGCCCGTTTTGTGATAGACTTGACCCAAGGAGGACGCACTCATGATTGAAACCAACGGCAATTATTACCTGGGTCGCGTGGTCGATGCCGAAACCGCGGCGCTGACTGACCGTCCGCTGCTCTACGATCCGGCCGATCTGACGACACACGCCGTCGTCGTCGGCATGACCGGCTCGGGCAAGACCGGGCTGTGTATCGACCTGCTGGAAGAGGCGGCGCTGAACAGGATACCGGCGCTGATGATCGATCCGAAGGGAGACATCACCAACGCGCTGCTCCATTTCCCCGATCTGCTGCCGGCCGACTTCCAGCCGTGGATCAACCCGGATACGGCTCGCCGCGAGGGCAAGACGCTTGAGCAGGCGGCTGAAGAGACGGCTGCCCTGTGGCGCAAGGGGCTGGCGGAGTGGGACATCGAGCCTGAGCGCCTGCAGCGGCTGAAAGAGAGCGTGCGCTTCGCCGTCTACACGCCGGGCTCCACCACCGGCCTGCCCCTGAGCATCCTGGCCTCGCTGGAAGCGCCCGATATCCCCTGGGCCGAGAATAGCGAGCTGCTGCGCGAGCAAATCTCCGGCACCGTCACTGCCCTGCTGGGCCTCATCGGCCTCAAAGATATCGACCCGGTGCAATCGCGCGAGCACATTCTCCTCTCCAATATCTTCGAGAACGCCTGGAGCAAGGGCCATGACCTCGATCTGGGCGAGCTGATCATGCAGGCCCAATCGCCGCCGTTTGACAAGCTGGGCGTGCTGGACATCAATCGTTTCTTCCCCGAAAGCGACCGCTTTGCGCTTGCCATGCGCCTGAACAGCATTCTTGCTGCGCCCGCCTTCCAGAGCTGGCTCGAAGGCGATCCCCTCGACGTGGCCCGGCTGCTCTACGACGAGAACGGCGAGCCACGGCACACCGTCTTCTACATCGCCCACCTCAGCGACGAAGAGCGCATGTTCTTCGTCACGCTGCTCTACTCGGCGGTGGAAGGCTGGATGCGCACGCAGGCCGGCACCACCACGCTGCGCGCGCTGGTCTACTTCGACGAGATCTTCGGCTACCTGCCGCCCGTCGGCAATCCGCCCTCCAAGGAGCCGATGCTGCGCATGCTCAAACAGGCCCGCGCCTTCGGCGTCGGCCTCGTGCTGGCGACACAGAACCCGGTGGACGTGGACTACAAGGCGCTCTCCAACGCCGGGAGCTGGTTCATCGGCAAGCTGGGCACCGACCAGGACAAGCAGCGGCTGCTCGACGGTCTGGCGAGCGCCACGCCGGGCGGCCTCGACCGCCGCGCCTACGACCATCTGATCTCCGCCATTGGCAAGCGCGTCTTCCTGATGCGCAACGTGCACGAGAAGCAGCCCGTCCTCTTTGGCACGCGCTGGGCGATGAACTACCTGGCGGGCCCGCTGACGCGCGCCCAGATCCCAGCGCTGAATGAGCTGGCCGGCGCCACGGCGCCGACCGCAGCCCCCACAGCGGCCGCCCAGCCCGCTGCCGCTCCCCAGGCTGCCGCATCGCCCGCCCCCGCGGCCGCTGCCGCTCCCGCGCAGGTATCGCTGCCCGGTACGGCGTCGCGCCCGCGTGTGCCCGGCCGCACCAACGAATACTTCCTGCCCAACAACCTGACCCTCTCCCAGGCCGAGCGCGCCGAAGGTGAGTCGCTGCCGCTGGACAGTCGCCCGCTGGGCTTGCTCTACCGCCCGGTCCTGCTGGCCCAGGCCGACGTTCGCTTCCTGAATCGTAAGTACAACGTGGATTACACGCTCAAGCGGACGGCACTCGTCGTGGAGCCCGACCGGCGCGGCAGCGTGCGCTGGCAGGAGCACACGATGGGCGCTATCGACGCCCGCAGCCTGGAGAGCCGCCCGGCGGTGGACGCCCGCTTCGAGAGCCTGGACGAGCCGCTATCCGACGAAAAGGTCCTGCGCAGCATGGAGAGCGATTTCCAGGACTGGGTCTACCGGGATTCGTATATCATGGTCCGGGCCAACGAAGGGCTGGGCGTCTACGCCGGGCCGGAGCTGTCCGACGACGAGTTTGCGCAGCTATGCCAGAAGGCAGCCGCCGAGAAGGCTGAGGTCGAGGCGGACAAGCTCGAGGCGCAGTTCGAGCGCAAGCTGGACGCCCTGGAGACGAAGCTCACCCGCGAAGAGCGCGAGCTGGAATCAGATCGGGCCGAATACAACCAGCGCAAGATGCAGGAGGCGGCGACGCACGCCGAGACGATCTTCGGCCTCTTCTCCAAACGGCGCCGCAGCGTCTCGTCTTCGATGACCAAGCGGCGGATGACGGCCAAGGCTGCCGAGGACGTCAAAGAGTCCGAGGAGGAAATCGAACGTCTCAAGAAGGAAATCGACAAACTCGAAGACGAGATGAAGGAAGCGTTGGACGCGCTGGAGGAGAAGTGGAACGATATCGCCGCCCGCACGACGGAAATCAAGCTCACCCCCTATAAGAAGGACGTGGCCGTCGAGCTGTTTGGCGTGGCCTGGGTGCCCTACCATCTGGTCGAGGCGGGTGGCCGGCAGCTAAAACTGGCCGGCTTTGCCCTGCCCGAGACCACCTGAGCGGAGGAAAGATGACCGCTGTTTCTGGTCGGAGTTGGCCCGGTGAGTGAGGAAGCGCTGGCGCTGCACCGGCAGGCGACGGTTGTGGATGTGCACGCCCACCCGTCGCTGAAAGTCAGCCTCTTCCGGCGCAGCCTCGCCAGCCGTGGCGGCCCGCCCGCCGCAGCCTTTTCGCCCTTCAGCCTGCGTACCAGCTTCCCCCGGCTGGAAGAAGGTGGCGTCGATCTGCTGCTTTCGGCGCTGCACGTGCCGGAGGCGCCGTTGCTCGACGACATACCCCTGCTCAAGCTCCTGCGGCGGATCACGCCCAGGGTGTGGGCCGAGCTGGTCGCGCCGCCCTACTTCGCGGCGACGATGAATGCGCTGGAGGCCATGGAAGTGCAGGTGGAACAGCGCGTGCCGGGGCAGAAACGGTTTGCCCGGCTGGCCCGCAGCGTCGCCGAGCTGGACGCGATCCTGGCCGGTGGGGATGAGGCCCCGATTGCCATCGTCCACACCGTGGAGGGCGCCCACTGCCTGCAGGGCATCGTCGCCGGCAAGCGCGTGCCCGATCAGCCATCCGCCGCGGCGATTGACGAGATTCTTGCCAACCTGGAAAGCTTCTTCAATCGGGGCGTGGCCCTGCTGACCCTGGCGCACTTCTATCCCAACTACGTAACCTCGCCCTGCTTCCAGTTCCCGGAGACGATACTGCCGCTGGCGCGCTGGCGGCAGGCGCTGCAGCGGCACGACATCACCGCCGGATTGGGGCCGGCCGGCGAGACCGTCGTCAGCCGCATGTTCGAGCTGGGCATGCTCGTCGATATCACCCACTGCACGCCGCTGGCCCGCGCGCAGGTCTACACGCTGGCCGAGCAGGCGGGTGTCCAGGGGCGCGTGGTCGCCACGCACGTGGGCGCCCAGGCGATCAACCCCAGCCCCTATAACCTCGCCGAATGGGAGATCCGCTGGCTGGCCGACCACGGCGGCTTTGCCGGCGTGATCTTCATGAACTACTGGCTGATGCCCCACGAGACGCCCTTCGGCCTCAACTTCATCGTCCGCACGCTCGCCCATTTTATCGAGGTCGGCGGCGAAGAGGTGGCGGCGTTAGGGACCGACTTCGACGGGTTCACCGATCCGCCGGACGACCTGGTCGATGCCAGCCAGCTCCCCCGCCTGACCCGGCATCTATATGCTGCAATGGCCTCGCCCTCGCAACGCCGTTACGGCGACGAGACCATCCGCAAGATCCTCGGCGGCAACGCCCTGCGCGTTCTGCGGGCCGGGTGGGGCCGGCAGGCCTGACGAAGCCGGTTCGCGGCCTACGACGCCGAGGCGATTGCCCGGTCCAACAGCTTGCGGTAGGAGGCCAGCGGATCGCCGGCAAAAGGCGTGTAGCCGCGCAGAACGTACTGCTCCTCGTCAAAATCGATCTCCCCGAGCGCCGGGTTGGTCACGCGTTCGCCGTCGGGTAGCACGAAGGTGACGCTGCCGTCGAGTCTTAGCTCGTGCCAGCCGCGCCGGCTCTCTGCTATCACGCTCTCCTTGTACCGTCCGCTGTCCCAGTCGGCCTCGAACCGGGCCAGGTCCAGCGGCGCCTTCTCGGCGACACGTTTGGCGATGTCAAGCAGCACGTGGCGGAGGGCGATGTTCGTGCTCTGGCCGAAGAACGCGTGCCGCAGCGCCCAGCTCATCTCGAACCCCGCCTCCGGGCTCTGCGCCTGAGCGCAGGCGAGCGCTTCGAAGGCGGGCCACATCGTCGTCGGCCAGAGCCATTCCGGCGCGCTCCACGGCGTATAGGGCAGCGCCGGTTCGATCTGGGCGAAGAGCGACCGTTCGGCCTCGATGAGCGGCTTGGTCACCGGCCGCGCGTTGACGTACTCCAGCGATAGCGCCCGCCAGACCAGGCTCACTTTCCCCCGGTAGTCGGGCCAGATCTGGCGCAGCCGGTAGGTCGCCAGGTACGCATAGGGGCAATCAAGGCTGGCATAGACTTCAAGGCTCGGAATCGACATAGCTAACAACCTCGTAAATTTCGCGTCTCTACCCTACCGAATCAAAGGCCTCGCGCAGCCAGCCCACGACCTCCCCGTCCACCTCGTCGAGGCTCGTGAGGGCCACTTTGTGGGTGATCGATCCGCTGCCAAAACCCGGCGCTTCAGACAGACGGGCGCCGCCCTCTTTTCCGGGCAGTTTCAGCCCCAGATCGACGCGCGAGTTGGTGCTGGCTGCGATGAGGCCGAATATCTTCTTGCGCATCAGCGCGACGTAGCTCTTCCTCGGCGCCAGCTCCACGTCAGGACCCAACGCCTGTGCTTCAGCAACAAGGCGCTCGTAAATCGGCCGCAGCGCCGCCTTCTTGCCCGCATACTGCGCCTCAACCATCTCCTGCTCGCTGCTAAACTCGGCCGGGCGAAAGCGCACCGCCGACCACGTATCGTCAATCGCCACCGATGCGACGGCGCGCAGCCCGGCTTTGTACACGGCTTCCCAGCCCGCATCGCGGTTCAGATCCGTCTCCATCCCGCTGCTCTGTTTGGGGTACGCTATCCAGAAAAGCCCATCCGCTTTCAGCGCCCGCAGCGCCGCCGGGAAAAGCTCTTCCAGCTGGGCGCGGTTCTGAACGAACAGCTGGACGACGTCATACTGGCCCTCCGCCCGTGTGGAAAGCTCCACGCCTGCCGGAAGCGATCCCAGGTCCTCCTGATAGCCGGCCGGCGCATTGACGACGACCATCCGTTGGTCGGGCTTGATCTGCAGTTTCTTGACGAGAGCGCTGTTCGCCATGGTCATACCTCCTGCCCGGTTCGGGCCGGCCTGCACCCGGAGCCTGGAACGTCAGATAAGACAGATCCCGTTCCTATGGTAAACTCGGTCCGGCATTGAGACAAAGCAGCCCGCCGGCCCGCCCGGCCGGTTGTACCAGATTCCCCCGATGAGGTCTGGATGAATACCTATGTAGCCTTACTGCGCGGCATCAATGTCGGCGGCAAGAACAAGATCAGGATGGCCGATTTGAGGACCTGTATGGAAGCGTTGGTCTTCGCGGACGTGCGCACCTACATCCAGAGCGGCAACGTGATTTTCCGCACCCCCGAGCGCGATCAGGCCGCGCTGACGGCCCAGATCGAAGACGCCCTGGCGAACACCTTCGCCTACCAGCTACCCGTGGTCGTGCGCTCGCAGGACGAGATGAATGAAATCGTCGCCGGCGCGCCCGCAGGCTTCGGCAGCGAGCCGGAAAGCTATCGCTACGACGTCCTTTTCCTGAAGGAGCCAGTGACGGCAGCCGATGTAATGCCGGTGGTGACCACGAAGGAGGGCGTAGACCAGGCCACGGCCGGAGAAGGCGTGCTCTATTTCTCGAGGCTGATCAGCAGGGCAACACAGAGTCATCTCAGCCGTATTTTGTCCCTGCCGGTCTACCAGAACATGACCATTCGCAACTGGAACACCACGACCAGGGTGACGAAGATGATGGCTGAGGGCCAGGACTGATCCCGTGCTGGATTAGCCGGAAGATGAAGGAAGCGACCACGACGAACCGCGAGTTTACCGTCACCAGAGTCTTGAAGGCTCATCCCTATTTCGCCACGGTGCCAGCGGCGCAGCTGGAGGAGCTGGCCCGGCAGGCCGTGCGCCGCACCTTTTCGGCCGGCGAAACGCTCTTCCTCGCCGGAGAGCCGTCGGCCGGGCTGTGGCTGATCGAACGCGGGCGCGTGAAGGCGTATAAGACGACGACGGAGGGACGGGAACACGTCCTGCATCTGCTCGGCCCCGGCGACTCGTTCAACGACGCGCCGGCCCTCGACGGCGGCGTTAACGCCGCCAGCACCACGGCGCTCACCGAGGGGGTCGCCTGGGTCTTGAGCGCCGCGACGCTGCAGGCTGCCCTGGCGCAGAATCACGAATTGGCGCTGGGCGTCATCCGCGGCCTGAACCAGCGCATCCGCCAGCTTGCGCTGCAGATCGAAGACCTGGCCCTGCGCTCGGTCACGGCGCGCCTCGCCCGCTTCCTGCTGCAGCAGAAAGAGAACCCCTCCCTCTCCGGTCCCGCCGTCACCCGCGCGCTCATCGCCACCCACCTGGGCACGACCCCGGAGACGGTCAGCCGGGCCCTGCGCACCCTGGAAGAGACCGGCGCCATCGCCTTCGACCGCCACCGTATCGTCATCCGCGACCCGAATCTCCTGCGAAACATTGCCCTGCTCTAGGAGACCCCTACTTGATCCAGATCAAGGCATTTCCCCGCCACGCAGGTTACTCTACCTTCTAGCAGGACAGCTCGCCCCTGGCGAGACGGCGTCCTGTATGGGTTACTGCGACCCTGGCAGCAGCCGCCGTCGCAGAAGGAGTTTACCATGACCCATATCATCACACGCCTGTGCTTGCGCGACACAGCCTGCGTCGAAGTATGCCCGGTGGAGTGTATGGTCCTCGGCCATCCTGAAGAGGAATGGCCCTGGCTGTACATCGACCCGGATACGTGCATCGACTGCGGCGCCTGCGTCCCGGAGTGCCCGTACGAGGCCATCTTCCCCGAGGAAGAAGTGCCGGTTGCGTATGAGGCCCGGCCGGGGCAGTGGGTGAATAACAGCAAGGAGCTGATGCCCGACGGGCAGCCGTTCGAAGGAATGATCGACGGCAACCCCGTCAAGCTGTTGAACGCGAAGCAGCTCGAAGGCGGCGAAATCCTGGACCTGACGGAAGACATTGTTCCCAACTACGACTTCTTCAGCGTGGGTCCCGGCTACGACGCCCTCAACTACGAAGGATAGCAAGCACAGGGCGGGCCACCTTCGTTGTTGAGGGTGGCCCGCGGTGATGGTGTATCGGGTAGGAAAAGAGAAAGAGAATGGCCCTTGAAACCTGGCTACCAATAATTGACGAAGCAAGCTGTACCGGCTGCGGCGATTGTGTGGCCGTCTGCCCGACCGGCGC
>Ga0123332_1004680_pt1 | contig 11889 bp, 10 predicted proteins | sample BioC12SIPDNA_4_FD_89958 | JGI IMG/M metagenome (GOLD analysis project Ga0123332, IMG submission 89958) | Anaerobic biogas reactor microbial communites from Washington, USA - Biogas_R2_A C12 SIP DNA | ecosystem: Engineered > Bioreactor > Anaerobic > Unclassified | place: Washington, USA...
CATGGCCATCAGCGACATCCTGTCCATGCTGCCCTTCCTGAAAGAATCCACCATCCACGCCCTGCTGGACCGGGCCATCGACCAGCCGGACAGCACTGACCTGATGATGCTTGCCCCTTTTGCAAGCGCATCCTACCTGGTAAGCGTCCTGGAGAAGCTGCCAAAGCCCGTGGACCAGGGCCTGTTACACTGCCTGATGCCCTTCTTGCCGGCAGGGGTGCTGGATGAGATGCTGTTTGGCGAGGAGGCCCATTTCCAGGTGGTATTCAAAAACGCCCCGGAATCTGAAGCAGCCCCACAACCCCCGGCACCTCCCGAGGATCAGGCTGCAGACTACAGCGCCCGCCTGGCTTCCCGGGCCCACCAGGCCCTGGCCCAGGGGGATGATGACTGGATTGATGAGCATGCAGGGGATCTGAAGGCGGAGGACTTGCTCACCCTGTGCGCATTCGCCCGCCATGCCAATGCGGAAGAGAGCCTCCACCTGCTACTGGAGCATGCAGACCCCCAGGAAGTGCAGCAATTGATGAAACTGGCCGTGGATCAGCAGGATTGGGACCTGGTCCAAAAGGCGGCCCACGCGCTGTCCTGACCACTCTATGAACAAAGCCCGACAGGAAGGACCCTGCCTTTTGCGCAGGGCCTTTTCTCAAGGCCAAAGCCCGGCAGCCAAAGCCTTCCGGAATTTCCTTTCTCAATCCAGCCTCCCCGCCAGGCCCTTTGGTTGACAGCGTATTTAATTGCCTGCTAAAATGAGGCATATCTTAAGAACACAATCGAAAACCATGAAAGGTGGGAATGCCAATGCATCGAACCATGCGGCTGGCTTGCATCTTCTTCTCCCTGCTCCTGTGCTTTTGCCAGTTGCTGACCTCGGATGCCGGGGCGGTGTCCGCCAGCCTGACGATGCGCCTGGCAACCAGGTCGGGGCCCGGCACCCAGTATGATGAAACGGGCAGCTATTTTCAGAACGACTGGGCATCCGCCCAGGTGGAGGTCATCAGCGCAGCCTGGGACAAGTACAACGGCATCTGGTGGGTGCAGGTGGACTTTTTTGTGAACAACACCCGCCACCGCACCTACACGGGCTTAAAACGGGTCAATGTGGACATCGGCACCCTGTATGCCGAGGAACCCCTGGGCATGGCCACCATGACCTCCGCAGCCCAGGCCTACCGGGGCCCGGGGCAGGACTATGCCCAGTCCAAGCTCAACGTGCCCCAGGGGACAGCGGTCACCGTCTATGATGCTGAGAACGGCTTTGTGCAGGTGGAGTTTCATGATGCCCGCACCGCCAGCAGCGACCGCTCCTTGAGGCGGGCCTGGGTGAATGCAGCGGCGGTCAGCGGCCACTGGGTCAGCCTGCGCCTTGCAGCCCAAAGCGGGCCCCAGCAGTTCAGCTTCTGCCCCCACTGCGGCAGGCAGCTGCCGCCCAACAACGACTTCCTCTTCTGCCCCTATTGCGGCAATTTCCTGGCAGGGGGCGGCCTGTAGCGGCTGCTCAAACCAGCGGCTTTGTCAACTGAATTTGGAAGAAGCATTGGCCAATCCCGGCGGGCTGCACAAGTTGCAGCCCGCGCCTTTTTCTGATACCTTGAGCATGTGTTTTTCGCAGCCCATACGGCCTGAACAATGAAAACACAAAATGGAGGAACCATGAAACGCCTACTCACTGCCCTTCTGGCGATGCTGCTCATCCTGTCCCTGCTGCCGGCCTCAGCCGCCAGCAAACGCCCCCCCAAGCTGCACCTGATGCACATGGCGCCAGGGGACAGCAGCCAGCCCATCGAAGGGGAAGGCACCTGGGAAAGCCAGCACCCGGACATCGCCACCGTGAGCCCGGAAGGGGTCATCACCGCGGTGATGGAAGGCTACACCCTGGTGCTGCTGCGCAATAAAAAGGACGAGATCATCGTCCGCTGCGAGGTCCAGGTGGGGGAGAAGCCCGTGCCGGAAGAGATTCAGCAGGTGATTGACCGGGCCATCGCCGAGTGGCAGGAGGCGGACAATGCCGCCCTGCCCAAGTACAACAAATACACCCAGTGGTTCAATCCCCATGCCAAGAACGGCTTTGGCTGGTGCGGCGCCTTTGTGGGCTTCCAGTTTGACGAGGTGGGCATTGAGATGGACAAAGAATACCGGGCCAAGAGCGCGCCGCCCCTGCCTGACGGCTCCCTGTTTGCCGTGAAGCAGGCCTCCCAGACCAAGCTGTTTGAGGGCTTCCAGAGCCGCAACCGCCTGTCCAACATCCCCCGGCCCGGCTATTACATCATCTACGGCCGCCGGGGCAGCACCCCCTACACCCACGTGGGCCTGGTGACAGCGGTTCAGGACATGGGGGAGGGGATCTACATGCTGGACACCGTGGAGGGCAATCTCAATGCCCGGATCCGGCGCTACCGCTACCTCTATGACAGCCTGGCCGACCGCAAGGAGCGCAACATCAGCCAGATCCCGGTGGACATGCAGACCGAGCCAGACAGCTTCCTCTACAAATACGTGGACAATTTCTTCATCAACGTCTTCGGGCAGACCTGGTATTGAATAAATCGCTTTATACCTGAAGGGGCAGCCGTTGCGGCTGCCCCTTTTGTGTGCCTGGCAGCCTGCAACCTTCGGCCTGGTTAGTGGAAAACACCCCGTCAAAACTTGCGTTTTTGTTGGATAAAGTATACAATCAATGGACGATTCAGCACCTGAAGTTCTGTACAGGAGGGGTTTTATGGCCAGCAATTATATCATCATGAGCGACAGCGACAGCGACCTGCATTTTGAAATCGCCAAAGAGAAGAACATCCCCATTGTCCGGATGCCCTACACCCTGGATGATGTTGAGTATTTTGATGACAACGGCGCCTCCGGCGCCGAGAAGGTGCTGTTTGACCGGATGCGCGCAGGGGCCAAGCCCTTCACCTCCCTGCTGCCCACCGCGGTCTACCTGGAGTATTTCGAGCCCATCCTCAAGGAGCAGGACCTGCTCTTCCTGGCCTTCTCCAGCGAGATTTCCGCCACCTTCCTCAATATCCTGGAAGCCCAGAAGGAGCTGCTTGAAAAATACCCCGACCGCCGCTTCATCGTGGTGGACACCCTCTCTATCTCCGCCCCCCAAACCCTCCTAATCCTGGGCGCCCATGCCCTGTATGAGCAGGGTGCGGACATGGACACCGTGGCCCAGTGGGTGATGGACCACCGCATGAAAGCCCAGGCCTGGTTCACCGTGGGGGACCTCACCTACCTGCGCCGGGGCGGGCGCATCTCCGCCACCAGCGCCATCATGGGCACCATGCTGGACATCAAGCCCATCCTCACCATCTCCAGGGCCGGCAAGCTGGAGCCCCAGGCCAAGGTCCAGGGCCGCAAGAAGGCCATGAAGATGCTGGTGGACAAAACCGTGGAAAACATCGGTGAAAGCGCCGGCAAGTCCGTCATCATCCTCCACGGGGATGCCCAGGAGGAGGCGGAGATGCTCAAAAACCAGCTCAAAAACCGCCTCCCGGACCTGGGGGACATCCGTATCCAGATGATTGGGCCGGTCATCGGCGCCCACGCCGGCCCCGGCACCCTCAACATCAGCTTCATCGGGAAGGAACGCGCGGTCTGATTCCCTTGGCGCAGCAGATAACGCCGCAAGGCAGCCTCCTTGTGGTGACGGATATTTCCGGCGTGGGGCGCTGCTCCGCGCTGGTTGTGCTGCCGGTACTGGCTCTGTCCGGCTGCAGCACGGGCTTTTTGCCCACGGCATATTTCAGCACCCACACCGGGGGCTTTGGCCCGGTGCACCGCCTGGACATGACAGCAGACATGGCCCAGGCCCTGGCCCACTGGCAACGCCTGGGGCTGCAGTTTGATGCCGCCTATCTGTCCTATGTGGCCAGCCCACAGCAGCTGGCCCTCATGGAGGAGGCCCTCCCCGGCCTGCTGCGTCCCGGGGGTACACTGTATATCGACCCGGTCATGGGGGACCACGGCCGGCGCTACACCTTCTGCGGGGAGGACCTCATCCAGGCCTTCCGGCGGCTGTGCGCCCGGGCGGATGTCATCTTCCCCAACCGCACGGAGGCCGCCCTGCTGCTGGGCCAGCCCCTCACCCCGGGGGAGGAGCCCCCGGGGCCCGGCGCCAATGAACTGCTGTCCCTGGGGGCCAAACAGGTGGTGCTCACCGGGCTGACAGCGGGGGAGGACCGGCTGGGGATTATGGCGGCGGGGGAAGGCCAGGCCCCCTACACCACCTTCCGGAAGCGCTATCCCGGCAGCTATCCCGGCACGGGGGACCTGCTGGCTGCCAGCATCATCGCAGCCCTGCAAAAGGGCTGGGCGCTGCCTGCGGCCTGCGAAACCGCCTGTGATTTTCTGGACAATGCCCTCTACCATACCGCGCGCTACGGCGGGGAGCCCCGCTTTGGCCTGGCCTTTGAGGCGGCCCTGCCCGGCCTGGCTGCAGCGCTGAACCCTTAACCCGTTTTCTTTTTCGACTGCATTTGGGAGCATGGCTTTGGAATCAATGACAAACGTGTTGGAAGCCTTTCTGTTCACCCTGCTGGCAGGCCTGTCCACCGGCATCGGCGGCGCCATGGTGTTTTTTGCCAAGACGGTGGACCGCAGGGTGCTGGCAGTCAGCCTGGGGCTGTCCGCCGGCGTGATGATTTATGTGTCCCTGGTGGAAATGCTGCCGGAATCCCGGGCGATGATCGCCAGCATCCACGGCGACAAACAGGGGCTTTTGTATTCCCTCATCGCCTTTTTTGGCGGCATCCTCCTCATCGCGGTAATCGACAAAATGATCCCCTGCGAGGAAAACCCCCACGAGATGGTCTGCCCTGTGCGCCCCCATCAGGAGCAGGATCAGCGCCTGAAGCGCACCGGCCTGCTCACCGCCATGGCCATCGCCATCCACAACTTCCCCGAGGGCATGGCGGCCTTTGTGTCCGCCACCCAGTCCCTGCGCCTGGCCATCCCCATCATCGCCGCCATCGCCATCCACAACATCCCCGAGGGCATTTCCATTTCCATGCCCATCTTCTACGCCACCGGCAGCCGCCGCATCGCCATGCGCTATTCCCTGCTGGCCGGCCTGTCCGAGCCCCTGGGCGCCCTCATCGCCTTTTTGATATTGAAGCCCTTCATGACGGTGGCCCTGCAGGGGGTGCTGTTTGCGGGCACCGCCGGCATCATGATCTTCATCTCCCTGGACGAGCTGCTCCCCAGTGCCCAGCTCTATGGCGAGCATCATTACAGCATGTACGGCCTGGTGCTGGGCATGGCCATCATGGCCCTGAGCCTGTGGCTGTTTGCGTGACCGGAAGCTTTACAATCACAAAAGGAGGGATGGGGCGGCATGGATGAACTGACCCTGGAGACCAACAGCCAGGCCCTGCTGGATGCAGCGCAGAACGTGCTGCCCGAAAGCGGCGTCATCACGCTGCTGCCCTTCCTCCGCATCAAGGGGGACCTGCGCACCATCAGCTTAAAAGCCGGCGAAGGCCGCCTCAGCTACATCAGGGACCTGCCCGCCTTCCTCCAGGCCATGGCGGAGCGCCAGCCCTTTCAAATCAGCAAAAACTTCACCTATTCCCCTGCCTGGATGCGCCTGGACAAGGGCTCCCACGCCCTGTGCAACCTGCTTCAGGCCCATGTGGACACCCTGGAGGAGGCCCGCCAGGGCCTCACCGGCATGCAGCGGCGGGACATCCCCTTAACCGGGGGCATGTTCCAGCTGGTGCTCCACGCCCTGTCCGGCATGGACTTTGTGCTGGTGCTGGAGGACCGCCAGGAGATCGCCCAGCAGGGCATCCAGCCGGCCAGCCTGCCCCTCCTGTTCCGCATGGGCTATGACATCCGGGGGGTGGTGCTCTTTGGCAGCTGGCAGGAAGCGGTCAGCCCTCTGGTGCCGGAAGGGGAGTTTGCCCTGATGGGCCAGCAGGTGATCAGCCTGGACCGGGACGATGCCATGCTGCTGCGCACCCTGCCCCAGGCCGCCCCGGAGGAGGAGTTTGTCATCCGCTTCTCCCGCTCCCAGACCCCCCGGGTCTTTGCAGAGCTGCTGCCCTTCCTGCAGCGCAGCCACGCCGTGGTGATGGAGGAGGAGCTGCAGGAGCGCCTGCTGAAATACCCCCTGAAAGCCAAAATCTACCTGGACCAGGAGGGCAGCGGCATCGCCGCCCGGGTGGTCTTTGCCTACGGTGATCTGGAGGCCGACCCCTTCCTCCACGGGCAGAACCTGCCTGCCTACCTCCTTCGGGATGCCGCGGGGGAGCGCCGGGTCATGGACCTGCTGGCCCAGTACGGCTTCCGGGCGCGCACCGGCCGGGCCGACCTGCAAAACACCGATCTCATCTTCGAGTTTCTCATGAAGGGCGTGTCAGAGCTTCACCGGGCGGGGGAGGTCTACTTAAGCCAGGCCTTCCGCCAGCTCACCCCCCGGGCACCCCAGCTCAGCGCCCACATGCGCATGCGCTCCGGCCGCATCAGCCTGGAATTGGCCGACGACGGCCAGTTCACCGATGAACTGCTGCCCCTCCTCCAGGCCCTGTCCAAGCGCAGGAAGTATTTCCGCTACAAAAACGGCGCCTTCATCACCCTGGATGATGCCAGGGAGTGGCAGGCACTGGCGGATGCCTACCTGGAAAGCCTGGTGCCCCAGCGGGAGGAGCGGGACCTGCCCGCCATGCGGGCCCATTACCTGGCCGCCCTCATCGAAAAAGCCGGCCTGCCCGTCACCCAGGACGAAGGGGTGAAGGCCGCCGTGGCCCTGGACCCGGCCCACATCAAAAGCCCGGTGGAGGGCCTCTTTGATTACCAGCTCCGGGGCTTCCGCTGGATCTGTGCGCTGAACATCCTGGGCATGGGGGGTATCCTGGCGGATGAGATGGGCCTGGGCAAAACCGTGCAGATGATTGCAGCCATCGAGTATTTTGCCCGCAGCGAGCCCATGCGCCTGCCCAGCCTCATCGTGGCCCCCACCACCCTGTTGTACAATTGGCAGTCCGAGATTGAGCGCTTCGCCCCCCGGCTCAACGCCACCGTCATCACCGGCAGCAGGCCCCTGCGTGAGCGGATGATTGCAGAGGCCCTGGGGGATGCCGGCAACGATGTCCTCATCACCAGCTATCCCCTCCTGCGCCAGGACATCGCCCTGTACGAGGGCGTGCGCTTCCGCTTTGCGGTGCTGGACGAGGCCCAGAACATCAAAAACTTCACCAGCCAGACTGCGCGTACCACCAAGCGCATCAACGCCCACACCCGCCTGGCCTTAACCGGCACCCCCATGGAAAACAACGTGACGGAGCTGTGGTCCCTCTTTGATTTTGTGCTGCCCGGCTACCTGTATTCCGCCCGGGAGTTCATCCGGCGCTACGAGGACGGCCGCCATGCAGAGGAGCTGCGCCTGCGCATCCGCCCCTTCATGATGCGCCGGCTCAAGGCCGATGTCATGGCGGAGCTCCCGGACAAATACAGCAGCACCATGTATTGCGAGATGGGGCCCGATCAGCGCAGGATCTATCAGGCCGCCCTGCTTAAAAGCCGCAGCTGGGTCAACGAGCTCATGGCAAAGAAAGGCCTGGACGGCAGCCGCATCGAGGTGCTCTCCGCCATCACCCTCATGCGCCAGATCTGCTGCCACCCCCTCCTGTCCATGGAGGATTACACCGGCGAATCTGCCAAGCTGGAGTTGCTCATGGACGTGCTCCCCGACGCCCTCAAAAGTGGGCGGCGGGTACTGCTCTTCTCCCAGTTCACCTCCATGCTCAAAATCATCCGGGAGCGCCTGGACCAGGCCGGCATTCCCAGCCTCTATCTGGACGGCGAAACCTCAGCCCAGGAGCGCATGGCCCTGGCAGAGCGCTTCAACCAGGGCCAGGACCCCGTCTTCCTCATTTCCTTGAAGGCCGGAGGCACCGGCCTGAACCTCACCGGTGCGGACATGGTGCTGCACTACGACCCCTGGTGGAACCCCACCGCCGAGGACCAGGCCAACGACCGGGCCCACCGCCTGGGCCAGGACAAGACCGTCCAGATCATCCACCTCATCACCCGCAACTCCATTGAGGAAGCGGTGGTGGAGATGGGCCGGCGCAAGCGCCGCCTCTTTGACCGGCTGATCACCCCCGGGGAGAAGATGCCCCAGAAACTAAGCCAGGACGATGTCCTGCGCCTGTTTGAAAAATAAAAAACCTGGAAAACCACAGGACAACCGGGTACAATCCCAGTGAAAAACCCGGATGCCGAAATCAGATGAGGAGGATTGTATTGTGTCATTCTGGATTGTAACGGACGTCGGTTCGGATATTTCCCTGGATTTCTTCAAGCGCCATGAAAAGCTGGAGATTCTGCCCATGCCCTACCGCATGGACGGGGTGGAGAAGCTGTACAACGTGCAGGACGAGCCCAGCCTGGCGGACTTCTACCGGGAGCTGCGCGGGGAGAAAATGGCCACCACCGCCCAGGTCACCGTGGACAGCGCCTTCACCAGCTTTGAAAACCTCACCAACAAGGGCGAGCAGGTGCTGTACATCGGCCTGTCCAGCGGCATTTCCGGCACTGTCCAGTCTGCCCAGACCGCGCGGGACATGGTGCTGGAAAAGAACCCCAAGGCCAAGATTGCCGTGGTGGATTCCCTCCTGGCCTCCGCCGGGGAAGCCCTGCTGGTGCACTACGCGCTCAAGCTCCGGGAAGAGGGCAAGTCCATGGACGAGACCGTCCAGTGGCTGGTCAACAACCGCCAGCGCATCAACTCCTGGTTCACTGTGGAGGACCTCAACTTCCTCTTCCGCGGCGGCAGGGTCTCCCGCACCTCCGCCCTGCTGGGCAGCATGATGCGCATCAAGCCCATCATGCACGTCAATTTCGACGGCAAGCTCATCCCCATGGACAAGACCACCGGCCGCAAGCGCTCCCTCAAAGCCCTGGCAGACAAAGTGGTGGAACGGGCCAACCCCAAGGAGGGGCAGACCATCTTCATCAGCCACGGGGACTGCCTGGAGGATGCGGAATACCTGGCCGGTCTGGTCAAAGAAGGCCTCAAGAACATCAAGGGCGTCGAGTTCTTCACCCTGGGACCCATCATAGGCGCACACGCCGGCCCCGGCACCGTCGCCATCTTCTTCCTGGGGGATTCCAGGTAGGACGGGGGAGGGGACGGGGGAACGAAAAGACCTTGGGGGATTTCATCCCCCAAACCCCCTGCCCGGGGTTTTCAACCCCGGACCCCAGAATTTTCCTGAGTTTTGTTTCGCTATTAGCATCCAAAGCCTGGCGCCAGCCGGGCTTTGCTCTTTCATTGACAATCAATTCCTTTGCTTGCTATCCTGTTGACAGTTTGATTCAGAAGGAGAACGAATTGCCCTACCGCACCACCCAGGCCCTTGTGCTGCAGCGCGTTGACTGGCGGGAGAACGACCGCATCCTCACCCTGTTCTCCCCGGAAGCCGGCCGCGTGGATGCCCTGTGCCGGGGTTGCCGCAAGCCCAAAAGCCCCCTGCTGGCCGCAGCGGAGCTGTTCACCATGGGGGAGTATGTGCTGTTCTCCGGCAAGGGCAAGGAGTATGTCCAGTCCTGCCAGGTCATCGAGGGCTTCTATCCCCTGCGCCTGGACTACCCCCGCCTGGCCGCCGCAGCCCTCATGGGCAGCGCCTGCCTGAAGGTCATCCAGCCGGAGGAGCCCATGGGCCACCTCTTCATCCTCCTGGCCCGCTCCCTAAAGCGCCTGGCCTATGAGGACACCCCCCTGGAAGCCGTCACCAGCGCCTTCCTGCTGCATTTTGTCACCCTCCAGGGGGTGAAGCCCCGCCTCAACCACTGCGTGCGCTGCGGCAAAACCATGGGGGAACAGGAGGGCGGCTTCCTGATGCCCGATGAGGACGGCGTCTGCTGCGCTGGCTGCGGGGACAGAGCGCCCCGGCGCAGTTGGCTCACGGACCTGCAGCTGTCCTGGCTGCGGGATGTCATCACCCTGGGCATCGATAAAACAGACCTGGCGCTGAAAACCTACCCCCACCACCTGCTGAAGCAGTACACAGAATACAAATTGGAAACCCGGCTGCCCGATCTGCATTGAGCCATCAAAAAAGCGCCGGCCATAACCGGCGACAAGAATGAAGACAAACCATATCAAAGGGGAGTTTCAGAGGGCACAGCCCTCTGAGTGAAATCGTATCGAGCGGCTCTGCCGCTCGGGCGGGGCGAATTGCGAAGCAATTCATTCCGCGCATTTTCCCTGACCGGGAACAAAGTGACCAAGGGAAAATGCCCGTTCTTCCCAACCGACAAAGTGTCCGCAGACACTTTGTCGACACTCAATCACCGGTTGAAACCGGCGCCTGATGTTGTTGATTTTTTTAATAGACCTGCACCTGCATCATGCTGCGCTGTGCCAGCAGCAGGTCCTTGTAGCCCCGCTGCATGATGAAGGAATAGGCCCGCTCTGATTTGCCGTTCACCCGGTACACCGTGTAGCGGTGCAGGTGGTACATGCGCTTTTGGGTCAAGACCGGAAAATCCTGGGCGATCAGTTCCGCATACAGCCGGGTGAAGGTGTCGTTGCGCAGGCTGTTGCCGTTCTGTTTGAAGCTGAAGTGCAAGACGATGTGGGCAGGGCACACGCTGGTGACGGTGATGCCGCTGCACTCGATGCGCACCTCGTCGATGTCCACATGGCGCAGGCGGTGCAGCTTTGTATGCAGTTCCTTGTACAGGGAGCTCTCCCGCAGGCGGGCCAGCTGGGCGTTTTCATCCAGCTGGCGCTTGGTGCAGATGGCGTACAGCACGGCAGCCAAAGCCAGCATGAACACGATGCTGAAAACAGCCAAAGAATTCAAGGTGATCAACCGCCTCTCCCCACAATATATGGTGGAGTATACCGGATAAAACCACAATAATCAAGATAAATGTACGGAATTTGCACATATTTTCCATCTTTTTTCAGCCAAAACTTTTATAGAGGCCGTTTTCGCGGCTAAAAACAGCGAAAATGCAGAAAATCAAAGAGTTTGTGGCTACGTTTTCCATATGCATCGACAGCCAGTCAATGATTGAATCCATCCCGCCTATGATGCGCTGATTGTGCATAAGAAAGGAGAGGAAGCGCGGGGCTTCCTCTCCTTTTCGTTAGGTGACCGCAGTCACACGGGCGTTTTCTTAGTACATGCCGCCCATGCCGCCGCCGCCGGGTGCCGGCATGGCGGGTTCGGGTGCGGGGATGTCCGTCACCAGGGATTCGGTGGTCAGCACCAGGGCAGCGATGCTGGCCGCGTTCTGCAGGGCACTGCGGGAGACCTTGGTGGGGTCGATGATGCCCCGGTCGATCATGTCCACAAACTCGTCCCGGCTCACGTCGTAGCCAAAGCCGTTCTCGCCCTTGCGCTTGATGGTGTCGATGATGATGGAGCCGTCCACGCCGCCGTTGGTGGCGATCTGGCGGATGGGCTCCTCGATGGCCCGGACGATGATGTTCACACCGGTTTTCTCGTCGCCGTCGGTGCTGTCCAGCAGCTCGCGCACCTTGGCCTGGACGTTGAGCAGGCTCACGCCGCCGCCGGGCACGATACCCTCTTCCACCGCAGCGCGGGTGGCGGCCAGGGCGTCCTCGATGCGCATCTTGCGCTCCTTCATCTCCACCTCAGTGGCGGCACCCACCTGGATGACGGCCACGCCGCCGGCCAGCTTCGCCAGGCGCTCCTGGAGCTTCTCCCGGTCGTAGTCGCTGGTGGTGTCCTCAATCTGGGTTTTGATGTTGGCGATGCGGGCCTGGATGTCTTCCTTGCTGCCGGCGCCGTCGATGATGGTGGTGTTGTCCTTGTCCACCTTGATGATGTGGGCGCTGCCCAGCTGGTCCAGGGTGGTTTCCTTCAGCTCCAGGCCCAGCTCCTCAGAGATGACCTGGCCGCCGGTCAG